>QQTW01002244.1_pt1 | contig 13960 bp, 19 predicted proteins | sample 1904831 | NCBI WGS metagenome assembly QQTW01 (sample SAMN09435610, study PRJNA476489) | Subsurface metagenome, whole genome shotgun sequencing project. | reverse complement strand
CTCGACCATGCACGCGGGAGGTCGCACGGGCCCACTTCACGACGATGCTCGCAGGGTCGTCCCCGTCGGAGGAGCAGCACTTGACTCTACGCCGACCATCATTGGTAGTAGAACCAGTCGAGATCGGCGCTGGTCGTCGACCGAGGGCAACAGCAAGGTGGCTAACGTGAGTGGAGAGCAGCGAGCGCGCGACACGTCGACGACGTCGGTAGCGAATGCCATCCGTCGAGGTAGTGTCAAGATCAGCTGGCCCATTCCGGCGGCCGAAGGGGCGGTGATGGAAGGTGCGACGACTCCTTCAGTCGTGACACCTCAGTCGCCGCCAGCGGCAGCAGCCGCAACGACGACGGCAACTACCACCACCTCATCGCATGGCGCCAAGCCACCCAGTCGTCCGGCCCGTCCGGATAGTGCGCAGGGAACAACACGACTGAGCGCCTTCAAGGAGACCAACATTGCGCCAATAACGACGACAATGGCGGCGCATGGGGGAGGGAGTGGACAGCAGGCAACATCTCAGTCGGAGCGCCTCCGGTCAGCACGAACGTCTGGATCTGCGTCCAAGGCGCCTCCGAAGCGACACGTGGGACCGGCCGCGGCGGCGGTCACAGCATCGATGGAGTCTCCTCCGAAGAAGAAGAGTCATTCGATGCGATCGATGCTACGACGGTTATTACGACGGAGTACGGTCAAGGAGAGTGCGGCCGGGGTGCCTTCGTCGCGGCCGGTGGTGGCTCAGGCGGATCGATCCGGCATTCATCATCGGAGTGTGAGTACAGGACTCAACCCAGTAGTGCTTACGGAGCTGACAATTGCGTGCGACAGGATCCCGGAAGACTGCTCGCGACGACCGAAGGTGATGGTAAGCAGCGCAAAGGACCGCGGTCGACATCGCTACCGATCAAAGAGCTGGGCAAGGTCAGCAGTCCGGCCAGCTCGCATTCGCGCTCGACGAGTGACCTGCCCGGCCGTCGTCAGACCACAGCGGCGCCAGCAGACAAGGAACTACTCGAAGGGGATGTCGATGGTGATGCCGATGTAGATGGCGACCCACCATGGCAACCTACCTCTCCGAGCTCCCAACCGGACGAAGAATTTCCTCGACCATGGCCACCACCAGGGCGACCACCACGATGGGCCTTTCCGGCCGAACATGGAGCCGGCACCACCTGGACGGGACTGGCACCACGACCCGTAAGCGGATCAGCTCGACGGACAGGCAGCTACTCGGCCCCATTGGCACCGGAGGATATCGGTGTGGCATTGTCGAAAGGGGCCAACCCGAAACGACGCTCGCGCAGTGCTGGGGAGTTACAACGTCAGGCAGCGTCTCGATTGGGGCAAGACCTACCGGAGCGACGCATGAGCGAGGAGATTCGATATTGGCGGGAGAGCGTGACGGCGCAGCCGTTATCGCCGTTGATTCCGTTGGCCCAGAACGAACGGGAGGATCAAGAAGCAGAGGAGATCACTCGCAGCCGGCCGGTGTCATACGCGGTGGCTTCTTCGCCGTCACCTCGAGGGATACGTCGGTCGATTGGACCCGACGAACCTTGGACGAACGCGGACCTGAGCCATCTCCGAGACCGAATCACGAAGCTGGAGGGGCATGTGTCGCACCTGCAGATGACGGTGGATGAATTGATGCGACGGCTGGCGGTGCAGCCGCAGGTGGATGATCCATCGTTGGCGGAGGTCTTACATCCCGGACGAGTGCGCGATTCGAACCGGTCGTCGTTGGTCCCCGGGACGGAACGATGGTCGGGTCAGCAGCATGTGTTGCGACATCAGATGGCCGCTCGTCGAGGACAGCTCTATGAATCTCCCGTGGATCTCGGACTGCGCTCGGCGTTCTCGTCGGATAAGGTATCGGGCTCGTCGGTCGATCTGGGGTCCGAGCGAGAGCAGGATAAGAGGTTGAGCACGGTGACGGCGCTAGCGGGACGAAGATTATCCGATCGTCCCCAGACGGCCGTCTTGCTAGACTACCAATCTCAGGTGTTGGGGGAGGGTGAACATGTCAAGCCGAGCGGGGAGCGAAGTGCGCATCTCTCGGCGTTTGAAGGAAGAGCGGAGGCTCGACGGGGGAGTGGTCCCCTGCCGCAGCTGGTCACGACGGGGTCACCTCTGGTCAGTCAGCGGGATAATGGATTACCGATGGAAGAGCAAAGCATGGGACGGATGGAGGACGAGCCGACACCAGACGAGACGGCGTCTTTTACGGCGTCGGAAGCGTTTATCACTCCGACAGAAGACAGGACCTTTGGACTAGGAAGTTACGATGATGACGACGATGTTGACGAGGGTAATCACGGCATGAAGGATGACGAGGAAGAGGATGAAGATGATACATGGAACACGAATCGGACCAAGTCGACGATGGAGCAAGGTGGACTGAGCGTGAATCCTGTTTCGAATCCACCGATGGCGACTGCCAGTTCGACGAGCATACGACAGGAACTATATTCTGATGTCGAATTCATCGGTAATATAAAGGGTGGTTACGTTCCAGAAAGTGCGGAAGAAGATGAGCAGCAACAGGGTTTAGAAAGAAGAAGTGCCCAGAGGACAATGAGTCTCGGTCGATTAACCGCTGGAAATAATAATCCTCCTGTTCCGGAACAACCACTGCCATCCATCGATACATCGACGCTGGATCGTCGAGGTGAGAGCGGTAGTTGCGACTCCGCACGTCGATATCAACATCATCAGCATACTTCGGGCGGTATCATGGCTGGATTCCCTCCGTCTCCTATCCTCCCTCTTCCTTCGTCCATGGCCGCTAATAATACCTCCGCTACTATTATTCCGACTTCGACTTCGACATCGATGGCGGCAGGTACATCGACGCCGACGACGATGGACCCGACAAGAAGAGCGTTTGAATCGACGACTTTGATCTGATCTGATCTGACTTGGTTCGAATTGATTTCTTTCTCCGCTCTTCCTCTTCTACCTGGCATCATTGCTGGTGCTACTCATCGAGAGTCGTTGTATCGACCCTACTCCTATTGGGGCGTGATTATGGGCATGATGATGGATTGATTGATTCCTTTGGAGGGGGCTTCCTGATTGGTTTTCTTCGACAAGTTGGTTATTTGATTAACGTAACGCGGTGGATTTTGTGTTATGTTTCTAGTTTTGATCGCACAGCATATTTTTAAAAAAGGGTGGTTTGCTGTGCTGGGCGGATTTCGATATTGCATGATTTGAATCAAATTCTTTCTAAATTCGAATCCTACTTTGTTCTCTGCATCTTCGTCCACTTGATCATGATGAGAGAGCCTGTCTTCATTGTCCTGACGATAACTGGCAACCACGACTGAGATGTCCTCTTTTTTCCCGCCGCGTAATTACTCTCCAATCGATGTAAAGCTCTATCTATATTGTCGTGGAGAATTTATTTTATATCCGAGTTAAATTTAAGAAACCCGATTTGTTTTCGCTTATTCGATCATTTTCAATTCAATTTCGCGACGTCGTCTGCCCCACCAAGCTTCTTTAGCCCCGCGCCCCTTTCACATGATCTCTCCCCCGCGATCTACTAAGATCGACCTCGTCATCAATCGCGTCGTATCTCCTCACTCTTCATTCCTTCTCTCGAATAACTTCGGATGCGTTCCTCTAGCATCATCTTTTCAAGTCCTCGACTCTGCAATCAAGCCTCACGACGTCTCTCCATCAACAATACCTCCGGTTATCCATATCGCTATTCGCCTTCTCCATTCCCATCATCAGCCAATATGACTACCACGACGAGCAGCGATGCCCCGACGTCCCTTTATGATTTTAAGCCTCTTGATAGTCAGTGAAATCTTTCACCTCTGTCCTTACCTTCTCGGTTGAGGGCTGCTATTTCACCCCCATCCGATCGATAGCTTCCTGGGCCCTTCTTTGTTCTATCCTTCTGTCGTCTCTCCCCTCTCGTCCCTCCTTCCTTCCTTCTCTCTACTTTCTCTCCATCCATCACATCTCTCACCCAAGCACCCACCACACACCCAATCAGCCAAACGAACGAATCAACAAACAGATGAATCAGTCCTGAGTGAGTCAGTCAATAACAAATACAACCAGGCAAAGGAAACCCCCACCCCCTCTCCCAATACCGTTCCCATGTCGTGCTCATCGTGAACGTGGCATCCAAATGCGGTTTCACGCCACAATACACGGCTCTCGAGTCATTATATCAGAAATACAAATCCCGACCGTTCATCATCCTCGGATTTCCCTGCAACCAATTCGGCGGTCAGGAGCCTGGAACGAACGAGGAGATTCAAGAATTCTGCAAGGTGAACTACGGCGTCACGTTTCCCATTTTGGGAAAGGTCGAGGTGAATAGTGATAAAGAAGATCCGCTGTGGGCGTGGTTGAAGAAGGAAAAGCCTGGGTTGATGGGATTGAAGAGGGTGAAGTGGAATTTTGAAAAGTTTTTGGTCGATGGGGAAGGGAAGGTCGTGCAGAGGTATGCGAGTACGACGAAGCCTGCCGGGTTAGAGGGGGATATTGAACGGGAATTGAAAAAGGTGGAGGGTGGGAAGGAGCAGGCGAAGGCGTAGATGGATGATATTTGGGGTTGTGCTGCTGGTTTACATAGGGAGGGATACTGTCTTGCGCCGGGCAAGTATTAAAACAAACGGAATAGCTTAGCAATAATCACTTCGTCATCATCATCACCCTTACGACGAATAAACTAACCTATCACCTACCTTCATCGTACTGATGATGGTTCATACAGCCTCCCTTGCATCGGACTGGTGGTGACGACGACATCTCATCAACCTCACGAAGGTGACCGAACCTTCATCACACTTACAACGACGGTGATAAATTAATTATTTTATTTTTGGGAAGGCAGCACCATCCCGATAATAAATATAAGCGGGATAGGTAAGCAGATGAATCCTACTCTCTTTCTCTCTCTCTCTCTCTCTCTCTCTCTCTTTCTCCCTCACACATGGGATGTACTCTGCGATCGCTCGGTCGACCTCATCAAGTAATTTAATAGTATATTATTATTGAAATATTTTGAATTTATTAGTATTACGCTTGTAAAGGATAGATAGGATGTTAGGATTATTCTGCTGTAATATGACTTTCGTTTACAATTTAGTTAGTCGCTCTCCGTCCCAATTTTTATCTTCATCTTCTTTTCATTTTATACATTTTTATTTATTTTATTTTGATTTATTTATATAAGTTCCGTTGCTTTTAGAAGTTGAGAAAAAAATGATCATGGTCGCAATTTTTATTTGTTGTCGCGGGCAGGGCAACGGACCATTGGCATCGACCGCTCCACATTGATTCCGGGTCCCTTTCCACTAGCCCCATCAGGCTCACGAAATCCGCCTTCCTATTCATGACTGGAGTGGTCATGACGGCGATCCGGTTTCACGGCAACAGCCAGCCAGCGCAACGCCGTAAATGTCTGGTTTGCTTTCGGGGTTCTTGGCCACGTGCGCCTCGTCCATAATCACCCGTTGGAAGCAGTGGGCTAGATCGAATTCCCAGTTGGAGTTTGGGGAGGGGAGGGAGATCTCGAGTCTTCCACCGGTATTGGGCTGCGAACCGGCTGGCGGGCGGGCGGTAAAGGGCTGATTGATTCCTTATCGATCATCGAAATAATGATATTACCAGCTCTCCTTCCTTCGTCAGACTGACCACGAAGACAGGTGCTTTTTTTCCTCCACTGAAATGATGGTGATGACGACAACTCCTTCGTCACACTGGCGGCGACGAAGGTAGGTCCTTCGCCGTGTGGACGACGCTGACCTCTTCCTTGCCCCTCGTCGAAATGATGGCGATGCTAGCACCTTCACCAAACGTACGACGAAGATGGGTGCTTTCCTTCACCGAAATGATGGCGATGTCAACTCCTTCATCAAACGTACGACGAAGACGAGCGCTTTCCATCATCATAATGATGGCGATGTCACCTCCTTCCTTCCTTCATCAGACTGACGACGACACCAACCTGAATGCTACATCCAATTCTCATTCTCATTCTCATAGATACAGTTACATACACAGCAACAACGTTCCTCCCCGCTATAACGCGGCCACAAGCAAGCTTCGTAGAACGTAGACATAAACGCCTAAAAAGTAGATTCATTTCAAAGAATTCGAAACAGTAGGATCGACCACCAAAATCAACACCAAACTCCCCACGATCAACGCACCCGCGATGACGGTAACCACAAAGATACTAAATCGACTAGCCGGGAATTTCCCCCTCATCAACCACGCCTGAGATTCAAAGAAGCGATGAAAACCAATGAATAACACCACGATGGAAATGGCCAGAAAAGTAACTCCGAGCGGTTTTCCGAGGCGTGCCATCTTATGGGCTCGGTTGCTTTGTTCTGTTGTTGGGTCTCGTGGGGTGATATGAGGTGGTGGTGGGAAAGATGGGGGAGAGAAGAGGAATTGGTCGTTTGGATGGGAAGGAGGATGACGGGGATGGGGATGCCGCGGGTGGGAAGGATGTGACGAATGAGGAGATGATTGATGATCGAATGTGGTGTTGAGACGGAAGAGTTGTCCGACTGCTATTCCTATGGATGCGAATGCGAGTGAGGTTCGGAGCCAGGCGAGGAAAGTCCGTTCTGTGTAGTTGTATATAATCATATTAGTCATTTATTCGGTTGATGAACAATTATTACCATGCATGAGACGATCGGGAGAGGCGGTTAGAGAGTAGGAAATAACATGTAGTATGTAATGGAAAGCCAAGACAGAAGAAGGGAATATGAAGAACGCGAAGAGAAAGAAGGGTAAAGGCAAGGGCGGAGAAAGGCAGAACAGTCGGATAGCGGCAGAGAGAATATGAAGTGGGCACGGATAACAACTGGAGGTAAAAGCGACGGTAGAACGGAAAGTAGGAGGGGGAGGGTGAACGAGATATATAGACAAACCAAGAGCCAAATGATCCCTTGCTACACTCCCCTTGTTATCCAATTCAATCGCCCCATATCGATCCGAGAGACTATTCCACCGTTGAATCATCCATTCCTTGCTCTTCGCGATGAAACCATCCTCCTCTCCTTCTTCGTCCTGCTCCCGCTCCTCCTGCCCCTCCGAGGGTCCTTGTTGTCGTCTTGATTGCGAGTTCTGGTTCGAATGTCTTCCTCGTCGAGCATCGCGACTGCCACTTCCAGAACCGCTTCGAGTACTCGTACTCCTCGCACGGGCTTTACCACGTCGATTAACAGCCGTGGTTTCATCTGCGCTTGCGCTGCTTTCGGTCGGAGGATCACCCCCTGCTTGTGCTTGTGATCCTTCTGCTGCTGAAGCTGCAGGTGGATTGGATGGATTTGAAGAAGCCATTCGTGCAGTAGTAGATTTAGAAGAATTCTCGCCGTTCCGACAAGGACGAGCTCCACCGTCGTGGTCGGGGTCGGAGGAGGAAGAGTGAGAGGAGGAGTAGCTGCTGCGGCGGTGCTGATCCGCCGACTGGGAAGAAGCTCCTAGCAGAGGTCGTCGAGATGCGGATTCGGATGCTGCAGACGCGGATGGCGTCTTACGAGTTGAAGATGGCGGCATCCTTGCATGATCTCTTAAACGTTCATTCGTCCGGTGGGGAGAAGGCGCTACTGTAGTACTGCGTGGTGGTACTGGAAATCAATATTAGCAGGTTCGATGTATACCAATATTTCATGCCTGCAGGGAAGTAGCGACTAGATGGGGGCTTACGATGTTATTGGTCTCAATTGGGATGTGGACTGTTGTGCAACTGAGCTGTTGCTGGTCGCATGCGAGCCCCGCTGTCTAAACCCGCGCCGTTGTGGTTCGGGCGGACCAAAATGGAAATATTGACGATCCCGAGGGGACCGGAACAAATATGAATCAATCTGGTAATAGGGATGCAGAGTGGTCGATCAACTGAGTTGCACGACATGATCTACAAGGAGATCCACGCATAGGTTATATTGAATTATGTAACTTGAGATTAATCTAATTGAGAAGGCCGCCATGACGGGACCAAAGACGATCTACGGTACCATTATTCGGAAGTCATCGACCACATATCATCACAGAATGTCCGCCAAAGAGCCCACTTTCAACTTATGCAAACCCCCCTCCGTCCCCTTCTTCGCATCCACATCCTTCTCTCCTCCATCCACCCGTCTCACCAAGAATGGAGGAATATAATGCGGTTGCGGTTGTTTCAGGATTCTCAGCCGTCGAATATTCTCCGGCACCTGAATCATGCCCTGGGGAGCCTGATGACTTCGACCAGCACTGGCACCTGCACCATCCTGTGGTGTGGTCATCTCTGTCGCTGTCCTCGTCGACGTAGTAGAGACGATGTCCATCCGCGACACCTCCCCTTCTGCATGCCGGATATGTGAATGACGCTGATGGACGTGGGAATGACCCACCCCATTGACCGTCCCCTCTTGTATCGCGGCCATTCGCGCTCGCAAGGCCGAGTTCTCGGCGGCCATGTTTCGGATCCGCCCCTCGAGCTGACGAATGTACTCGACCGCATCGGTCAGTACTTCTCCTTTGCCGACTCGGCTGGCTGACGACGAGGACGTGGTGGTGGCGGTGGTGTGATTCATCCCCATGGCACCGTCGACGTTGCCCGATACTCTTGCCACCCTCGCACGAAATCGAGGTAGGGAATCTCGTAGCGCGGCAATCTTGCCGTTGAGATTGACTCGATATCGCTTCTCGACCATATTGTGCGCTGTTCGTCGTAGATCCTTGCCGGGATTGACGTTGCGGATGGTGCGTGATAGTCGTTGTCCTGAGTTGGCTGGCTGTGGAGTGGGTGGTATCTCTGATGATCCATGCACGAATGGCGACACATTTGACTGGTTCACAGCCGCTCGATGGTGGTCTATTACATCTTGAGCCCCAAAAATGCGCGTGTTCACCCATTCATCCAGCGGCGTTGACGGAATATGGTCGGTTCGAGCGAAGAGTCTTTCTCTCGAAAGTGCTTGCTCCTCCACCGTCACCCCCTCCTCGTCTTCATCCCAGGACAAATCTAGGTGCGTCCAGGCGGCAGCTTCGAACGAGGATGACTCGCGCGGTTGATAGGAAGGTGAGAGAGGCGAGTCAATCCCAGGGTGCTCCAGTGAGGGCCGAGTGGAAGATCCATCGTCGAGTTGTGGTGGTGCTGCATCGTATTGTGCGACGTTCTTGGACGGTGCAGCTGGATCCGCTGGATTGTGGGCGATGATGGTATCCTCCAAGGAGTCGATCGATGTCTCGTGACCGTTTGTTTGTAGACGCTGTTGATCTTCAACAGCCGATGGCTCATCATCCGTGATCATTCGATCTTCCGTCTCAGCCGGTGGCTGGTCCTCTGCCAAGTCGACCATGCCCTGGACAAGTACATCAACAAGGTTGACTCGTTTTCAATGGCCCCTGTGGATCTTTAGGATGGTGGCATGGTCTTCCCATTGTATCGTCCCATATATCTACTGGTAAAGCCGGTACTGGCCGGATCGGAAGCAGGCCGACTGCACATCCGACCAGTGGCATGACTCGTGCTGGACAGTGCTGCAGCGTTCGTGCTTCGTTTCTGCCACCACCAGGGGCGCAAAAGCCGCGGCGGGAAAATGCCCGAAAGGCCGGCGGGCAGGTTGATCCTAGCACGGCGGAATAAACTCGCGGCTCATCTCCACATCTCGTGCCGTTTGATAGGGATATCAAGGTTGATTTCAAAGCTTATGTGGCTGTGTAGGAGCCCTGTACGCGTCAGCTCTGAACCACGAAGATGAAACATATCCGACAGAAACTGGAAACGTCTACGAATCAATATGCCTCCCCACTACCCTACTGGTACAGTAGCATTTGGCATAGCCCGCCCAACAGTCCAGCAACATTCGGCAGGCTGGTGGGATGGGGAGGGCGTTGAAACGGTTGAACATTAAGCTGCTAAATGGAAATTCCTGGAATGCAAGACAGATGATACCCAAGTGTTCGTGGCCAAGGTGAGGTTCGAGTTCAGGTCTAAGGCGATTCATTCCTACTGGCCGCAATATGTCATGTCCCGTCAATCCATTATGTGGAGCGTTCACTATTAACACACTTCTAGATATGCGGTCGACTGATACAGACAGAAGTCACTGTACGATTAGACCGTCGACGGCTGCTGACGTCGGCCGTTTGAATCTGCTTGAATTCAAACCATTTTCTGCGTCTTTGAGATATTGCAGACCTCGAAGCGCTCCTAAATATTCTGTGGGCTGTTTCGTAGTCAGTCACGCTTCGTCTATCATATTCGCGCAGCGAGCAGCAAGGAGCAGCCAGTGCGTAGCATTGACGTTCAGTTGACGCTCGATCGACTGACGGACGTCGAATATTGTCCAGCTGATGTTTACGGCGAACTGTGCTGGTACAATTGAGTTCATAAGATTTGTCATTCGGTTGAAAAATTGAATTCGATCTCAGCGTCTTACCAGATGGAGAGTTGGAGCAGGTCAACATCCCATCATCTGGTGGGGCTCCAGAGCGTGTTAGTCGAGGACCAGGGGTCATTCCCACTGGTCTACTCAGATTCAGAACGAGCAGGGAAAGCGTGCCGTAACTCCTTTTGACGCGCAGCACAGTCTCAAAACCCGCTAATCGGCTCCCATTCAATACTCTTCCTTTTGAAGCAAACCTCGATCGACCCCTGGTGATCAGCCGAGCTCGAGTAGAATTTCACGTTGCTGGAAAATGTTTGTACATTGAAGGGGTCCAGATGAAAGATGTCCCAGCTCGCATCATTCCCTTTCCCGCTCCATTCTCGTAGCCTGAAAGCCGGCTCGGAGGCGATGAGTGACGCGAACTGACTCCTCATGGTGGGGCTCAAGCGACATCGGATGGTACCCCTGTTCATGCCGTCTCTTGAGGAATGGTAATCCGGTTCGAAGTAGAACAGTGCTGCGACGAGCCGACGGGCAACGACCTGAATGTGATGATGTGCGCTTTTGTACTTGGAGTCCAGGTATTGCGGGTTCTGGTATCCCTGGCTAAGGTATGACGTTGCTCTGTATCCCAACTCTTGAATCATGTCGATCTCGTCGATCTTGGGTACCTTCTCTGCCAACGCAACATCGAGCCGATGGCAATTCCTAACGAATTGTGGATCGTGCGACTTGGACTGAACAAAATCCCTCCACTCTCTCTCGCAGTCCAGCGTGGCGTGTATCATATCATAGGTGGTTGCGACTTTCGTTTTGATGCCTTTCGGAATCATCTTCTGGACGATGCAAGATCTGCGCGTTGCTTCTGATCGCGCCTTTCCAGTGCGCTGGACTTGAACGCCAGTGCCCACGGATAAGATGATGTCTGGCCGCATCTTGGTGTTTCTCCAGATCAGGCGGTTCTCTTCATCAGCGACTCGGATAGGGTTGTTGCGGAGGAGAGCACCATCTACGTAGGTTCGGCTCGTCGGTGGATGATGGTAGGGTTTGAAGTAGATGGGAGCTGCGGACGTACTGCGAGCTCTGTATTCAATCAGCAACCAAACCATCGTTGGTGATAACCAGTGTACTCACGCTTGCCAGGTCGTCAAATCATCGGCAACATCGTCCTCCCGTTGAAGATGGTCCTCTAGACGGAGTGAGCACCAAATGGCACAAAGTCACTGCACGGGGTAGGACAAACCTGGTCCGCTCGGATTCCTTGAATAGTTTGCGAACAGGCAAGGATGGCGTTCGCCCTGAGGGGCTGCAACGACGCCAACCTTGACGTGATCAGCAGCAGCCTTTTGGTACTGTCCAAATAGTGGCTCCTCGAGAAAAGCTTTCTTCAGAGCTCCTTCAATCCCATCCGTCCTGTATCGGAAGGTACAGAACAGTTGCGCGGCGTTTCTGAAAACGGGTGCTTTGAGGATCTGGCGACGGTGAAAAGCTTCTCTGCTGAGAGTCATAAACTTCTCAAGCGCTTCATCCACCGTCCAATCCATCTTGAACAGGCCCAGCGCAATGATGCCCCCTATAGCATCTTAGCTTGGGCCCAACATGCATCGCTCCGTGAGGTAACGGTGCGGAGAATACCTGTACTTGTTCCAATCACCAAATCGAACAGTTCCTGAATAGGAATCCCATGTCCGACTTCCTTTGCGACTTTCTCCAGAATCCGAAGTTCTATCACTCCACGAACTCCACCTCTGTCAGATACCAATCAGTAGGGTTGACGATGTGCTGCTGAGCTCACTTACCCGTCAAGGCTCAAGATCCGAGCGCCAGCCGTCTCGGGTTTCAGTCGAATGGTCCACGGGGACCCCTTCAACCGACAACCCAAAGGGCATTGGTTGACCACCACGGTGGACATGGAGTCGTCCACGTCATCAAACCGGCGGAGACACTTCTCACAAATGGTATGCTGTAGAGAATCACATGGAAGCACGTTGGTAGGGCAGTTTGACAGACACGTGAGGCATGTCCGGCTGCTCGAGATCTCCGTGATGCCCGATGCCCTGGCCATCGAAGACAGTCGTTTGGCGGCCTGACCAGTCTCCATGGCGCTTTGAAGCTCCTTCCACAGCTCATCCAAGATAGCAGTCGGATCGTAAGAGCATTCGAAATCGCCCAGGAGTAGACTTTGCGCAGAAGATCTCGTGGTGGCCACATCAGAGGACCTCAGAAATTGATGTCCCTTTTCGTGGCCTTCCCAGTAATTTCTGCATCGAAAGCGACCGGTTGGATCCTTGACTTCGCAACGCCAATGCTGGTTGCGATACTTCTCGAGTCCGCGGGCGCATTCTCGGGTAAAGTAATCGGTCAGCTCTTGCTGTCCTGCCGCCGGTTAGCCGTCAGTCATCATCCACCGCATGAGAAGGTCACCAACGCTGTCGATTAATATGCGGCGGAATTTGCGCGGCGATACAACAGGCCATGAAAGGGATGAGACCCTTTACCAGATGGGTCTCTTGGCCGATCTCGTTGTCATCCTCCAAGCCGGCCGACTTCTGCAACCTCGCCATCACCGCGGACAGATGCTCGCTGAAGCGGGAGGGAATGGGTGAACCGTGCTCGGACAAGTGGTAAAAATCGATCGAACTGGTCAGATCTTTCGCCAGCTTTCGCATTGCCCGTTCGAGATAGGTGTTGAAGCTGGTCACGTCCAGGTTCATGTTCACCCTCGCCTTCTTATGCCGAAGACGTGCCGAAGCATTCCGGATCTCCCGATAGAGGTTTCGATATTGCTTCGCGATGTTGCGAGCCGTCTTGGCATCTCTCAAGGTTGGGATGCATATCACCCGGAAGTCGTCATAATAGCACAAGATCAGATCTTGTGCCGTCTTCAGAATCTTTCCTCTGGCAGCCCATTTCTCACGTTGCTCGGTGAACCGGGTAGACAACTCGAAGGTTGCTAGAAGTTCTTTGGTAGCATAGTCGACATCCAGCCACTGTGGATCTGCATCGTATGAGTCTTTGTTCACGATGATGATGAGGCCCGGTCGAATTCGCTGATTCAAGGTGCGTTCGTGTCCGCTTCTGGCCCATTCAAAGAGGCTAAGCGTGTCCTGCTCCGTCGCCCTTCAACCGACCACCGTTAACACTCCATCTTCACCACCAATGTCCTTAGGTCGAGCAGGGTACCGTACCTCAGATTATTCGTGATGAAGCATACCACGTCCGAGAAGGCATACAGCAGCCGGGGGTAGAGCTCCTTGACCACCAACCCCTTCGTAGCAGCATCGGCGTAGTAGGGATATTCCTGCGGACGTGCCGCTGCAATCCCGATGACCGGGTGATCAACCTGCTCCGCTTTGCATTTCCCCCAATGGAGTTTGAAATGACCACTTTCGGTCGCTTGGTGGGCATCCACGGTCTTTTGAAATGGCTGACGTGATGGGACCGTGGACGACCGCAAGGTGCCTCGCTCCAGAGCGCTTCCGTGACCCGATTGCCTGCTCGCGTTAGATATCAAGCGCGTGGCTACGGACTGGCCACTGCCGCGAAGCCCCTCGCAATCTTCAAGTACAGTCAGCCAATGGTTGAGCTAGGAGACAAAT
>QQTW01002243.1_pt1 | contig 13964 bp, 15 predicted proteins | sample 1904831 | NCBI WGS metagenome assembly QQTW01 (sample SAMN09435610, study PRJNA476489) | Subsurface metagenome, whole genome shotgun sequencing project. | reverse complement strand
TCAATTTGATTAATAGCAGGTACCACTTTATTATGAACAATTAAGTCCATGATTCTATCAGGGTGAAAATTACTTACACCAAGCCCTAATAAGGCTTTTATAGACAATTTCCTTGGACTTTTGTTTGAATATAAAAAAGTCCATATAGGAAATCTGCACTTAGTACCGGAAAGTGTTGTAAGTGAAACATTGCCTCCTTTTGGAGATTCAATAAAATGTATTTGTATCTCTCCAATTGTATTAGCAGAGCCTGCAGTCAGTAATTTAACCTACAAGAAATTTATTTCGCCCGATTTAGATCTATTCTCAGACTTGCTGTATGATTCTACTATGAGCCGAATGGAAAAATCTGGTGCTTATACAACCCAACAAATGGATTCCTATTTTAAATTTCAGATTTTGCCAGACAAAGATTACCTGAATAAGCTAAAACAAGGGGAAAAGAAATTTGCCAGAATATATCCAGTAAATCAGCATGAACTAAAGCATGAGATAAGGGGCTATATCTTTCCCTTTACTTTATTTGCTGCACCCCAAGTACAATCTTTTCTTTTTGATTGTGGTTTAGGTGCCTTTACCTCTCAAGGATTTGGTATGCTGGATATGGCTAATGCTGATTTACACCGCAAAACAGCTACTTACCAATTAGATACTGCCATTAAACCCAATTAAAAGTACTGCCGAGAATATTTGTATAAATAGGCTGTAGTACTAAATAGCTAGTCAACTCCGAACTTAGCAATTTCACTGATTGGAGCCGGTGTTGAGCGTTAGCTTAGAAAGTCAAGCATTTTGATAAGATTTTTATATGAAGCACTTTGAAACCCTGACAAGAACTTGCCATTAATAGATTAACCACACTCACCAGCAGGTAGAGCGTTTCATGGTTGTAGTGCATTGTGATCACTGATCGTTTCAAATCGTCTTATTGTATCCATCTCTATTGTTTTAGCCTTCATACCGTTTTAGCTAATCTAAAATTCATCCTTTATTCACTCCTCCAGTCAAAGGTAGCAAGTTCACCTCCCTAAACCAGTAATATTGGTAGAACAATCCGTAATCTGTATACCATTTAGGTCAATAAATACTCAGATCTTTGCATTTTAAATTTAGACAAGTTATGCAAAAGGTTACTCTAAATAACGGAGTCCAAATGCCCATCCTTGGTTTTGGCGTATTCCAAGTACCTGGCCTTCGGGAATGTGAAAGAAGCGTACTGGATGCCATCCAAACAGGTTATCGTTTGATTGATACAGCTGCTTCTTATGGAAATGAAGAGGCGGTGGGCCAAGCTATCAAAAAAAGCGGTGTTAAAAGAGAAGAACTGTTTGTTACCACAAAAGTATGGGTAGAGGATGCCGGCTATGAAAATACAAAGAAGGCTTTTGAAAAATCATTGAGGCAACTTGGGTTAGATTACCTGGATCTTTACCTCATTCACCAACCCTATGGTGATGTATACGGCTGCTGGCGAGCCATGGAAGAATTGTATGGAGAGGGCAGAATTAGGGCGATTGGTGTAAGTAATTTTCACCCTGATAGAATCATGGACTTAATTGTTCATAATAAAGTGGTACCTGCTATTAATCAAATTGAAACCCATCCTTTCCATCAGCAGATTGATGCGCAAACATTTCTAGAGGAAAATAAGGTGCAAATTGAGTCCTGGGGGCCCTTTGCGGAAGGAAAGAACAACCTTTTCGGGAATGAACTTTTGCTTTCAATTGGTAAGAAATACAATAAAACGGTAGCTCAGGTAGTGCTCCGGTGGCTCACACAAAGAGGTGTGGTAGCAATACCTAAGTCTGTTCGCAAAGAACGTATCGAAGAAAACTTCAACATTTTCGATTTTGAGCTAAGTGGGCAAGACATGGAGGCAATCGTTGCGTTGGATAGGAAGGAAAGTCTTTTCTTCGATCATCGCGATCCTGCCATGGTAAAATGGTTAGGCACATTTAAACTAGATAATTAATATTCTGCCAAAAAAGGCACACTCAGTGGTAAACCTGTGCGGTTTGAGCCTCTGCTTTTGGTTCCAACCAAAACTAATACTCAATAAAACTAATACTCAATAAAGAAATCATGAAAAAAGTATTGTATGTAGCCATTTTATTCTTTGCCCTTCTGTCTACGCAACAAGGCATGGCGCAAGAGGCTTCTATCTTTCCAAGAGGGGAAAAATCTCCTAACGTGCATCACGTGGGAAATGTGTGGCTCCATGAGTTAAGTGAATCGGATAGCACCTTTAGCTATAGCATTTCCCAGGCAATCTTTGACCCTGGTGCCAGGTTAGATTGGCATACACATCCTGGTGGACAAATTCTGCTGATTACTGAAGGCACTGGCTATTATCAGGAGAAAGGCAAGCCCAAACAAACCGTTCGCAAAGGAGATGTCATAAAATGTCTTCCAGGAGTGGAGCATTGGCATGGGGCAACACCAAAAAGTGGCGTTACCTACCTTGCTACTTCACCTACTCAAAAAGGAAAAACCATATGGGGGCAACGGGTAAGTGATCAAGATTACAATAGTGTTAAATAAATAGGTATACATAGTTCAACTCTTCTACCATGAAAATCATTCTCAATTCTACACTTATAAATACCTCTATGAATGTTATAAAAGTATCTATTCTCGGACTGTGTCTCTTACTTATGAATGTACAAGCATCCTTGGCACAAGCAAATAAAGCCAGTGCTTCTACCACAAGCAGCACGAAGGAACAGCAAGAACTCATTAAGCTTTCCAAGGATAAATGGCAGTGGATGGCAGATAAGAAAGCAGATACCCTGGCTACTCTTTTTCATGAAAAGTCTATGTTCGTTCATATGGGAGGAAGCTGGGGAAAAGACCAGGAACTCAATGTAATTAAGAGTGGAGGAATTTGGTACAAGAAAGCCGAAGTCTACTCAGCTTCAGTGAACATAATCGGTAACACAGCCATCCTGTTAAATGACATCGACTTGCTGGCAGTAGTTGGCGGTAACGAGGTAATCAATCCGTTTATGGTAACCGAGGTATATATAAAAGAAAACGGCAAATGGAAGATGGGCTCACTCACTTTCTCTAAGCTGGCCAGACCAGCTAAAATGACTAATAATCCATAACCCACAGCGTTGAGAAAGCTACCTATTGTCAATAGGTACTTCTTTGACACACCCAAGGTTTTTTATTCAAAAAACAAACTTACTGTCGGGCATGAGAAGCCCGACATCCGGCAATCAACAAATTGTATCATTACATACTCATATAAAATGAAAAGAACAATCATTGGACTATTATTCATCCTAATAAGTGCACAAGTAGTATTCGCACAAAATTCTACCACAGAACAGCAAATTAAGGATCTATCTAAAGAAAAATGGCAATGGATGGCGGACAAAAATGTAGAAAAGCTGGCTACGCTCTTTCACGAGGAGTCGAAATTTGTCCATATGAGTGGAACCTGGAAAAAGAACGAGGAACTTGATATTATTAAAACCGGAAGAATCTGGTACAAGAAAGCAGATGTCCACGATGTTGCTGTAGAAATTGTTGATGACAATGCCATCGTTTGGAACCGCATTACGCTGACGGCTGTGGTTCGGGGCAGTGACGCAATCACTGAATTTACCGTTACCGAAGTCTATAAAAAACAAGGGAACGATTGGAAGCTGTTAGCCTTGACCTTTAGCAGTGTGCGGGACACGCATAAAATTGAACATTAGTAGAATCAATTTGAAAGTCCATTGTATTGCTGGTTACAAGGTGGGTAGCAGCTTAATTACCCTTGAAAGATTTTACCCCAATAGCATCATGTTGAAAGGTTTTGCAACCAAAGGCGGAGTCGAAAAAGAGGGAATTTATTTGTAAGAGAGGGAGAAAAGGAAAGTAGGCAAGGGATAAAATAAAGTAGTGGTTGGGAAAACAAATCTGATCAAACAATGACTACTGCAAAGATTATCTAAAAAGCAATTATTGAATGCTATTCACTCTTTGAGATGTGTATAGCTTACAAAAGGACCAGGTTTCATTCCGTAAAAAATTACTTCTATGGCAGCAATCACTTTAAAAATCAACAATAAGGCATATACACTGGATGTAGATCCGCAGATGCCACTTCTGTGGGCCATCCGCGATGTGGTAGGCTTAAAAGGCACCAAATACGGTTGCGGTGTAGCCCAATGCGGTGCTTGTGTGGTGCATTTAAATGGAGAAGCCGTGCGTTCCTGCGTAACGAAAGTCAGCCGGGCAGAAGGGCAAGAGGTTGTCACCATTGAAGGCTTATCGGAAAATAACAGCCATCCCTTGCAACAGGCCTGGCAAGAGGTAGATGTACCCCAATGCGGGTATTGCCATTCCGGTCAGATTATGTCTGCTGCTGTGCTGCTGCGGGAGAAAGCCAATCCAAGCGATGAAGATATTGACTCAGCCATGGCCGGTAATATCTGTCGCTGTGGCACCTATCCACGCATTCGGAAAGCGATTCATCTGGCTGCCGAAAGGCAGCAAAAGCTTGGCCATAAGGGATGATATGAATGCCAATAATTGATCTTTTAAACAACTCTCATCCTATGAACCAGCATTTTAAATCGAAAGCATCTTATTTTCCACCCCTGAAAACACTTCCTATCCTAGTGATTGTTTTCTATCTACTTGTGGTGATATTCTCTGCCTTTAAAGATAAAAACCAGGGCAGTGTGGATGAAGCAAACAGGCCCACTTTCAAAAAAGATTTCATTATAGAAAAGGATAGTGTAGCATCAGTAAAAGCCTTTGCAAAAGTATACAAAGTGCTGATGAGTCCCCGTTGTATGAACTGCCATCCGGCAGGTGATGTACCACTGCAGGGAGATGATAGCCACTTGCATACCATGTCTCCCAAGCGTGGGGTAGACGGAAAAGGGCTATTTGCCATGAAATGCTCCAATTGCCATCAGCCCACCAATACCCCCGGATTACATACGCCTCCCGGGAATCCGGAATGGCATTTGCCACCGGCGGATATGAAAATGGTGTTTGAAGGCAGAACACCTCATCAGCTAGCTAAACAACTAATAGACCCTAATCAAAATGGTCATAAGACCTTGGAGAAGTTACTTGAACATGCCAATGATACCTTGGTGTTAGCTGGTTGGAATCCAGGAGAAGGACGCAGCCTTCCCCCAATGAGTCATAAGGAATTTAAAAAAGCATGGGAGACATGGATTACAAAAGGAGCCTATACTCCTAAACCCTAATCATTTCGGCCTGCTAAGCAAGGGAGTTACTCCTTAAAAATACTAAACTCTACAGGTTACACAAACTTATAACAGTCTTCAACACTTAAACCTATGGACTCCAATAATATATCCAGAAGAAATTTCCTGAAACTCTCTGGCTTAGCCGGAACGATGCTTTCCCTGGGATTTTATTTACCAACCGATGCGAAAGAAGCTACGATAATTAAAACAGTGGAAGCAGAGAATTTTGGTGTGGAGCTCAATGCCTGGATACACATTGATACGTCAGGAAAAGTGACCATTTTCTCTCATCGGGCAGAAATGGGTCAAGGAGTTTACCAGGCCATCCCGCAGATTGTGGCTGAAGAACTGGAAGTGAATCTAGATGAGGTGAATATTGTTTTTGCCAAAGGCGACAATAAGAAATATGGCAATCAGGTGACTGGAGGTAGTTCCTCTGTGCGGGGTTCCTATAAGAATTTATTGAACCTGAGTGCCACCGCCCGGGAAATGCTCATCACGGCGGCTGCGGGTAAGTGGGGTGTATCCACCTCAGACTGTTATGCTGAAAACGGACATGTCATCCACCGGCCATCTAATAAGAAGCTTCATTATGGGGAACTCGTGGAGCAAGCATCCAAACTTGCCGCACCTAAAGAAGTGAAGCTCAAAAAGCGCTCGGAATATAAACTCATTGGCAAGCCGCTTCGCCGGCAGGATACTAAGTTAAAGACCAATGGCACTGCCGTATTTGGATTGGATAAAGTAATACCAGGCATGCTCTATGCTGCCGTAGAACGTAATCCCCGCCTGCGAGGGAAAGTCAAAAGCTTTGATGATAAGGCTGCTCTTAAAATACCTGGCGTCAAAAAGGTATTCAAAGTGAGAATGGGGGTGTTTAGCACCTACCGGGAAGGAGTAGCCGTTGTAGCCGACTCTACCTGGGCAGCCCTGCAAGGAAAGAAAGTCTTGAAAGTAGTGTGGGATGATAGCGGCTTTGAGCATTTAAATACAGAGGATATTTTTAAACGCCAGGAAAAAGACCTGAAAACCAAAGAAGGGCTTTCTTTCAAAACACAAGGTGATCCCAACCGCATCATTAGCCAAGCATCTAAAAGAATTGATGTGGTCTACCAGACTCCTTATGAGTCGCATAGTTGTATGGAGCCGGTCAATTGTGTGGCCCATTACCAGGAAGACAAACTCGAAATCTGGGGACCCATCCAAGCCCCAGAGTGGGTGCAGGATCATATCAGCAAAGAGATGGGACTTGCCAGAGAAAAAGTGATTGTCAATATGACTTTTTTGGGGGGAGGATTTGGAAGGAAAGCCTTCATGGATTATCCCCATGAGGCGGCAGTGATCTCAAAAGAAATAGGTGCTCCAGTGCAGGTAGTCTGGACCAGGGAAGATGATATGACACAGGGGCCTTACCGGCCAGGCATTTCCTACAGGTGTGAGGGAGTAGTTGAAAATGGGCAGATCAGTGCCTTCAAAGTGAAGATGGCCGGACAGAACAACGATACCTGGCGAGGCAATAACCTGGGCAAACCCAATCGGAGTACGAGCGAAGGATTTTTAAAGCCCTATCTCGACACGATACAAAATTTAAGTATTCAAGATATCCCTTTTGAAACCCCAATCCCTACCATGTGGTGGCGATCAGTGTATGCCTCTACTAATGGCTTTGCCTATGAAAGTTTTATGGATGAACTAGCCATTGAAGCAGGCAAAGATTCACTTGCCTTCAGAAGAGAGCATCTGAAAGAAGAACGCTTACACCTGCTGATTGATAAAATGGAGGAAGTATCTGGCTGGAAAAACAGAAAAAAAGGAGAAGGCTATGGAGTAGCCATCACCGAATGTTTTGCAAGTACGGTAGGTCATATCGTAAAGGTATCAAAGAATGGGGAGGGCAAAGTAAAAATTGACCATGTGTGGGCTGTGATGGATTGTGGCTGGTATGTGAACCCTGATACGATCAAAGCCCAGGTAGAAGGCAGTATCGTGATGGCTTTGGGGGCGGCTACCATGCATGAAATTAATTTTAAGGATGGAATAACCGTCCAAAAGAATTTCTATGAGTATAGGATGCCGAGAATCAATGATATACCTCCCATTGAGGTGCATATTATGGAGAATGAGGAGGATGCAGGGGGAGTAGGAGAGCCGGGTTTACCCCCATTTGCACCAGCCTTAACTAATGCCATTTTTGACTTAACAGGTAAGCGAATTAGAAAGCTTCCCTTCGATCTCTCAACTGTATAATGCCTGTTAAATAAAAGGTAAACCATGATTAAAGACGATTTCAACCGTATACATACTTACCTGCGCATATCCTTGACAGATAATTGCAATCTGCGTTGCTTTTATTGTATGCCCGAGGAGGATTATGTTTTTACACCTTCTGCTCATCTGATGAGTGCGTCTGAGATTGAAAAGCTCTCCAAGATCTTTGTCAGTGAAGGCGTCAATAAAATCAGGCTTACTGGTGGAGAGCCACTGGTTCGCCGGGATGCCAAGGATATCATCCTTGCATTAGCCAAACTTCCGGTTGAGCTTACCCTCACGACAAATGGTACAAGCGTTCACCACTTCATTGACGTTTTCAAAAAGGCAGGCATCCGTTCGCTCAATATTAGCCTCGATACTTTGCAAGCTGATAAGTTTGCCCGGATTACTAGAAGAAATAGGTTTGAAAGGGTTTGGAGAAACATTGAGTTACTCTTAGAACACGATGTTGAAGTAAAAGTGAACGTAGTGGTGATGAAAGGGGTAAATGAGGATGAGATTACCCATTTTGTAGAATGGACAAAAAACACACCGGTTCATGTGCGCTTCATTGAATTTATGCCCTTTACCGGCAATCGTTGGAACAGTGACAAACTGGTCACCTTACAAGAGATCCTTACTAGGGTTTCTGAAAAATATGACTTTGTGCCTATTGAGCGTAAAAGTCATGATACAGCGAAAAAATTCATTGCTGCTGGCCATGTAGGGACGTTTGCTGTGATTTCTACGATGAGTGCACACTTTTGCGGGGATTGTAACCGTATGCGGCTGACAGCAGATGGAAAACTAAAGAATTGCCTATTCTCTAAAGGGGAAACAGACTTGTTAGATGCACTGCGTAGTGGAAAGGAAGTACTGCCTCTTATCTATAAAAGTGTGTTAGGAAAATCTCGTCAGTTAGGAGGGCAATTAACTCCGGATTTTACCCAAGTGCAAGCGGATACTATTCGAAATAGAAGCATGATCACAATTGGAGGATAAGCGAATTTGAGAAGCAATCATTTACCAAGTGTACTTCTTCTATTAACTGCTTATATGATATAGTGAAAAGGTAAATCGAAAGAAATGTTTTCAAAAGTAGAAAATATGTCTAAAGAAAAGGTAAAAAACATATTTGTGTTAGGTCCTATCCGGTCCACTCTCATTGCCGAAAGCATTGGGAAACATAGTACACAAACTGGAATAGGGGCGCACAGTATATTTTTAGGGCAGGTGCGTAGTGATGTTATTAATAATAAAGAGGTGACCGCCATTGAATATTCGGCTTATGGAGAAATGGCTTTAAAGCAAATGCATAATATCCGGGAAGCCATCTTTGCTAAGTATCCCTTAACCTGCATGCATGTATACCATAGTTTAGGTAGAGTAGCCGCAGGTGAAATATGTTTATTTGTTTTTACTTCTTCTAAGCATCGTAAAACGGCTATTGAAGCCTGCCAGGAAACAGTAGAGCGAATTAAAGCCGAACTATCTATATGGGGAAAAGAATTGTTTGGAGGTGAATCCTATCAATGGAAAGTAAATCAATGATTTAACTAATTATTACTAAAGAAATAAGTCAGGCTATGTAGCCATAGAACATCAGTCTAAATTATGTAGGTAACATAAGAGTTGTAGGTAACAAAGAAATTCTAAAGTACAATGAAAGAACTTGTGGCCATTTGTGAGGCATATAAACGAATTGATTTTAGTAGACAGAAAGCAGCGCTTGCCACCGTGGTGCAGGTAATAAGCTCTTCCTATCGAAGCCCTGGAGCGAGAATGCTGATTACCGATGATGGTCGTTGGACCGGCTCCATCAGTGGCGGATGTTTGGAAGGGGATGCCTTGCGAAAGGCCCGGCAGGTGATGAATGATAAGCAAGCCATAACGGTGAGATATGACACCAGTGATGAGAATAATAAGACTTTTGCGATTAATTTAGGGTGTAATGGCATCATTGATGTCTTATTAGAACCTGTTGATCCGGCAGATGAACATAACCCTGTATTTCTGTACCAAAGCCTGCTTGGAATAGAAGAATCTAGGGCTTTAGCCATTATTTTCTCAGCAAATAAGCAGCAGGTTGGGAAAAAGGTATTGCTGAAAAGCGAATTTGACCTCGTCCAACATCTTGCTGATACAGATCTTACAAAACTAATTAGGGCAGATTTACTGGACTTGCTTGAAACCAAGAAATCAAGAGCTCAACGATATGAGGTGGATGGGGAAGTTGCCGAGGTATTTATTGAACTCATACAACCACCCATTCAACTCATGATTTTTGGAGGAGGCTTCGATGCAAGGCCACTGAGTGAAATGGCCAAAAAATTAGGTTGGTCAGTTACTGTAACTGATGAATGTGTAGCCCATATTGCCCCTATATTTTTCCCGCAAGCCGATCATCTTTCCTTATGTTATCGGGAGTTTGTAGATCGTGAGTTTAAAATAAGTGCCAATACCGCCTGTGTCCTTATGTCCCACAATTATGAATATGATAGGGATGTGCTAAAAAAATTACTCCAAACACAGACACCTTATATTGGTATTCTTGGACCAAAAAAGCGGCTTGATAAGATGGTTAAGGATTTTGCCAACCAAAATATTAGGTTAACAGATGAAGACAGGGACCGGATACACGCTCCTATAGGAATAGATATTGGCGCAGGGACTCCCGATGAAATAGCTATTGCCATCATAGCTGAGATTATGGGAAAATTTACTAACCGGAAAGCCGGATACTTAAAACACCGTACCGAACCTATTCACCGGCGTGATACGGCCAGTAATCAGGTCTTTAAAGAAGCTATCTTATAAATCCTAATGCGATAAACGGCTTTGTCAGTATTCTGTGATCATCCTATTTATAACCATCCTAACTCTTGAAAAATGAAGGCATTCAGCTCTTATCTATTCTTAACTATGGCTTTGATACTTTATAGTTCAAGCACCATGCAGGCACAAAATAATGCTGGCGGAAATCAAAGCTTAGAACCCCGGCAGCAACATATTGTAACGATCTCATCCTTCACTGCAAAAGGTGATGGGCAGCGTTTAAAAAAAGCATTGAATGATGGACTGGATGCAGGTCTTACCATTAATGAATGTAAGGAAGTACTCGTTCATTTATATGCCTATTGCGGCTTTCCCCGCAGCATTAGTGGATTAAATACCCTTATTAATGTATTAGAAGAAAGAAAGGCGAAAGGCATACAAGATAAGGTTGGGAAAGAAGCGACGCCTATAGAAGACAAAGGGAACAAATACGAAAGAGGCAAGAAAGTATTGGAAACCCTTACCGGACGAGCGGAACAGGGGCCTAAAACCGGGTATGCAGCCTTTAGCCCCGAGATAGAGGTGTTTTTGAAAGAGCATTTGTTTGCAGACCTTTTTAGCCGGGATGTGCTCTCTTATGCAGACCGGGAAATTGCTACCATATCTGCCCTTATCAACCTTGGAGGAGTGGAACCGATGATGCAAGGCCATATGGGCATCGCCTTAAACATTGGCATCAGCGAATCCGGGCTCAAGCAAATCCTTTCCCTGATTGAGTCGAGTGGTGGAAAAAAAGAAGCCGATGCCGGTAGAAAGGTGCTTTCTTCGGTGCTGACTTCAAGGGGGAAGTAAAAGGGTAAAACAGTTAAAGAAAATCACAAACTTTAAATAACGCATGAAGTTATGGTACTTACCTTCCTTCGTCTCAATCATTAATTCTTATTCAAATGAACCGTCCCCTTATAAAAACCATCTCGTTGCTTTCCTTATTCCTTGCATGTTGCTTTAGTGCCAAAGGGCAAAATACTACAGATGCAACCCAAACCGGTAGTATGCCATTTCCAAAAGGAGAAAAAATTCAGTCTGCTAATTTCACCGGCAGCGCATGGCTACACATGATGGTCAGTAGCGATACAACATTTAATACCTCTATTGGAAATGTAACCTTTGAACCGGGAGCAAGAACCAATTGGCATTACCATCCTGGTGGTCAAATATTACTAGTGACAAGCGGTAAGGGGCGATACGGGGAAAAAGGAAAGGGGGTAAGAGAACTCCATAAAGGAGATGTAATCAAATGTACGCCAAATACGATTCATTGGCATGGTGCTGCACCAGATAGTGAACTAAGCCATATTGCCATCGGCACGAATTTAGGTAAAGGGGCCGTAATATGGCTCAAACCCGTGTCTGATGAAGAATACAATAAGAAGTAAAAGGAGGATTAACCTTTCTGATTAATCACATAAAAATAGAAGCTATGCAAAAAAGAAAATTAGGTAAGGGCGGCTTAGAAGTTTCTGCCCTCGGGCTTGGCTGTATGGGACTCAGCTTTGGCTATGGACCTGAAACAAGTAAAACAGATGCCATCAAACTTATTCGCCGGGCATTCGAATTAGGTGTTACTTTCTTTGATACTGCCGAGGTATATGGTCCGTTCAAAAATGAGGAGCTGTTAGGCGAAGCCCTGGCTCCATTTCGGGATCAGGTGGTGATTGCCACTAAGTTCGGATTTGAAGGGGGAAAGACCGATCTGGGATTAAACAGCAAGCCAGAGAATATTCGAAATGTAGCAGAATCTGCCTTGAAGCGGCTAAAAACTGACCGTATTGATCTGTTCTACCAGCACCGGGTGGATCCTTCCGTGCCCATGGAGGACGTTGCAGGAACGGTTAGGGAGCTCATCAAGGAAGGGAAAGTGAAGCATTTTGGTCTGTCAGAAGCCGGTGTACAATCTATTCGCAAGGCTCATGCCGTACAACCGGTAGCGGCCCTGCAAAGCGAGTATTCCTTATGGTGGCGGGAGCCAGAAAAAGAAATACTGCCTACCTTGAAAGAATTGGGTATTGGTTTTGTTCCATTCAGTCCACTGGGTAAGGGTTTTCTGACCGGTGCTATTAATGAGAATACTAAGTTTGATCCGACTGATTTCCGCAATGTGGTTCCACGGTTTGATGAGCAGAACAGAAAGTCCAACCAAATAGTGGTAGAGAAGCTGACTGCGTTTGCGGGGAAGAAAAATGCCACTCCTGCCCAGATTGCATTGGCTTGGGTGCTGGCTCAAAAGCCCTGGATTGCGCCTATTCCCGGGACAACGAAAATCCATCGCTTGGAAGAAAACCTGAAAGCTGCACAACTCACACTCACTGGTGATGATCTGCGGGAGATCGAAAATGCTTTTTCCGGTATACAGGTGCAGGGAGCCAGATATCCTCAGCACTTACAACAACGGGTGGGTAAATAAACGTATCTGATAATGGTATTGTCCTTTCTTAAACTGACTTTATACTAACTATATGGAGGCAGGTTTCGTATTTATTAAATGCCGTATACGCGCTTGTTGTATCAAATTTGAAAAGTGATACAAATTCGAATTTAATAAAGAAGGATACAAATTGACTGCCATCTCTAATACTCTCTACCAGGAGTAACTGAAACCAGTAATTTTGGTAGATAATCCAGTAATCTGTATAAGTAGTTACAAAAAAATTATTCAGATCTTTGCCCAAAATTTGACTTAATTAAGATCATATATAATTTTTACTATTATGGCCATCTTCAATTTAAACATTAATGGAAAGCAAAGTCAGGTAGATGTGGACCCTACTACCCCTATGTTATGGGTACTGCGTGACCACCTGAACCTGGTGGGAACCAAGTATGGATGTGGTGTTGCTCAATGTGGCGCGTGCACCATCCACCTGGGCGAGGTAGCCACCCGCTCTTGCGTGCTGCCTGTATCAGGGGTAGGCAATCAGGCCATCACTACTATAGAAGGCTTGTCAGAGAAAGGCGATCATCCGGTACAAAAAGCCTGGCTAGAGCACGATGTGCCTCAGTGTGGCTACTGCCAGGCCGGGCAAATTATGAATGCTGCTGCCTTGTTAAAAAGCAATCCTACTCCAAGCGATGCGGAGATTGAATCGGCCATGAATGGTAATATCTGCCGCTGTGCTACGTACTTGCGCATTAAAACTGCCATCCATACAGCCGCCAAATCAGCTACTACCAAATCCTAACCACTAAACTCTTCTTATCATGGAATCCGTAAAAACAACGATAAACCGCAGATCTTTCTTAAAGGCATCTGCCCTTGCTGGCGGAGGGATGATGCTGAGCTTTAGCTGGCTGGCCGGCTGCAATCCATCTACTCCTGAAGAGGTATCTACCCTTCCCAAAGAATGGTTTGAACTCAATAGCTACGTCAAAATTGCAGATAATGGAGCAATCACCCTGATGGCTCCTAACCCCGAATTTGGGCAGAATGTGAAAACGTCCCTGCCCATGATGGTGGCAGAAGAGTTAGATGTAGACTGGAAGGATGTTATGGTAGAGCAGGCTAATTTCTTTCCAGAGCGCTATGAACGACAGTTTACAGGAGGAAGCCTGGCCATGCAGATGGCATGGAAACCCTTGCGCACAGCAGGAGCTACTGCCAGGCATATGCTGATTTCGGCTGCCTCGCAAGCATGGCAGGTTCCTGCCGGTGAAATTACT
>QQTW01002242.1_pt1 | contig 13965 bp, 12 predicted proteins | sample 1904831 | NCBI WGS metagenome assembly QQTW01 (sample SAMN09435610, study PRJNA476489) | Subsurface metagenome, whole genome shotgun sequencing project. | reverse complement strand
TCTGCCGTGCGTGCAGAAAGTTATTTTCAATTCTTTCACTCTATCCGAAGCCATTGCGAGCTAATAGGAAGCAATCGCTGCACCTGGTAGATATGGATTAAGTGCGGCGAGTCTACAGCTCACGGTCCAAAATGCAACTGAAGATCATCGAAGGTGCTGGTCAAGCTTTGATGGATTTGCTATGGTGACTTATCGACAGCTATGGTGCAGACTAACTACTTCGCTCCATCTGTGACGAGCACGACTGTCTCTTTGTCGTCGAATTGAAAATAACTTTCTGCACGCACGGCAGATTTCAGCCAGCACGTGCACACATCCTCTACGGTCCGAGAGTCGTTACTCGAGTCTCTGAACGTCTCTGAAATTTGCTGCCTTGCTAGTGTTCCGGGTCTTGTTGATGGCGCTGCCACGCGTGCTCACGAATCTCTTGGTTAATAATCGGATAAAGAATCAGACCAAAAAGGGTTCAAGAGGTAGTCGGAGTTACCCGAGATCGTATCATTAAGCTCTGCCATGAAGCCCGAGCGTATCTCTCGGTCCGCCAAAGGCGTACCATCCATCTGGAGTGGAGCCATGTAGGTCGACACGGGGATTTGCAGTGGTGCAGGCATTGAGATTCGTGACGAAAGTGGCATCTGAGTGGTGGCTGGCATTGCTGCTGAGGTTACCGGCACGGCTGCTGAGTTCACTGGCATTGCTGCTGAGGTTGCCGGCACGACTGCTGAGGTCACTGGCATTGCTGCTGAGGTTCTCGACACGACCGCTAAGGTTACTCGCATTGCTGTTGAGGTTACCGGCACGGCTGCTGATGTCACTGGCATTGCTGCTGAGGTTACCGGCGCGGCTGCTGAGGTCACTGGCACGGCGGCTGAGGTTGCTGACGCCGCTGTTGAGGTTACTGGCATGGCTGTTGTGGTCGTCGGCATCATTATATTTGCGGCCAAGTCTCTTGCCTGCTGACGCTTGCGCTGAGCCTCCTTTGCCCTCTCGGCCTGCTCCTTCTTCACACGATTTCGTCGCCTCAAACGCGCATTTCGTCTCAAGCGATTATGTCTATCCTCCTTGTCCCATACCGGCTGGTAGCATCGAGGGCACATATCACCATCCATTATGGCCTCGTCAATCTTCAGATGTCTTCCGAATGGAGAGCTCTCGTACCGCTTCATAAAGTTACACTTCCGACAAGGGAACCAATCTTTTGTTTGGCGACGTAGGGTACCATATCGTGAAGTATACAGCTTACACTTCCTGGGCTGGGAGTAATGACCACGAGTGAAAACCCAGTCGTCTTCTGGCTCGACTCCATGCTTGTAGGTGAAGACACAGTCCGGTTTGGTGGCGATCAAGCAGGTGGCACAGGCTCTAATGCCCATATTCGCATTACCTAGCTCGTCGTCTTTGTCACCAGGCAACGGGGGAAAGTGGTCAAGCGCAGGCAATCCCTTGAGGCAAATGTAGCATGGCAAGAGCTTTTTCTTCGTCAAGACGGTGTGCAGAGTAACTGAGCTTTTCTCGAGAGTTACAAGAGAATTCTTGACCTTTTCCTTCGAGGAGAGACCCTCGAAGTACTTGTTCGTGCCTGAGAGGAAGAGGAGGCTCGGATGATCGAGAAACTTTTGGAGGTGGTAGTGGATCTCGGTTGGCAGCGACGTGAGCGACATGGTTGCTGGTGGGTTGATGTTATGAAGCTGAGGTTGGGTTTACTGCTGATGTTTGAACCGATCTTGCCTGAGCAGATACACGGCTTTTGCTGAGGTTGGCTTTGCTTTGACAAAAGGTTGTATGGCTATGCTGGTAAGACTTAGTCATTCGAGTGGGAACTGGCGAGACTTACGGCTTGATTCGTGGAACTTTGAGCGCCGACCTTGTTATTGCTGGGGATGTTGGCGAAGAGCTTGAAGGATGTTGTCACCACCGGGCTTCGGGTGGGGTGGAAGTGAAAGTGAAAGTGATCTGAGACTCCAGGAAAGCTTAGGATACTGGACTCTGGGCGGCACTTGGTGGACCGGCTAACGGAGCACCAAACACGACGGGCTTTGTCTGGACCTGATGAACCTTGGACCTTACATGCGCGTCATCACGAAGTCATGGAAGTGGTGTTCTGTTATTGGCTTGAGGGTAAGAGAAATAGGAGGGAGCAGGCGACGATTTTACAAAGTATTTGAGTGTGCGGCACAAGGAATTGATCCGGCTGGTGTTTCCTTGTCTTCTTTCGCACTAGCCGCAAGTGGGAGGCAAGTTCTTTGCAGTCTACATATCGGTCACCACCCTACGCGGCATGGGTAATAGGGGCGGAAACACAAGGAAGTTCGTGATCTCAGTGTATGATCGACACTGCGAAGGAATGGACCCAGGGAGCTTCTACCACAGAATTCAGCCAGAAAGGGGTGTAGCCTTGGCGTTTGTACGAGATTACAGAGCCTATGCAAGACGGTCAAGGTTTTACAGCAAGTTGGACACTTGAAGAGCACTCGGGTGATTCACTAGAAGTCACGAGGCGACTGGATCCGAGGTCAAGAATCAAGAGCTTCCAGACCAAATCCTGCAACTGTGGCGGCGCAAATAAGAACGAAACGGCCTCAGCTAGATTCGAACATGGCGATAGGAGCTTGCGGGCGCAGAGTCAGCATTTGCCCACGCTCTGGAGGAGACTCAAGACAGTGAGAGTTCTTAGGATCCGCAAAGATGGCGCGACGGTAGACCAGATGGTATGAATCAGGGGACGGCGAGTTGGCCGATCCAACTACAGTCTTGTCCATCTTTACTATTGCTTTTCCCTTGCCTCGCAAGAGCTGTTGTGACGTCCTGGCTTCGAATTTCGATTCCATGGTGAGTCGCAGGAGATGGCTACTCTCATAGATGCCAACCCTGATGTTTTCAATTCTATAACCATTCGATCCTCTCCAGCTCCAGCATGATCTGCAGCTCGTCTAATGTTAGTATTATAGGCCAAGGCAGCTTCCTCAGCCCGTCCTGTTTCTCCGTGCTAAGCTCCATCCAATAATGCCTTTCTCAAGCACTTTCGAACGCCTCCGCCGCCTGAACGCCGTCATTACCAAGACTCAACACACCCAAACACGATTCGCTACCTTACAAGCACCACAGTACATATAGCAATGCAGCTGGGAGCCCAGCTTCCTGCTCGGTATGGAAGATCGTTGTCGGCTCATCACGAACGAAGATCAGGTCTAAACTCTACTGCACCCCGTGCAAATCCGCAGCTAGGAAAGGTGGAAGGGGGCACACTTGCAGGTTTACTGCCCTTCATTTGGTGTAGGAGATCTCGACTCCCTGACCATGGTGTGAGAGCAGAGACAGTCCGGGCCCTTGTGGCAGCGGGACTACGTGGTGGGACTGCTGGACCCTTGGGACTTTGTTGGACATGATCACGGGCGAAGGGCGCCTGTGCTCTGTGGAGTGACGAGCACGGCTCTGTGCTGGATGCAGAGATGGGTGAATCTCGAAGTCAATTGCATGGTACATAATACATATCCCAGGAAGAGACTCCCGTTAGGGAATATCTTCACTGTATCTCTCTCTCATCCCAAGTCGTACCCCTCTCCCCCTCCCCCGAAAAAGCAGAATTATTCTCATACAAATCTTCTCAGACCTCATCCAGACACCGGCACAGAGTCGAGAGCGGGAAGTATTAACGAGTTAGTTAGAGCTAGAACAATCTCCCTCTCCTCCCACTCCGTAGCCATATCACGTCAAGTGATATCATATGATTATTGAGATCGAGATGAGTGCAGCCGTATTAATAAGTAAGATAGTACTACTTTCTTTCTTGGAACTTAAAGACTCTATCTACTACGTAGAGGCTGAGCGAGATATCCCGGCGTCAAAGCTGCTCGGGTGTCTGCTTTCGGCAAAGGAAAGGGTGAGGTAGGGTAGGGTAGGGTAGGGTAGGGTAGGGTAGGGTAGGGTAGGGTAGAGGAGGAGTCTTGCTTACTTACAGCAAGCAGCCTTACTGAGTTACTGAGTCATAGCCAGGCCGGGTAGGCGGGTAGTTGGAACTGATTAACACCTAAAAACCTATCATAATAACTACTAGAACGTGGATTCGGGGGCCAGGATGGGTGGGATGAGATGGGATGAGATGGGATTGAGGATTCAGGATTGAGGATTTGGTTCTATCATGATCGATCATGATTCATGAAACCCAGAACTTCCCACTCTTGATGAAGGATGCTGCTGCTGCTGCTGCTGCTGCTGCTGATATTAGGGATTAAACTGTTTTGGATTGGGGAATCTGATCACTGATGGATGGTCCAGGCTCCAGGCCAATTTGCTTTTATCTAGAGGAAAGGGGGTAGATATAGAGATATAGAGAATAGAGATTCAAACGACCTGTTCGAGAATTTCCATTTTCATGTACATGGAAAGGAAAGGGTCTAGACGAGATCAGTGAATGAATAGTGAGATCAACTAAGTCGGCTTGTCCGTCCGTAGTCCGTCTATTCAGCGGTAAGGAAGATGTTATTGTTATTGTTGCTTGCAAGTTGCGCGCGGAACTTCCCTCTCCGTTACAGCCGGCTGTATGCATGTTCGCGATGGTCGATGCAGAACCTAGATGAGCTTCTAAAGGTCTGCTTATTTCTGTGTGCTCACTCGCTGCCCTGGTAGCGGCAATGCTCATGTATGTTTGCTCCGATCCCTTGTTCGAGCCTTCTCCCCAAGAAGTCCCTTCAGCGGCTTTCTCCCTCGTTTCCGAGATGAATTTCGGTCGTTTCCGTGCCGATCCTCGATCAATTGATTTCTGAGTTTTCTCGCCCTCGTCGTCTTCTGGGTCTTTGAGAGACGAGTAATCGGGAAATAGATTTTGGTGAGACCCAGGCATGCGACCCCACGAGGAAGACTCGTACACAACCAACCGTCTTGGACTCTCCACAAATACAACCACGGATCGTTGTCGTACCGGGATGGACTTGATAGGTCCGGACCACTGATTGTGTTTTGTCTGGCGACATGTCTTACTACAACATTGGCCGAGAATCACGTATGGCATGTCGCGCAGCTCATGTTGCTGGCGTGGAAGGATCTTCAAAACTTCAAGCATGTATAACAAGGGTAGGATCACTCAGACAGCTACATCCCTCCGCCTTCAGAATATGATGCGCCCTGTTCAAGCAGAGCTTCGAGGTTCGTGCAGGGCATCCTTGATCAATGGCGGGATTTCGTGCTCTTCGAGAATGAAGGAGCGAGACTATCGGGTTGTGACTGTCAAGGCAAGCTGTGCTTCCGCGCGAAGTCTTTCCACCAATAGGTGATGGATTGCTGGTGGCATAGAAAGTAGCGGCATGTTGGAGTGAGACACTCTTTGGGATCAGCAACGATCGAGTCTGATTCGATTGAGCATGTAGCGTAACCATGGAATATTGTGGGTCACTCACGAGCACGAATGATGAGCTTCTGGCAAGAATCCAAGGCTGCAGATGTAAGTGAGCTGAGAAGACAATTTACTTCTGTGATTCCGGAAAGGTTTGTAATCCATTAAGAAGCAAGAATGTCATTCCAAATAAATGGTTGATGGATATAGGTTGTTAGGGTGCCATGAACAACGCGTAGTTTCGAGTCAATTCCGATGATCAGAAATAAGCATCTGCAGAAAGCAAGAGCTCGCTCAGGTAGAGAAGAAGTAGAGCATCGTGCAATGTTAGTGAAACATGTTGAAAATCAGTCACACGCTATCTTCCTTACCGTGTCGTCTTCAGAAGCGCCTTCAGAGAAAGCCACATTTCTGACGCAAAGCTCTCCTTGGCAATACTCCCAAACCCTCCCACCAGTCTCTCGCAACCGCTCCCTACCTTTGCTGGCTGCTGCGTATCAACAGCAACCTGCTTCCACCTACAATGCCTTGCCTCAAGTCGCTGGGTACCTCTCCCTGCCGCACATCGCCATTCATCTCCCTTCTGCACAGTTTACACATTTTCTGGACATCTCCCAGGCACTCTTCATGCTTATCTTGCTAGGTACATACAGCCTGACCTGCCTGCAGCTCGCACAAAAGAGCCAACAGCCGCCGCGGAAAACAGAGATTTCAGACTGTCCATTGGCAATCAGGTAGCGATAGCGGCATGAGATACAACGGCGGATCTCGGCATGGCTGGAACCAAGCTCTGACTGGTAGAGCAGTAGGAATTGGGACTTGCGAAGCGCGGAGTGAAGTCGAGAAGTCGAAGACACTGGTGGCACGGAAGACGGGTTGGCTTTACAAATGATCAAATCCATTGCCCAGGACCTCTTTCCAGTGCTAACAGGCTTGCTTTAATGACATTCTTGCTTAATGAGCAGGCCAATAGCAGCCGAAATTGTCTGCTAGTATGAGAAAGGTTGCAAAGAGATTGATAGTCTTAGAAAACGCAGTATCTGAAACTGCAGTTCAAGCGGCAGGGCTGAGAGGGACCTTGAAGGCCGTGACAGGTCTGATTTTGCAGCAATGTCCTTAGAAGGCTGAATGTTTCCATCCCGTTAGTGGAAAAAGGGATCAGAGTATCTTGGCAATACCTTCATGTTTTCACTTTGCAAGAGTCTTCCTACATGCACTTGGTTTATCGCTCAAGGTGATCAGAAGAAAGATTGAACCAAAAGGAGAGTGAGTAAATGTGTTCAGAGGTCGATAACCGCCCTCCGAGCTTCCTCATCGGATGAAGCAAAGTATCTCCTTGGCATTCCTCCGACGTCGGCTCGTTGACTGGTTATTCCAGGCACTGTCTGCCTTGATAGCAGAAAGTACGAGCCCAGCTTCTGATAGATAGCACATTCAATTCCAGAGACAAGGGTTTCATGAGCACAGAGTATCGTTAGCGCCGGTGTCTTCGGGGTCTCATGGTTAGGAAGCGCGTGTGCGAAGAGAAAAGTGGCTAGATGAGTAGAGCTAGTGATAAAGAATCAAACGCTTTTAGGTTTCGAACCTAATTGGTAGATATACTTTTTTAGAGGTACAGTGTAACGGTGTGTGGGGAAGCAGCTGCGCATGGTTGGCACCTTCTGACGTTTGCATGGCGGAGCAGAGAGCCTCTCTTCTCATGAACGGAACCGGAGGAGGACTGCGGTTGATTGGCTGCAGGGGGGCCTGCACTCCCAGCTAACAGCAAGGACGTCAAACGTCTTCGCACAACAGAACACTGCTGAGGACGCAGGTCGACCAGGATCCAGCACTTTCAAAGGAATGGTCTAGGATCTGAGAGCAAGGCACTTCCAGCACATGATTATTGACCACGGCCGGCTTCATGTCATGCATGGGCAAGGGTGATAGCTTGTATTCGAGCCGAGATCCTTTGGCTAAGGTTCCTCTGAAAACATGCGCTGGCCGTTTGAGCTATTGGAGAATCTGGGATGATTTTCGAGACTGTGGCGCGAAAGGAGCCACTCACGTAGTCGGTGTTGCTAGAGAATTCCAAAAAGATGTAGATGTCGCTGTCTTTGGTCTTTTCTCATTCCAGCTCAGGCTGTGAAGAGTGAAGAGAGAGAAGTGAAGACTGAAGACTGAAGACTGAAAAGAGATTTCCGCTTGGCAGGGACTGAAAGGCTTGGCGCAAAGACGCGGAGAGTGACGCAGAGGTGCAGCTAAGCTTTGACGTCCTGTCTATCAAACGTCGACTTGAGGAGGGGTAAGGTACAAGTATGGTCCTTCAGTTCTTCCTCACGGGTGTATCAACCCTGTCACGCCGTTGGTACCGAGTACAATCCCCGCCAACAGCCTCCCGAAACTTTGTCTGCTTCCTTCAACATTATGAGTTGTTGTTAAGACACAGTACGGATCTGGTGCCCGCCAAAAAGTCTCCGCCAACGCTAGCCGATGTTTCATATCTGTTGACGGCTATGGATCTCATCAGTCGGCGCTATAGCGGCCCTGATTTATGAAATCCTGTATCACAGCCGACCGGGACTTCTCGGCGGCACCCAGTATACTTTGGTGTCGCCACAGCCGCAGCATGGATTGCTTGAGCCGATCAATGGTTCATCCGACGGCTTAACTCTGCTCCAGTCTTCACAAGATGTCTGAAGAGGAGCCGACCTTGGCTTGGCGTAGTAGGTAGATAGTAGTAGTGTATTTCTTCCAAGGAATGGTTGTGGAGTGGTGGCGCACTTCTTGTCAAGACCTAAAAGCCACTTTCTGCTGCCAGATTGCGGAGACAATTGTGGCTAGATGTGACCACGGAGCATTGCCTGTGGGTATTGACTAGGCCTTTGTACCGGCAACATCCTGCGCAGATGATTCAGCCAATCTTTGACTTGATCGCTGCTGCTTGCGCTTCGGGCAACGGTCCCGGCTTGTAAGGGAGGATATAGTAGCAATATCGTACGGCAGGTCAATGGCTATCGTAGTTGCCTGACCGTCCCAATCTTGCTAGTCCCGTGAGCCGATATTCAAGTGACTGTGAAGGACTCATACTAGCAATATTTGTAACGTCAGAGCCAGAGGGGAAACAAGATAGACCGTGCACAGTGTGATAGATGTCATAGAATATTTTCGAAGCCACGGCATATGGAATAAAAGCAATTTCTTTCTCACAGCAAAGGCTACTCGTGCACATTCGTTGACTCAGCATCGCAGGCCGCTCTTCCATCAATTGCGGGTGTACGGTGCTGCTTCAGCTGGACAATGCAAATATCCAATGCTCCACCAAAGAGCGTGATATTCCAAAATCGGGCGAGGGAGCCCTTTGGAATCTGATAGTCATCCGCCGGAAATACAATACAGTGCAACCGCTCGAGGTTTTCACCATTCAAGGACATATTTTTGCCTCACAAATTGTCGCCCATTTGCTGCCTTTTCTGAAACGCTCAATGCTAATAGCCATCTTGCTGTAAAGCAGCTCAATTAAACAAATCCTACTGCCTTCTAGCATTTTCTCGCCGTCGCGACCACAGAGAGTGTCCTAACGGAAGGCCGTATCGCTTGCCCCTACAATTCGCCCTCAAGAGACATGCTCATCACCTACGTATCCGCTGTGGTAATCAAGCAGGGTATCTTCGATGCAGCGCAAGTCCCGAGGGAGGCGGGAAGTGGTGAGGCCCGCTATCATCTTCGCGAACCTGCCCTAGATTTGCTGAACCCGCATACCACTCACGAGAAAATCCTTCTGTGCCTGGGTCAACCATTTGCGTATTCTGCTGTGGGTAGCCGCTCCATTGCGAGAATGCGAAGTCTGTTTGGTGGCCTACACCTCCCTGCTGCTCAATTGAATTGATCTCCATCGACGAATGTGGTCCATAGGCGGATGTGTCGTGAGTTGCATGAGGGTAGAGAGGATGAGCGGCTACGCCTGCCGTCACAGCCGTTCGGTCAGCGGCGTGTTGAGACTGCTGGAAGAACCTAGCCTGGTATTGCGGAGGCAGCTCCTCGGGAGTGACCAGTGACATCGATCGCATTGGCGCAGGCGGAAGATGCCTGCTGCGATCCTCTCTCGCACCATGAGAGAAAAGGGCTTCCCTACTGCCTTGTGAAGAAGCGGTCATGGAGATGGACGACGAGTTCATGGATATTAGTGACGCAGGGTAAGCACCAGTCAAAGGCGAGCCGTTCTGCCTCCATAATGAACCTGCGGCTTCCCCTGCAAAGGGTCTGTCAATCACTTGAGTCTGTGGCGAGTGACTCATAAAGGATGAGTGTTCCCAGGGAGGCGACGTAGCGAAAGCTTGGGGAAAGTCATAACCGAGTCCAGACATGGGAGCTAAGAAACTGTGAGTTGTGATCTATACAGATCATAGGACGCTTACTTCGCTCTGGAGGTGATACAGTTGAGGCTGAATATGGGTCGAAACTCTGGCTTTCTTGATTGGTCTGTAGTGGATGAGGTTGCAGGTGGTGATAGCCCTCCACCTGCTCTACCATCTGGCTCTCTGCGTAATGCTCTGGTGAGGAAGCAGCAGAGGTCCCTGCGCCGTTCGACGATGAAACTTCAGCTTTGGATCCCGAGCGAGCTCTGTTATCTAGTGGCGGCTGTTGATCCACGGGATAGAAGTTGCATTCCTTTTTGAGGCGGATACAGTTCGAACATCTTCGCTGCGGGTCTCCCGGAGCCAGAAGGCACCGGATTTTGCGTCTGCGACAGTGACCTATATTCCAAAAGTTAGCCACAGATCTGACAAGTGCGCTTGGCAGCGAAAGAACGGGATTTTTTTGGGGAAGCAACACTGACCACAAGCAACCGACGTTCTGTGATATCCTAGTTTGTTCCTCCTTTTGTCTGACATAGACATGTTTGACGCTTCACCGCTCTCCATTTCGCGCACATTGGGACTAGATGCAGACCGTTTGATGACGGTAGAAGTGATGCCGCGCTTTGAAGACCCCCTTCGACGCGCTATTGACGGCGAATTTAACGGCTGCCCCTTGGACATTTGGATGCGGGTCTGGCTACCGGCAGTGTCGAGAGACGCAGGGGCTACAGGGTTTTGGGTTCCTTCATTAACCGGCAACGAGACATGCGGTTCCATGACAGGATCGCCAGCAGGAGCGGGTATTCAATGCTCTCACGCTAACTGTGCCCTGACATCTTTGACAATGCGATAGCCATCCTGCAAGGTTCAAGAGACTGAGACGAGAGCGGTTTCTGAATCGGGTATCCTTTGGGTGCGATCTCGGCGTCGGCTTTAAATGCCAGGCGGGGATGATATGGGGTGAGAGTGTTTCAATGCGACACGTGGCACCAGGTGATTGTACTTGGAGCAGACCACAGAGTATGGTAGTCTAAGTAGATACTTTGTTCAATTTTTACTGTCCAGAACCGCCAACTCCGTCGCTGTAGGGGCAACCCAATCTGGGGTGGACAAAACAGTTAGTGTTAGAGATTGTGAATCGCAAAACCGGCAGCAACTCTCGGTTTCCCAAGCACAATAGTGTCTGAAAAAGTTGCAGTACGGTCAGTGATATCAATTTGAGGCTGTATCTGACGAAGGAGGTTAACCGTCACTGCACGACATGGGCCTATTCGGGTGCGCGGTCTGTGGACCGGCCAGGTAGTCCGAGCTTTCTGAAACGAAATATGACCTACCAGAAGATCCATAGACTCATAGCATAGGCTGGAGCCTCAGATGAGCAGAAATGTAATGGCAGAACGTTAAGAGGGATCAAGACAGGGCTCCTAGACGGAACCGAGTATTCTTCTGCGTCCTTGGACATTGACTCGTGCGAAGCATTCGAATCAGATCATCGCTCGTGGTTGATGGAGAGATGAGAGGTAGGTGAGTGAATCTAGGCCATGATGGTTCAAGCTCCCGGCCGCGGTCGTCCAGCTTCTCTCGTCGAGGCTTTCCCTTCCCAAGTTCGAGGGGCTCGCCTCCCTCTGGGTTGGGGATGATGAAAGGCGCCTCCCATTGGCAGACCCAGGGGCCAAATGCCCATTATGCGTTAGTGGGGCATAATGGGTCAGCACTGGGATTGGCAAAGCCCATTTATTATTGTGGGATTAACTATAGGGAAATGGTCGGCCACCACGCCATGCAGACTAGAGGAAGAGTGAGCCGAGCGTCGGTTCCATTCCTGGTAAGCTTGGCCTCCACTACGTGTGGCTTTGCCATGCAGCATGCTTGTCCCTGGCATATTTGCCTCTTGGTCTTGGATCTTTCTTGATTTGCAACTGGACTGGCAGGCCTGTCGATGGTCCATAACGAAGTGATCAGAGCAGTCGTGCGTCGATTCTTCACAGCACATATCATGATATCAATCGAACCTCATGAGTTCTCGCCCTATCGAGCTACTGACGATCACACGCCTAGCCCCCCAATGGAACGTTAGATGCTTAGCTGTTGTATGTCAGCTAGCGAATTCAAAAACTGCACCAAGCCAGTATTGGTGTAGATGGCTTCAATCCCTGTCGTTGGTGTGGCGTTGGCTGCTGAACGATACAACGGCGTCAGGCTTATCAGTAAGTGGAAGTAGGTCGATGCTGTCAAAGATTAACAGCTGCGTCAAGTCTGATCAAGAGTAATGGGGGCGTTATCGTTGGTGAGCATGACGTATAAACTGCCTTCAATACAGCGTTGATCCAATAGGCGTGCAGATAGCTTGACCTGCTGTGGGCTGTGGGCCCATGGTCATGGTCATGGTCACGAAGCGGCTCCATCTTCCCATCGTGCAGCAGCGTCCGCGCCTATTTGTGGATGAGGATGCCCAGATCTTTCTTACCACTCTACTGGAAGATTAAAGTAGCTCGCGCACCAGGCTTCTGCATACTTGGTAAGGCCGAGCCAGAGACTTGGGTTGATTGCTCCGCAGCTTGGGTGAGATTCGTGCCTTGGGCCCCTGGGCGTCATCGCCTCATTACTCTATTAATTTCACACAGACTCTCATGAGTAGTCTAACCAGATGCAAATAGCGATGGATATGTGAGATAGTCAATCACTCACTCAAGCCACCACCTCGTGTTGTATTGGCATTTTGGCCGAAGTTCGTAATTGCCGAGTAGAAAGTAATCTTCCAAGGTCTGGTGCCATCGGACAATCGGACAATTGGACAGCTGGACAGTTGAAAGGACTGATGAGTGAGTGTTCCCTATCCGGACGATCTTACTTGGCAACAGAAAGCTCCGATATGCAGCATCAGGCGAAACATCGAATTGGGGAATGACTTGGATGAGAAGTATACGACTTGAAAGCGTCAACGTCCCATGTCCCATGTCCCATTGTGCCGGTATTCACTTGGCACGCGCGATGCACAAGATTTGGTGCTATTTTGACTCCTAAGTGGGAACGGCGGTACTAGCAGAGTCTCTCAGCCCATCCGACGCCGTCAATGGTTCTCCATCGGAGCAATGCTCCACCGGTGAGTTGCTCTTGTCTTCCGAGACGACAAGATCAGAATCTAGCATGCCTATGGCGTGCGTTCATTGGTCACAGGGAGCGATGTGGATGCAGATCATGCACGTGGCATTGACAGCCTGCATGCATACTGGGTAGTAGCTCAGCATTGGTGTCAGGACGTTCCGCCTAACTTATAATGACTGTTAGTTGCAGGCTTGCAGCGCCAGCTTAGTTAATAATAGGAAGTCCAATGCATCGTATAGTATAGGCCATTTGAGTCATCCGATCACTTCGCTTGTTCAAGGCGGCGCTTCCGCAACCCCGGTCATCCTTGCTCATGGAAGAATGCCACCGTGATGGACGGAAGAAGTGCAGATGTTTCTCTCTGCAAATCCTGCTTGGTCTGAGAACGGCTTTGTTTTACGGGATGAAACCTGCATTTGGAGATCTCCACTTGGAATGTAAGGAAGATCCTTCCCTCATGTTGGTTCAAGCGCTGGAAAATACTAAGCTCCAAGGTGTGAAGAGGATCTAAGTGGTACTTTGTATCTCGTATCAAGCCTGTCAAGTCCCACTAGATAGAACGTTGCATTTACTACGGTATCCAGCATTACTCCTGGCTACTACTAGCATCGTGCTAACATCACTTCAACTTCTGCCTGATGCTGTACTCAAGTAGTTAGTACTACAGCTGCCTATAGCAGCTAGTTACCGCCACACTGTTCTCAAGAACTGCTCTCACATCGGCCTTCGCAAAACAGGCCAATTGATGATGCCTCTATCCTTTTCGGAGGCTAGCCTACTCATCCGAGAGCTGTTTTGATCTGCAAATCCCAGGGCCGAGCTAACATTACTCTGGCTAATCGTCCCTACTACGTTAGCCTGTGACCCGGCCCTGCTGTAAGCGAGCCTCTTGATCTGTCAATGAGTCTTAGTGCTTCTCCGTCAGACAATCAGTGTCATCGGATCCCGTATACATGGAGTTTGACTAGTCGTCCCTGGGGGCCATATCATGTTTGCTCCAATCGAGGCCTTGTTTTGGAAGCCACTATCTCGTGCTAATGGGTTGAAATGAAATAAACCGTCCATCTTGTGGCGTTCGAGAAACGGCGATGAGTATCTTCACTAAGCGTGTAGTGGCGTAAGATACGTGCCATCTCGCACATGCATGTGCTGTGGGTAGGTGATGGTAGAGGCAGCAGAAGCAGGGCGCTT
>QQTW01002241.1_pt1 | contig 13969 bp, 8 predicted proteins | sample 1904831 | NCBI WGS metagenome assembly QQTW01 (sample SAMN09435610, study PRJNA476489) | Subsurface metagenome, whole genome shotgun sequencing project. | reverse complement strand
AGGTACCTACCTACAGACGGGATATCCGCCACACCCCTGTCGTTTTCCTTCCTGTTCTAGCGCGCGAGAGGCGTCGCGCGACATGCCCAGGTGGGTAATGACTCGCGTGAGCATGGGGTGAGCTGGGTGAGCTGAGGGTGAGTGGGGTGAAGGAGTCACGCTCAACCTCGCGGACCGTTTCGTCCAAGATGGTTGCCTAAAAGGGCCCTACTACCCTTCGGCGAAGGAGCCGTATTAGGCTCCCCCAAAATCTAATAGCGCCTAACCTAGAGCGGATTATATTCTAAGTAATAACCGTAGTTTTCACTAATACGGAGTTGGCGAGATATCATAAGTCTGGAAGAGTTGATCTATCTATATAGGAGAGGGAAATTCGCGTGTCCTTACTTCTCTCTTTGATAAAGATATAGTCCGAAGCCTTCCCTCTAAGACAGACGAGATCATCACTTCAGATGTGCATTAATCGACTTTTAATCTAATGTAGTAGGCTCCAATCCCGGAGACCCCACCACTCTTACGGATGATTATTATTCAACTTAAAGGTGACATACTATCTAGTGTAGTTAAGAGTTATTACGATGTTATTTTAAAAGTAAGAGGCCTAAGAGATAGTGTCTGGATAAGGAGAGATCGCGGCCTAAAACTAACAGTCGACTATAACTTACTTAGTAATACCTAAGTCATTAAGTTAGACATAAGGTCTTAGGTATACGCGTATCTACTAGATACAGTTCTATATATTATATCGATACCACACCGTCACTATACCTAGCTGTATCTTATACGCTTACCCTCCGAGCCGAATAAGAGCTTACGCGCGGTAGTCAACAAAGGCCTATGCTATTTAAGGCTACTACCTTCAGACTTATTAGGTCTGAGTATCCTTCTACTGCCGGTTTGCATACTCGGCTGCTCCGCTTTTGATACCGACCAGCGACCAGAGATTCGGTAGGCGCTTAATAGTCTTTGAGCCCACCTAAAGCTGGCTACTGTCGAGTACGCAAGGGTAATTATCAAGGGGAGATAATGGACTCTATTGATAAGAACTCCTAGGGTTGGGAGATTGTTTCTTCGGATATGGGTTGGGACTTTTTAATCATGTGACGAGGCATCCTGTTACTGTCGTGCACGAATGGATATCCATTTATATCAAATGACAGTCCGTACCCTGAAGTTCCGGCAAGCCATCCTAGTTCTCATCTCACCGGATCTCATTCGGGCGACAGCTTCCTCTGGCTTATCAATGTCGAGCAGAAGGCTGATCAACGAGTTGTCTGCGTCTCGCTTGGTCTTCGACAGCCTTTCCGCTGACAGCTCTGGCAGTTCGAGAGCCTGGAATGATCTGGGCTCAGTAGTAACTATGAACTTCAACACGTCATCTTGTTGCGTTTCGCCCATCATCTTAAGAGTGTCGGGTACAGTCATTTTTATCTTGAAGGATATTTTTCCCTTGAAGTTGCGGTCTCTCGGATTCACTTCCTTGCAGTCACCGCCATCGGCAGCAGGGTAAATCCTCGTGATGCGTCGGAGAGACTGCAAGTTCAGCACGGTCAAGTACAAAGGACTCTGTGTCTGGTTGAAGAAAGTGACCGCTATCTTGGCTCCATCTTTCACTACGAGCGTGTTCCCAATCTTCTGGCATGGTTCGTCAACGACGTTGAAGTGGAAGTCGCAGTTTTCGTCGGACAGGTCATCTGTTTAAGCGTTAGTCTAGATTATTATCGAGAGGGCGCGAGGCGCACTCCATTGGTTTTCGAAGGCCTCGACACTGGCAAACTTTACGAGATGCTCTAGTATTACCAGAACCTCATGCAATGCACTTTCGCGAGCCTTGGAAATGGTAGGAAGGTGGGATATTGGGTTTGCCACGCCATCTAAAATAGTGTATTCACTCTCCCCGGTAAGCCGGACTTGGAAAGAAGGTAGAGTCGCGGTATTAGCAATCTTATCGGTGGTTTGCAGCCATGAACTCTCATAGATAGCAACTTTCCATTGCGGTTCGATTTGTGGACATAGCAGGACATAAGCTTTTGGCCTCGAATGTCGGGATAAAGTGGCACGCCAGCCACTTTGGACCTCTTGGACCTCTTGGACTGTTTTAGAGTGATGGTCTCTCTGTATTTCAGCTTCTGAATGCAAAGCGAACGCAGAAGTGATGATACATTTCACTCCACCATCCTGGGGCGTTCCATGATCCGAATTAAGCCACCCAACAAGTGACAGTGCGTACTCATCGCCCAAGGAGACGCCGTGGGCGAGACCGATGTCAAGGATGATTTTAGAACCAGGATGCGTACTCATGACACAGATCATTGAGCCAATGCTTTTGTCGGTGCTTTCGGTCCCCAAAAAAGCACCAATCGGGGTTCCCAGGAGTTTCGGATGCTGATTTGGCAGTGGAATGCGGAGTCGAGCGCATATGTAACTGAATATGCTTCCGAGGGTAGCCACAGCCCGGTTCCTCGATGCAAAAGAGAGCGCTTGGAATAGAAAATATGAGAGCGCGCCGTGTGGTCTGCCATCCTTCCCTTCACATTCTCTTGCTATCTCATCTGAACCGCAAGCTGCGAAAAGAGTGTATCGATTGGGCACCACTAGCCAATGCTCCTCGACTGAGGCTAATCGGCTACCCCTGCTCGCCAGTCTCGGAATCGTTGGTGATATCATTTGTAAAGGGAATGCGGCATCCGTCTCGTAATCCCATGGAACACCTCGAACGCATGACCTATTGCCCCTGGTAACTGCACCCGAGTGGCAGCAGTCGAGAGTAACTATGAGGGTCAACTCTTTAGCAACCAAGGAGTCGAGCAGCGAAGCCAATTCAATGCCTCGCAGATATCTGACGTGGTGTCCAACCCCGGGATTCAGAAGCACCAAGGCTGCGTCACTGCCAACGTCCTCCCGATACTGCCGGGCAGTTGTCGGTCTTAAAGTTCCGTGCCCGGAATAGTGAATGTACACGAAGTCTCCGGGAAGAGCGGCTTGTGCAAGTCTGGCCAACGCGTCGGTCACATTATCGTACGTCGGCCACAAGGTCGGCGACCCTTTGGGCGTCTCTCGTGAAGGGTCTTCAGGAGATTCGGCACAGAATTTAGAGACGTTGATTGGTCCGTAGCAGCGCTCTAGGTAAGAATGTATGTCATTCACGTCGTTGACGGCTCCCTCGAGCCGCTGGTCAGGGTTTGGGTAGAAGTTGATGCCAATCAAAACGGCCCATCTCTTTGCTTGCGATGCCATGGCTCACATGTGATCTTTTCTCGCAGAGTCGCAAAATGCGGTCATGTTACGATAAGCGATATGTATTGAGATGCTGAACGTCGAATTCACGGAGTTCAACCGTTTGCAGCAATCTGCACAATTGCTGAGGTGAGGATGCTTTGCGCATCAGCAAGGAGGGCCCCAATCAGGCTTCAATACCCCAGCCGGTGTATCAAGGTTACTAGTAGCATAGAGGGTGCTTCGTTTGCGACACATTGTTTGATTATTAGTAGGTATGCAGCTGGTGACAAAGCGAACCTCCAAGGTCGCAGTATGACATTCCATGTCCGCCCTGGAGGATAAAGAAAAGTCAAGTGGGCTGAGTACTACAATCAAATCATCTGACGATTCATGCTTCGAACAAATCTCTAAACGTATAGCGGTTATCCTCCTATTATAAATAGAGCCTCGGGACACACACTCTTGTATGTGAGTAGAATAATAATTTGGACAGATAGAACATTCGTCAGCCTCTCAACCTCTGCATCGATGAAGCCCAACGACCTCATTAGGGAAGAACTGAGGTGTAGGGGTTTCTGGGGGAGGATCCAACAAATGAGTATCAACTATTTCACGGGTCCACGCCTTTATGTCAAAATTTTAAACAACAAAACCATTGGATTGCAATCGGTGTACCTGATTAACAGAAGGTTGCGCTGGACTGCCTAGGAGTATGAAGCCAGCCGACCCTCCTCCACTTCCGCGCCACCATTGATTTGCGTCCCATCGTCGAGACAAAGCGTGTATTTGATGGGCGTAGATTCATTGTTCACAGTTGCTATCAAGTAAGGACCTTGACGCTCGCCGCTTCCCGGACGCACGAGATAGACTTTCGTTTCGACAGCGAATTTGGGGACCTATGGGCGGTGTGAGAGCAGAGAAGTTACGGTTGATCCACGAACGTCTGACATTCGAGTTCTGGGCAATCCACGGTCTGCCTCCCTCCTTGAAATTCACCTCCGTGTTTGCAAAAGGATCTCTATGCTGCGTTCAACTAATTATCCGCCGTGATGGTACGATAGACTTACTCGGACTCCGCGTTGGCAGTTTGTCGGTCAGCTACGTTCTTGGAAGCCATGACAACAGCAGCGCCTGTTTGGACTATCGTTGAGTGCGACAGTTGAAATTTGATAATGCCAGAGCAGCAGCCTTGAAGACACTTGGGCAGCCGTGATAGGAATAACAAGGCCCAAACCGCGTTGCAGATGCGCGGACACGTCATCTCCAAGCTCCGTCGTCTCAGCCTTGAGACGGTGAATGGGCAGCAGTAGGTACCGGTTGAGAAGCCTCACTTCAGCGTGAGCAGCAGCGGAACAAGGCAAAGGCAAAATCGCAGCTATAATATGATCTGAACAGAAGATTCTCTTGTATGGGCTTGATCATTTTCAGAGTCCTGTGCAAGGCCCTTCATAGGATATCAGCTGGAATATCAACCCCCAGAAGCATGACGGGATACTCAGTCCCCATTGACTGTACGCTTGACTGGTCTCTCCGATCGTGCTCAAGATTGACCCGCGCAAAGTAGAGGCGCAAACATCCCGGATTCTACAACCTTCCGGCATGTTGGACTCGATCGCAGGAAACGAGCCTGACGTGACGAGTAGACAACGTAAGTTTACATGATTCTGTATCAAACTCGATCATTCCAACACTCTGCTAGTCGAGGATTATCCTGCAGGGTATCCGCGGCTCTCCGCACTCCTGGGATCTCATTCTTCCTTCAGGTTGTTCCGCCAATTCTCTACCGTGCGGGAGCGCTTGCTGTTAGTGAAGCAGTTCCGCATCTCTGTTCTAGAGAGAAGGCTGGAGCAGATAGATCAGGGCGAGGAAAGACCACTTTTCCTTGGGAGTCTAAAGAGAGATCGGAACCCAGACCGCCAATCTGTGCTGAGTGAGCTAGACACTGCGCTTGCCGACTATGGTACGCTTTTCATTTTGACGAGTTCGAGCCAGGAGAAGATCAAGTCTTCTTCAAGCGTCAACTTGAGAGTATCAATATGCCTCGCAATCTATAGGATGGCGGTGATCGCAAGACGCCAGACGATTCTGACGCAAATCCATGCAGATGCCCTCCTCGAGAGAAATGCACGCATATTCCGTTTGACCGAAGCAACGAAGAAGAACCGGCTTAGCCTGGTAAACTGGATCAACGGGAACGGGAGTATCTCCAGAAGTGAAACGAGCTTCTTGACCGAGAAAGATCTATGCGCCTCCGAGGGGCTGGACGAGTGCAAGCTTCTCGGCGTCGAGAACGTTGTGGAGTGTGTTTTGATCTGGGTGTATCAGAAGCTTAAGGGGGTCTGAATTCGACTGCAGATACACCTCTTGTGGAACGGAAAGAACTGACTTGCGCCGATAGAGAGTGCCTTCCTCCTTTTCAAGGGACAAACATGTCTTTATCTTCACCGGGCAAACGATCGGAGTTACTAGCCGCTTGCTCACGGCTTGGCTAGTTGCGAGTCTTCTCCTCGTACCTGTAACGCTGATGCAGGCGACCGAAAGCGGCACGTTGAAGGTTGTCTGTATTGCCTTTTCTTCGGGGTTGTTCACTCTTTGTCTGGCTGGCTTGATGAATGCGAAGGTATCAGATATCTTTATCGGGAGTGCCACGTAAGTAATCCCCTTGCTCTTTCATAATCTCAGGCTTGTCATTCGTGATCGACCGGCTGCCCGGATCATTACTGACCAGCATTCCAGCTATACCGCCGTCCTTGTGGTGTTTTTGGCAGAACGTCAATAGCGGCTTAGAGGTTATAGGGTAGTATCATACGACGTGAACACCGTCGTGGGGATACCGTTCGTTATACGGATGACTATGGGTATTAACGTTTGCTGAATTGCATCGACTGAATCGAATATAGGTTTCCAGAAGGGCACGAGTGTTCGAAGGAGGCATGAAAGGAAGAAGGCTTTGATGTATGCTTGATAGATTGAAGAGGCACAACTCGTACGTCTTAAGACCCGAAGTGCACAAATGGAGCCCATTTCGCCAAGTCCTTCCGATTCTGACCCTTATCCCGAAAGGAAAGCATGGCATCATGTAACGCCCGAGCAACAGCGATGTATCCATCTTCAGTATGGTCTTTTAAGCCCCCGTAGAAGTTCTTCGCTACCTCTGCAGCGGCATGGTCGTCTGCACCCCACAGTGTACCAACGGCGTGCGCGAATAGGACATTTTGGAAAGCACTGATGAGATGGGTGTCGGCCGCATCTTTGTCGTCGACCAGTCCCCCGGTTTCTGCAGTAGAACAAGCGGAAAGATAGACTATTCCAGGATAGTTGGAGGATGCAAGATTTAGGTCCTTAGCGGTCAATTTCTCTACGTTATCCCTTCCGATTAACAATGCGCTGTTTTGTGGTTCGACGCGATCCGCGATGCCATGACAGGCAAAATGTATTGCTGAACAAGATCGGAGTGCGTTTAACACATCCTTTTTGTTTGGTCTTTCCAAAATTGTGATAGATGACCAGAATGACGACATGGAGTGTCTGATTGCTTGGACTTCCTCGGCGATATTGAGGGGCGCGTACCCTCCCGGGGTGGTCGGCATGGAAACCACGGCTAGTGCTCCATTCACCGACGAGAGCGATAGTGGAGGATTTTCGAGGCTAAACTGTAGTTTCTTCATCGTGAGAGCGTATGAGGAGACCGCATGGCTTAATGTATTCTCCGTCGATCCAACGTCATGATAGCCCGCTGCATGAAATGGCAGGCTTCTCATGATCCCGCCACCGACCCACCATATCCGGGGCAGCTTGCCATTGCGATCACGCTGCCCCTGCAGCTGCAGCAAAATTGTTTTTACGGCCACATCCCATAGCTTTCTCAAGATATCTTCCAGATCGGTTTCTGCCGCTGGACCATGGCTGCCTTGCTCTTTCTGCTTCTCTGTCTCGTCTTCCTCGTCTTCCTCACAGAGCTCGGCATTCCGTCTGCTGGGATTGCTATTTGACCAGTGAATCTGAGACCACCTTCTGACGTCTGCATAATGAAGATCGTGGAGGGTAAGAACCTTGATACTCGAAGGTGTGACCAGTAGGGCGGCGCTCTTAAGGGGTGTTATGACGAAGGTCACTATAGCACCTTCGCGGGCCATTTCCATCATCTTGTTTGCGGTTGGAGGGAGTATAAACCTCTCTTCGCCGGTGACTGAACTGGTATTCCCTCGTCTCCCTGTCAGACTGGACCCAAGAGTCTCATGAGCCTCGACCTCTGCGGAGTAGTATAAGTTGGATCCGGTGGTTACCGAGGTCGTGTTCATTGCTCGCGGAGAATCGTGACCGTCGGAATATTGATACCAAACGCTTGGATGGTTGTGTACCCATGTACGAGCTGCATCTAATGCGTACCCGAATCTGGTCGTCTGCCCTTTCCGCAAGTTGAGTTTGACGTCAAACCTCATACTAGCTATGATCCCACGGCATGCCTCTAGGGCTCCAATGACCCGAACCGGTTCTTCAGTCACTGTCGAAACTAAAGAAGCCACCGACGAGGGCAACCCGTGTATAATCCTTTGAATTTCACGTCCGTCGTCTCGGGAATTCGCACGGTGGAAGTCAGCTGAAAGCAATTCTAATACGGGCTCGATGATGTCGACAAGGAGAGGCCATAGAGAGCAACGTAAATATCCTGCAAAGAACCGATCACGAGCCCCGCAGATCATGAGAGCACGGTAGGCGCAACTAAGGCGACTAAGAGGGGTGCCTGCGGAGGCAAATCCATCTAAAAATGCAAGCACAGCGTTGTCTTGATCTGCTTTTTCTCTCAATGCATCCGCCCGGTTTTGATAGAGAGCTCCACGTCTGAAATGAAGGAATGCTTGGCTATCACAATCCTCTGGTTGGCAACGCAGTGCCTCGTCCATGCAAGATATCGCAGCGTCAATATCGCGAAGGTAGCCTGTTCTCCGAGATCGAATCCTCAGGAGGGATGCTAAATGGGTCAGGTAGAGAAACCGTTGCGGATCCTTAGGCGAAGTCATTCGATTAACCTGTTGTTGGCAACGGATGGCCTGATCCTCATCGGCTGCTTCGTGTGAAACTGACGATAGTAGCTCGTACGAGCGTGCAAGATTGAGTAGTACCTTGATGCAGTCTTGGGTACTAGTACGACTGAGCGTTTGGTGATGACCGTGCCGAAAAGTGATTCGGAGGGCGCCGCGCTGGGGGAAGTTACTGTGACCGGCTTTCTTGAGAAGATCCGCAGCTTGTTCACCATACTCAACGGCCAAATCTATGTGGGATCTCGATCTCTCTCTCACAAAGATACTGCCGTACTTGTGGGATATGTTGTTTAGGAGACCGACGCGTTCGTTGAGATTTTCTTGTGGCAATCTCTCTAGAGCAACTCTCAGATCCTGAACGTCAAGTTGTAAATCCGCTACCTGCTTGGCTCGAAGGGATTGATGGCATAGAATGGACTCGAGAAGACTTAGGTAATGCGATTCGGTGGCAGCTTTTATCGAATGTTGTCCAAGATCGATGGCCTTAATCGCGACGTATACTCCTGACTTTCCCTTGCTCCAGTACTTGTCCGCTTGCCCCTCACATTCCGTTTTCTTAATCGCAGTCTCCATTGCTTGCTGTCCGTATTCCAGGGCTTTGTTCGCGTCTTCGATTTCTAATGTGAAAGAAGACCGCAGCACATAATTGTAGGCGAGGGAGACAGTAGCGAGAGACATATCAATGTTCTTTCTTGTTGCCAGATCAATGGCTTGTAGAATATGCTCCTCAGCTTCATCCAGGTACCACAGATCCGGATCATATATTTGGAACAACCGTTGAGAAAAGTGGGCAAGAGAAACAAGTAGCGATAACCGATCCAGATCATCGGTTGAGGTTCGTTCCAGTTCACTGAAACAAAAACTCGCCGCGCGTAGAAATTCACATTTAGAAAAGGCTTCCTGGATTCTTTGCTGATTGGCATCTTCGTTGTCTCTGTCCAGTTTCCGACAAAGCAACTCAAAGGCGTCTAGCATCCGTGGCTGACCGTCTCGCTCTTCCCACAAGCCCTGGCACTGATCTGGAGGATATTGTCTTCCATTGTGACGGCTTGTCGATCTGCTGCCTTGGTTCTTGAAACTCATACTCCACGCCTGGTCAGCGGCGCCGCTCAAATCTCTTCGGTATCGTCGCTTTGACTCGAATCAGCGCTTCCACTCATGAAGATACACAAGCGCAAGTAGTATGTAGTACCTCGAAGGGTTAGCTTGGTTACTCTAAATATGACGGAGTACTCGAAGAGCGAGATAGTAACAAGTCCCTGCTCGTAGACATGGACCTGGCGAGGCTGGAACGGTGCTGTGCAGTAGTGTAAGGCCAACACGACCAAATGTGCAAGTGTACATTGCGGAGCCTTCCTGGTCCTGTCGCGGCTGTCTTCGCTTTGATGTGTGGGCGCTGGGAGGTTGGGGTGGCTTTAGAAGATACCGTCCGCCATGAAGTGATAGATGATCAAATCAGTGGTCCGCATCTCGAGCTGCTGATTCTCCGTGCCCCTAGTGCGGCCGGGGCCGTTGGGAAACTTTCCATGCCGGGTAAGGATTTCTGACCGCTTACAGTTCAAGTTAGACGGGTTTCATTCTGCCATGAGGCCCACTAGCGGTAGAGGGAAAATATCGAAAATATCACACTCGCCGGCAGGCTACCGTAACAGGGATGGCACATTTCAAAGAGAAGGTAACGTTTCTCTTGTTCCAATTCAAAGATCTCCATAATTCGACCGCATTGGCTGGCTAAGAGAATGAAAGCCACAACAGCTATATCGTTATACTCGTCTCGTAAACTTGCAGTCTTAGTTCGGCCATTAAGCCATGATCATTCCGCGAAACAACAACATCCGGGTAGTATAACCCCTTTTCTAAGCTGTTCACGTCCCATCTCTGATAACTAAACCCCCATATAACTCATCTCGTTTCACTTTTATCGTCCAATGGACTCCGCCTGCTAGCTGTCTTACCGGGCACAGCACTTGACATTATTCGGACCAGGGCAGAGATTACTACAAATTGTACTTAGCAATTTCATCACAGCTACCATACTAGAAGAAAAAGCTTCAAACTCACGAGACAAATGCGCCTCCCGGGCAGCCGAGAGATGTTCGAATACAATATCCGGAGCGGGGACCGGGCGGATTACAGAACTTGACGCAGCACTGAACGTTGGTAGGACCTATCACATCATACTCAGCCGGCCATTGTCATGTAAAGAGAACAAGATTATCTGCGTCACATGGGGGGACCGTGTGATCATGTTCTTACCTGGACACAGACCTGCGATGGACTGTCCTCCGCCGCGAGAGCAGCTTGCTGTTGTCAGGCACACGCCGGGGCGCTCCTGTGTGGATTCAACCGGGTAAGCAAGCACACCAGCAGATATCAGAGGGGATACTTCGCACGTTGGTTGCGCCTGATCGCACGGAGCACGGCGTCCCAACGCCAGTCTGGCGTGTGACGAGGTCGTTGCCGGCTTCGGCTTCAGGTTCGGCTTCAGGTTCGGCTTCAGGTTCGGCTTCAGGTTCGGCCTCAGGCTCGGCCTCAGGCTCGGCCTCAGGCTCGGGCAGAGCTTCAGGCTGGGCCTCAGCCTCGCGTGGAAGGAGCATGCCGAGATCTCCGTCGATGGGCTCGGCCGCGCGAGGAAGGAGGTGGGTACTGGCCCAGGCGAGGCTGACGGGCAGCAAGAGAAGAAGAGAAAGCTTCATATTGTGGGTCAGGGGGCTTGACTTTTGCAATTGGGGTTTTTTGGGATCTTGGGCTTTTGGAATCTTGGGCCTGTGAGCTGATCGAAACTCGAGAGGAGCGGGTGAGAAGGGGTTTTTATATCCGGCGCCTCTCTCCATTGCCTCTGCCATTCTCCTCTTGCTTCCTCGTTCGCCGACCAGCATCGAAGCTCATCTACAGCATACCAGAGCGGAGTGGAACAGAAGAGGGGTATGCATATCGACGGGCTGGAGATTGCTGTAGGTATGGCATCGTCCAGGTTCGTGCAGAGCCTCTTCTAGACCCTGACAAGGATATACTGATGGTGATATTGATTGTGCCAGGCATTTGCATGAGGACATCACTTTGATACATTCCAGCCCACAAAGGTCCGAGCATCTCCAACAATCCCCCGCAAAGAAGTCTCCCGCCTGAGTTTACACAGCTTCAAAAGATCTACAGCTTCCGAGATGCGTGCCTATCGACGTCCTTGAGCCCAAAGCTGCCATTTTACGGACAACACAGGAGCCAAAACAGGAAACGCAACAACAGCAACGAAGGCACGAAGGCACGAAGGCACGAAGGCACGAAGGCACGAAGGCACGAAGGCACGAAGGCACGAAGGCACGAAGGCACGGAGATACCAAAGCTATCTTCGTTTATTACTTATTCTAGACGCAGTGTTTAGGCAACCACAACTGCATCATGTCGGAGCGCACCCAGCTGAACAGCTCCCTCTTATGGACCTTGATGCAGTCTCATGCAGTCGGCACACGCGGCTACGCGAGCATGCTGGTCATAAGAAGAGGAACTTTGGAAAACAGCTCATCTTTACGTAAGGTCTGAAATTCAAGCGAAGCTTGGAAAGACAATATCATCTTGGCTCACTGACAGCCAAGCTCAGGTAAGATACCTTGATTGGCGTGGGTCAACAATGTTGGCTTCTCATACCATGGTATAGCCTGGCTTGCATACGCATATACACTCAGACCAATCACGGGCAGAGCAGCAGCAGCGGGCCATTCCGACTACTAGCAGTATCGTTACATACATATGCACTCCGTCGTAGCGCATCTAGATTTCCGACATGCATGCAATACAGTATAACCTGCTTATAATAATGTAGCGTATCGCTCCCAAGATGATTGTTGTAACCAATGTATTGCTGTACTAAATATGTACCGAGGTATATATCCCTTACACAGCCTACTCAGAATAGCTACCGCGGGGTAATATTTACTGCGCTAAGCTATATATGGCGCTGCCAAGCTTCAGGATATAAGGCTGCAGTACTACGCGAGGGCTGCCCCGAGCGGATTTTATAGGTCATTTCAAAGCTTTTTATAACGATACCAGCAATATCGAGTCCGATATCGAAGTAGCCAGGATATCGTTAATCCTCATACAAATTTTTATGGGCAGGGCAAAAGTATCGCTCAAAGCAATTTATTGTTATGCGGAATATCCCTTTAAGCAGGTTATACTGTCACGTGACTGTATAGCCGACGCGAAAGGCTATAAGGTTCATGTTTTCAAGCCGGCTGTGAAGCTCTGGACCATGTTCTCTCAGCCGCATACTTTGCTTTTTCTAAGATAGCACCATTATTTCTGATACCTAAAACTCTGTGAGTGATGTAGTACAAATAAACTACCAATCATTCATGTTGTCTTAGATCAAAAACTCACCTCCCTCCATCCCCTCTCCCAGTCAGCCCCGTATCGCCCGTTTCTTACAAGTGAACGTGCTAGTGCTCACCTAATTTTGCAATGATGAAAAAGACGTAAGTGATACGATCCTAGAAACCGGTTTAGGGAGATTAAGGGTTAGAATGGGAGAGGTTGCACTTGGAGTAAACAAAACTCTTGAAATATGTAAGCTTTTATAACATCACGAGTGTCAATTTCACAGAAGGTTTCTGGGAGAAAATTTGTTGTTAGTGTGCTGGTATTCGAATATGTCTAATTTTGGTAGGCGTACACCGCAACAGCCCTGCCCTTTGTTTACACCCATCTATTTAGTGTTGAAGTGGCGGAGGATGGGTGAAGCAGAGTGAGCCTGCACTCTTCTATGAAGAATTTTGATTTGTGGTTCAATTAAGAAAGCCTACATGTAGCAGTTGTCGCAACTGTAGCAAAATGCAGGATAGTCTTGTTAGATATCTCCTTCTAAACAAAAATAAGTCGTTCAAAACAGGTCGCACATACATGAATTCCCGTAAAGCCATCTGCCATATTTCGAGCGAGCAAGACGACATCACGCGCATCATCTTTCTATCACCAAGGCATTCACAGCCACCACAGTCCGACAGCCAGGGCCATCCCACCGACAGCCCACCCTTCCGTGCTAACGGCTCCGGTCCGCCGCGGGGCCGCCGCTGCACCTGTAAACGTGGCGCCCAGCCCCTGGGCGATGTAGCCGCCGATGCCGATGCCGGTCTCAGTCTCAGTCCCGGTATGGGTGCGGGTCGAGCTCGCGTCGCGGGTTGCAGTGGCGGAGACATGGGCGGGTCCGAGAATGTGAGTGCTGGTCCCTACAACAGCTCCTGTTCCGTCCTCCCTGAATGAGACGCGCGTGCCGTCGATGATTACAACGCCGCCGGGTGTAAGCGTCGTGCCGTTGTCGACGATGAAGAAAGTTGAGCCCTTGGCGTCCACGGAGGCCGGAAGCGTGCTGGATCCGACGGTTAGGGCAGGTACGGGGGTATTAGTGACAGAGACATCGGCGGGTCCTAGAATGTGAGTGATGGTCCCTACAACGGCTCTTGTCCCGTCCTCCTTGAGTGAGACGCGCGTGCCGTCGATAGTTACAAGACCGCCGGGTGTAAGCGTTGTGTCGTCGTCGACGACGAAGAAAGTTGAGCCCTCGGCGTCCACAAAGGCCGAGAGCGTGCTGGATCCGACGATTAGGGTAGGTACGGGGGGTATAGTGGCTGCGTTGACGACTTCGTCAGGAATGGCGATGGTGCTGCCGTCCACCACCAAAGATGAACCACCCTCCGGAAAAGAGACGATAA
>QQTW01002240.1_pt1 | contig 13974 bp, 12 predicted proteins | sample 1904831 | NCBI WGS metagenome assembly QQTW01 (sample SAMN09435610, study PRJNA476489) | Subsurface metagenome, whole genome shotgun sequencing project. | reverse complement strand
ACGTGGAATAACACACATATCGCCACTGTCGGTAAAGCGATGAGTTCGCGAGAAGAGGTCAGCTACCCCATCCTCCGTCAGCATGACGTCGACTACGTCTTGGTGGTCTTCGGCGGACTTTTGGGCTATTCGGGTGACGACATCAATAAATTTCTATGGATGGTTCGTATCGCTGAAGGGATCTGGCCCGATGAGGTGAAAGAACGCGACTTCTTCACGGCGCGCGGGGAGTACAAAGTCGACGAGCAAGCTACTCCAACGATGAAGAACAGTTTGATGTAAGTGCACCTGAAAAGGCCCAGCGCACGTATCTTGGAACTCAGCTCACAGTCAATGCCAGGTACAAAATGTCATACTACAACTTCAATGCGCTTTTCCCGGCCGGGCAAGCACAAGATCGGGTACGAGGAGCCCGAATGCCTAACGAAGGCCCAACGCTCAATACTCTGGAGGAAGCGTTCACCAGCGAGAATTGGATAATCAGGATATACAAGGTCAAGGATTTGGACAATGTTGGTCGAGATCATGCGAGCGCTGTTGCGTTTGACAAGGGGAACAAGAAGAGGAAGACAGCGAAGAGGCGAGGGCCCAGGGTCTTAAGAACGGAGTAGGAGGTGCTGGAGAATATGTATCACTATTTGTAAAACGCCTCGTTCGATTTTGCAATACAGTCATTTGTCTCAAGTTGTGAATTCACCACTTCATCCTCTAGCAGCAGAGTCTCCGTCTGAAGGCTCATCGGAGGCTCGTGGCTAATGCAGCCTGTGCTCTAGTGGCACGTACACTACCGGCAGGGACCTTTGATATTGAGGAACCTTCCATTCATGCTTATCCTCATCCTGGATCATGGACAAAAGCTGATGTCGCTCATTGGGGTCTCGGGCGTTTACTCAACATAAACAGAGCTATGAGTTGAAGGAGTCTGTGCTATTTGCTTGCCAAGCGTCAAGAAAGAAGATTGCGTTGCTGCCCAACCAATGCAACCAACCAGCCACTTACACGAACGTTCCACGCATCCCCGATTCCACATTGAGATCTTCCTGCATTTATCGCATGGCATCTTCTGCAAATTATGATCTGCATCGGCCGCCGCTCGGCCTTCGATTGGAGACCAGAGCGACTCTTCTCAACTTCCGCCTCTTCTCCCGGCTTTTCCTCCAATCTGAATACTTGCCTCTGTGATTAGATTGCTGCTTCTCCATCTTATTTGCTATTTGCTCCCTGTATGTCGATTGTCATAGCCGGCTTCTGTATGTATTCTCGGTGCCTTTGCGCTGTCTGATTGTCGACGAATAGAGTGCATTGTTCGATCACTTTTGACGTGCATTTTCTGGGGCATTATTCGCATGTTATTCATTTTCCACGGAAGACTCGGTTGTGATGGACTGAGAGTCATAGAAAAAAGATGATCATACCTGTTATATCCCCTGCTATCTACTCTTAGTCTGTCAACGAATGTTCTGAGTTGCTCTCAAGATTGTTTTGCTGTCAAGCGATTGCTACCCAGCTACTCCTTCCCAGTGCAGGCTCGGTCATGTGTGTTTGCCATTAAGAAGACGGACAATATCTCCGTCCAGGAACTGTCAGGCAATCTAAGTTCCAACAAACAACATTATGCCTTTTCCCTATCAAACTTCGGCCACACCGGTTCGCACCCGGAAACCGATCAGAGAAAGAGACAAAGATAGAGAGAAGGACAGAGAAAGAGACAAGGATGCCCGAAGCACTCCGTCAGGCAGTAGCAAGAAGCACAGAGAGGCTTCTAGATCGAGCAACAGAAGCCCAGTACCTTCATCCTCCCGCCCTGCGTCCTTGTACACTCAGACAAACGTCACTTTAGATCAGTTGCCAGACCCACCTAGGTCCGAGACTGCATCACCTCCGTCGGCCAAATCTCCAACTCTTGACCTTGGTGCAGGTTCTTCACGCAGCTCGAACCCGCTATTATCATCCACCCACTTTGCCATACCGGCTGCCTTACAACCATACCTTGAGACTGATGACGACGAGGACTTTGACAACGCCAAGACCCCTCAAGCTTCGTCCAGTGCCAATGTAAAGCCATACTTTGACGCTGATCTGGTCCAAGCGCCACCAAGACCAGCATCCGTCCAAAAGCCAACAGCCCCATCACCAACGGCTTCGACAGTCTCTGCAGCGAAAGCACCATCTCCTCAGAATCCTCCTACCCCATCGACAGCCCCTGAAGCAAAAGCACCCTCTCCTCAGAATCCTCCGACATCACCGGTCGCTCTGTCCCGTGTCAGCACACGGTCATCAGACCCAACACCTAACCTACATCATCCAAGACCGTACCATATTCCCATATCCTCACCCACTTTCACTCCGGCGCAGCCTTTCTTCGGCGCAGCACCGAATGACCCATACTTTCCCCATCCTCAGCAGACTCCACAATACTACTCAATGGCTCAGAATCCGCCCCACCCATTGGATATGCAAGCCATGCCACCCCAAAACTTTTATCCACCCTATACTTCCCCTCCGCAGGTACAGCCCCTACCTTTCACCCAGGCGAGAAACCCGCTGGCTAGGGAACCAAGTTCCAACGGCTCAAGGATGAGTTTCTCAAGTGACCCGTTCCAGACAATGGGCCAGATGCCAAGGGTGTCGACTGAACCAGCTACACTGTCCGATCATTTTGGTGCGGGCGCTCTTGAGGGAGATGATGACGCCGTTCTCAAGAGGATACAAAATGCTATTCCAGATCTCAACCATCTTCTGACTCTATATCGGCAGACATCTGGCCAATTGGGTGAACGCGATATCATTCTCCGCCAGACTGAGGCAGAGAAGACCAGGGTACTGGAACAGAAAGACATTGACATTCAGCGCCTCACCAAGGACCTGCATGAAGCTTTGCAGAGGAACACCGATGAGAACAAAAAACATGGGGAGGAGAAAGACAAGCTCAGACTCGAAATCGGTAATATGACCGAAAAGCATCACGAGCTGCAAGAGTCTCTCCAAGGCGAAAAGAAGAAGAAAGAAGAAACGGAGGAGGCTGTGCAAGCGTTACGAGTAGAACATATCCAACTAGTATCGAGTTTTCGGAAGGAGAAAGCAACAATGACTCGGGACTACGAAGAGTGGAAAGCGAAGGAGCTTAAGGAGTCTGCGGCCAAAGATCAAGATTTCCTCATGAAGGAGAAAGAATATATCAATCACCAGCAACGGCAAGCCCAGGAACTCGAGGAGCGTCTGAAGACACTTTCTGCTGAGCTCTCCCAAAAGCATGCTGGAGAAATTACGGAGCTCACCCAGAAGCATGCCAAAGAGAAAGAGAAGTCCGAGTTAGCCTGGTCCCTACGCAACAGAGAGCTAGAAGACATCCATGTGAGACTGCGACGAGATCTGAACGACAACAAAGACACACATAAGAAGATCATAGATGATCACGTAAGGCAGCGCGGTCAGGAGAGGGAGGCATGGACTCGTGAAAGAGCAAAGATGCTGTCGGACTGGGAGATTGAGCGGGCGAAGCTGGGACAAGGCTCCGAGAAGCTGATTTCCCAACATCAGGAGGAGATAAAGGAGCTACAAGAAAGATGGAAGTCGACTGAAGTCCGCCTGCTCGCAGAGATTGAAGATCTCACCGCCACCTCGAAAACCGATAGGGAAAGCTTCAAAGCAACGGCAGCCAGTATGAAGAGTACTGTAGCCCAACTCAATACGGAAAATAGCAAGCTGCAAAAATTTGCGGATGCATTGGAGCAGGTGACGGATCTAAGGGGTCGCGGAGATGCCTTTTAGTAAGTCGACGCCGTTGACGGCTGATGCTTGCATTATTCTGTAGCATGCACTTGCGTTTCATTGTAAGTTCGTGAATGGATTGTTGCTTTAACTTCGTTTTGCGGGTCCGAGCATGTTCCGCTGACGTTGTCCGTACTGCAGTTGCGAAGCTTTCGATACCCTGCAGCAGCAAATCTCTGGGGTTGCTCATGATTTCTGCAGAGAGTGCCCGGCTGAGGTTCCCAGCCCTGTTTCACGGAGTATACCACCGAATTTGCCGCCTTTTCTCGTTGACACCCCTGCTTCGGCTCTGGTACGAATTGTCTATGTCCAGAGCTTGATATCCAGTATCATCAATCGCCGCATATTCCAGCCATTCCTCTTCACCTACGATCAATTCGACAGCCTTTTCAATGAATGGGGTGAGTGTCTGCGCGGTAAGTCGACCAAGCGGGAGGCAGTTTGGAGACAACGGACCCTACATGCGGCCTTCTCGTGTGTCAGCTCCAAGCAGAGAATCAATACGTTTGCGGCAACCGTTGTTGACGAAGTCATTGTGGCCGTCAAGCCTTTCGCAAGTAGGCCCCAAAGGGAGCAGTTGACGGCTGCGGTGCGGAAAGTCATCAAGACGGCCGCGGAAACATGGAGACTTGCCCGGATTGAACTGCCTAGGATTAGTGCTTCCCCAGCCAGCGATGGGAAGGGACGACAGGAAGGGGAATGTCTACTTCCCATTTTTCCACGGATCGAGCGCCTGCCCTTGCCCAAGGATCTTCGCCCGGAAGCCGAGAACGACTTGGGATGCGTGTATACAACTGGACAGACACTCTTCAGTACTTCACCCGCAATACTTGCTCGACAGGCGGAGCTAGGTGAAAACGTCACGGAGCCTGCGGAGCTACTTGGAGGTGAAGGCGGCACAAGAGCTGACGGTGGATCCGTCGGATTAAGGAGCCAGAGCGTCGCTTCACAAGCTCGATACTTAAGTCGCACAGGATCGCCGCTGAGCCCTCAGAGGCGAAGGACACAGTCCAGGAGAGGAGGCACATCTCACGGTGTGGATGGGCTCCCGGATGACGGCCATCATCAGCAGTCCCGACGCGGAAGAGGATGGCTTTCGGGATCCGAAGGTGGCAGCAATGGTCGCGTATCCAAGGAGATTTCCACTCAGGAGCACAATGAGGTCCCAGGAGGAGGCGATACGGCAGCAGTGAGTGAGGAAGCATCGAATCAGGTTACGGGTTCATCTCCGATGCAGTCGCCAGCGCACTCGCGAGTGGAGTCGCCTCAGTTGAGCAGCCAAACGACTCCTGATAGCACATCTTCGGCGGGAGACGACGAGGTGCAGGATGAAGCAAAGGCCGGGGCTCTGCCGGATTGGGGGGATGCTGGGGGTAACGTACCAGGGGCATTCAGGGGACAGCATGAGGGGTGGTAATAGATGTAGGATCTGTTCAAGCAGGAGGAAGACTTGTTTTGTTGTTTGATTGGGTATGATTACGACTAACGAAGACGACGGACGACGATTGCGTGAGATATTATTGTATGCATTTAGCATGTATGGATCGATTGGATATACACGAGAACTTTGCATGTCGAGGCGAGGGTTTTTCATTAAGTCCGGTCGTGCATTGAGGGTAGGCAAAGCAAAACTTTTTATTATTATATCTTGGTACATGATACTTGTACTCTGCCGCAACATGGTTTGTTTCGTCGTAGGGTTTGGGTTGTACATGAAACCGATGCAGTCTCACCGATGCAGTCTCAATTGGGACCACGACAGATCCCAATTTGGTAATTCCTGAATTATGATGTCAAGAGAAGCGGCGATATGAGACCAAAGTCGCATGTTGAGCCGCTTTCATCACGGGCTTCGTCGTAGAACCAGGCTGATTTCTGACGTGGGGAGCAAAAAGGCGACGAAAAGGATTTCCGAAGCGGATGGAGATGGCGATCGGACGGGGAGAGCCTCGCAAGGCTTCATTACTGCTACCTCCCTGTTCTGTGCGTCATGGGCTTCTATATTTGGCCAATGGGAAGAAGATTGGGGGCGGATATGACTGGAGGGAACTGACAAGGCTGATTCTTGGGATATGACTAGCATGGGGATGGATGGTGATGGTGGACGGTTGATGGTTGTGAGCCGGCGAGTGTGCCTGCTGCTGCTGACTACTGCTGCCAAGCATCTCACTCTGCAATGTTGTGAGACCCGATCAATATTGATGCTGATTGAATAAGGAGACGGTGAAATGGGATGAGATGGGATGAGAGGCTCTGGCACATCAATCCCATCTGCTAAAGACTAAAGCATACTGACGGTTTACAACTCGTGGTTATTGTAGTGCTTGATGCTCCTTCAACCGGTAAGACTTGCCTCGAGCACCGTTTGGTGACATCCCACCAATTAGCCCTTACGCCTGGCAGGACGCAGGACGCCAAAGACCGAGGACTCTGTAGCCTCGAGGACACTCGTCGACCTCGTCCTCGACAATCCTCTTCTCACTTGACAACATAATCGCATGTCGACGTCGATCCATTGAACTCCTGTCTAGCGTGTGTTTAGCTGTCAGGACAGTCGCTCCCTCAGCGTAGTTACGGCCATCTCCGTTCCTGACCGTCGGGCATTTTCCATCGCCAACGGCTCCCCTCATCCCAGATCTTAAGGTAGTCAATAATCCTCTATACTCCAACAACGCCATTGTACATCCCTCTCCCGACCAGGACACTTCCTCAACGCTGGAGAGTCTGTGCAGACTCTGGCTGGCACCGTTGCCTAAGACTAATCCGCCCGTCTGGGGATGCGTTTCATAATCTTCGGTTCCACCATCCCTACCAAGGACATCGACCGCATCTTCCGACACCGTTAAGCCTTGGTCTGGAAAGTCCACCACTTCTCCACTGGTCAACCGTCTACCGTTGAAGATCTCGACTGGACACATTGAGATAATTACTCGCTCCAAGTAGCGATCATGTCTACCCTCCCATCCACCCCACCGACCACCGGCTCCCATCCCGTCCACGCCTTCAACGATTACACCTCCTCTGACCCTTTCTTCGCCGCCCCTGTCGAAGACGAGCAACTCGTTCAGATCTCCAGTCACCCTACCCCCAACTCGAACCTCTACACCGACCCTGCTTCTCCACCTGCGCGGAACAACAGAACCAGCACTGTCGCTGCTGATTCCCAATCACCACCATACTATCAACCTCACGACGCTTCCGCAGCTCCGCTCCAATCGTTTGGCAATCCTCCACAAAATCTGCCTAACGGTTATACTACCCCAAAATACCCGAGCGCTGGCCTTCCATCCGATAACGGTTACCCCCTAAGCGATCAATCAGGCACTCCGGAAGACAACGACAACCTTGGACTCGGAACTGACTTTGCCAGTTTCTTGAATGATTATGTCGATGATATTGATCTGAAACAGTGGTCGGATGCCTCCGGCACACAGTCACCTGAGCCCTTCCAGATCGACACCCACATTTCACCAACACGCAGAAGTACGACAAATCCACCGTCCGCGGGTACCGCCACTCTTGTCTCACGCTTGATGAGTCCTGTCTTGACGGATAACGCAAGTCCAGGTTCACGGGACGGGCAAGCCAGTCCACCAATGGATTACCGGGTTCAAGTTCAAGACGTAAAGTCTGACAACATCGTCACTTCGTACGCGAAGAGTGACGAACACTCTCAGATTTCAGGTCAAGGACAAGGTCACATGTTGCAGACGCCTACTCTGACTGGTAGCTCCATCGACACCAGCCCAGAAAGGCCAACAGCTCATGCCGTTGCCAGTCTAGCAAGTCCAATCTTTCGAATAGAAAGCTACAGCCGAGGCGATTCTCCCAATCGCCCAGCCGGCCAGCTTAGTCGAAGCGCCAGCAAGCGAAGTCGCTCCTCCTCCCATCTCGCGGTCGAGCATGACGACTATTCATCGGAAGAAGAGGTGGAACAAGCAGGCAGGCATGACTCGGGTACAACTATTACGACGGAAGCTGCTCGGACAGGCCGTCCTCTCCCGCCAGAAAGAGCTGGCCTGGATCCTGAAGCGCGCCTGCAGGTCGGTGATACCGAAGTGCCAAATCTGAAGGATCAGGTAGAGAACGAGCAGCTGGCTTCGAAAATTGCTGATGTCCAGGAGTGGCTAGCTCAGAGTGAAACAGGGGTGGATGCTGGTGGCAATCTGTCTCCCCCACCGCGGCCGCAAGCTACAGGAAGACGGCGAGCGAAGAGCACTGGGGACAAGAGCTTGACACGTGAGAATCTGATGAATCTGAGGAATGCCCCGCCTTCGGCTGCAGATCTGCACATCCCAGGCCCTGGACTTGTGATTGACGAGGAAAGCAACGACGACCGTTGGGACATGGATGATGACGACGAAGCGCTCGAGGATGATGAAGGCCTTCCAGAAACACCACCCGCCATGGTCGGGATCGAGGATCCAATGAGCAGGGTCCCTGAAGCTGCCGCTGACCAGCAGTTCGCGAGTCCACCGCCTTTGTACCGAGCACATCTATGGCAAGATCCGCTGTACGACTCGACTGACCCCGGACCTGGGATGAAGATGCAGCCTATGTCGTCCAATGAGGCGATCATGCGCTTCCAGCAACGTGCTAGAGACTTAGAGACATTGTCTCGAGCCGCTACTTGGGGTACTCGACGTCTGAGCGAAGGCGACTTGGAAGGTCTCTTTCACCGGTTCTCCTTCAAGAACAATGACGAAAGTAAGCCGCCAGGAGAGCGACGTGGCAGCTTCCTAGAAGCCGCCGCCGCGAAGTTGCTGCCCAAGAGGAGCCAGAGCATGCTCCGGCGTAAGGAAAGTGAGACGAATAAGCAACAGCCCCACCGTCCATCGGTTTCGGAACATAAGAAGATGGACAGCTTTGGAAGTGGAGGTCGACAAGAAAGCCTGGCTGTTCCAGGGCCGCAGAGAAGGCTCAGCATAGGCAAGCGACCCAAATCTCCGAGAATTGATACCGGCAGTGCTGTAGCCGCAATGGCCGGACAAATCGCTGCGATCGGTGCCGGGCAGGGAGGTCCCGCAACACCTGGAGGCAATGCATCTCCTACAGGCGCGTGGAAGAATGTCATCAAGCGCAACAGAAGCCGTAGCGATTTGCAAGCCAACAGGTCATCTGGCAACCTCGCCGATTTATGGGTAAAACAAGGCGGACCGCCCATGCCGACACTGGCAGCTCCTCCAGGGACTCCTCCAAAGGCTGAAGAGAAGCCAGCACCACTCGATGATGTGGCTGGTATGGACGATGACGAGGAGGACGAAGCTGCGGAGGGTAAAGGTGTCACCATCGACCTATCCATCCGTGAAAAACCTTTGATCCCTACGATGGACGGCTTCAAGTCGAATGTACGGGAATTAAATCCTCGACTGCCACCTTTCTTGGTTGAACGCATAGCTCAAGAACAACTGCGAAGATACAAGAAATTGATTGATTTCAAGGTCAAACATGCCCAAGCGCTAGCATCGGGCAAATGTCCCTCGCAGAAACATTGCCTGGCATCAGGAGGCGAGCCGACGTACTTACCCTCCAGATTAACGAGCAAAGAGGGCACCGAGCTTCCAAATACCGGCTTTGCGGTTGCAGGTCTTGAGCAGTCAGAGGATGACGCCAATGCTTTGGCCGAAGGCGTTGTGACACCAGCTCAGTTTCCGCCGGGTGTTCCGATGCCTCCAGTGAAACGCCTCCCAGCCGAGTTCGAATGCTCGCTTTGCTTCAAGGTCAAGAAGTTCCACAAGCCATCAGATTGGTCCAAGCACGTTCACGAAGACGTCCAACCATTCACCTGCACCTTCCCGGAGTGTGCCGAGCCCAAGTCATTCAAACGGAAGGCCGATTGGGTAAGGCATGAGAACGAACGCCATCGCCAGCTTGAATGGTGGATGTGCAACATGCATGACTGCTCGCACAAGTGCTACAGAAAAGACAACTTCGTCCAGCATCTTGTCCGCGAACACAAGCTACCCGAACCCAAGGTAAAGACTACCAAGACTGGCAAGCCAGCTGTTAGAGGACCGTCCAGCCAGAAAGCTCGTGCTAACAAGAGTGAGTTGGACGACTCGGCCGATGAGCTGGATCAAGTGTGGAGGCTCGTAGATGAGTGTCGGCATGAGACTCCCAAAAAGCCGAAAGATGAGGCCTGCAAGTTCTGTGGCAATGTCTGCAACAGTTGGAAGAAGCTCACCGTTCACCTCGCCAAGCACATGGAGCAGATCAGCATGCCTGTGCTTAACGTCGCGAAAGCCAAGGAGGTCACACCCGAAACAATCATCAGTCCCATCGAACAGCGCTCTTCTCGAAACACTAGCAACGCTCCGGCTGGGCAAAGCCAACATTCTCAGAACCCTCCAATGCAGCATTCACATCACTCTGCCATCCCATCGTATGGAAGTGTGGGTCGTAGCAACGTCGCTCCCATGGGCGATCTTTCTGGGCCTTACAATTCGATGCAGCCGGGCTTTTATGATAATGTACCCATCAGTCAGTTTCATCGCAACCAACCATCCACATATCCCCCTCCAGTGCACCAACAACCTCCCCCTAACTATTCATCTCACCGCGGCGCACCATACAACATGAATTCTTATAACACCTACGACTCCGGTACTCCAGCTAATCAGTTCGTCCCCGTCAACCAAGATCCCTCAGGAACAGCCTATCAATACACCCAATCCACCCAATCCACCAGCCCAGAAGGCCTATATACCGGCGGTATGCGTCCGGCACCCACCTCTCAACCTCGCACCGCACCTTTCACGGGCCAGCATCATTCCTCGTATCCGACCTCGACCCCATATCCGCAACAAGGCCAATTCTCGACATCAAACGATAACTATGGGTATCGTCACACCTCGAATAACAGTTCACCAATGCCATCGTTCACGCAAACCCAAGCCTCACAGTCTATGGAGGTACAGGCGGCTATGGCGTACGGCCAGATCGAAGATGTAACCTTTCCGCAACCACCGCCAGGGGGGAGGGGTATGTACGGACAACAAGGGCGGGGAGGCTATGGGTATTAATTCGGTTTTTCGTTTTGGGGTTAATGTTAATGTCATTGTGTCTATGATTTTTGATGGAATGCATGGATTAACGTGTTTTATACATGGCAAGGTATTGGAAGATTTGGCTTTATCTCGATGGGAGTCGATATGAATCGGATATAATGATAGCGTGTGGGGTTACTGTAATTATATGTACCGTACGTGCTTTCCGTTCCAGTGGAATAGATAGTATTTACTACGTCTTCTTATGATTCCGTCTATCTTTCCTTGCCGTTCTTGCATTCTTATTCCGCGTCTTTCTATCCTAAGAATCTATGTCAGAACGGGATCATTCATTTCCCTGTGTGCAGACACCTGGTTGAATAAACAAAGTACAACCGCTACTAGGCTTGGTGTGTGCCCGGTGATAATGACGGGGAGTCGGGAAGATATCACGTGCAGGATCTCGGGATTAGGGTTTGACAAGTTACGTGAGATCTCACAGCCCGTCCGCGAGGCTGAGAACGACAATCGACATCAGGCAACCAGATTCAGGCAACAGCCTGTTCCACCACACCGCGTCAACCTCTTTTCGATTATTGGTCGGTCAGCCTCATTCTTGCGACGTCTGACTAGGAAGCCTTGTTTGCTATGCACCTGTGGTGTCGCGCAGGTGTGACGGAATCCATCTCTTTAGGTGCGCTTCACGGGGGCAGCAACCGCTTCGCACCCCGTCAATCAGTACAAGTATGAGGCTCTTCAAACAGCCTGGACCATGCAGGACTCTAGAATGTAAGAGTCAGGGCGTCGAGACGGTCCTAAATCCTGGAGGTGCCCTCATCGAACTCAGCCGCAACATGCCATCCTGCCTTTGAAGTTATTGCGAGTGTCGCCGACTAATCCGATACCTACCTTACTTGAACCTTTCTTGAACGTCCTGGCAACAGTCTACGTACGAAAGGCAGAAGCGACGCATAAGCTGCCTTTCAGTACATGTACGGCATGTCTTCTCGTCCCAGAAGTCTCTCTGATACACCGGCACAGTCAGAGGTACAGTGACTGTCTCCACTCTTTGTGCAATGCAATTGTGCGGCTGAGGCCATACTGACTTCTGCACACAGCGTTCGCACTCCGACCGGGGTCGAGATGCTCCCCAGAACATCTATAACCATCGCCCTGTCCGAGGCGGAATGGCGCCTCCTCCCATTCCCATTGATCCTGCTATTGATACCTGGAGATCATCTAACATTACCATTTCGTCCACACTTGGTCTTGATAATCTGTTGCAATCACCTCCTGTTCTTCCACATCGGTCAGATCCCTGCAGCCCGAGTGATCTGACTTCCCTGCCCCACGAGGTGCACTTACCGGCCATGAAATCAACAACCACAGAGCCAAATCCTCTCGTGAGATTTTGGAATGAATCAGGCCCATGGAACTCTCAACGTGTCTCAGGAGACCCAGGTCACACCCCAATGAACCCTCAATTCCCCCAATTCGATCATCGGATGCCAAGAAATGGCCATGCCCTTCAATATGACTATCGTTCACCAAGATCCGATGTTGGCAGTAGTATGACTGGTCGATATCCCTATGATTCCGGCTACGGAGGATCCAAGAGCTTTGCCACTAAATCCGTTCGGAGTGCTGACCACCTGGATCAAAGCCCATCAAGTCAAAGTGTTGCTGAGGACATCCGTGATCTAAACTTCCATTATGAGCCAAACTTTCAGGATCCGTCAGTTCCAAGTGTTACCCCGCAAAATCCTCAGTATGCTTCCATGGATGCCTCGAGTGACGCTCCTCAGTCGCCTACCGTAACCTTTGATTTGACCTGCCAATACCAAAACTGTGGTGTTATTTCCAAAAACCACTCGGAACATCGGTACGTTCATGCAAAGATCATCGTCGGAGGGTACTGGTGAGTAACATTAATGCAGAAAGCATATGCTCCGCCATGAGAAGCCGCACAAATGCGATGTACCTGGCTGCTCCAAGGTTGATGGTTTTAGCACCAATAATGATCTCGACAGACACAAAAAGAGTGTTCACAAGATCATGCCAAAGAATAGCACTGACCGGAGCTTCCGCTGTGCTGCCATCAATTGCCCCAAAAAGGAGAAAATTTGGCCCCGGCTTGACAATTTTCGTCAGCACTGCATACGTATCCATTCGGAAGAGGAATGCGACGAACTGGTGAAGAAGTCAGTTGTAGTCTCGAGCATGTACGGGTATATGGAGTGTTGATCATCATGTAGGTCCGCGATGGAGGCCAATGAAATGGCTAATAGCTCGGACCACGTTGCAGGGGATACGGGGCCAGGAGCGGACATCGATGAATTGACAGGATATCTCAACCCGAGCCTTACCTTTGACTATCCTATGAACATAATGCCATTCCAGTGCGGCGTAGACCCTCGCATGCAGCAGGCACAGCATCTCAAGTCACTCAGCCCACATTCGCCGGAGAACCCGTCGATCGTAGCTCGTTACCTGCCGTTCTCAATACCACCCATCAGCGATCAGTTATTGCAGGTTCCTGAACCCAATAGTCCAGGTAACAGACCTCTATCGCCTTCTCGAAAGGCCTTACCAGACCCAAATAATGTGCCTGGGCCAAGCTATCTGGGAGAATCGTCAAAGAAGGGGCCAAAGAGCAAACCTTTGGCTTCCACCAAGAAGGCTGAACAAATATCGGAAGAACTGGCTTCAGAGATCGCACAACGGATCGATTTTAAAGGCCAGTCCGAGAACATCCAAGCAGCCATCAAGGAAACGGTATTGTTCGCTCTTAACCCCAGCTTGTCTCGGAAACGAACTGCACAGATGGCATCCTTGAAAGACGACCATGGTACCCATAATAAGAAAATCAAGTGCGGCCAGTGCTCGGTGACGACGGCCAGGCAATGCGATATGAAGTATATCATTCCTTACGACTTTCGCCATCTGCACGGCATAGCTAACGAAAGTACCAGGAAACACCAGAAACGACACACTCGCCCCTATGGCTGCACATTCCCAGGCTGCTCGAAGAAGCTCGGGAGCAAAAATGATTGGAAGCGGCACGAGAATACTCAGCACTACCAAATTGAGACCTGGCGTTGCCACGAGGCTTCAAAGTCAAGTGCAATTGGCCAGTGTGCCAGTATCTTCTACCGACGCGAACAGTTCCAAGCCCATCTTCGCGACAAAAAGAGTGTTCACAAGATCATGCCAAAGA
>QQTW01002239.1_pt1 | contig 13981 bp, 13 predicted proteins | sample 1904831 | NCBI WGS metagenome assembly QQTW01 (sample SAMN09435610, study PRJNA476489) | Subsurface metagenome, whole genome shotgun sequencing project. | reverse complement strand
AGGGAGTTGCAGAATTGTATGAGCTCGTACTGATGACGCGGGTCATTTACGAAGAGAAGAATTTGAGGACGCCAGAACTTGACATGTTCTTGTCGTAGCCGAAGCAAATACTTTCGAACTTGATGGTAGATGAGACTTTGGCTGACATCGCCCCATGACTTTGGCGGCGAAGTATAATGTATAATGAGGAAGATAACAATGAGAATGCCAACACAGCCAGTTGCGTACAACCCGTCAACAAAAAACATGCTGGCGCCACTGATAAGAGTTCCAAACGCAGCAGTCCACCAATTGAAATAATGGAAGGAGGGGCGAAAATTCGGGGCCGAGCTGATCTTTAAGAGAAAGCAGGCAAGGTTAGTCACAAGGAAAGTCATCAAGTAAGTCATCGTTACGAAAGAAGCGATTTGGTTGATGTTGCAGAGCATAGTGAGCTGTGCCACCATATGCGTGATGAGTATAGCATAGGTAGGCTCATCATTGGCCTTGGTTCCTTGGCCGAATATGGAGAACCCAGGGAGTAGATGATCTCGTGCTAAGGCTTGGAGCAGCTTAGCAGAGCCGATTACGCCCATCAACGAGGAGAAGAAGGTTGTTGCAAACTCTCCTAGTAGAACAAGAACGCCGGACACATTAGTCTATAGCCAAATGGTGTTAGTGACCGAGCTGTTTGTATAGAATCATCCTGAAGCTTACATCCTGAATGACGTTGACGTTGCGGTAAAATGAAGGTCTTGTGATGGTAGCAGCCATGGCCAGAATGACCAAAACATAAGCAGTGAACGTCAACGCCAGGCCGCTCAATGTTCCTTTCGGTATTGCTCTGCTGGGATGTTTCAGATCTCCAGACATGCTTGCTCCACTGGATCACGGCATCAGCAACGGTGAAGCAGTGCCAGACACGTCCAGATGCAGATTGGACGGTTTTGTTCCCACTTACGCAAATATGCCACCAGTTGCCGGGAACAATATACCAAAGAGATCTTGGAAGGTCTCTCGACCTTGCAACTGACTCCCGTCCGCACCTTTCGTAAGTCTGGGAAGAAGATTTCCCTTGAAGGTCTCGAAACTAATGCCAGTATACTCAATACCAAGCTTCCGGCTCTCAAAGGGTTTCATGATGAAAGCAGAGAATGGTATGCTGAAGGTGGCCACAAGTAGGACGGCAAGAAGACCATTGCTACATCTTGCAAATATGCCACTTCCTGCTAAACATATGCCGGTGCAGAGAACTAGTACAAGAGAAGCCCAGAGATATTCCCACCAAAAGCCTTCTGGTAACCACTGAGCCCATCCGCCTGACATGTCTCCGAAGTTGTGCTTTAGACAATCGATCAAACCCACGGCATTCAGCCCTGTGTTGAACACGAATCCGAGGTAAAAGACTATGCCTATAGAACCACCGAATTCGGGCCCCAAGGACCGGGAAATCAAGTAGTAAGCGCCCCCACCACGGACTGTGCCGTTTGTTGCTATTGCTGATATTGAAAGTGTTGTAACAAGGTTGATGACATAGGAAGCAACGAGCATCCCTAAGTGACCGTAACATGGGTAAGCGACAGACTTGACTTCAATTGTAGATGCTGCACAGTTCACACAGGTATTGCGCGAATCAAAGACTTACCTAACATGCCGAGGACTCCACTTTGCCCTAGTATGAAGCCAAACCGCAAGAACATCAATATACTTAAAACGTTGAGAGTGGTAGGTACGAAGACACCGGAGAACGTCCCCAGTTTCTCGTGACCGCCAACTGGGCGTGGCATGGAGCCAATCCTTGGCGCACAGAGACTGACATCTTGACTTTTGCTTCTGGTCTCCTTGTACATTTGAGTGGTAAGTGAGGACTCTCCCAGCAAATTTCGACTTGATCTTCGCCTGCCACTGGATGACCGCCGTGTAGGTGTAGGCGCATTATTGTTCCCATTGAGCCCATCGAACGTCCTTTTCGTCAATTCATGACGATGAGGAGGAGGTTCAGACGCATTGCTGAGAGGTTCGTATGCGTTACCAGAAAACCCTGAGTGTTGTGGAACCCGTGAAGTTTGTTGCTCCTCGGGCGTAGAATAACGCCGGTCAAGCTGTGCTGCATTATCCGTAGCTGTCTTGGTCAGGAAGTTCGATCTAGATCGCTGCAGATTTCCTCGAGTTGCGGGTCCCTTCTTTGAGTCCCCCATACTGAAGGCCTCGATTACTTCGAGCGACAAGCGCTGGGCAATTGAGAATCTACTGAAGCATGACGAAGACCGCGATGGAGTTCCCTCACAGCGAGATCGCTTGCTAGAAACCCGTGGTCCCCGAGCACTATGGAATGGATGTCCAGCAGGTCAATTGAGCGACTGGAAGTATGTCAATTGATAGACACAATGGTATGGAAAGCCAGAAGGGAAAAGCGCTGGATATCTCATGCACAGCAGAAGATAAAACAGCTCGATAGAAAGGAGAATGGAGAATGAGACGAGTCTCTAAAAATTCTTGCTTGAGTCGTACAGATAGAAGATCATAAGAGTTTCCCCACGAGGAGCAGCGTCCGCACAACTGACGTAGTAAACTACTGGCGGCTACGGCAGCCGCCTCGGCATTCCCCACAATTAAGCGAGAGACGTGCATATAAACATTCATGGGCAAGCGACAGAGACCCAGAGAGTGAAGTTGAGCGTTCAGAGTACCACTTGAATCACTTTTTCTTGACATCGTCCACTCTTTATTTTGCCATATGTTATTTCCGGAATGGTTATGATTCAGGTCGGAGATGCAAAGCATTCAATCACAGGCCCTGTCCACCCAATCTGCATCTCTGGGACACATCTCGCATGAGCATGCACGTAAGCCGGAGAGTTACCCTTACAAGTACTTCGGGTTTTAGTGATGTTTTGTACAAGCACAGCTATGGATTCTTTTCATTTATCTAGCTATATCACATGTAACATACGCGGCTTGGGAACACATACCTTAGTGGTCAAGGTGCCCCATGCAAGGCTGCTTTACACCTGCAGCTATACGGAGTACCTTACCTGCCTGCCTGCGAAAGGGGTAGAAGGGGAGATCGCCCCGCCATCATTGAACTCCCGAACAATACCCTGATTAAGGTGTGAGGCTGAATCTCTTTCCCACCAGACGTTGCTCTGTGCTTTCCCACATGTTTCAATATAACACTGTCATTGGTTGATTCTTCATCATTGTCATTTATATGATATTTGGGGATGTACACACTGACAGCCAGCCACACACGGACTCTGGCACATTGGCAAAACAAATATAGTCTCTGAGCCTAACGCTCTCCATCGCACTTTCTCTTTCCCTGCTGCTTTCTTTCACCGAAGACAGAGCCTCGTTCGCGGTGAAGCAGAACCGTAGCTGTTAAGAATGGCGTCCTATCTACTTCCGAGAGAGCTGAAGATGCTCATGAGGATTGGCCCTGATCAACCATCCTATCATCTTCAGCAAGACCAAACATGTCTCCAAATATAAAGATTCTCTGTTTGTTCCTCTTAAGCACCTCATCTCTGATCGCTGCTGCAATCTCTACCCTCGATGATATCCGCAGTTTCAATCTCACGCATAAGGAGGGATTCAATCGGACAACCTGCTATGCTCGAACGCTCGATTATCTCAACAACGGAACCTTAGATAAACACAGTGAGGCCTTCTTCCGTGATGATAGTGGCAGAGTATGGTCGGAAGGCAAAGACATCATTCTCACGCTGCCTGGATGCAAGGCGTTATGCGGTGAAGGGCAGGCTTGGTATTGGGACATTGGCCCCCGGCTTACGACCTGGCTCGTCCCGATTCTCCTTCTCATCAGCAACATGGAGCTCTCCCCGATGGACAAAAGGCGGTTCTTCGCAATAATCCATCTCGTCGGGGACCCTATTGACTCCATCTGGTCCATTGTGCACAAGATTGATGCCTGGGACCAGTGTTGGACCCTTGCAGCGCCGTATGCCTCCTCCCCACCTCGCCACCGAAGAGTGATCGCCACGGTGTTCGCAGGCTTTGAGGAGATCGGAGGACCTGATATCACGTCAAATTACTTCCAGACGCTGGCCGAGAAGTCAGGCCTCAAGCAAAATGCCGAATACAACAGATGGAGGCTGGCTGCCGTTGAGCTAGCCGACAGCAGATCAGATGAAATTCTTCGGACCACTCTGGCAATTATCTTATATATCTATCAAGTGATTGCTAGTTTCGTTGAAGAAGTCGGTGGCAGTCAATCCAGTCCACCGGGTGGAAGGATCGGCACGGCCATGTTCATCTCTTGGCTTGTGCCGGTGGTCCTGCTGAGTAACAGTATCGGAGGGTTCACCTCCCGTCGGTCGGTTTCCAACATTCTCATTCGCTTTGCAGAACATACTGGCCTGCCATTAGACTTCCCCCCGAGGGAATCTACTCGTCTTCGACGACCCACGCCTCTAACGACTGATTACTTCCAAGCCCTTGGCTGGTCGGGAGCTATTTATACATTCCGGACATGGAAGACAGGATACCTGACTGGCAAGTTTGATGGCCGGAGGACAGCCTTGATCCTTTGCATCTCCATCGCGCCAATCTGTATTGGTATGACTGGTTCGTTTGTGATCATCTGGTACACTCTGCCCGTCGGATTAGCCTGCCGACACTTCTGGGTGATTGCCGTCTTTGTCATGTACTTCCTCAGCGCTTTCATCACTTGGCTTTCATGCTCTCGTCATTTCGCCACGGGAGTATATCACTGGCACTTCGTTCTTTGGAAAGACGGTATCTTGGGAATTGCAAGCCTCCTCCTGATATTCCTCTCGAGCAGTGGCCTCTTCAACTCGTGCTTTTGCTTTAGTGGCTACTACTATTATCGTGGTCGCAGTCATGTTCCTCTAAACTCGAACCCTTTCTACGAGCGAAAGAATGACACCATATATCCCGCCGTTGTCGCCATCTGCTTGTGTCTAGAATTGGCGGTTTTCGCTGTCATCGTAACGATCTGGTGGCACGGGCTGCAGTTGATGAGATGGAGCGAGAAGGTAAGGGCCGGTGAGTGGGAGGCTGCAGGGGGCGCCACAAGGTCAAATCATGGATATACGGCTGGCACGCAGTCCCGCAAACACCCGGTCAATTGGGTCAGTGGGACAACGAGGTCGGGAAACGGCAGAGGGGCATTGAAGCAGGTCCGACATCCTTCAGCATAGCGGAATATTAATGATAAGATCTTTGTAAATTGGTATATGGAACCTTCTCAAATACTGAAACATGCAGCGAAATTGCAAGCAATTGTATCTGAGGCTATCGTCTTTCCAACATTCAAGTGTGTAAACAAAGTAGCCAACGACTGATTACGCATTTGACCTCATACTTCAGCTGTCGACTTGGTGTCGAACTCCTGCTCATCCCCTGCCAATGCTTGGTCAAGGATTCAATAACGAGACTAAGAAATTGGTTCAGTGTTGGTTTTTTGGCAGAACCTCTTTGTTGTGTGCAAGTGGTCTGATCTAAAGTACAGACCAAGAGCTTCATAGCTAGACTCTGCCAAGATTAGACTGTTGAGAAAGCCAAGAGTGGACTTTCGAACGCTATGTGATTGCACCGTACTCCGAACCTTCACAAAAGCCCCCACTACGTGCCATTGAACATCAGAACACCAGTACTAAGCCTCCCCTAACTGATCACACGTTGGCCTCGTCTTGGCTGTGATTTTCTCTTCTTCAGAGCCTGCCGCACGGCCTCGTTTTCCCGCTCCAGAAGAAGGATTCGAATCATAGCATCCCCTGAGGCCGTCGGAGCCTTCTGAATCGGCATTGGGCTTCCAGGCGTTATCTCTGACTCGCCACCTAGGATAGACTCCATAGATCCTTCTCGCTGCAATATGCTCAACGGACTTCCATGCTGGGGTTCTTCCATATGCCAATTCCCATCCGTGGCTGTACCAGACCGAGAATGTTTCAGCTGTCGGTGTCGTTCAAGGGCTCGAGCATGAGATGCTCTTAGTTCTGGATGACGACGCAGAAAGGTTCTCGTCCAGTTGACGCCTACATGGAGGCTCGTTCCGGGGTCATTCCGTAACTCCAGAATCGAGATGACTTTTCCCTCCAGCTGCTCCACCGATGGAGGACAACCCTGTGAATCCTGTTCGCGGACCCAATCTGCTAGAACGTTCTCCTCTTCTGGTGTCAACAATTGCGAATGAGCATGTGAAACCACACGGTTTCCCCGGCCTTTATGTCGGTGGTATAGGGTGGAGGTCGGAAGTCCATATTCCCGCGCCGCCTCCGCTACAGAACCGAACTTCTGGGCTTGCAAATCTTCTAAGGCTCTTTTGATGACCGCCTCGCGTCTTTCGTCCATATGAGCTTGCAAACCCCGGGATCAGACTTGACATGAAGGCTTGTATAATTTGGCGTACTCTCGTCCGCTGCCATCGGTATTTCGCTTAGCTGTGAGAGTTGCTGACTAATGACTTGAAGGTCCCTTTCCGCTAGTCAGCCCTTGAAGCACGAGAACGAGGCATGAGACCAGCAAAGGGGATTGTGAATAAAGATCTAGAAGCCCGACCTGCACATACTGTGGGACGACTTGTTTGGCTTTCGTATGGCCATCACTCTTCATGATCGGACGGAGAGACTCATCTTGCATCACCAAAGCCCTACTCGCTCGGGAGACCAGACCGGGAATCGATAGCAAAGTTGGAAGCCTGTGCATTTCACGCGTAGTTGGACTTCTTATGATTTACCAAAACCGAACCACTACCACTGTCGACACTTCCTGAGTTCATTATCTCCGAGGCTTCGGTTCAAAGTTTGGAGCTCAGTGTTGGAGAATCAGTGATTCGCGGTCATATGGAAACGCTCGGTTGAAGGATTGAGGACTGAACAGCGGAACAATGTCTAGACGTGCAGGGACCTCATCTCATTCTGGAACTCGACCAGTCCCTGTATCATCATCTTCCGATGCCGACCGCGGCAGGTCACCTAGCGCCGGATCACCCTCAAGAGCGACGTCAATAGCCCGCCTCGCATCCCCAGTCCCATCAACAGGAGCTCTTGCATCTCCGCCTGTTCGTCAAGTACCTACCCCTCGTCAACTCGATACGGGAGATCAGACACCACTCTCAGGTGGTGAGCGCTCGGCGTCACTACCAGGGCCAGGGCAATCCGCTCTCGCAGCGGCGCTACGAGATGCGTCTGGAAGAACCCCACCACGTTCTGGTACACCACCACTACGATCTCTGTCCCCAGTACCGATAGGAGCATCCGCATCAGGGAACGGGATACAGCCAGATTACGGGTCGTTTGATGGACGTCAGGAGAGGTCAAATTCAACCCCAATCGAAAACGCCGAAATCATCCGAAGACATTTGGTCCAGCCACTCACGACCGCAGCGGCGGATGGGGATGGCTCTCATGATTATGGAAGCCCGAGTCGACACTCCTCGGGAATACGTGGGGAGGCGGCTCGGTCCGTTCTCAGACCAGGCCTGAAACCCAGTACAGAGCAAGGTCGGAGCGATGATGAGTTCTCAAGCTTGCAGCTACAAGGGGGTGACATAACACGCCAAGTGTACCGGTGGACGGAAGAAGCAGAGGCACACTCACTAGGCAGAGGGCAGCGGAGCAAGAGCTTTCATTTATCACGGCCTCAGCCCGAAAGTGATGTGCTGGATATTCAGAATATCAAAGTCCCGGGTGGTTTTCGGAGGAATTATCTGCGAAGAGCTGCGGACGAGTCGTCGCCCGTACGGCATGGTGTTGGCAATGGTCAGGGTGCATTCGAGTCATCAAAAGTGCAACGGCCGCAGCAGAAGCTATTCACCAGCAGCTTTCTCGAGTTCCTCACCCTGTATGGTCATTTTGCAGGTGAAGAGTTAGAGGAAGACGATGAAGTTCTCGGGCCCGATGAATACTTCTCTTCTGATGCCTACAACGATAGAGATTATCTCGATGACGGAGCTGATGATTCAGAGGGACGCGAATCGGGTGAAGACAGCGCCTTGCTCACTGGTACCCCTGGCCTTCGAAAGCGCAAGCACAAAGAACGGAGAACTGGAGGCAAGAATACTAGCTTTGGTGCCGCCCTTCTGTTGCTTAAGTCATTCGTTGGCACCGGCGTACTTTTTCTCCCGAAAGCATATCTGAATGGGGGCATGCTCTTCAGCAATCTCGTCCTCATAGGGGTCGCGCTGCTCAGCTATTACTGTTTCATACTACTGGTGAATACCCGTCTCAAAATAGATGCTTCCTTTGGCGACATCGGTGGGATATTATACGGCAAAACCATGCGCACCCTGATCCTGTCATCCATTGTCCTCAGCCAAATCGGCTTCGTATCCGCATACATCGTCTTCACATCAGAGAACCTCCAAGCCTTCATCCTCGCCGTCTCCGACTGCCGAACGTGGATCGACATCAAGTTCATGGTCCTGATGCAACTGATCATCTTCCTCCCCCTCTCCCTCATCCGCGACATCAGCAAGCTCGCCTTCACCGCCCTGGTCGCCGACTTCCTCATCCTCCTCGGTCTCATCTACCTCTACTACTACAACATCTTCACCATCGTGACCAACCACGGCGTCGCCGATATCATCAACTTCAACTCCCACGACTGGACCCTCTTCATTGGCACCGCCATCTTCACCTTCGAAGGCATCGGCCTCATCATCCCCATCCAAGAATCGATGAAGAACCCCCGCACATTCCCGCCCGTCCTCGGCGGCGTCATGATCGTCATCACCGTCATCTTCGTCAGCATGGGCGCGCTGTCCTATGCCGCGTACGGCTCCGCTACCAAGACAGTCGTCATCCTCAATCTGCCGCAGGACGACAAATTCGTCAACGCCATTCAATTCCTCTACTCGCTTGCAATCTTATTGTCTACCCCTCTGCAACTCTTCCCCGCCATCCGCATCACCGAGAACGAACTCTTCACCCGAAGCGGTAAGTACAATCCCTATATCAAATGGAAGAAGAACGTCTTTCGATTCTTCCTCGTCATGGTTTGCGCCGCTATCGCTTGGGGCGGAGCGGGCGATCTGGATAAGTTCGTCGCGTTGGTTGGAAGTTTTGCTTGCGTGCCGCTTGTTTATGTTTATCCCGTAAGTCCTCCAGCCATTTTGAGACAGGTTTGAGATAGCAGCCGGGGGAACATCTATCTGACGAAAGCAACAGCCGCTCCTCCACCTCCGAGCCGTGGCGCAAACGAGGCGGCAACGCATTGCCGACATGGCGCTTTGTGTGTTTGGTGTTGTGGGCATGGCGTATACGACGTCTTTGACCATTGCCAGTTGGGCTAATCGGCAGACTGTCAAGGCGCCGGGATACTGTGATCGTTGAAGCGTTCTCTCACTCCGAGCGGGACGTTCACGTTGTCTATGGATCTGCGGCATTTCAGCGTTGCTGTACAGTTTCTGCATCACTGAGGAAGCATTGCGGCGGCGTCGGTATAGAAGCGTTACGTTTACAACAGGACAGAAACATGGCTTTTTATCCTGCTGCAAATACCCGGTTTGTGTTACACTTGTCCGCGCTATCCGATCCTTCCAATTGAGCAAAACAATATACCAAAAAGTCTAGTTGAAACGTCGTATTCATACATCAAGCATTTCCTCAGCCCTAACCCCCCGAGTCCCAACCCCTATCCCATCGCCGTCCTCCAGACCCTCCTCACTCTCATCCTCAGTCATCCCATCTTCACCCTCACTACCCGAATCCTCACCCACACTCTCCAAATCCTCATCAAGCCCAACCACATCACCATCACCATTCCCCCTACCATGCTGCTGCTTCTTGCCACCCCTCCCCCTAAACTCCCCCAACAACTCCAATTCTAAATCATCCAACTCCTCATTATCCATGCCCTCACCTTCGCCTTCACCCTCACCCTCATCGTCTAGCACTGGCGAATTGGACCTCTTCCTCTTCTTCGCCAACCCTCTCGTCCTATCGTCTTCATCCCCATAGCCATCTTCATAAGTTCTCGCCTTCCTTCCAATCGCACTGACGTCCGGATATCCATCATCCCATCTATTAGTCCGTCTCAATGCCCTGTTCAGAACCTTCTGTTTAAACAACGCCTCCTCGCCGAAATCCTCTTCCTCCCCTGGGTTCGGCACGAGCCCACCAGGTCCCCATGACTGTTCATCTTCGGTGTCGTATAAATCCGGTAGTTCACCGATGCGTCTGGCCGCTTTGACGAGACATCCCTCGCCATATATCCGCTTCTTGCGCTGTCGAGCGTGTTCCTCCCTAAGCTTGCTGTGTAAGATATGTTCGACGCGAGCCTTGCGGTTCTCGTTCACGGCTTGCTGATGAGCCGTCTGCGGCCGTGGACGCTTCTGATTGACGCCGTCGAGATTGTGAGGGTGCAGTACGGGGTGGCCTATGCCGGGAGGTGCAGGGGATGATGAATCGGGGGCTTGGTCGACTCTTGTTTTGAGGATGATACGTTGGAAGTTACCATGGAACTCAGCTCGGCTTCTGGCTGAGCGGCTGCCGGCGGTGCGGGAGCGACTGCTGGTGATGGTGGGCGAATCGTCCTCGTTGAGAAGGTTGTTGATACGTATGCCCGTAGGCATTGTCATGGGTGATGCCGAGCGCGTGCGGTCCGTGTCTGAGTGATACTTCCCGATCGCACCGTCATCGGATGGTTGACCGGGGGGTCCTGTGAGTGGAGAAGTGAGGAAGTCAGCATAGCTGTCAATAGAACAAGACACAATCAAAGCATACGAATCAGTGACATGTGAGGTGAAAATGCTTGTCTTGGATGAGGTAGTTTCGAAGGATGACCGCGTGTGGGAGGGCGAATTTTGCCAGTCATGGGGTCACGACTGTACCATCCAGGCTTGGGAACTTTCTTGAGTTGCTCCATGAAATTGTCCATGGACCTATCCCCTGCATCGTCCACAGAGAGATTCTCACTGGACTTCTTGGTCTCCATTGGAGTACTTGATAGAGACACGAGGAAGACGTGAGGCGAAAGTGAGACGTAAACAGCAGAGTTGAGCCCAAACAGGAAGTATCGAGGTGCGATGACTCCAGACTAGCGCAACCCTAAGGTACCTATGAAAGGGCTCGGCTAGAACGGTAAGGCAGCTGCTACCCTAGAACACCTGATGTTGAGGTTTCTCTCAGGAGTATGTGAATGTTGTGGTCATTCCCGATGTTCCAGAAAATGTACATCCTTCGAGGAATGATGTATGAAACGAAGGACATCACAAGTGGCACAGCTGCAAAGCACACATATAACTTACCCTTTCGGTTGCGTTTTGACGGCGGAGCAACTGCCTCATCCTCTTCCAATATACCTGTAAGCTTGTTGTTAGTCTCACACATCAGCAGCAGAAAGTTGGTGTATTCTACTTACGTTTCCGTTCTTTCCGCTTCACTTCACCATAAGCTATCTCTTCTTCTGTGTCCAGATTCTCTGCGGTGGCCTGGTCTTCAGTCAAGTGTTCAAATGCCGGTACTTTTAATGGCAGTCCATCGGTTCCATCCCCGACCTGACCTGGTCCGAAAGGATTGTGCCTAGCATCGTTTTCCGAAAAGTCACTCTCCAGATACCACCAGACCAGCCACAGGAAGGCTCGAGCTCGGCTCCGACTGCTTAGCGTGCTTCGCATGACCAGATCGAAGAAATCTCGAGGCGGAAAGAAATGTATTTCAGATATCTTAGGAGCGTACTGCGAGAGGACGAAGATGAGATTGACAGGATTTGTACGAGGGAGAGGACTTGACCTGATCTTTTCAATGGTGTTTGGTTGGTCGGAGTCTTCGGAAGCCCCTTTCAGGATTGACTTCAGGCGTGGTGCATCTTGGAGTTGCTTATAGGAGTTCGGATCCTGACGAGCTTGGAGAGAGGGAATAGAATGGTATGTTCGCAGTTGTGCACGCATTTCTGGAAAGACTAGCAGTAGGGTCAGTTCAAGGCCAAAATGTCGACCCGGGTACGCAAGCTCACTCCTTACAGTTGAGTGTAGTGTTCATTCTTCCCACGTTAACCAGAAGGCACACCATGGCCATGTTGACGGCAGCCGTTCTATCACTGAGGAGTTTATCTTTCAGTATCTTGCTCGTCTTGCTGCTCTTGGCCATCGCATCAATGTAAATGTCCGCAAAGGTTTGGTTTTTAAGTCCGTCCGATGCTTTGGTAAAGACTTGTTTCTGATCTTCGAAGACCGCGCGAAGGAAGGCGTATTGTATGTCCTTTCGCCAAAGAGGTATGCCATCTTCTTTCTTCAGGTGTCTGATCTTGTTGCCGGAGTACACCGACCCGATTGTACCGTTCGCGATTCGCCGAGTGCTACTGACAGTCATGGTGTGTGCAGCATTAACCTCCGCCCCACGCGTATACGAATCATTCTGAACACTGCCTTCGTCTTCTGTCATTTCCCTAGCTCCGTCATGAACCCAAGTTGCAGTATTCTGACTTGGAGTGACTGGTTTATCTGGCTTGTCGTGCTTGTCATGCTTGTCATGCTTGTCGTGCTTGGTGACCCCCCTGGGCAGTGGCTCAGCAGAGAGAACGTGTTGCAGGCTCTGTCGGGGATCAGGTTCTTCTGGGCGTAAGGGTGATGAGACCAATGTCGCAGTTGCACGAGCGCCCTGCTCCATGTCGGAATCAGGTATTGTCGACTCAGGAGACCGGGCTTGTGCGACCTCACCCCTTCCCTCGTCCAGCCGGGGCAAGCTATCGGTAGCGTGCTCTGCCATAGGGTGCACAAGAGCTTCGATGACGGTTTAAATGTCGGGATGGGATGTCTAAAACCTCGGCGAGCTGTAAGGGAGTGTGCCACCTTGGATGGCTGCTGGATAAAGTATAGATGACATTGCTGACCAAACCTGGACGTGCGGCGAAGCTTGGGTTGGTTGTCAAGTCAGGCTGGCCCGTGCACTTTGAGATTCGGAGACAAGTTTACGTCCACGATCGCGATTTTGTAAGGTACAGTTCGAAGGACGCGTTGTAACCTATTTCCGTGCTTGTAGAGACTCTGGAAGAATACTTCTACCTTACTCTAAGGGTAATTGGCATCCTTGTCGTGTCACTTGTTCTTATATAGGTCTCAATCGATAGCATTGAATTCTAGCTAGTCGAGTAATTACAGAATGACTTTTTTTGGGATCCTCAAGCCATTAGATCACCAGATCATTCCACCCGTGAAAGATCCACTAGGCTATCGCCGAGCTTCGTCGCTTCTCTGTGAGGCTTGAAGCAGGCAAAAGACTAGCACAATGCTAAGGCATCGCTGAGGAATCATGAGATGGCATAAGGTTGCCATGGCCGTGAAGCAGAGCAAATCTGCCCTCTGTAACGCCATGCGTAATGCCAGACCCATCTATATTGCCCAACAATGTAGAGTTCTCCCCGACGGCCTCTGGCAGATTTAGGCCATGATGAAGAGAAGATCTATGACAGGCGTGTGGATGATCGCAAGGGCAGGGACTATTTTCTGCGAGAAGATGCAGTGCCAGAGCACAGCGAGCAAAGTAAAGAAGAAGCAAGTATGCCGAAACATAAGAAATCTATGCGGGGGCAACATTCCGAAGCATCGCTGAATCGATCGACGGGACAGTGAGGACCAGGCCAGCACGGAATAAATTCGACCTCGTGTTGTAGATCGAGCGTCGGTCTGTAAACAGCGGCCGTAGAATTTCCGGTCTAGCACGTCGAACGGATGAGTTCGAGATAATTCGCAGTAAGACTTGGAAGCGATCGCAATCTATGATGTGCTGGATGCAGCACCCAGGTAGTCCGTACGGCGATGCAGGCCCGATCGACGTAACAACTGTGCCGCTTCGATGGCGTCCGGAATGAGCCATACCAGTAATGAAGAACTCCGAGGAAAGCGAATAAACCGTAAGAAAAAATATGGAATGCTCAATGCCGCAAAGACTGCTCCGAAGGCGCAGGCGAAAGGCGAGAAGGCCCCTATGCTGCTGGTGTCCAGAAATTTGACGTTAGATCAGTATGATCAAACAAGCGAACAAGTGCACATCGGAACGTCCTCTAGGCCGCAGTGGAT
>QQTW01002238.1_pt1 | contig 13982 bp, 12 predicted proteins | sample 1904831 | NCBI WGS metagenome assembly QQTW01 (sample SAMN09435610, study PRJNA476489) | Subsurface metagenome, whole genome shotgun sequencing project. | reverse complement strand
GATGATACTGTAATGGCCACTTTGCTGTCTTGAGAGGCTTCGACGAGTCTTGTGCGCCATTCTTAGGAACGAAGAGGGACAAGAGCTTCTATCAACAACTTCAAGAAATTGCCACTCGCTACAAGCAGTCATCCTTTCATCTCGTTCGTCAAACTTTCACATTCAGGCATGTAAGGCTCTGCAAGTGGGGCATCCCTCCAATCTTCACACTGTCGCCTGATCTCTGCTGCTGTGTGACACCTTCCCTCCAAATTTCTGTTTTGTTGTTACTGAGAACTCGTTTTTATCCCTGTCCAGAGAATATGCATTCAAGGAGCATGACGGTAAACAAACGCATTTGACAGACCGCTCTATCTGGAATGAGGCTCCGTAATGGCATGCTGCACTGCAGGATCTATCAAATGGACGCGGACTTCGACGTTTGAGAAGGTGAAGCCTTGATCACTGGGTGCCTAGGTCGACTCAACTGCCCCAAGGTCCGGCACCTTCCACCATTTGTCATTGATTTGACCCGGACGCTTGACATTCCGTGACCAATTGTCCTCCAGCTGGCAGGGTTAGGACGTCCGCACGGACTGAGAAGGCATGTCCCGAAGCCGAGGAAGAGTACCTCTGCTTGATGGTTAGGTCGTGCTGTGCAGATTGTCGCATACCATGAGACACTTTAGAGCCGCGAAAGCGAAAGCGAAAGCGAGAATTCGAATGAATGAGTCCCCAGTAAGTGACGGAGGACCTTCCTCTTACGGAATGCTTGCGACCTGAGCTGTCGCCGGGGCTATGCTCCTGATAAGCGAATCACTCCACTGCCCCCCTTGAAAATCAAAAGAGGCCAATTAAGGAGAAAGGGGGTAGCAAAGAGTCATGGACGTTGTCTATGTCTTATTGTGGATATAAGGAGGAGTAGTACTCGGAGATAGCATCGGCCCCGAAGGAACACGGTACACCGTTATGATTCGCCCATTCCTCTTCATAGATTGGATATGCTACGGTCATTATGCTTTATCGTTCAATCCAAGATCGGGAGGTCTCTCGGCCGCCCAATCAAGTCCCTCGACTGGATGGCTCAAGGCTTCCTCGGGATCCTGTCACTGTTTCTATGCCAATGCCACATGCACTTTTTCGCTCATGTCGAGCAGTCATTGACATTCATTGCTGCCTTGAGGCAAGGTAGCTCTTCATCCACTATGACTTTTGCCACCGTCGTTAGCTGGAGCCTTCCGCGATAATGCAGAGCCTTCGCTTCCTTAGCCCTGGCGTATCACTGCTATCTTGAACGTACTTTACTATTGCTACTGATTGTGAACCAACAGCAGTAGCCCTCGTTGATACTCAAGGACCGCTTCCATACCTAAGAACTTCATTCATCCTCCAGGAGCTCATATGGTGCGTGCCTTTTTGAATGAGATGTTGATCAAAAGGTGCGAGGTTGCTTCATATCCTGGAGACTTTTGCACACACTTTTTAGCTATAGCTATGAAGAGAAGAGGTCAGTCGGGCTAGTCACGAAGATAATAGAGATTCGGCTAATTCTGAAGCTTTTGAAGCTGGTCGTAGCCTTTGTCCACTGATGATCCATCCTCACTCAACGTCCTTCTATGAGATTCTCACTCAATGTCATCCATGATCCCCCTGTTACCCTTGTTCGTCGACGCAATCAGACTGCAGTGACAGGCAGCAGACAGGCCGGGATACACGAGTTTACTCTCAACACAAGTGGAGGAAGAAAGGCGAGGCATTCTGAAGGTGAGAACTTTAGCGTGGACTGCTGTCGTTTATCATTCTTAGAGCCTTCACTCTTTCCTGTTCCTAGAGCGTCAATACCGAGCTGTTATGATAGGTCACGACCATGGCCTAGGTTACGCTTTGCCTTCTGCGCTGCTTTGTCCTTCAAACTTTACTTAGTATCAATTTTATCTAGAAAGCAAAATCACAACTTCGGGACACTTTCATCCCTGACATGAACTCACTATCGCATATTAGTCTTTACATATGTGCCCTCTCACAACTCAATCTCACCTCTTCGTTCCCTAAGAATGGCGCACAAGACTCGTCGAAGCCTCTCAAGACAGCAAAGTGGCCATTACAGTATCATCCACTGTTGTCTTGGTGGCAAAAAATTTACGGTAGTAACTCTTTCACGTTCTCAATTGTGGCTCATACCAAGAGGCAACACTGGAATTGCAATTCGACCTCCTCAAAGCAAGGACTCTCTTCCGAACCACATCGACTCAGCCCCAGATGAAGTCAACTCAATCAATGCATACAAAATATTCACTCTCCACAGAACCACACCCGCAATCAAAAGCAAAGCCACATCGTACCCTCCAGCAGCATCATCATCGTCAACGTCATCGTCAACGTCATCGTCATCAATATTTCCACACCAAAACAACCGCCCGTTCTGTCGCCCACTCGCCTTCGCCGTTCCAAAAGTCGCCACTCGAATATCATGCACCGTTCTATATTCTCAGCAACGAAAGCCATGTAGAGTCTCCGACTATCCATCTACCCGCTCTGCTTCCCGCCGAAGACTCAATCCGACGATTTCTTCTTGTCTTGTGTTGGTTCAGGTGTTTTTGGCTGTATTTCTGCGGTCGAAAAGTACCCCTATCAATCAAATAACTCCAAGTGTCCGTCGCGAATTCAGCAGCTTTCGTACACAGTGAATGACTACTTTACAATCACACCCTAATAGTGCGCCGAGTCAGTTGGCTTCTTCATCTGATCGCTATCGCCATCTCCATTCGTTCGTTTATAGCTGCGTGCTTCTTGGATCGGCCATACCATACCGCGGCGGCGTGGATACATTGGAGATATCGACGAAGGACGGAAGGAGGCAGGCGGAGAGCTGGGCTCAAAGAACAAGAATGACAGGTAGGGAGTGAAGGGAGAGTGCGATTTTTTGGGTTGAGATGAGATGAAGTGAGATAAGATGAAGTGAGACGAGTTGAATTAAAGTGGGATAAAGTGAGATGAGATGAAGCGAGGTGGGATGAAGTGAGATGGGGTGAGAAGGGATGGACTGAATTTGGGTCTTAGGGTTAGGGCGAGGGTGAGAGGTCCTAGAGCTGTATCGTCGGACATCTACCTCTCTACAACAACGTCACACTGTGACGATGAGTCCCCGAAGTAATTCACCACCGGAGCGCAATCAGTCTCGTAGACCTTCAACAGCCGTCAAAGAGAAGCCCAAACATAGGCTAGGTCTCTACAAAATCAGACTCCACCCGAATCTGGGGTTAGGCAGTATCATCAGTGAATGTCTCTTGTGATGACCCAACGTCTCAATTTCATTCACCATCATGCACGATAATCCCAGAGCATTCCATGCCCATCCTCGGAAAGAAGCTTCCCAAGTTGGATATACAAGGTGACTGAGCTATGATCGTCGACTGTCTTTTGTCATCACCACACACCATGATGATGACTTTACACTCACATGCATCACCAATTGGACCATGATGAGTCCATCGACGTTCGACGGTCTTGAAAGAAAACCCCAAAGTGGCTTAGGTTCCCAGGACTACCATCCTCGGACCAAATTCTGGTTTCTCATGGATTGTAGTGCAGACAATGTCTGCTTGCTGTACCTTACTCTTGCTCCATCCGAGACTGGAGCGGAGCAACGGGGCGTTTGTGGAGAGTGCCACTGCAGCGGTGGGAGGATCTTAGCGCAGTCTTACAATCCAGCAAGGCAAAGGCACATATCTCTCCTGACAGAACGGATCATGGCGACCCATTCCCGCTACCCACGTTGCGATATTGAGAAAGAAAATGCGGAGGAAGAAAGGATATTGAAATAAGAAGTTCGAAGAACCGCGATAGATTGAAGACCCTGCCCATTCTACACGAGATGGACCGTAACCCATATATTCCATTACGCATCAGACCACCGCCCAGATCATCCCCCCTCCCCAACACCATTAGTATCCATCGGATCCCCATTCCCCACCCCCGGCACCGTCATCGCCCCCGCCCGCGAAACCTGCCTTCTCCTCCTGACAGCCGCCTTTTTTCGTCTGGAGACTTGCGACTGCTGTGCCGCGGCGTCATCCAGAACGCCATTCTCGTCGTCGCCGTGAAGCTCATGCCACCGACGACTTTCGTCCAGTTCGTTCACGTCCAGGGGTCGCATGCGCAACCACTTCATTCGGGGACCGGATTTGGCCCGTTCCGAGACGCGGAAGCCGTAGATTCGCGGCTCGTGGATTTTACCTGGACCAAGGCCTGGCGCGAGGTTTGAGGGGGTGGTGCCGTTGATGGTGGAGGGTTGATTTGGTAGGATGTCTGGAGGGGTGGTGCCTGGTATGGCGTTCGAGGAAGCAAGGGACGAAGAGCGTGACTTGTCTTTCGTCGTGGTGATGGTGGTTGTAGTTGACGGGGAGAGGCTGTTGACGTCCGGTCGGGCGCCGATGTCGAGCTCGGGGAAGGTCATGAAGAAAAGGCAGCCGAAGGTGGTGCCGAAGAAAGCGCCGTCGACGGACTGAAAGCGGCTGTTGGGTGGTGTGTAAACGTCTAGACAGCTCGGGCAGAACAGTTTCACCGTCTCTTGCCCTGGCGTGTCACTGTAGCCAACCGGCAGTACTTTGCAACCGTTACAGAATACGCGTGGACATAGTCCAAACTGTTGCAGCTCGTACTTTTCCGCCATCTGCTGTATGCCCGGACGTGATGTGATGTACCGTTGATGTATCAGTCCGTACAGCAGTTCAGCTGATCCCTCTATAACGCTCAAATCACTCGCCATCCGCATGTGCCTCCTATCTCCCGCCCTTCGAAAGGCGATTGACTTCTCCCCCGCGTCATCACCAATGGTTCCGTCATCATCTTCTTCTTCGTCCTCATCCTCTTCTTCGTCGTCCTCTTCCTCCTCTTCCGGCTCCACGTCTAAGATCATCTCTAACGCCTCCTTGTACATCGGCACTTGGCTCTGCAAGCCTGTGAGGTTGAAGTCATCCTCGATGAACTCTTCTGAGACTTCCGCAAAGTATTCGTGGCCGAGCAGGGAGCAAAAGGAGGATATCCAGGATTCGGGAGATGGAGAGGAGGAGGACATCGTGGTCGGGCTGATGCTAATGGTCTTTGTGGAGGGAATGGGAATGAATGGTCACCGGGGCTGCTGCCAGAATATTCTGGCTGTCAAAAGCCGTGATGGGCGAATCTCCTGAGCCGAAACTGATGACCAAAGCTCAACGGCCAATCCGAAGCTTCACTTGCACGTCGTCGTACGACGCTTATGCCCTTGTGCGTAATCAGAACTTGCAACGAAGTATATGCCAGCTCCCACTCAGGTCAGTATCAACCACTATTCAACGGTCGTTGAGGTGACGAGGCCGAAGAGGATGTAATAATGTGCGAAGAGTAATAGCGAAGTCTGCCACATCTGGCGCTTCATCTGTGTACTGGGCGTGACATTACACCTTGGACCACGGTAGAAAGGATGGCGCCACGTCGCAGCGTCTGTAATCCGCCGATGATCAATGCACAACTTTTCTGCCAGACGTAGCTCCACAGTTATCCAGGAACAAACGTGCTTTCCGAGTTTCCACCAAGCATATGCAAGCAGTTAAAAGTTCAAGCTACTGTGCGTTGATGTAAACAGGCAATCTATACTCGCGTCTTGGAGGACCAGCTGTTGGTGGCTTTCGTTGCGTATCTCCAGTTCAAAGCCATACACACAGGGCGCTTTGAGACGTCGGTGGGGGTTGAAAGCCACAGTGGCTGATAAGTTAGTTTCAGGGACACATTGCCAAGCCCGCTCGGCCTCAAATCACAGTCCCGCTCAACAACCAATTTAACATTAACGGTATTTGATGCACTCTTCAGGAAATCATTGTCTCCTGAAATGATACACACTGTCGAGGGTAACAGGTTTGACGTAGTATTGATATGCTCTATGGTGGCTAGTATCCAGCCATCTAATTACGCCTTCGCTCATATTATCCGAGCAACAGTGTCAATATATACATAGAGACATTCAGCCATGCAGCATGCTTCGACAATCTGGCAAATAAATTCAAAATAGATCCTTCATGATTCTTGAAAATTCTTCCTCATTACCAAACATGCCGGAAAGCGCTTCCGCTCCAGCGGATATGTCCCCGTGTGAAGCACCAAAACCGTTGACGCTTTCCGTACCCGGGTTGGCGGGTATGACACTGCCATATCCGCCCGCAGCCTCGAAAAGGTTGGTAAGTTCGTAACTCATTTGAAGACCATCTTTCGGACTCGCTCCCAACGGGCTAATCCCGTGCCCATTCGCGAACATTGCCAACTCATCGACCGGATGACCGGCCAAACCTGCCATGGCCACTGCAGCGGTCGAATGAGCATCGTTGGTATCCATGTTCAATGGGCGAGATGGCAGACCAAGCCTCGGGCCGACCTCTCTCAAACCTCGGATTGTATTCCACAGTCGCTTCGAGCTATAAGACTTGGTGCTGAAGCCTTTGACCAGATCGAGCGCCATGTAGAACTCATCTCGCACTTGTTGATTGAATTCGGCTGGCGCATGGGAGACTGCCAGGAAGAGCACCGCGAGCGCGGACACGAGAAAGTAGTTGAAGCACACTTGCTGAGTCCGGTAGATGTCTGAGGTTTGGTTGAGATGGGTCAGGACCCGGATCGTATCTTTCGCTACATCCACAACGGTTTGAGCGCAGGCCCTGTTCTCCATTATGCTTGTTGCGGAGTGTAGAGCAGGGCGGTAGATGAGAATTCGCATCTGGTTTGCGCGGAGATAGATGAGAATACGCAAGCGACGCACAGCACGGCTTCCAGAATCAGCTTCTTCACCTGTCTCGGGGTCGAAGAACGCCAAACAACTCGGGACGGTTTTGTGCCACTGCAAGACTTGATAGTCCAAGTAACCAATCTCATCTTTTTTCACGTCGTTAGCAGTGCCGTCGAATCCTGTGACAGATCTCCAGACTTTGGAGCCGATACGGCTGTAGGCTATCATTGCCGTCAAGTACGGTGTCGATTCGTCCTGTATATAACTCAGTAGATGTTCTACGCTCTTGCATAATCAGTTCTTACTGGTTCCGGCAACAGTGGATCAATATCCGCGTCTTGCAATGCAAACGGCATGCCGGTGCCGAAGCTCCATCGCCGGTCGAGCACATAGATTGACCAGAACAGCTTGATTACCCAAGCGCAGTCCTCTTCGGTCGTGAATGACTTGGCAAGAACCTCTCTCCGGTGCAGACCCAGTTCTAAGCACAAGCGTGCTGCGAGTCCAATAACTCGGTAGGCTTGAGCCTCTTCGTCGATTTGGAAGTGATATTGTGCCTAGAATGCCGGTTAAAAGGCTGTGATCTGCTTGTGAAAAGATAACATTAATCGTACCACAAGTACCAGCAATTTCAACTGACTAATATTGACCGGTCCCCATAGACTACTTTCGGCGTACTGTCTGACACTTTCGAACAAGCTCTGGCCCAGCTCGCTCTGCCCGTTACCTTCCACTATGAGCGCTGTGGCCAGCACCATTTTCAGTACTCTTGTATCCTCATCATCCAAGCCCTCCGCTCCCGACAAGCCCCTCTGTGCCAGCCGTGTGCGAGGAGTTGAATCGTACAAGGTGAACAGCAAGACTACCTGCCGAATCGTTCTATCCAGATCCAGAATCGGATACATGATTCCCATTTCTTCGTCGTACAGCCTGCAGAGCCTTATTGCTTCATCCTGGCTAAGTAACCACATTGGATCCTTAGACGCATGCGCTGTCATTGTCGCGTTCGAAGCTGGATGTGGAGAACCAAGAGGAGAACTGTCCCGCGTTACAATACCTTCGTCGGCTCCATCTTCCAGTCTGGTGATCCCCATCGTCTGAAGACTGGATTTGGCAACATCAAAGTTGAAGGCCGAACTTGTAGGACCTTGGAATCTCGGTTGCTTTGCTCGTGGGATATGTGTGGTTGCCTGTGACATGGAGAGTGAGCGAGTCTCGGAACGAGGGTATAAGCTTGGGTCGATAGTCGGAAGGGTGTAGTCTTGATTGCTTCGTAAAGCATTGAGGTTCGAGTAGAGAGCGTCGACTTGCTCTTGTAAGGATGATATGTGCGCATTGATCTGGCGGAACTCTCTAGAATCCTGTCAGCACCTACTCCCACGAGGAGTCTGGGAGTATGCGTACTCTGAGTCCTTGAAGCCGCTGCTACAGCAATTGGGCGCATAGAGACATTCCAGGGAAAGGTTTCCGCAACGCTGGCAGGGCACCTCGCCGTTGCATTTGATCTTGCGCCTTTTGCACTCATTGCTTCGATAGTCAGTATTGAATGGATATAAGCAAGTGACAAACACAAGCTCACCATGCAATGGAGATATAACGATTGCGCTTGGCCTTTGGTTGTATTCCCCCGCCATCGACGCTCTTCCTCTTCGATGCGCTAGCCTCACTTACCTCCATAGATTGGCTCTCGGAACTTTGCTGGCGAACATGTCCATTCATCCTGCCCACCTACGGCTTGCCGAAAACTCGATTCCGTCTTCTGCAGCGGTAAGTCTGTCGACTTTGTTGGGGTGACGTTTACAGAACCCTGCCCCTCTCCCGCAGGGGGTAGCAAAAGTCCCGGGGTTAACTTACATAGCGGCTTGAGTCATCGTTCCAAACGTTTATTCTAGGGGGTGTATTGAGATTACTAATTAGGCATCTAAACAACAGACTCTACCTTATGAGATCTAAAAACCTTTCATTTCACATCTATGAACGTGTACCTCATATCTTTTGAGATCCTCGTCGTGGTGGTCCGTTGATTGATGCCATTTCCACAACTCCATGAATCCCGTTACAGCATGGATGAGTATTAGATGGAACTGATGGATAGCAAGTACATGGACCGGTCTAGCTACACAATGCCGTGAGTATAAATAATCCCTATAATTATCATGTTACGAATTACTCCCTCTCGACCGAGTCTCTCGACCCAGTCTCTCGAACGCCTAAACCCGGCTCTGAATCATTTCGATTCCGTGATTGATCATGCTCAGAACGGTGCTCAGTCCAAGTCGGACGTACTGCTGGAGGATTCTAGGAATGTCCGTAACGCTCCGCCCAGCTTGCCTTAACCGGAACAAGCCCACAAGAACAGCAGCGAAGGCCACGATTTTCAGCGCTTGCTGTAGGCGGTGCTTTAGGAGGCCTTTCCGTGTGTAAGTCACATTCCAGTCGTTCCACTTCGGGAACATGCACTTGAGTGTGAAGTTGCTCTGCGAGTATCTGTCTATTGTTAGCCGTACCCAGCAACTCTCAGCTGATTCGATACTTACGGGTAGGCTGTTGAGTTCCAGCCGTTGTCGGTCTTGTACCAACTCTGACAGCCGCCAGTACTCCAGACCGTCTGCTTCAACTTATCCTGAATGTCTTGTGTCCAGCTAATCTCTGCCTCTTTCTTGACCTCGTAGGTGCTTACGTCTCCGTTGAGAATAGGTTTCATGAATTTCAGACTATAATTGACCATATTCTCCGTTGCCAATATGACGGAGGAATGGCCGGTTGCTGTGTTTGGACCGAAGATGATGAAGAAGTTGGGGAACCCGTCCATTGCGGCGCCGAGATAAGCTTGAGGACCTCCACGCTCATCCCAGACATCGTGCAAGAGTTTACCACCTTTCCCACGTACCTTCAGCGGGTGCAGCCAGGTAGTAACGTCAAAGCCATTTGCTAGAACAATAACGTCGGCGGGGATCGTCCGTTGTTCTTTCGATACGGAGCTCGTCTCATCTTTCGGGTCAGGGTATGATCGCCCAGGTCCAAGTATTACTTCCCTAGCCTTTATGCTAGTAATCGGGAGAGTAGTCAGCTCGATCTTCGGGTCATTGAGGCCAGGAAACCAAGTAGCATCGAAGATTCGGCGCTTGCACCCAACCCCGTAGTCAGGGGTAAGGATTTCGTGGTATTTCTCGGGCACAGTGGCCTTCATATGCTGAAGAAGTTGCTTCTCAATCTTGGCCCGTGCCTTCTCACTGCGCTCGTCTCGTCCAAAGATTCTATAGAAGTCAAGCTCCCCTAACATGAAGAGGAAAGCTCGCAATATATAGGCAAGTCCAGGTATTGTGCTGAGGATGGTCGGACTCCACTTTCCCCATAATTCTTCACCAAAAGGCGGTGGCGGTCGAGGTACGACCCAAGGTGGTGATCGCATAACTTGAGTGACGGACTTGGCATTGAAAGGTGCCTTAGTCAGGCGTGGCACGAACTGAGCTGCACTACATCCAGTACCCATGACGACAACATCCTTGTCCTTAAGGTCGACGTTATGATTCCAACGGGCCGAATGAAACATGTCACCCTCAAAAGATTCGCGCCCCGGTATATGATCAGGCCATGACTTAGGCTCCACAAGACCTCCGACAGCACTAGCCAGGATTTTGCACCGAATTTTCTCCTGTCCTAGATATACAGCGTGCTCACCATGCTTGCTGATCTTTAGCTGCCGCTCCTTCTCACTCAAATCACCCGCCCCAGGCGCCATGTGTGTGAGGGTGACTTCCCATTCCTTTTCATTCTCGAGCCATCGGGCCTCGGAAACGTTGGTGTTGAGCTCAATCTTATCACTGATGCGATATTTTTCACAGACTTCGTGAAGATACTTGACAATCTCAGGGCCCGGTGGATGAAAAGTGGTCCATTTGTGGTTGGGCGAGAAAGAAAATGAGTAAAATACAGCGGGACTAATCGAGAATCATCAGCACAATCAAACATGGAAATGATAGGAAAGACTTACACATCACATGCAACGCCCGGGTATCTATTTATCCACCTATCCGAGAGTCAGCCATGAGCAAGAAAACCATTCTGGCAGTTACTGCTCGCTGACCAGGTGCCACCTATTCCTGATTGTCTATCAACGATATGAAATTGATCGAAAGCCAGTACCTCTTTCAGCCGACAGCCCATGGCGATGCCAGACTCCCCAGCGCCCACAATGAGCACCGGATAGTAGGTGTAGGCATCTTTGCCGTAGCCGTTGACTCTGTGGATAGTCTCTTGACTCGTTCCTAACATCGTGCTGGTAGTCAGTGGGAGCAATCGAATTTGTGCTTGACTACTTCTTCGATCGGGGCAACCAGCTAGTCTTTGAAGGTGATGACGCTTGTACACTGAGGAGGGTGCGTTTCAGAGCTGTACGACAAGGAGGGGAAAGGTCAAGTAAAGCGTCACACAGGAAGAGAAGATTGGAAAGTAAATTAATATAAAGTACCTTACCTTGCCCCATAACTTACATGATCAGTCGGCGATAGCGGATCGACTGCCGCGACCATGTACTCTGCCTTACCAATCTAATCCCAGAATGTGGGGCCCGTGCCGAGAGTGGAGAGTGCTTTCCAAGCCGGAGGAACATTGGATATTGATGCACACTCTAAAATGCTGTCACGAGATTCGGTAAAACTTTCCACAGCGCTTTAAGTACTTGGAGTTAAGTTTAGTGTCACCGCCGTGATATTTTGGTTTTAGGGCAAGACAGCTGGGACTTCTTTCTTTTGCCAGTACGAGCTGCTGAGAGCACCTGTGCTTCCAGGCATCAATGTTCTGACTCATTCAAGATTTGATTTACCGAGCCATTGCCAAGTAGAGATCCGGCTAGCATACATCCTCTACATAATTACAGGAGCGCTTCTTGTTCGATGATTTCATATGCATTAATGTATGACTCGTTCAGCGATTTCACGTACTCTGCTTGTATCTCTAGTAATCTCAATTGTTTACTTCTCGTTCTCTTGTCGTTCGCGTAGAGTAGTATAATTCGTGTGCATTCGGGTAAAATTAGCACAGATCATCGAAACCACCAGTTGACCTAGATTGGATCAGTATCCCACGTAACGGACAACTGCAATACTCCCCAGAATACTGACAGATCCTGTTATGCCTTCCCCAGTTCCTTTGATGCTATGCCACCAGCCTTTGGGTATAAAAAGGCCATCCCCTTGCCCCATCTGAGCTTGATAACCTTCCGTAGCGCCCTTGGGTACGGTATCTTGCTGGCCCCAAACCTCGGCCTCCAGCAACGGTTTCTCCTCGCCATGCATCATCTCTTCTCCACGGAAAGCTGATGAACCAGCTCTACCCAGCGTCGATTGTACTTTGCGATAGATCTCTGCTCCGACGTCAGGCTCGAAAAGCCGGACAACCTTCGCACCGGCCAGTTGGACAAAAAGGTTTGGATTCGGGTCTCGATGGAGAGGAGTATATGTAGGTGCAAGACCAATCCAGATGTTCGCATCGTAGATGTCGCCTTTGCCCGCCTCTGCCACTAGCTGTGGAGTGGGTAAGTCATCTCGTAGCTTGTGTGGCAGTTCTGTGACTTGCGCTTGGGCAAGGTATAACCAGTACGTCCTTTCAGAATTCTTGCTATGGCTCCAGTCGAGGAAAAGGCTGAGAGGTGCATTGAAACGCTGAAAACCTTGCTCCAAACATCTGGACACGGATGTGGCGGATGATCCTGTCATCTCCAGTGGCACGATGGTCGCCCCGTACTCGTGCAGGTAGGCATGATTCAATGTCAGACCATCACTGTTCTGATGTTGCGGTATAAACCAACGTTTCACTGCCGGCAGGTGTGAGAACTGGCCCCGAGGGAGTACCGCAGGAAAAGCCGGCAGGAATGCTTTCCGGCGGAAGATTTCAGTACTACCATTCTCAAGTATATTAACGTTGCGGTAGGTGGGGGCCGAATGTTTGCGACTGAATGATAGTGGAGCAGCCGAGCTCGGAATGAGCAGGCCTCGTTTGATTTGACGAAATCCATTATTGAGAGACCCAGGTAACAGATGCATGCCTGGCCTCAGTACTAAACCTATGTCACCTCAACTTCATGATGTCTTCCTCTATGCTGTCGAATCGATAGAGTGCTCTGCATGGCTGGGCGTGAGTCAAGGGGTAACACAGTAAAGAGGATTACGTTAAGGTACTTTACGGAGGCGTTTACCAAAAGTCCTTTCACGCGCTAAAATATAATACTGAAGAATACGAGCCATGTAAAATATTATGCCCTTAGAATATGCCTCTAAGAGGTGGTAGCTTCAACTGTAGCGTAGTTTTATGAGTATGAAGTAGCCTAATACTCCACTAAACTACAGGGGCACACAGTGTGCGTAATCTATCCATTTTTTACACACTTACTTTACATGTTTTTCGTTACTAGCCTGTGAAAGGACTTATGGTAAACGCCTCCGTACAAGTCCATCTATAACCTCGAACTTAGGCTGTCCCGTGATCTCGGATGTTTCCGGGGGACAGCTCGAACTAACCCTATACGGCTTTATGGTCGAAATTTTCTCCACAAACCACTTGCATATCCTCACAAATGTCGCTTTTCCGTCAACAAATGCGCATCCGCCACGAGAACCCTCAATCCGATACCTACGGCTACGCTTCACGATCGGGCGCTCTCCCAATTGACTATGCTGCGCAGGCAGTTATTGATAACATGATGTCCGGTCCCAGGCGCAACAAGTCTTGGAGCCCTGAGTCTTCCCGTTCGCCGCATGAACATGGAACAGTAGTATAACACTTGTGTTTGCTAATCGACGCTCATCTGCGATCCATCTAGCTTACAGCCCTGCCACAAGCGATTCCTACGTCTTGCTTGCTATCATCTCCACATATTGCCACAAGCAGCTCCATCACCACATTGTCTCCGTATTTGGACCAGCAGAAGTATCTCAATCCGTTGGCATTCATCACTTTGGATGGTGTTGACGTTAGTCTTCTTCGCCACCCTTCTTCTTATTCTTCTTCCCGCTGGTTGGGGCGCCTTCTTTCTTCTGATGCACGATTAGGCGTGTCCACGACTCTTCCTTGTCCCATTCGAAACCTGCTAGGATGGGATTGTCCAGTTCATCATCCGGCTGTGCTTCACAGTGATTAGTCAACGGGGTTTACCAGACAGGGTCGGTAGTTGCAGGGTTCGAGTATTGTGAGGATATGCAAGTGGTTTGTGGAGAAAATTTCGACCATAAAGCCGTATAGGGTTAGTTCG
>QQTW01002237.1_pt1 | contig 13983 bp, 14 predicted proteins | sample 1904831 | NCBI WGS metagenome assembly QQTW01 (sample SAMN09435610, study PRJNA476489) | Subsurface metagenome, whole genome shotgun sequencing project. | reverse complement strand
TATTAGTTGCTGGAATCCTGAACTAGAGGGATGAGTCAAACAGGTGGAGTTAGTGATAATTAAGACCGCAAGGGCAAATTTGATTTAGTTTTATCCGGCAGTTAGCAAATGCAGAAACGCTTACTATTTGAATGGTGGCAGGGAATGACGCTAGGAGCGCGATTAATTGCGATCGCTCTTGTCGCTCCCTTAATAGTCCTGAATGCTTGGGCAGTCTCTTCTATTTTCAATTATTTCAACTCGCTGATCGTCATTTTGGTGGGGGCATCGCTGTTAGCATTTTTGCTTAATTATCCAGTTAGCTGGATGGAAAGACGAGGCGCTAGACGCGAACAAGTCGCTATTTTAGTGTTTTTGACAGCTTTATCAATTTTGTTGGCTTTGGGGGTGACGCTGGTTCCCTTAGTGCTTACTCAGGCGCAACAGTTGGTAGTACGTTTGCCTGAGTGGATCGATTCGGGACGCTACCAGCTAATGTTGTTGAATGAATGGGCTGACGGTCAAGGTTTGCCGCTAAATTTAGATGCGGTGCTAGTCCAAATTAACGATCGCCTCAAAGGACAGTTGCAATCGATCGCGGCTCAAGTGCTAAATTTGGCTGTACTAACTGTCACTAGCTTGCTTGACTTCGTGCTGACAATGGTTTTGACGTTCTATTTGTTGCAGCACGGCGATCGCTTGTGGCAAAGTTTAATCGAATGGCTCCCTGCTAAAATCCGCCAACCTTTTTCTCAAACTTTACGTCTGAGCTTTCAAAATTTCTTTATCGGGCAACTAATTTTTGGCACTTGCATGGCTTCGGCGCTAATTCCAACTTTCTTGTGGCTGAAAGTACCCTTCGGGCTATTGTTTGGCTTAACAATTGGGATTATGGCGCTGATCCCTTTTGGCGGTACAGTTGGGATTATTGTTACTACTTTGTTAGTAGCGTTGCAAGATTTTTGGCTGGGTTCGCGGGTGCTGATTGCAGCAGTAATCGTGCAACAAATATTAGAAAACTTAGTTGCTCCCCGAATTTTGGGCAGCGTTACAGGTTTAAATCCAGTTTGGGTACTAATTTCGGTATTGACAGGAGCTAGGGTCGGTGGTTTGCTCGGAGTAATAGTTGCTGTACCAACAGCAGTTGTCATCAAAACAGCTTTAAGTGCTGTTAGAGGGCGTAGTAATGCGACTCCAACTACTGAAGTAATTTCCTCTCAAGATAAGCCGCCGCAATTAGAAGAAGCTACTGACACTCTAGAAGTTAACCCCAAACCAACAGTTAAAGATATTTCAGCCGGAGGTTCTTACCAGGTTTGAAGCATGGCAATTTGGCTTCAAACCCAAATTAAGTTAATAACCTGGTATTTCTTGCTGCGATAATTGAGATTGATGAATAACATTAGTGCTATCAAGCTTAGAGTATCCTGCGACAGACATACTCAGCAGCACAACGCTAGCTGCGGAAATAGCATAACGTCTACCCAAGCGAATTGCATAGCGTCGGTGCAGAAAACTCGCTTTATTAGGTTCTAGATGGTTCATTGAGTTGCCTCTTTTGCCAAAGATGTTCAACAAGCTATGAAGTAGTTTTTTAGTCTATCCACAGCCAATATTCATCAAGCTTTTACTATGACATCCTCACCCGCGCGATCGCCCCTTAGTTACAATTTTGGTAACAAAGAAGTCTGAATCATCACCTCTTTATTCCTTTACCCTTATTCCCTTATTTCCCACTCGTCCACCACGCAAGAGCATAATCCTGCATCGCTGCGTTGACTTGCTTGCGAAACTGGACGCGGATTTTGTAATTCCCTGGAATCGGTACGGGGCAAAAAATATGCTCTACGCTGTCAACTTCGCTAATTGAAGTACAAGTAATACTAGGAGCGTGATTAGATGTAGTGCTAACAAGATATAGATCGAGATTATTTAAACCGCGATCGCGAAAACTCTCCCCTAAGTCATACTGCTGGTTTTTATTTTTATCGTTCAACTCTACAAGTCGATTCCAAGTTAGGGTAATAGCGACAAAACTTCCTTGAGGCAAAGGTTTCGCTAAAACATAATCTTGAGTAGAATTAGCTTTGACTGTGCGATAGTCCCAGCCTATTGCTGGTACTGGTGCTGTTGGTTGCCACTGAGCAACCCTAAATTGATGGTAAGCACGAAAGGCATTTAGCTGTCCAGTTCCCATTTGGGCATGTAGGGGAATTTTGGGATCTCTGTAGGCATCAGAGCGGGTCCAGTCTTGATTTTGTTTATCAATAATTGTCTTAGTCATACCTAAGTGCATGAAATTGCTGCGATCTTGAACTTTATCAGCAGAATTGAGCAATACAGCTTTCATAACTTCGTAACGCCGAGCATCTAGAGTCCAGCGTGGCTGTTTGGTTCGCAATTGCTTGTCGCTGTATTCTTGGAGTAGAGCGACAGTTCCGACTACGTGAGGCGCTGCAAAACTAGTTCCCGATACCTTAGTTACTTTGCCACTAGGGTTGATTAAAGAAATATTACTTCCAGGTGCTAATAATCCAATAGCGCGTCGAATGCCTAAATTGACTTCCTTGCCATTGAGTCTACCTGCTGCGCCTACTTTAGTGTCGCTGATATTGGAAACATCTACTTTATTAAAAATCCCTGCTGTACGGCTGCTAAAAGCGACGTTAATAGCGTTGAAATTATCTGTAGGAATGGGGATGCCACCTCTACCCTGATTGCCAGCGATCGCATACAAAACGTTGTGAAAGCGGCTAGACCAGTCTATACAGTGAGTTAATAAAGCATTTCCATCTAAACGGGCGTTTAGCCTTGGATCTCGCTCTAGAGTCTCGCCAAAGCTAAAATTAATCGCGCGCACATCACCGCTATTTTGCATGGCGATGTGTTGTGCTGATAAACATTCTTCTGGCTGACCGCTAGTTTTTAATGAACCTACCGCCGCCGAGTACAGTCTAGCTCCTGGTGCTACGCCACGAATAGCTTTATCTAAGCTGATCATGACACTGGCAACATTTTCCGCATGGGGATCTAGATTAGTATTTGCCTTCGCTGGGCGATCGCGTAAAAATACCCCTGCAAGCGAAATCGCCCGATTTCCCGATACTGCTTTATCTAATCCATACCGTCCAGGGCGACCAATTTCTACTTGCCCAATGGCGATCTTACGCCCAGTTAATTGATAAGGAAATTTATGCAAGCGCAGAGCATCAATGCCTGCTTCTCCTACCGATGTTGATGCTAAAGCTAATACGGGAGTAGCGACCCCTAATGCACTTATGCCGCCAAATACCAATGCCAGTTTTTTCGCCATTTGCTCCGAATAAAATCTTTTGCTCTTAGCTATTAAGTTCAGCGTAATGGTTAAATTTCCCTTCTGCCAAGTTCTTTAATTTTCCGCAGCTAATTAAGGCAACTACTCAGCTTGAGGTACAGATTTTGTTACAATGCTGACAACTGAGGACCCAGGAGAACTAACCATGACTGACACGCCATCTCAAAAGCCTATTGTAATTGCCCCATCGATTTTATCAGCAGATTTTAGCCGTTTGGGAGAAGAGATCAAAGCTGTTGATGCAGCCGGAGCAGATTGGATTCACGTTGATGTCATGGATGGTCGGTTCGTCCCTAATATTACAATCGGTCCGTTAATTGTAGAAGCAATCCGCCCTGTTACCAAAAAGCCTTTAGACGTTCACTTGATGATTGTAGAGCCAGAAAAGTACGTCGAAGATTTTGCCAAAGCTGGAGCAGATCACATTTACGTTCATGCCGAACATAATGCTTCACCTCACTTACATCGGACTTTGGGGCAAATCAAAGAACTAGGGAAAAAAGCAGGCGTAGTCCTCAATCCTGGTTCGCCTTTAGAGTTGATTGAGTACGTTTTAGAACTGTGCGACTTGGTACTAATTATGAGCGTCAACCCTGGTTTTGGCGGTCAAAGTTTTATTCCTGGCGTACTCCCCAAAATCCGCCAGTTGCGTTCTATGTGTGACGAACGCGGCTTAGATCCCTGGATTGAAGTAGATGGCGGCTTAAAGGCAAATAATACTTGGCAAGTAATTGAAGCTGGCGCAAATGCGATCGTCGCAGGTTCAGCGGTATTTAATGCTCCAGACTATGCAGCAGCAATTGAAGGTATCCGTCACAGCAAGCGCCCTTCACCTGAACTTGCTACAGTCTAGAAGAAGGTTAAGGGTTAAGGGGGAAAGGGATTTAATTCCTTTTCCCTTGTTTATGAATTGATAAAGGGCGATCGCATAATTATGCGACCGCCCTTTCTGCTTTTATAGAGAAAAGGCGAAGCCTTTTCCCTAGTTACTTACTGGTGGCGGCGATCGCCTAACCATTTAGCAGCAGCAATACCAACGACAGCAGCTACTAAAGGATTACTCATGAACTTGATGATTCCTGGCTTTTCAGCTAATACTTCTTGGAAAATATCAGGATGGTTGTGGTACGCAAAAGAAGCAAGTTTGCTGACATCATCTACGCTCATTTTGCTGGGGTGATGAGTAGAAAGCCCTAATTGCTGCTCTAGAGCGCGATCATTTAGTCCTCTTCCGTGTAAGTGCTTGAAGAAAGCACGCGCTACGTCATCTCGCTCGTTTGGCTTGATTTGGGCGATCGCTTTTTGCAGTTCTGGCTCCATTTGGGTTGCTGGAATGCGCTCTGGATGTAAGGAACGACCAAATAGTTTGCGGCGTTCTTCATGAGACGAGCGTTGAGCAAAATCATCAAAATTTTCGTATTGCAGATCTGAACCCATTGAAGCGTCGTCCAGACTTTCGGTATTTCCTTGAGCCAAATCATTCATGATTTGACGTTTGTACTGATCGCTACTAGTCATGTAAGTTCTCTCCTTGCTGAAATCCAGTTAACGTTTCTAACTTCGGTAATTGGGCTTTATTGATATTCAATCTGGTTTGATTGCACGTTATACCGAGCAGTCAAAATTAGCTTCTTGTCGGGAGCGTACATTAAAACTGTTAAGTCTTTGTTGGGGAAGTTTTTATGAAAGCCTTGTGCTAGTGACTTTGCTAATGGCTTGACTTCGTTAGGGCGAACTTGGGGAGTAATTACAACTCCTAAGTTGCTGTTGTCACGCACGTAAGCATCTTGTACTAATCCTTTGCTTTTCTGGACAACCCAGTTGCCGAAATCTTGTCCTACAGCGCTATTACCGCGCTCTAGTTGCGCGTAGCGATCACCGCTAGTAATTGCTGGGGCGTTTGTTATTGGTTGTTTTGCTTGAACCGCTCCGCCATTGCAAGCTGCTGTCGTTGTTAATACTACAACTAAAACTAAAGCGGTCAAAATTCTGCGAATTTGCTGAATCATGCTACCTTTAATTTCCTCCTAAATTTATTTATGTTTTATTAGTAATATAAGCAGATAATTTGCTAACTTATCTGCTTTTTGCTATCAAGATAGTTGCTAAAAATGCTAAAATTGCCTTAGACTACCTTGCATTTATTTCAAACTTAGTCTAGCTTCTGTTTGACGTTATCTTTTACGTCTTCTACGCCTTGGCGTACTTCTGCTTCAGCTTGTTTTGCCTTGCCTTCTGCCTTATCTGCGGGATCGCCTGTAACGTTACCCCAAGCTTCTTGGGCTTTACCTTCAATGTTTTTGCCAGCAGCCTTAGCTTTGTCATCTAGTCCCATATTCTTGTTTCCTTTTTGGTTTAATAAATAACTTCAAAATCAATTTTTAACGTTGAAGTTAGTTTGTGATTCTTATGACAATTTAACGTTAAAACTAGAAAACAGCCGTCTGCCAGAAGACATATTAGTTTTCTCTGCTAAAAGATGGAAGAAATTAAAAAGAAACTAATGTTTTTTATCAGGAGCTTTAATAAGAGAATGTGAATAAATATAAAGCAAGTAGTTGTATTTTAATGGATTCAAAAGCCGAGAATCCAAGTAAAAATTAGGAAAATGGCAGAGAGTCAATAATGGAAAATAAGTCTTCATTTCGCGTTCATGCGCCATTTAAGGCTACAGGAGATCAACCACAAGCGATCGCACAACTAATAGCTAATATAGAAGCAGGGGCGCAATATCAAACATTACTCGGAGCAACAGGAACGGGAAAAACCTTTACTGTCGCCTCAACAATTGAAAAAGTCGGCAAACCCACATTAGTATTAGCGCACAACAAAACTTTAGCCGCCCAGCTTTGCAACGAATTGCGCGAGTTCTTTCCAGACAACGCAGTAGAGTATTTTGTTAGTTACTACGATTACTATCAGCCAGAAGCTTATATTCCCGTCACAGATACTTATATCGAGAAAACAGCATCAATCAATGACGAAATAGATATGTTGCGTCACTCAGCAACGCGATCGCTTTTTGAACGCCCTGATGTAATTGTAGTTGCATCAATTAGCTGTATTTATGGTTTGGGTATTCCGTCGGAGTACTTAAAAGCTGCTATTCCTTTGCAAATGGGTAAGGAAGTCAATCAAAGGCAAATCTTGCGCGATTTAGTCTCAGTGCAATATAGCCGCAACGATTTAGAACTAAGTCGGGGACGCTTCAGACTGCGCGGAGATGTCTTAGAGATTGTACCAGCTTATGACGATCGCATTGTCAGGATAGAGTTCTTTGGCGATGAAATTGATGCAATTCGGTTTGTCGATCCAGTGACAGGAGAAATTATTAAGAGCGTAGAAGCCATTAATATCTATCCAGCGCGACACTTTGTCACGCCAGAAGAGCGGCTGGAAGAAGCTTGCAACGCAATTGAGCAAGAATTAAAAGAGCGCAAAGCTCAGTTAGAGCAAGAAAATAAGTTATTAGAAGCCCAACGCTTAGATCAGCGGACGCGCTACGATTTGGAGATGCTGCGGGAAGTTGGTTATTGCAATGGCGTAGAAAACTATTCGCGGCATTTAGCAGGGCGCAAACCAGGACAAGCGCCAGAATGTTTAGTTGATTATTTCCCTAAAGATTGGCTGTTGGTAGTTGATGAGTCGCACGTCACAATTCCCCAAACTCGCGCAATGTACAATGGCGATCGCGCCAGGAAAAATGTTTTAATTGAGCATGGCTTTCGCTTGCCTAGTGCTGCTGACAACCGTCCTTTGAAGGCTGATGAATTTTGGCAAAAGGTAAATCAGTGTATCTTTGTCTCAGCTACGCCAGGAAATTGGGAAATAGAACTATCCGAGGATAAAGTAGTTCAACAAGTAATTCGCCCAACTGGAGTAATCGATCCAGAAATCTTTGTGCGTCCCACAGAAGGGCAAGTTGATGACTTGTTAGGGGAGATTAAAGAGCGCGTCGAATTGCGCGAACGAGTATTAGTAACAACACTAACTAAGCGCATGGCAGAAGATTTGACTGAGTACCTGCAAGATCGGGGTATTAGAGTACGATATCTGCACTCAGAAATTAACTCAATTCAACGGATCGAGATTTTGCAGGAGTTGCGGGAGGCGGTATTTGATGTCTTAATTGGCGTGAACTTGTTGCGGGAAGGCTTGGACTTGCCAGAAGTTTCGTTAGTAGCGATATTAGATGCCGATAAAGAGGGCTTTTTGCGGGCAGAGCGATCGCTAATTCAAACGATTGGACGGGCGGCGCGTCACGTCAGGGGACAAGCTATTATGTACGCCGATAACCTGACAGACAGCATGGCAAAAGCAATTGATGAAACAGAACGAAGACGGGCGATTCAAATTGCCTACAACGAAAAGCACGGCATTACACCCCAGCCGATTATCAAAAGATCGACCAATTCGATATTGTCTTTCTTAGAAGTGTCGCGGCGACTGAATTCTCAAGAATTAGAGACAGTTTACGAACAAGTAAATGAATTGCCTCTAGATACCATTCCTAACTTGATCGTGCAGTTAGAAGCACAGATGAAAGACGCAGCCAAAAACTTAGAATTTGAGGAAGCAGCTAAGTTGCGCGATCGCATTAAGCACCTGCGCGATAAGTTATTAGGTCACTAGATCTATTTATAGCGGCGTTCTTTAGACATGGCTTGGGGAAGGGTTAATGGTTTTGGGGTAAAGGAAAATTGCTACTCGACCAACACCTTAACCCTTTTCCTTTAAAATTCAGAAGGCAAAAATTATGCAAATAACGAACACTATTACTTTAAATATTCCCCACCTCACAGCAAAAGAATTTACCGACCTATGTGAGGCTAATCAAGAACTGCGGATGGAACGCTCTGCTAGTGGAGAAGTAATTATTATGCCACCAACTTTTCCCTGGACAGGTAAGCAAAATTTTAGTTTGTACGTACAGCTAGGTATATGGATTGAAAAAACAGGCTTAGGTATTGGCTTTGACTCATCTACAGGCTTTACACTGCCAAATGGTGCAGTAATATCTCCTGATGTTTCTTGGGTAAGTAAAGAGCGATGGGAGGCGCTAACATCAAGCCAACAAAAAGAAGAATTTTCGCCTTTAGTACCTGATTTTGTAGTGGAGTTGCGCTCTAGTAGCGACACGATGAAAAAACTGCGAGACAAAATGCAAGAATATATTGCCAATGGTGTCCGCTTGGGTTGGTTAATTGACTCGCAAAATAAGCGGGTAGAAATTTACCGTCCTATGCAGAATGTAGAAGTGCTAGACGCACCAACTACTTTGTCAGGCGAAGATGTGTTGCTGGAATTTGTGTTGGATTTGAATAAGATTTGGTAAGTTGCGATCGCCCTAAAAATGCTCCTAGTCCGCGCAGGCGGACTTCGTTTGTGTAGACGCGGTTTCCAACCGCCCCTACTTCAATCCTTTCCCCTTTAACCCTTCCCCTTTACCCCAATCCTTTATCAGCATTCTGACGCTCTTTAAGCTTCAAAACTATCTCCGCGTGTACCTCACGGGTAAGTGGATAAAAATAAGCCAAAACCAAGCCACCAATCAGAAAAACCATCGGTAAAGGACCAACCGCAAAGCGAATAGCTTGGATTGCTCCATCTGGCTGAACGGGTAGCGTACTTTGCCCTGGAACAGCCTCTTGAAAACCAGATGTTTCTAAGGCAATGCTAACTAAAAATAGTCCCAAAGCTAAACCAAGCTTTTGTAAAAACACCATAAAAGCATAGAAAATACCTTCGCGCCTCTGTCCGGTTCTAAGTTCGTCTAGTTCAATTACATCAGGAATCATCGACCAAGGAATTAGATAAGCTGTCGAAACTCCTACACCTGCCAACATTGCTAAAGCGTACATCCAACCTAATTGATTGGGTTGGAGGAAAAATAAACCCATTTGGGCAATAATCCATAAACCCATGCCCATAAAATACACAACTTTTTTACCCCAGCGCTTACTCAAAGCACCCCAAACAAACAGCATCAATAAAGCCGTCCCTTGGACTCCAATTAATACTATAGGTACATCGGCATCCTGTAGACCCATATAGTTGACTACAAAGTAGGGAATAATGCTAGCTGTTAGCTGTACGGCTAACCAAGAACACAGATATATACCAATGACAAATAGAAAAGGGCGATTGCTGAAGACAATTTTTAACTGTTCTTTGATAGGAATAGCAGGAGGTTCTTGAATTTCAGCCCGTTTCGCTTCAAAAGCTAGAATGCGATCGCGCGTACCAAACACGCACCAATATATCGCTACAGTCGAAATTACACCACAAACCCCTGCTAAGACTACATACTGCAAAGCGCGATCGCTAATATTAGCAAAAATAACTTGCGCTATTACCAAAGATAAAACGCTGCCGCCAATCGAAAACCCAAAGCGAAAACTATTGAGGCTAGTTCGTTCGTCGTAATCTTGGGTAAGTTCTGGAGTCATTGCCGTATATGGCAAATTGACCACAGTGTAAAATACTTGCGATACTATGCCAATGACGACGTAATACCAAAATAAACTCCAAACTTGAGTCGTGCGATCGCTGCTAAATTGCGGGACAATCCACTGCAAAAAAAAGAATATCCCAAACGGGATCGCCCCATAAAACATCCAAGGTAAGCGACGACCCCAACGACGAGATTTTGTTTTGTCAGTCAAAACGCCTATAATCGGGTCATTGACAGCATCCCAGATTTTGCCAATTAATAAAACGCTACCTGCTAACCCAGCCGGAATACCAGCAACATTAGTAAAAAATATCAGTAAAAAAAATACAGAAATATTCGCTGTAAATGCAGGTCCCAAATCACCCGCGCCATAAGCTAGTTTTGTTGATAGGTTTAGCTTTTCGCCTTGTGAAACTTGATGATGACTAGCATCGGGAGAAGTATGGCTCATAGCACTGCAAGGAGATTAGAATAAATAACTCTGCAACTATGTATTAGCTCACAAATGCACCTTTTATGCCAGATATTTATGTTTCTTGGTCAGAATACCACCAAAAAATCGAGCAACTGGCGGTGAAGATTTATCAATCGAACTGGCAGTTTAACCAAATTATCTGTCTTGCTAAAGGTGGCTTAAGAGTAGGCGATATTCTTTCTCGAATTTACAATTTGCCTTTAGGGATTTTGGCAACTTCGTCTTATACAGGAGAAGGTAAGCAAACCAGAGGAAGCTTGACAGTTGCCCAACACTTGACTATGACTAGCACCGACTTGGGTTCTCACATCTTGTTAGTAGACGATTTGGTAGATTCGGGCGTAACAATTAAGCAAACTATTCCTTGGTTGAAGCAGAATTACAGTTCGCAAATTCAAGAAATTCGCACGGCGGTAATTTGGTACAAAGCTTGTTCGCAAGCTGTCCCAGATTATTATGTGGATTATTTACCAGATAATCCTTGGATTCATCAGCCTTTTGAGGAATATGAACAAATCGATCTGGCGCAACTATCATTGAAGACAGGTGCATAAAGAGGATGTTGGGCAAGGCTTTCGGTGGGTAGTCAATGTTTTAGATCCCCCTAAATCCCCCTTTTTAAGGGGGACTTCAAGATTTCTCCGCATTTTTTCATAAGAATTCAAGATTTCCTCCCTTAAAAAGGGAGACTAGGGGGGATCTAAAGCGCGATCGCACTTCCACGAGAAAATCTATTAACTAAACAACCACAACCAAATTGGCAAAGTCACTAATAATCCCCCAGAACCTACAGCTATGGCAGTGACGCTCAAATCGCGGTCGAGATTGTAGGCTTCGGCAATTACCAATGTGGCAAAAGCAGGCGGCATAGCCATCTGCAAGACGATCGCCAAGCCCGTAGCCCCAGTTATGCCAAATAAAGCTAAACTGCTACCCAAAATCAAGGGAACTACTAGCATCTTAATTCCTAAGCTAATAGATGCTCTAGGTAAGCTATGCCAAGAATCCAACTTACTCAGGCGCATGCCAATTAAAATCAGCGCCAGAGCTACGATCGCCCATCCTACCTTTTGTAAAATCGTTTCTACTAAATCGGGCAGAGGCACTTGACGAAACCCTAAACCAAAGCCAAAACTCCATAATGTCGGATTAATAGCGATCGCTTGCAATAACTGCTTTTGGTTCTGTACGCCACCACCAAAATAAGCAGCTAAGGCAACCCCCAATCCCCATGCGCCCAGCGTCGAACCTAGCAAGTCGTAAAATAATGCATAACCAAAATACTGACTGCCGACAAAAGCTAAAGTTACTGGATACCCCAAGTAACCAGTATTGCCGATCATTGCCGCCAATAGAAAGCTACCTTGAGTAGGGCGACTCCAATCTAGTTTTGACTTGCGATTTGTTAAACCAATCCACAACCAAGCTAAAATCGCTCCCAACAAAATTGCTAGCCAAGCAACTATCGGTGCAACCCAAATTGGTCCCGATAAATCTGTTTGACGCAAAAACACCACAATACTTAGAGGAACACCAATCCAAAAGAGAAACTGACCTAAATAGACAGGAATATTTGCAGGCAATTTTTTACCGAAAATAAATCCTAAAAAGACTAAGGCAACTAACGGCGCGTAAAGTTCTAAAAGCTTCATCAATCAGACATTAGCAATAGGTTTAGAGTTTCCCCTGCTTATCTATTTAACTTACTTATTTAGATTGGCGCACCCGCCCGTTGCGCCTATTAGTCTAAAATTGGCTATTGGCAAGTCAAAAGTGTAGGAATTGGTTTGTGGATAAAAGTAGGTCTAAGAAACCCAAAAAAGTCCCCGCCCGCTCTATAGATGATATTCCAGAAGCTTTGCGGGACTCGTATTATGTAAAACCGCGTCGTCGCTTCAAACTTATAGCGATCGCCTTTGGCTTGTTAGGTTTATGTCTTCTAAGCCTGAGTGCAGTTATTTGGTCTGCTTCTACTCCACCCCCAAGCACCAATAACTCTACCCCTGTAGCTACTTCTAGCCCCACACCTGTACAAATTGATGCTAATCCCGACGCGGATACCATACTTGGACACTTTGCTTATTCTGAAGCTGCGCCTACAGAGTTGCAGCCAATTTCTAGCGATCGCCGCCTCCAACTGCGCAAAAGCGCCGCCCAACAATTTAATGCTATGGTTGCCGCAGCAAGAAGATCTGGTGTAGCAATAGTGCCAATTTCTGGTTTTCGTTCTATTGAAGATCAAAAACACCTATTTTTCGATGTCAAAGCCGAGCGGGGACAAACAGCTAGCAAACGAGCCGAAGTCAGCGCGCCTCCTGGTTATAGCGAACATCACACTGGTTATGCTGTAGATATTGGCGATGGTAGAGCGCCTGCAACAAACTTAAATACCACATTTGACAAAACGCAAGCTTATAAATGGCTCTCAGCAAATGCTGCCCGTTATAGCTTTGAGATGTCTTTTCCCAAAAATAACCCTCAAGGTGTGAGTTACGAGCCTTGGCACTGGCGCTATGTAGGCGATCGCCAAAGCCTAGAAACCTTCTACAAATCCAAAAATTTCAAACCGCCTAGTAATCCATAGTGGAAGAGCGATCGCCTTAAGCTCTTACTAACTGACCAAATTATTTAAGAATTTTAGCTTTTATGACGTTCTCGGTTAACTTTGGCAATTACCTCAGCTAAAGGTTCGGGATCTGATAAAGAATGAATACCTAAAACAGGCTCTTTTGCTAATTTATCCATATACGCATAAAAAGCGTCTTTATCTTCTCGATGCTCTAGAATATAAGCACGCAACTCCACTCTACTCATTGCTTGAAAGTTAGCTTCCATTACAAGAATCTCCTTGTGCCATCTCGATCTATTGATATTTCGGTTTCCTCGCCAGCCAAAATAAAAATTTCACCTGTGCGTTCATCTAACCGTACTAGGAATATAGGTAGATACATTGCTGTTAGTGTTTGACAGGCGATAAAACAACTAAGAGTGTGCTCTGCTGTAAGAATATAGACTTTCCTTATTTACTAACAACTAGTGCGATCGCTCTAATTACCTCACCCCTTGAAATCCACTTGCTTAGATAAAATCAACAGCTTTATTACAGTAGATTCTTTCGTCTAAGTTACTTTTTGTTTATTTTCTTGGTGTTAGAATCACTACTTTCTGTACAAGGCAACTAAAGTCAGATATTGTTACTCTCGAAATAGAAGGTAACTATGAAATAGTCATGACAATTTTTTTGCGTAAATTCACGACTTTGTTTCTGTGCCTGACATTGGCATGGACAACTGTTGGTTGTGGAGGTGGAAACGAAACTACCCGCCAAGTTAGTAACACATCCAATCAACAACAATCGGCTGCTCCTACCAAAATCAGTGATGGGCAGTATCCAGTGCAACAGGTTACTTACAGTGATGTTAATGGCGAGTACGAGTTATTTTTGTTGAATACTCCACCTGGTCAACCCCCCAGTTTCCGCACTACCAACTTGCAAATGGCAAGGTTGACTGATGAAGAGATCAAAAACGGTGGGAAAAGCTATCTCAAAGTAGAAAACGGACAGCCTTCATTGCACCTAACTGAAGACTTTAAAATTGAGTACAATCACGCGGTAACTGAAAATCAAGTCAACCCCCAAACTGGTCAACAAGAAACAGTAGTAGTGCGCCGCGAAACTGGTTTTTGGTCGCCGTTTGCGGGTGCTTTGGCAGGACAAGCGATCGGTAGCTTATTATTTAG
>QQTW01002236.1_pt1 | contig 13983 bp, 14 predicted proteins | sample 1904831 | NCBI WGS metagenome assembly QQTW01 (sample SAMN09435610, study PRJNA476489) | Subsurface metagenome, whole genome shotgun sequencing project. | reverse complement strand
GTGAATGAGCGGAGGATGACAAAGGTGAAGCAGATGTGGATGAGGTTGGTGAACCCGGAATGGATGGTAAATCTGGTTGGTTAAAGGAATGAACAGCCGGCATAGCTAGTTCGTGAAACATCTGCGAAGAAAAGAAAAACAAGCTGATATATAGACAGATTTTCTTCCTCCCGTTGACTTCAAGCGAACGCTGGAAGTGTGGTCTGGATTCATGAATCAAAACTTGATTTGTAAAGAAAAACGAACGAGAAGGGAAGGAAAAAAATACAGTTACCTTTGTCATCTGGTGAAAAAAATATGTGTATGTTTATGTGCGCATAAAATTTTCAAGTGTACGTGCATAGGCTAGTCATGAAGTGGCAAATCGAGAGAGAGAGAGGAGAAAAAAAGAAATGTAAAGGAAAAGGAAGCGGGTGGAGTCTTTCCTTTTCTTTCTCAATGTAGTTTTACTGAGAGCAATCCATCCGACATTCTCTCAGCTTTCAACGCATTGTTGTTCGACATCGATAGGAACCAAATGAAAACACACACACACACGCGAGCGCAGACAAAAGTCGAAAGAGCATCGAATGTCACAGACTCGATGTGCATGTGGATTAGATGTCGACATTTCTATTTCTCATTTGCTTCGCTCGGTGTGTCTTTGATTTTCGAAAGAAAAAAAACGAATGATGTTATACAGAATAAACAAAACATCCAGTGATTTCTTTTTTCGATCGTCTTTGGCGGAAGGAAACTTTTTCCTCCGTTGTTCTATTCAAAGAGAAAAACCCCAGTGTTTATTACAAGAAGCAAAGTCGTTATTCTTTTCTTTCATTAGAATGCCATGTTAAACATCGCTGCGAGAAGGAAAAAGAAAGAGATGAAATTTTTTTCAAAAACCTGACAAAGTAAACGTGATAATCTGTCAATTTCCTGATGTGCCTGTGCTCTTTCACGTTCGTATTGTCTGGAAAAACAAGGGAAACCTACGCACACATTTAACCGATTATATCGGTTGAAAAAACTCCATGCCAGATCACGTGTACAAGTACAAATATACAGGCACAATTATCGAGTCGTCTGTTTAGTCTAATGTGTCAATCAAGAAAAAACAATATTTGTCATTTTTCTGTGCAGAGATAACAAAACGGATGGAGATTCTTCTCCCACGAAAAATCATCAACGCCATTGACTTACTTCAATTTGGGTTCGTATTTTTCTCCAGAACTTTGATCAAAAGAATGAACTCTTCTCTCGGAGACACACCGGTTCTATTACTCGTCTGATGTCGTGTGTGTGTAACATCTAATGTTTTTTTCCTTTTCTTTCTCCCTGACTCTTATCCTTGAACTAGCAGGATACCTGCATGTCGTGCAAAAAAGTAAAAAAACAAGACGCTCGAGTTCAGTTTTTTTTCTTCGTCTTCTCTTTCATAGAACGGTAAAAGAAGAAAAACAACAAGTAGTAATGCTTACTTTTTCTAATGTGTTTTAAGGTCGATTAATTGATTTTTTTTCGATGTGTTTGACGTGTTGATCGAAATATTTTCGATTGGAAACGTAACATACATAACAAACATCAGACCATCAAGTTTCTTTCTACTGTTCTCAGAGTGCTTGAGGGAGGAAAATGAGGTCATTGTTTTTCCCTTCTGCTCGTTTCTTTTTTTTTTCTTTCTCTGTCGGTCGATTTTTTTTCTTCTTTTTCTTCTCTCATTCGCAACGTACGCGCATGCACGCACAACATATCAACAGCAGCGGCAGCAGATTTCCTGACGACACAAAGAAACGATGATGGTAATGAAAAGCTTGAAAGAACTGATAATAAGAAACGGGGATGTTCACACGCACAATCTCAGAGCAAAGTTTTTCTTTTTTTTTCAAGCAAGAAAAAAACACATAAGCAAAGGAAGAATGCTGTCAATTCTTGACGTCATGATGATTATCATATTCAAGCAAATCAACGGAACTTTGCAAGAAAGAAAATTTTCTCTTCTCTTGCCAGTAGACCAGGTGAACACAGATTTGAATAATAAATGTTCGATAGAGATTTTGATGGAAAATGACAGCCATTCTGCACTGTCGAACTGGATGCATCCATCGATGACGTCAACTCGCGCATGTCGAACTGTTAATTATCTATTTCAACGCCCAAAAATTGATTATCTTGTCTCATTTGCCGACAAGCACTTCCCCCTTTTCTCTTGCAAGTTCAAAAGCTCGACTAATCAAAGAGTAGAAAAAAACACCATCAGGCTTTGAGGCAAATCCTCTTCTTCTAACGTGCAATACCATTGGCACGAGTTGTGTAAGAGTTTGTTTTTCTTTACTACAAGAATTTGTTTTGTGTTTTCATTAAAGAGAATACAAGAACGATTGCGTTATGTTTTGAATCTGACAACAAACAAAAAACAAAGAAAACAGAAAAAGAAAAGATTTTTTTATCGCAGTTCTTTTTGTTAAGGTGATATTTGATACTCTTGAAATGGTTGAATACGATATTGAACGAGTGTTTCAAGAAACCTAGAGAGAACGAATGCCATTGGTTCAATGGAAAAGTGCATCTTACCATTCCGGAGTAAGAAAATGAATGCCAGCATGAATACATTTTTCATACATTTCTCGTCGATGAATGAGATATTCTTTTTCACAAAGAACAATCCGTGTGATGCCTGTTTGTAAACGAGAAAAATGCGAATCTGTAGTATGTTTAGCACCTGATAGTTGAACTAATTCAATTAATTCTTCATTATTCATCATTTCTTGACAGCCATTACATTTTAGCATAATGGAAAAGTTTTCCAGTAAAAAATTCGGGGGTAAATTATCTGGGAGAACACTTTGACGACTTCGTTGCATACCTGAAGAAATGAGTGAAAAATAAAACCAAGACTTTGGAAGAAAGAACTGCGAACGAACCATGATGATCCGATGAAAGAGTGAGATCTCCTTGGATTTCAAATGGTTTTTCATTGATGACACGATTGCTTTTTAAACAAGCATCAATCCAACGATAGGTGATAATATACATATGACGTGCAACTGCTTGAATGACTTTTTTTGATAATGGACAGACCAGTGTTTCACCTTCTTCTTCGTCAGTAATTAAATGCGTAGTATGTTCGTCAACAGCATTGGAAAATTCGATTTGAAATTTGGAACAGAAGTCTTTTACACGAGCCTAAAATACGAACAAGATCCTTCATATCGAACGACTGGCGATTCGAATCAGACTCGAAGTACATTTTGGTGAAACACGATCTGACAGGAGTGCGGAATTATAGGGAGAGGATTTCAATGCATTGATCTTCGTGAAGCACTAGGTAAAATTGAACTATGTTTTCGCAAATGAGATCATGTTTCACATTTGGATCACGCAGGAATTACACTGACAGATTCTTTTACATCAAGAATGTCGACACGATAAGCGCTAACGATTACCTCGTTTATTTATTTATACCGTGCTAAAAAAACACACGAAGAAAATGTTCTCAGAATAAAGTGTTGCAATTATCGGGACGATCAGTCTCTCCTAAGCAGACGTCATTGGCATGTCAAATCGAAACCGCCTTTCAATTCCTTCGCTTTGCATTGAAACTAAACACTTACCATTTGCTCATCGTCGAGACAAGTACTTGTCAGAATAATTTTCTTCTCTCTGTCATAGTCCTCTTCCGTTTTCATTCCATTTAATCCAAATTCATGACTTCCATTTCGTTTCACATGATTCGCTGTTAACACTCGAGTCGATGGAGTTAAAATTCGAATCGTTCGATCGGAGGTTAATTCATCGTCTGTCATCACGGAGACTTTGGTGGATGTCGAGGTTGTTTGTTCAGCGGTTGAAGGATTACATTGTATGCCGATCGAACGACAACAGACACCATTGAACAAGGGCAACGATCGATGATCTAGAATGAATTGTTCTTTAAAGAAACTTTAGTTTTCACAACTTTTACTCTTCGAAGATTTTTTATTATCATGGACGGATTGTTTCTCATCATCGTCATCATTATCATCTTCGGTAGTATCAAATGAATGTCGTAATTTGGCTTGTCGACGTCGAAGAATAGCACGTGCATTATTGAACCATGTGGTCACTTGATCGTAAGTGATGGAGGATTGTTTGGCTAGTTCGATTTTTTCCTGATTACTTGGATAGGGATTAGTACGATGTTCTCGAAGCCATTTTTTCAAATAAGCTAAATAGAAACAATTCTGATCCATAGTGAAAGAACTGGACTTTTTTACTTGTTGGAAATTTTTCTCGACTAGCGGAGAGTGCATTGATTAATGTATGATCGATTTGCGTATCTAAATTTTCTTCTACATGTGGCGATGATTGTTCCTGTGTATCATCATCTAGAAATGACACCGATTCATCCAATTGTATATTCAAACGAACGAAAGAAACCTGAAGCACCATAACTATTCGATATATTATCAAAATTGGTTGGTTGAAGTTGATTATCATCATAATCCATGGATTCTTCTTTCATCGTTGAAATGATATCTTGCGCAATTTCAGATACTAAAACCATGATCTGCAGTAAACAAAGACACTTCACGGATCCTCTTTACCTGGTTTTTCTTCACTTGATGAAGTACTATTTGTTCGTGCAGTGCCCATTGTTCCGGCTCCCATCATATTCGTCGCCATGGTAGGTGCGGTGTTTGGTTTTCCGTTAAGTTTAATAAAATGTTTTCGACATAATTCATTTCGTTGTGCAGCGATTAAACATCCAGGAATCGAACAAATCGTTCGCCACACTACGCCATCGAATTTTTTTCTTGAGCCATTTTCCATTTCGATAATATCACCTTTAATCGGATGTTCAATATCTACCGACGCAGGAATCACAGCAATTGATAGACGACGATTGGGTTTAGGAACAGTCGTTTTCATCAGCGACTCAAAGGTTGCCGAGGGAATTTGATGGGTAGTTAAGGGAGAATTAGGTCGACGACGTTTACGAGAAGAAGATAAGATCACAGACTGTTTTGGGGAAATGGAAGGTTCAGAAATGGGTGGTGGTGGTGGTTGTTTAGGTTCGGGAGATGGAGATGTTTGAGCAATAGTTTTAGCACGATATTCATGATAATGATGTGGACATAAACTAAAGAAAAAAAATCCAAATGGTGGTTTTGAAGAAAGAAGACATACCCATTTTGATATTCCAGACTTCCATGTACCACAATGGTACAATCTGGTTGAGCACAAACACGTCGATATTGTCGTCCATCGTATTTTTTTCGAATACCATTTGATAAGGTGATAATATCACCTTTCTTCGGTTCTTCTTGTTCCGAAGGTGTTTGGTCAATCGACGCTGATTCCTGATCGTTTTTCGAGTTTTGACGTTTTTTCAAGGCAGCTAAATGTGGTTTACATAGACCTTGACTTTGAGTATAGTAGGAACAATTCGGTTTCGAACACATCCGACGCCAAGAAGAACCATTATATTTCTTTCTCGTTCCATCACTCATTTGAATAATGTCGCCTGTATTGGCTGTCGTTGGTAACGAAGCCTCTTCATGATAGATTTGATTATCCAATGAGAGACTTTTTTGCGGTTTCAATGATCGATTTCGATTCAGACTGGTTCGAGGAGATGTACTATTGGTATAGGATGCCGATGTGAATGGTAAAAGACGTTCGGATAATGATCGAAGATCATCGTCATCATCGATTTCAGGATCCATCATAATCTTAACTATGATGATGAGAAGAGTTTTCTATCAGAAACGTACCACACCCTTCAAACATTTGTTGACAAACAAGTCCTATCTGCCAGATCAAATGGTCCAATACATCGACCAATTGAACCTTATCATTTGCCCGTTGAAGACACCTACTGACATCTACCATAAACAACTCAACCGTTTACAATGATATGTTGCTATCGACAGTCAATTGCATCGGAGTGTGTATGATTTTCGAGCATGATTGGTTTGCTATCAGTAATGACATATCCAGCAAAATAATTGAGTTATTTTAATTGTAACACTGATGCGCTTAATTTCCACGAGTATCATTGTGGTGATCAACTGAACGACTAATCCGGTCAATACAAATCATGATATTTCCGGTTGAAAACTGATGATGAATGAGAATTACTTGTTAAACAAATAGAGTCTAATTGACATCAACAGACGCCTGATATTCCCCTATCCCATTGAACCAAAGACAACGAGTCTATGAATGAAAGATAACTTGGACAGAATTCTTCTTCACTTTCACTGATCGAAACCACCGTCATGGTATTAAGTTTGATCCTGACGAACCACCAATTGATTCAATGAATCCTTTCATGGATGCAAATTTCCGTGCTTGGTAAAGATCAAATGTGCGAAGATTCTTTCGAAAAAAAAGCTAATGTCCATCCAATTTGCATGTTCTATTCCCTCGTTAACATGAACGACACTCGATTCACTCTATTTGTTTTTTTAATCATCTCTCATCTATTCGATGAATGACGATCATTTCGCCAGATGAAACCTTCCGATTGTTACTTGTTGTTTAATTACCGAAGGAAACTCTTGTTCTTCATCCTGGCTTACCCAGACAGTAACTTGTTCGTACACGTTTGTTTTCGATTATTCGTATCTGTCCTGTTTCATTATGTTCTGACGCATGTTAATCATCAATCGATTTATTTATCTTACATATCAACAGCATTCCATTCCTTCCTGAAGGAAGTCATTCTGCGACATATTATCTGCCTTCTAATCTATCTGTTTCATTGAATGATCAATGAAGAAGAAGAAAAAATTTTTATTTCTATTTCGATAATTTCTTCCACAAGCATGTCAATACAATTGTTTACTCCATCACCCGCACCGTTTTTTTCCTTATCTTCTTCTTCTTTGGACGATTATTCCGAGTATGGGACAAAAGAAATTAACAAACGAGTGAAGGGAAAAAAATGTCGATGATTCTGACGAGAGAAGCTGTGAATGCGCACTCAAAGACCGTTTTGTAATTGATCTCAGGTATTGAATTTCTTAGCGCGACAGAGAACAAAAAAATCGATTTTGTTCGAAGAGAATGGACAGATGAGTCTTGCGCATTGCAATACAATCATTGTTTCTGTGAGCTGCTTTGATGATCGAATCCTTTGTCTCAATAGAGACAGTTCGTTTTTCATTATAGATCTAAGCTTTACTAATGAAAAAAATGAAATCAAATCCTTTTGTTTGCTAGAAACCTGAGAATCATGTTTTGAATGTCTCATACTTTGCAGCTTTTCTTGCCAATGATCTAATCTTCATAAACCTTCCATGCAGAAAATACGTCAACGACGATGAAGTAAGAGAGTACTGAAGGAGTTTTATCAAAGTCACAGGGTGTTTTTGATGTGTTTTAAGATAAAACACTGATAAGTGTATATATTTATATTTGCTCTCCGATTTCATCGAAGTGAGAAAGTTCGAAGGACGTCGAACTTTGTAAATAAACAGTCATATAGATACTTTAGCTGATTGACGACGAGATATCTGTTGTATTTTTTTGTCCCTGAAGTTTGTCTTTGCCGCAATGGTTGACATTTGATCGACGACAAGGCATAGAACTATCAACACTATTTATTCTTCTCGTTCTTTTTCTCTCTCTTCTTTCTTTCATTCTCAAGAAATGTTTTTTTTTCTTCGGCTCCTCTTTCTTGGATTTCTGTTCGTTCTGAGAACGGAAAAAGCCGAACACTTCCCTGTAATACGAGCACACATAACGAAGAAGATGTGCCACTGGCAAGGAGAAAAGGAGAAGGAAGAAAGGCATGTGGTTCGATGCGTTGCCGACTAAGAAGCGGTACGCACAGTTTTCTTAGTAACTACAAAATTCCTTTTTTCTCGTCGTCCTGGTTTTTTTACAAGTGTCTGTTACATGGAGATACATTCTCGCGACCGACCGACAGACTTTTTCTCTATTTCAATGTTTTTAGATCTAATTGTTCCTTCGAACTATTCGATACCGACATCTAGCTGGAGAAAGTGAATGGTGTAATCATCTTCAAACAGAAAGAAACAATCGAGTACGTTGCGAAGAAATTCTTATTTTGCATTTTCTTCCTCTCCTCTCCCTGTCCCAAGGAATTTTTTTTCCATTGCTCAATCGATCGACTGATTGATCCATATCTCAAGCAATGAGTCATTGCTACAGGTCAACACTCTCCTATTTTGATGTTTAGAATCGAATAATGCAATGATAAGCTCATTTGCCACAGCCACATCTTCCACTCCATCCTCTCCCTATGAAACACCTCCATCATGGTGGAAATGGAATATGACTTCCAGTTCCTGTGCTGCAATCGCTGCAGCGTTCCTTCCAGCATCAGACGATTCGACAACATCCACTGTTGTGGAGAAACGAACGACAAATATCGATCCAGATCAGCAATGTGAGTAACTAAAAATATTAAAAAGAAGAGAATGTGTAACTGAGATGTCTTGCCTCTTTCTTTCGTATGTTGCTGTACAACCTCTACATCTTATGCAGTACACTTATTTCGTACGAAAGAGTATTTGATGTATGAGAGGATGAAGTCGAACGGAGGAGAGAGAAAGGAAAAAAATCGAAGAAAGAGAATTGATTCATGTTTCGAATACTCTTTTTCGTACGAATATATAAAGAGACGAATGAATGAAGTGTCTCAAAGCATTTTTTCACATTGATTCATTCAATTTTCTTTGTATTGAGATATAGTACTCATATCCAATGATCAGCAACGGAGGTATATTCATCAAAAAAATGGATTTCATCCAAGATTTGAAATGAAACTTTTCTGATTAATATCCATCTTGTATTTTGCAGGTCATACCAATGGTTTCAATCATCATGAACCTGATCGACCATTACGTATTCTTTTATTTGCCGAAAGTTTTCCTTCCTTTACCAGCGGTATTACTCGTCGATTTAAAGAAATTATTCGACGGTTAGCTCAACGTCAACATCATATTCATGTGATCACTGGTTGCAAAGTAATTTGCATTGCAAAATGATTGTTAATCTCTCTCGTTCTTCGTTGTAGAATGCGATCAATTGGGTTGAAGGAAATGAATCACTCGAAGAATATGTCACATTTTCAATCTTACCATCAACAGAATTTACCAATAAAATCGATTGTGCTTGTCCATTTCTTTTTCCTAATGTAAGTCGATTGTCGAATAGCAGTAAATCGGCGTGTCATTTGCGGTTGAGATTTGTGCAGGCATGCGTGAAAGAGAACAACGACATGCAGTCGATATTGTATGTGTGACATATGAAAAGAAACGAAAAGCATTGAGAGCATGTCTAGGAAAGGTGAGACAGGCAAAAGGGAAATCTTCTCACTCCAATGCTATGAATTTTATGGAGATATTGTAGAGAAAGAAAGGTTGAAATGATTGATGCGAAATCAGAAACCTTAGAATGGATAAGGGAAACATGACCATATCGAAACGGAGAAGCCAATGAAATAGAAAAAACATATTTGCATATAAATAAAGATTTGTCGTTTTATTGACTCTCTAGTACTCCTCGAACTTAATAACAAAATATATTTGACCTTTTGCGTCTTGATGCTACCAAAGGTAACCCTGCGACGGTTTCATACTTTAAGGATATGTCACCGTTCCTGTCGAGCTCCACGCATATCCATCGTCTTCGATCACGAGTATATGAATTTGACAGTAACCATCCTCAAATTCGTTCTTTTGACCTCTTCCAATCATCTAGCATTTGCCTCCTACTCGCATTCGATCGACCAATGAGCAGCTCTCCCCTATGTAATAAAAAGCTTGCAGATCTTCTGCCATAATATGAAATTCATGATTATCCCCGCTGAGAAAAATATAGAAATTATACTAAAGCCAATCCTTTGGGAATAGAAGAAACACTTCATTGATGAATGAAAGAACAGTAGCCGGACGCCGGTTGATTTTCGTAGAAAAAATTCGATTACTGAATGAATTAGTAGCAACAATGACTGATCGTAATGTGAAGATAGTCCATCATCATCTTCTGGTAGTGAATTTGATCAATCTAATCGTATGATTTTTTTTCAGCCGGGCTTCTATTCTGCCATTCGTCGATTTGCACCTGATGTCGTTCATGTCGTTGAACAAACTCCTGGCGCCATGCTTTGTGGAGCATTTGCTAAATCACTGAATATCCCCATTGTTTGGTCCTCCCATACCAACATCGATTTTTACCTCTCTACCTACATTCGTTCCTATGCTGTTACAATGACACAACGGATCTATCAATTTATTCGTTTACATCATTTGATTTACTCGTCAATCAATCTAACTGTCAGTCGAGATTTTGCTGATTTTATGGAACATACAGGTGTACCTCGACCTATTATTGTTTGGAAAACTGGAGTGGATTCGGAATTATTCAATCCAACTCGACGTTCACGTACCATGCGCTATCGGATGTTTGGCACGTACAATAATTACACGGAAGAACAAATGGATTCGATCACATTATTTCTCTGTGTTGGTCGAATATCTCCCGAGAAGAATTTCGAATTTCTCTCCCTTGTCTTAGATCGTATTCCCAGTCAAACATTTTTATGTATTGTGGGCGATGGTCCATACCGACAGGCCTTGGAACCAATCTTTCCCAAAGATCGGGTTTACTTTTTGGGTTATCTGGGAGGTGAAGAACTAGCCAGCGCCTATGCGAGTGCAGATTATTTTATCTATGCCTCTGTTAGTGAAACATTCGGACAAGTTTATCTGGAAGCAATGGCGAGTGGAACACCTGTTATTGCTGCAGAAGGTGGACAATTGAAAGAATTTTTTCTCATCGGAGAACATGGATATTTATGGAAACCAGATGATCTCGATTCTGCCGAGCATGCCATACGTTCGGCCATGAAGAATCGCGACTATTTATCTATGAAAGCTCGACAACAAGCATTGAAACATTCATGGGATTCGGCCGAAGAGCAACTGAATGGAATCTATTATCAAGCGATTGAAAAAAGCTCGAAAGAAACGTCGAAGATGAACCTATTCAAACATATCTGGCAATTGTTTTATTATGGATTCAATTGGCTCATATGTATCCTACTTGCATTATGTCTAATGGCTCCATTTGTTCGAGTCTCCTCACCACGATCGAAAACAACTCAAATCAATGATCGAAATAATAATAGTGATTATCAGGATAAATATCCTTCGACAATGACAAACAAAGTATCTTCGTCTTGATAGTTCATTTGAGTTTTTTCGTTCTCGCTATCCCTCAGGATCACGATAACATTCGTTGACTGATATGTCTTTTTTTTTGTTTTGCTTTCTCATCTTACAGTAAAACCTTGTTCACGCGATTTGTTTATTCATTAATTGAGCGTCATCTTCATCTTCTTTTTTGTGATATATCGTCTCGAACGCGATAACGAGAGAGCAAAAAAAACTCCAATATATTTGCCGTATTTTCTTTTGTACTCCGATGAAGATCTGCTTAGTTCGTTTTTTTTGTCTTATTCATTAACATGGTCGTTCTCTTGCGCGTCTCAATTAGGATAAGGAATCTACTCAAACACTGTATTTGTTGATGTATACCGCGCAAAGAATTTGGCTCTTTATCTCTGTTAAACACGCTTATTATTCTATTGTTGTGTCTTTTTGGTTGATGGACAAATGACAGTTCAAGCAAATTTATTTCTTATTCAGAGAAAATAAATTTTTTTGAATACCATCTCTGTGTACATTGAGACCATTTCCATCGAAGCTGTCAATATTTCCTTCGAGCCTCTGATGGATCTGTTTTAGATCACAGACTTGTGAATGATCAAAGACGATTCGATTAATCAATTAACATCACCTTGATCCTTGCATGTAATCCATTCAACCACCAACTGAGATAAAACTAGACATTTCTCTTATTCCTGTCCTTTGATCATTGTTCGAAATTTCACCTGCTGTTTTTCTCACACGAACAAAATCAGCAACATCGATGTGATTAGATTGATCTCTATATAAACATACATGGGCGGGCCGAACTCATTACGAATAGCGAGAAACATCAGCTGACCGGATTGGCGATTTAGCAAGGAAATGCTGGATCAAGCATCGATTTATTTAACAAGTATATAAATAAAAACTGTTACTCGGACCAATAAACAAATGATCTGACAAGATGAATAAATAAAACTCGCACGGACGATATTCATTTACAAAAATGTCTTTCAATTTTTTTCACACATCGTTGACAACGAACTTCACAACACCATTGAAATTGACAATTACAATCTTCTTCAACGGTATAGACAATGGTTTCGTAACCACGATCACAACATAAGACCGAACAAGAGTCTGGCTCATTGCGAGTTAAATTACATTCACGACCTTGGGTGCCGAGGGAACCAAGACGAAGATTCTTTTCACAGAATGATGGAGAAGTGTGAATATGGATCAGATCAGTTGTGTTGAATAGTTTCTGAGCAGGTTTACGTGGTTTGAGTAAACCTAAACGTCGGTTAAGGCGAACTTGGGTGGCACTGGCATATTTTGTGCGTAATTCCGAACCGATCAGACGAAAATCAGGTAATGTTCGCCAACAAACACGTAATGTACATGAACCACTCACTCCATGACATTTACAGGTTAATTGAACATTACGTTCTACCGCCTAGAAAACATCTCAGTTAATACCAAACGAAACTTTTTTAAGTTTGCCTATTACCTGTCGTCCAGCTTCATTATTATGCAAATTCACCATTTGGACAATGCGCCGTTTAGTAATGACCGTTTCCTGTTTATCGATAAAGGACATACTAACATTTCGACCAAATTTTAAATCATCGGAGCAACCACCCCATTCGAAACCATCGGTGGTGGAATTAGACTGAGGTTTCAACATCGTTCGGGGACGAATAGTCGGTTGACTTTTATCACAACCGCAGTCGGTTAATTCGCCTTTTGAACAAGCTTTAGCGATATTATGCATCACAGCAGCTGATGTAAGAGCATAGATAAAAGCAGTTTCAGGTGTTTCTAGAAGAAAAGAAAAGACTTATTTCACTTGAAGTAATGGTGCTGTCATTATCCCTTTGTATACGAGAAATGATCATTGTATGTTTAGCTGCTAGGCAAATGACATGAACAAAAAGTGTTCTTTTCTCAAGTTGTGTAGCGATGACGACATCAAATGTATTGTATTTTTTTCTCTCTTACTTCGCAGAATCAGCTTTCCGAAAAGATCAGCTTGATTGAATAGAGAACAATTCCACCGTTGATGACGAAATTGATATTGACATTCATTGAGAGCCAAACGTAATGAACGATGGATAATAGCAAAGATTTTGGGATTGTTTTGACAGTAGAGACGTTGTTCGGTAGTTAAAAACGTTAATGAGGCACAAAATTGTTGTTGTTCCAAGGGTTGACGATTGGAAGAGGATGATGACCATAGTTGAAAGGATGGTAAACCAAGAGACCTTGAAGAGAAATATGAAGGAGAGTCTTACGATACTGATGCAACTTCGGTCAAGGACATGAAGGAAATTTCTAAACTACTTACCACCAAAATGCGTATGAGTTTGGAATGATCGTGATCATGATGACGAGACATCGGTAATAGTGTACAGGAAACATTCTATGAGAGGAGACAAATGATTGTTCTACAACAAGTTATATGCCGTGTTTATATAGGTATGTGTCGATCACGATCGAAGGAGACATGAACATTTTTCTTGCTCTCTCTCGTTGGAGAGAAAGAGAGGAAGCCAATCCTATGAACGTATTCTCTTTTCGCTTCTCTCGTTGACGATGAGAGAAGAAAAGGCAGGTGTATGTGTGTGAAAGAATCGATTGGTTTGGAAATTTTACCATCCGGTCAATGATTATTTGAAAACCTTGAAGGCAAAACGATCTGATCCGGATCGAAGAGAGTATGGATTTCAATCGTAGGATATTGTTTGTTTTGGAAAAGAATGAGAAATAAACAAAAAAAAAGACATATCAGTCAACGAATGTTATCGTGATCCTGAGGGATAGCGAGAACGAAAAAACT
>QQTW01002235.1_pt1 | contig 13986 bp, 10 predicted proteins | sample 1904831 | NCBI WGS metagenome assembly QQTW01 (sample SAMN09435610, study PRJNA476489) | Subsurface metagenome, whole genome shotgun sequencing project. | reverse complement strand
GGGTACTCTGTAAAGAACAGCTCGAACGACATATTCCCAAGTAGCAACCGAGAAGCCTGCTCCATAGCTATCGAAAATCCTTAGGATCGTATAAACCGCTCCGTTGCGCACCTCGGATCTTTCGTCAGCTGTCACAGTCGTCAGGCGATGAAGCAAATAAAACCATAATCCGGGAGGCGACTTCTGCTGTGCTGCGCTTTTGACTTCAGCAAACTGGCTGTCCTTGTGTGAAATCGACAACGCCGTACTCTCAAGTGATGTCGGAGTTATCCGGCTATGTAGGATATCTGACAAGTTCCAGAAGAACGTGATGGACTGCAAAGAATTAGTGACTGCCAGAATCGAATGTGAGGGTGCTTACAGTCAGAGTAACGTTCAGGTCATCTTCTTGAAGACAAAAGCGATACAAAGCGTCTATCAGAATCTGAATCGAGTTCAGTGGTGTTGAGGCTAAGAAATCCGAACAGATGAGTTGCATCGACGCAAAAGCCGATCTACCAAGTCTCGTGGCTATCAATCTGACTGCCTCACCATCGACCACCTCTTCATCTTCAGCGCGAAGTGATTCAATTTCGGAAAAATTTGGGCGCCTGCCGAAGACGCTTAGAATGATTGTGAAGACTATAGCCCAGCCTCCTGAAAGACTATCACCGCATTTCTCGACGATCGTACGAAGAGCTTCCAGGGCAATATCGTGAACCTCTAGATTGATGTCGTAGTCGGCTTCTCGGCCCGTCTCTATTGCATCCCAGGTCGTGGCAATTTCCTTGGCTAAAGCAGAGAGAACCCTACATTGAACGACGTTTGTGAGCTCAGGCTCGCTGTCATCGATTGACTCAGCAATTTTGACAGTGATCTGACTTATAATGTGCGCAGCCTGGTGGCGGGCTACTGCGCCTGCAGAACCGTTCGTAGCTACTGAGATCAATTCTTCAATCAGAACCTCCCAACCGGTTTCTGCATGATCTGGGCCGATGAAACGAGAGGAGTTGAGATTCGCAATATTGCCAATCTTCCGCAATGCGAGAACATGGTCTTGGTCCTGGCTATCCGAGTTCAGGCCAGATCCCGAGAAGCTTCCGACCCTTCGTTGATGAAATGACGGTCTCGGCACAACTTTTGCTTGGCCATTGGAGGTGCGAGGTGCTGAGCTGTCATGAAGCAAAGCACAAAGGGATTCGAGCATTCGTACGAAGGCTTCGTGGGGAAAGTCAACCGTACTCTCGAATAATCGCAAAGCAGCGGCCTGAACTGCAGCGACCTCGACTCCGAGGGACTGATTCGAGGACGTATCATGTTCGCCTTGGTGCCCAGGTTGCGGATATGGTCGAGAAGCCAGCTTGGTCCCAGTGAAAGCAATTATTATATCGGCTTGCTGTAGAGTCTCGAATATGATTGTCCATGCCCCTTCCAACGTCGGTCCTAACGCTATTGCCAGGTTGAGTAATGCGCGAAGGCATAGCATGTTCCGCGAAGAAAGAGGTTGCGGACCAACATCGAGTGACTGACGCCTGGCGGCGTCGGTTGTCAATCCTGAAGCTTGGCCGACGAGGGTATCAACGCCGAGCAGGCTTCTCGCGTGTCCAAATCGAGTGGGACTATCAGCAGAAGACAGATTGGGACTCGATATCGTTGCCGTCAAGACCTTTGATGGTACTGCAGCCTTTCCGAGAGTCGTAAGGAATGCATCTCTAGGCGTAGACAGCCTCAGTAGACCAGCCACTTGAGTGAACTTCTGAAACGCACGCACTAATGCGTGGTAATAGTCGGAATCCAGGGCAGCATAGAGAAAAGTTGCGTAAGTCGCGAGAATGCCAGGCCAGCATTCACTTATGAGGTTCTCTACTGCTTGAATACCACTGAATGACGGATGGTTTTCCAATGAGAGTGGATTGATAGGGACAGTTTTCTTGCGATACGATAGTGTGCGTGCCACAGATTGCGGCAATGCCGAAGTCTCCGCCTGACGCGTCTCAGATCCTGAATTGATAGGGTCAGATCCTGGAGCGTCGCCCCTAGCTCGCACTTTCTTTCGAGATCTTCCTTCGGATTGCACTGTCAGAGGGAGTATGAATCTTGCTAAGCTCTCTGCCAGGTTGTTGATGGCTATCAGCACTAGACTGTAAAGATAGGTCTCTGGTAGTGCAGGGGGCTCAGTTTTGTCAAGTTGGTCCAAACATGATGCTCTCACAGAGCTGAGCTGACTGCTTATGCCAGGCACGAGGGCAGCACGTGTTCCCACAGCTCCTCCTATCACTCCAGCCACGCCCCCGGCTTCCACGGCAGCTTGCTCTGCTTGGACGTCTTGCGATGAATAATCGCCCGCCGGAGAACTAGATTCTTGACCAAGCCCGATCAATAGTGGCTTTTCGCTAGCTATGCGAACGAAAGAGCTCACCATGTCACGAACAAAGAACACTCGGCCATCTTCCCCGTCAAAGGTCGCACAAAGGTCGAGCACGACGTTTGGATCCGCAAAGAACCCGCGTAGAAGTTCCATGCACAAGACTCGTTTCCAAGGGACAGCGGGATCTGGCTCAAGTGTGCGGTTCATCAGTCCCAAGCATATCTCGGATTCCAATGTTGTGATTGCTAGACAGTTGCGAATCACGACATCAAGGACTCGAAAAACTCGTACAGACATGGGGAATGCGAGTCGCTCCGAAAGCGACTTTGCAACCAATGGCAGGATGCGTGTGCGTAGAAGTCGGCCCATTTCCGGGTGGGACAAGAACAAGTCCGCGTGGTTCTGGATAAGAGACTCGACAAGCTCCAATCCAGACTGTCTGGAGGTGTATGAGAAGCGTATGAAGGTCGGCTTCTCGTCTTCCAGTATTGAGCAGAGGTCGTGGAATATCTACCATCTTTAGGTTTGCAACCATACAACACAGTCAGCCTTTACATACTCTGTAGGCATCATGTGCGGCGCTCCGAACGGAGATTGGCTTGTCGTCGCCGGGCACTTCGGCCACGGTGGGGATTTCGAATTCCCTGGCTTCGTCGTGAATTAGTCAGCTTCAATGGGCTACTTTGGGCACAATCGCTTACCATCTTCAGCTACCACTTTATCAAACGTGAAAGTCACGATTTGCTGTAGCGTAGCAGCCGCTATGCCTGAGACTGCCGGTGTCTTCACATTTTGAAGGGTGGAACAGACTTGCAGTAGGCCAAAGAGCACTTCGCTTCGCAGCTCACTGGAATACTGCTGCAGCAACGGCGGAAGAGACTGCAGTATCTTAAGCTGTATGTCCAAGCCTGTCAGAGATGAGCCAAGAGACAGTCATCAGTTCTGAAGGCTGACCCAATGTACTGCACTCGATGAAAGCCTCCAAGGTTTGCTTCAAGCTATCTTTTGGTAGACCCCTACAAACGACAAGCCTATGGAGGCATGTAACAGCGGGGTTCACAAGTTTGGCATTACGGGTGCCGCATGCTTGGAAGAAGGGGGCAGCGAAATAGGGTCGTTTGCCCAGGTCTCTTTCTATATCAGCCGGTTGTCAATTCGTGGAACGGATTGAGGACACACCTGCAGCAAGTTGCGCCTCAGAGGTCCAAGGCAACGCCCTGAGATCCTGGAGTGACTTTTCGGCCGCCTATGAAAATGTCAGAGGCCAGTTCTAAGTATATATTCTGCTCTTGACATGGTATGGTATACATTTCTCAAGTCGTTATGCTTGCGCTTCGATTCTTGGATCAGATTCGAGAGCTCAGCAACGAGTACCTGCGCTGTCATTCCAGGGTCGCATGAAACTTATCGAACCGGAAGGCATGAAAGAAAGGAATCGCAAGGTTGCAGAGTTTAGGTGAAGAGGGTCGTTCGGAGATGAGTGAAGACGAGGGCATCTGTCAACATGTTATTAGTCGGTCACTTGAATGCTGGTAGGAATTCACGCGTGTAATGAGAGCAAGGACGTGGCTTGGCGCTCCTCCCGCAGAGCGATCGCGGCCAACTCTTAGGCAGACACGCATATATCGTGCAAGCATCCGCTCCCGTGCCACCTCTCCAAATATCACGCCGGATTATCTTCACGAGCTGTTGTCGTCCCTATCCTCCAAAATGGGCGCAACAGTTCCGCGAAACTTCCGTCTTCTGGAAGAGCTCGAGAAGGGCGAGAAAGGACTGGGCGCTGGTGCGGTTGTCCCACGTTATAGCCGTATGACTCTTGACTGACGTTTCGTTTCAACGCAGAGGCTTGCTCGTACGGGTTGGAGAATGGAGATGATGTTTTGATGTCGGACTGGAACGGCACGATTCTTGGACCGCCTCACGTACAAAAATGTAGACCTCCCCTCTGGTACCGCCACTGCTTACGAATGGATGAAGAGCGTTCACGAAAATCGCATCTATACACTGAAGATACACTGCGGGAACGATTATCCTGATCGCCCACCACAAGTCACGTTCGTCTCCAAGATCAATCTTCCGTGTGTCAATGGAAGAGATGGCAGAGTAATGATATTCGTTCCCTACGCTGCCTATGCTGAGCTGATGACGACGCAGGTTGACCCAACGAAGCTTCCCTGCCTCGCCCAGTGGAAGAGGGAGTTCACAATGGAGACCATACTGATTGAGCTGAGAAGGTGAGCAGACGTCAGCTTGCTAAAGTGGAGTCGCTAAGATTCGTGTCATAGGTCAATGGCATCACCACAGAATAAAAAGCTCCCACAGCCTCCTGAAGGAACAAACTTTGGGTAGCTAAGCACCAACGATACGGAGACCGGTCTCTATACCGAGCCCTTATGCAGACCGGCTATCCATCTGCCTTCATACTTCGCGATCAGATCTTGAAAGACCAATTCAACGCCCTGAGGATACAGAACATGGAAAATGTCCTTTGGCGGGGTAGTCATGATGAACTTGGGGAGCGTACTTTGTGAGCCTGGTGTGACAGCACTGTCTGCATGTTTACGGAGTCTTTTGGTCTCAAATTTTACTGTATCTGGCAAGTAGACCTATAAATTGAAATCTTTGCACGACTTGCAAAAGCGCTCAGTCTAAACATCAGGAAAAGTTCAGTCAAGGCTGCCCAGGGGAGGGTTTTTAGTGGGGTCAATCATTCATACCCATGCGGGTGCCACAGTCGAGTCATGCATGCCCAGGCGCCTTGGCGTCTATCGGTACGTACTCCGTACACTGCTTGAGCTTCGTAGGATCTTGGCGGCCTGAAAAGCAACACGCCGTCTCAGCCTTCATCTCCATAACTTCGCTGCCAGCTCCTCAACACCAGCTCAAAGAATAAACACGTAAACGCATCCTATCACCGCAGCTAAATGGTCAGTTCTCCTGACGACATCTGATGTCAGCCGACCTAACACCACCTCCAGGCACTCCGCATCGCGCCTGCATCTTCCCACCCAACCTCCACCGCCCCATCACTCGGCGCGCCCTCCGCACCCGGAGTGCACGATACGCTGCGATCAAACCTCTCCCTCAGCAGCGCGGCAACAGCCTCATCATCCACAACCGCCACACAACCAGTCGAGTCCTCCCATCCGCTGGAAGCTCGTCTGGCCGGCTGGCGCGCTACGCAAGATGCTCTGAAGATGGAGGGTCTACGGCGCACGTTCGGGATCGCGGAGCCGGTGAGACGAGGCATGGAGCTGCGGATTGCGGGCGCGGGCGAGTGGCGGCCGCTGGCTCTGGGAGCGAGTGCGGGTGTGCATAGCGATATCCTTGCGGGGAGGGACTGTGAGATTGGGTGGGAGGATGTGTTTGTTGGTAAGTCACGACTCGGATCTCTTGCGATGATTCTTGGCCGAGGAGAATGGGATGGGAGATACATGAACATGGAATATGACCCTACCGGGCGGGACGACTGCCGTTTGAGTTTCTCGTACTTCGGCCGAGCTTGGAAGTTGCATTTGTGATTCCTAAGCTAACTGTTTCTTCTCCAGGCGATGAGTCTAGAGAGACACCGGATATCCACACTGAGCTGGAAGCACGGCTGAAGATGAACTGGTAAAAACCTCAAGAGTGTGGTGTTGATTCGGCTTCTCTAATTAAGAGCTCGGTGTTGGCATCGTGGAAGAGACTTTGTATACTACCAGGTGTAGACCAATGAGTGTATCAATCATCACACTAGATCTTGACAGAATCTTCGCAGCACGAGACGTCTTCCATGTGACTATCAGCCGTCTATGCCAGCTTTCAGCATAGCTGCGGTATTTCTGATTACAATAGCTGTGAGTGACGGAAATCGCGAGGTTGCGACAAAAGGCTCGAAATACCCGCACGCTTGAAATGCATAATAGTACAAATACCATAGGGACAAGCAATGCTCCCATTCCCCCGCTGAACGCCATGCAGAAGCATCATCATCAGTGAAAACATGTCGACGCCGTCCCGTTTCAAAGGCCTGCGTATTATCCATATCATCCTTAACGAGTACCCGATCTTCCAACCTAAGCAGTGTCAATGTACAATTCAAGCAGTGCGTGCCGCACACTGGGACCTTTGAGGTGTCTGCGAGTCTTCCCAAGACTGCTGGATGGGGTACAACCATCATATTCATTTTTCACGAGGTGAATACGACACCAAAATCAGAGCATAACGCAACGACAACCAGTGGTCCTCTCGCCGTTGTCTCGGTCTCGTCCACTGCTCTTTGCAGCCTTGGGATCTTCTTCCTCCACCAGATCTTGGGGCTTGACGGTCATGTGCACCACGTTGGATGATTCGGAGTTGAAGCGACATTCTAGAGAAGTTAGTGTGAAGACATTGCCCGAATCCAGAGAATTTACCCTTCAAAGGATGCTTATCGTCGAGCAACCTTCCAAAGTGGATCAAGCGTATGAAACTTGGCGAAGGAGGACGAGGTTCCCATTCTGTCATAGAGAGAGCATCGTCAGTATCTGGATGGTGACATATCAGAGGAACTTCATGGATTCGGTACCTTCCCGCCAATCTCGCCATATAAGCTCCTTGAGAGTGTACACGCTGATGTTGAACGGGTTCATGTCGTCCACAGTCACGTTTCGTTTTCGCAGATATCTGTCGTCGACTTTGTACGGATGCCTCGCACCGTTGATCAACAGAAGCGTTATCATGACCACAGGACCGCCAGACGGATCAGGCCTTATCGAGGGATTGTCCGTCGCAGCTCCTATGGCTTCGGATTCGGCGCGGCTACGTGCGGGTTGAAGCATGGCTGTTGTTGTGTCTGCCACGCTTGGTCCTGCGCCGTCCATTGCTGATGATCTTGTGTGGATGTCTTCTGGCGATAAGAGAGTTTGCGGTTCTTGTGAAGTAGCCGGCAAAGGTGCTGCGTGTAGTGAAGAGGGTTCCCCCGTTTGTGGTGGTAACGGTTGTGAAGGTCGAGACAGGCGGTCCATCTCTAGTGCGGCATTCTGATCGCTGCTTAACCGTGGGAAGTCGGTCTCATGAGTTCGGGACTCGCCCAGCGCAGTTCTGGGTTGTACGGTGCTAGTGGAGGCCATATGGCCGGGGTAGAGCGGACAGGACGAGCGATAGAGTATCTAATGATGACAAAGGAGCGTAATTCTGAATCCGAGTCAGTTGACAGCAATTCGATCAGATCATATCATCACAAAAAGCCACTAAAACTTGGGGCCGACTCGCGCACGGCATGCGGAGATGCAGGCTTAAAAGTGGGCGGCGGCTGCATGATTGATGAAAGTACCGGTAGCCCGTACCTCGGACTGTCGGAAACTGGAACGCTCTGCGTTTTTGACTGCTCGGCCACGTAACAGGGCCTATGGCAGTTTCGCAAACGACCTGTATAAACAGTGCTTACAGGCACAAGGAATCAAAATTGCTTTCGTCGTCTAGGATAACCAGTCTTTATGTACAGCCGTGTCCTCAGATCGAGCTCCTTCCATCTCCTCTCGAACGTGGAGCATGCGAACATGGGATGCGCGTGTTGCTCCACTTTCATCACCAACTGGCTGCCACTTCTCTAGCAGTCCTTGCAATGCCTCTGTGACTTCAGCTCTGTCCTCTATGATCAGAGCAATGGCGTCGTATCCGCCCGCGCCAGGCACCACGCCCCCGATGACGCCCGGTACCTGGGAGCAAGCGTCCAGCAGCTTTTGTTGAGAGAGCGGCTCAATGGGTACGCCTGACTGAGAGGACATGTTCCTAACGAGTGTTCGTATGTCCGCAATTATGTTTCTCGGTTGACCATAATCTTTTCTCTTCTCTCTGTCGATTTTCACAAGCTCATGTTGCAAATTCTCGTTGGTTTCCTGCAACTGTTTCCATATCCTGTCTGCTGCCTCCTTGTTCTGCTCTCTCCATGCCAAAAGGCCCTTGACCATTGCCGGTGTTCGAGAGCCACAATCTACGTCGCACATTACCAGCCTCAGCCCTTGAGGTAAGGTCACTTCAGGTTTCGTAATTTCTGCATCCCATTTCCTTGAAGGATCGGCGTCTTCAACCAAGGACTTCAACTCCTTTGCAAAACCTGGCTTGCCAGGCTCACCATGAGAGCTCAGCAAGCTGGGTGAGAATCTGCGATATACACAAGACCCGTAGACGGCAGAGGCGACGTCAAACCCGGATCCAATTTTTCCTTGGGCCGCACAGTGAGCTGTTTGTGCTAGGTTATGTATTATCGCCTTTCCGGCATCGGATGATATCGAGAATCCTTGCGGTGGCAGCAGCTGAACTAGCAAAGCGGCTGTCAAAGCGGTGACCAAGGCGGCTGACGAGCCAAGGCCAGTCTTGTGGGCCTTGTGCAGAGGCACGCCGAAGTCCAAGAACCTAGGTGCTGCTTCTGACGTTTTCCGAGAGGCGTCGGCGTGCGAGTAGTAGTCATTGTCGGCAAGAATGGTAATTGAGACTGAACGTATGGCTGAGGGATGGCACGTCGATATATAGCTCAGAACATAGCCAAGAGTGCTCTCAACGAATACATTGCGGTTCAGACTGTGAGTAGAGGACCTGAGTTCGGGCAGTGCCAGTAAGCAGGGTAGATCAGGATGGGCACAGCAATGGACGGGGACAGGGAGGCATAAAGGACGGAGTTCCGCTGGTCTTTGCATATCCAAAAGTGTACATACAAGGCTTTGCAATCATCGCGTCACATATCGGGTTCAACGATTGAACGATGTCTGACTCAAAGATGGGAGCAATCGTGGAATATGGTAGCTAACCATCTAGCATGGTGCACTCACGCTCTTAGAGGAGTAATGCCAATACCGCCACCCTTGTCTGCCACCCTGAATCCGTACTCCCACAGAGCATTTTTGAACTGAGGAGACCTAACAATGATCTCAGAGAGCGTGACCCCGGCCGTTGTGTGGATATCCTCAATGTGAACATGGATTCGCGCATCCAGGGCGAACACGAGACCGGTGTAGTCGCGGTCGAGAACCAGATAGCCTCCGGCTAGCAGGACTTTGCCTGGTGCTGAGACCGCATTGGAGGTAGCAGTGTTCATGACTTGCTTGCTGCTGCTGCGCAATGGCTGAGCAGTATCAGGATCACAAGCATAGAAGTGGTGATCGTAGCCATTCGGCTCACCGCGGGTGGCTGTTCCGGGGAATGCTCGTCGAGCTGCAGGCCAGGAGCTCAGCCGAGTGCGCTAGGCGCGAAACGACTAGCGGCTGGCTGCCTTTGGCGTCGCCGCAGAGAATTTGCCGGAACGACAGCAAGTGGAGCTCGTCCGCGTATATCACACAGCAAAAGACTCCCTCGTCCGCGTCACCACTTCCTCCCTCCAGACAACAGGCAGAAACCTCAACACCTGTCTTTTAAGGCCGGTGTCTTACTGCGTAGTCCAGTTCAGAATCCGTCGTCTTATTACTGCTGGTGTGCATCCTTTCGTGCACGCCCTCTTCATCCTCACCCTTCTTTGCCTTAGCGCGTTCGTCCGACGGCTTCTGTCGTTAGATGAACCTGCATCGATCCAGATTTGAAGTTATCTGTGAGCCGGAGTCCAAGAGCCCTCTGATTTTCGTATCCGTACGATCTCTGCTAACACTCCTCTAGTACTCACCTTCAAATGTGAAGGAGACCTCCGGTACTAAATGGTCTTCAAGACTCTTCATCTCGCGCGTCAAAGTCTTTCGAAGACACTCACCCACGGCTATGCTCAATCGGTAGTCGCGGCATCCCAGTCGTCCTACGCTTCGCAAAATAATTCTTTCGGGGCCTTTGCGCCCAACGCTAGTCGGTTCGTTAAGCTCGGACCGACCCATTTTCAGAATGCTTTTCAGACTGTCGCTGCACAGTCGAGCTCTGGTATCAAATCCGCAGCTTCCGACAATGCGGATTCAGGCTTAGCGGCATACTACGCGGCATGGCAGAAGCATCAGCGAGCAGACGACAAGGAATGGCACCAATTTCAATTCGTCAAGCGCATCGGTTGGAAGAGCTCTACTCCTCTGCCCGAGACCAAAGCCGAGACCGAAGAGGTTGCCGTGTCAAGAGATGTTGTCGAAGCGGTTGCGCCACAGCAAAGTACGAATCAACAGCACTCTACACTGGTTGTGGACAGCTTCAAGGAAAGCCTCGGCCTCGAAAGCGGAGCTGGGGAGGAAGAGACGGTCATTGCTGGAGACGTGAAGGCCACCGAGAATGACACTGTCGCGCCCAATGAACATTCCGAGCATGCGGTCACAATCTCCCGTCCGGTGTCCTCTGGGTCGACTCCCGGAAGTCCTCAGTCACTCGACATTAGCGAACTTACCCCTGCCACCTCGGTCTCGGAGGCCGCTACCTACGCAGACCAGTTGCAGACTCTTGCCGACAACCGGCGATATGCCGAGATTCCGGCTCTTTTCGAGTCTATGCTGTTCAATGGCATCAAACCTACGGCTCCATCGTACAATGCACTGCTCGCTGCCGCTGTCAACCTGACAAGTGCCAAGCACCAGGTCGTCCCGAAAGCCTTGGATGTTTACGCGGACATGCTTCGGCGCCGCGTCGCGCCGGATTCTGCGACTTATGGCATGCTCATCCAACTGCTTGCAGGTCGAGCTGTACAGGTCTTTGAGATGAAGGAGGTGCTGGAAAAGAATCGGACGAGATTCGCTAGTATGGACGGAGCAGCAGGATTCATGCTCCACTCCAACGAAGCCGAATACCGTATTCTGGCGGAGGACGATTCAGTCAATCTTGCGATCAAGCTTGCTCTCACGTCGACGAGTAGCACAATCCCACTCACGCTGGGTGACAAGACATACCATATGCTCATCGCGGCTTGTGCTAAGTGGGGTCGTGTGGAGGACATGGTCAACGTCTACGCTCGGATGGAAAATGCGAATGTTCTGCCGTCAGCAGACATATTCCCGCCCATGATCCAAGCTCTTGGTGCTTCCGGAGATCTTCGAAGTGTTGTCGAATGTTATGACGAGTACAAAGCACTCGCAATCGCAAACGACAAGGGCCAGAATTCAATCCTTCGAAACGATGGGGAGGTCTACGCTGCTCTGGTCAGAGCCTATGGCGTCTGCGGCAGGCTAGAAGGCGGACTGAGCTTTATGAAGAAGGTCGAGGCCGCTACATCAGATTCAGCCCAGCTCCAAACATTGCAGGAGACTGTTGGGATCAAGGCTCTTTTGCCAGAATGGTTCAGGACTGGCCAGTTCGACGTTGCACTCGACTTTTCCACTGCGAAACTGCCTCCGACGGCGCGCCACGCTGCGCTTGCAGCTATCTGTGTCGAGGCCGCTGATGCAAACAATGCCGACGCGGCTACGACTGCTTTCAATGCTCTTTCTGAGATTGCGGACAGCGCAGAGCCAGCTGCGGCCATGCTTGCTATGCACCTTCGGAATGGGAACGTGGACTCGGCTGAAACGTTCTGGCGGCTTTTGGAGAACGCACGAGTGAACTCGACCCTCATCGAGCCTACCGTCATGCATACCGTTGCGCTGATCGGGAACGGCAATGCGGAGCTGGCTCTAAAGCAGTCTCGCCAGATGTTCTCCCGAATTCGAGAATCTGTCGGCGCAGTTGGCCAAACCAAGACCGAGGTCATCGAGCAGATTGACGAAGCAATCGAGGTGGTGGGTCAGTTTATGGGCAAGAGAGGAATATTTCCGCCCCCTAGAGCGAGCATGGAGTTGATGTGGTCCATGATCGAGAATGGCGGGATCGTAACTCCGGTTGCCGCACAGTTGCTCGCCGGTCTGGGCCCTGACAGCATCGCTCAACTTGGATGGGCCGACATCACGCTCCTGCTGCAAGTTCAGGCCGGCATGATTGTCAACGCCACCACTCCTGACATTGCTCATTCGGCCCGCTTCGCGCATCTTCTCGATGTGGTTGCTGGCAGCCGCATGTCCGTTAACGAGCAGGTCTCGGGACTTATTGAGGGAGCGCTCGCAAAGCTTGGACGATCTGATCTTACTCGTCGCTGGCAGCAATACCGGTATCCACCGATTGAGACTGTCTTTCCATCACCTGCCCCATTCTCATCTCATGCAATGACACCAACATCGGTGCCTTATGAGGAAGAGTTTGATCCGTACGCCGCAAATACCGACAACAAAGGCTCTGTCGCAATCACAGACCTACTAGACAGAGCTCATGGCCGTTCATCCTCCCATCTCAACGACGCTTTGACGAGGTTCAAGAACATGCGCCGAGCTGGCAGGCATCCAAGATTTTACACCTACGCGAAGCTTATTCTTGCTGCCGCGAAAGACAACCGCCTGAATCTGGCCCACGACATCCTAGCTCTTGCAAAGCAGGACGTGCCCTTGCTACCTCAATTCCGTATTGTCCGCCATGGATGGGTCACTATCCTCGATGCCATGGTCGCGGCCTGCCTCACAACCGGCCAACGGAGTCTGGCCGCGCAGTACCATCGCGATCTCTCCGACATGGGTGCGGCGCCCTCGGCGAATACGTTCGGGCTGTACATCACCACGCTCAAGGAGTCCACCAAGACCTTCGACGAAGCGACCGAGGCAGTGAAGATCTTCCTTCGCGCGAAAGCCGAAGGAGTCGAACCTTCCTCTTTCCTTTACAATGCCCTCATCGGGAAACTTGGCAAAGCACGGCGGATCGACGATTGCCTGTTTTACTTTGCAGAAATGCGTAATCTTGGCATCCGTCCGACCAGTGTCACCTACGGCACTATTGTCAACGCATTGTGTCGCGTGAGCGATGAGAAGTTTGCGGAAGAGCTATTTGAAGAAATGGAGAGCATGCCGAACTACAAGCCGCGGCCAGCTCCATACCACAGTCTGATGCAATACTTCCTCACCACCAAACGCGACCGGACCAAGGTGTTGTCATACTATGATCGGATGATGTCAAGAAACATCCAGCCTACGATGCACACGTACAAGCTTCTCATCGACACCCATGCCACCCTGGAACCCGTCGATATGCGTGCGGCCGAAGCCGTGCTGGATCAACTCCGCGCATCAGGCGGCGTGCCCGAGGCCGTCCATTACGCATCGCTCATCCACGCCAAAGGCTGCGTCCTGCACGACATGGAGGGCGCTCAGAGGCTCTTCGACTCGGTCACCGGTGACTCGCGCGTGCATCCTCAGGCTTGCCTCTATCAAGCGCTTTTCGAGGCAATGGTTGCCAACCACCGTATCGAGGACACCGAGACAGTTGTGCAGAGCATGAAGAGTCGGGGAGTGGCAATGACTCCTTACATTGCCAACTCGCTCATTCACGGATGGGCTATGGCCAAAAACATCGACAAGGCAAAGAACATCTTCGAGCAAGTGGCGCCTAGTCAGCGTGAGCCGAGCACCTACGAAGCCATGACCAGGGCCTTCATGGCTGCGGAGGACCGCACCAGCGCCATGGCGGTTGTGAATGAAGCTCTTTCTAGAGGCTACCCATCTGCGGTAGCCAACAAGGTTCTTGAACTTGTCGGTGGCGGACGTTCCTCCTCGCTTGCCGCGGACGTTGCTATCTGAGCAGACGAAAACAGTGTTCCGATTTTTACTTCTTCTGTCAATATTCGACCACCCCCTTTTCCTCAACATTTTCCAAAACGCTCATGAGCTTGACCTGATGTCACGGTCGCTTGGGACTGGTCTTTTGTCACTGAT
>QQTW01002234.1_pt1 | contig 13988 bp, 16 predicted proteins | sample 1904831 | NCBI WGS metagenome assembly QQTW01 (sample SAMN09435610, study PRJNA476489) | Subsurface metagenome, whole genome shotgun sequencing project. | reverse complement strand
TCCACTGGACGCCCTCGTTTGAGGGTCTTGAACTTGCGTCGAAGTTCATACTCCTCGTCATCCTGCGCCTTTTCCTTTTGGCGATACTCTGCGTCTTCTCTTTCTCTTCGTTGACGGATTCGCTGCTCTTTTACTCTACGATATTGAATACGACGAGCGTCTTCTTCGTCTCGCTGCTTTTTGACCTTTGCGTCCTCTGCCGCCCATCTCTTTCGGATTCTTTCATCCTTCCGCTCACGTTTAGCAATTAGCTTGTTCTTTCTGGTGACCAATACGTCATCAACAGCATCTAACTCGGCAAGACGTTGCTTGATTGCACTTAGACTCTCCGGCTGAATAGGAGGCTTGCTATCAGGAGTTGACGCTAATCTGTGGTCCGGCCTAGCGGGGGATTGTTGTTGAGTGATGAAAGAATGCTCTACGTCTGATGGTGATGCAGAAACATCACTCCCCGAGTCTTCTTCATTGAAGTCGTTAACAGTTGATACAAACGGCTTTTCGCCCGGCTGATGCAAGATGACGCTATCCATGTCCGGCTTTTCTGCCTTATTCCTAGAATATGGCGTCTTGTGCTGATTTCTCTTCTGCCGCGTCCAAATAGTCAGCAAAGGCTATAGAATGGATTTAATAACGTAGACATGACTGCGAAGCGAAGAAACTGCTCCAGGAAATATTTACAGGATGTTTGCGGAGGTTATATTGTGCCATTCTCTATACAATGATGGGTTTGACACGTGGCCAGCACGTGAGGAGTGATTGAAAATGTCCCAAAAACGGGATTTTTCAATTTGAACGATAGGAAACACGAGATTGTGGATTGCACGGAGCACTTTGATGGCTGTGGCGATAGTGGATTGTTAGAAGAGAAGGGTATGAAAGAGTCTGATTCAAAGTTGGTTGACCCGACTGCCAGTGGGGGCGCCTTGGCCAGACGCAATGCATCTTAAGGGCAGCACTATGAGCACCAGACAGGGCCAGACAACGGCGCAGATGCCCATGCAAGATGAAAACTGGAGTAGAGCACAAGGAAAAGGCGCAGGATGACGAGGAGTATGAACTTCGACGCAAGTTCAAGACCCTCAAACGAGGGCGTCCAGTGGACGAGGAAATGACAGAAAATCATCGTGCCAGCACGGTATCAGAATCCATGTCTCCACCAGCAAAGAAGCATCAACCTAATCCTGCACCAATGCCCGCGCTGAATTCGCCGTCAAGACCCAACGCGATGCTGCCTTTGCAACCTCCGCAGCAAGATCAACAGTCAAAACCTTCCTACCCGTACTATTACGGTTGGCATCCTCCCCCCGTGGCTGGACCTTATGCATATGGGCCCGGCGAGACCTATCCACCGCAGCATCAGGCCCATCCACCACAGCATAATCAGTTACAACCATCTCCGTTGCCAAATGGCGGTCGGCCTCCATTTAATCCTCCTGCCCCACCTCCTAGACATGGTCCATCTCCTAAACCGACTACACCACTTTCTCACACTCAGTCACCTCGTCATCAACCTCCAGCGCCCGCGCCACCGCCACCACCTCCTCCAGCATCAGGTCCATCACACTATGATGTTCGCCCTCCTTCGGCTACATCAAGCTTTACATCTATCAATGCCCCTCCTTCAGGCTTTCCATCTGTCAACCAGCCTCCTGCACAGAACGTAAGGACACCAATCCAACCAGCCTCGAAACCAAGACGTGGACATCAGTCGTCAGCCAAAGCTCAGGCTCTTGCACCTGAAGCGGGTGGGGACCATTCGCCATCTCACCCGCCGGTAAACAGTCCAACAGCTTCAACTCCAACCCTCGGTGGGAAGCGGAAGGCATCCACTACCCATCCATACTCTCAATCCGAAGCCTTTGCCAATCGTCATCACCATTGTGAACGTACCGATGAACTTGATCGTGGTATTTGGACGTATTTTGGTCCTGGAGGAACGAAAGAGGCGCCAACCGTGGCTGGCAAGAAGGAGATGTACCTAAGATGCAACCATAACGACTGTATGAGAATTGACTGGAAGACTGTCCACGGTCTACAATGTCATATTGTCAAGAACCATGGTATACCTAAAGGGACCATTGGCAGTCTCGAGCTAGCGCTTGAGAAATATGGAGTTCCGGTCCAAGATATTGAAGATCATGAGAAGAAACATGGACTTGGTTCTGCTGGCACAATGGCTGAGAAAGGAACCCGTGGGAGGCCACGTGCTAGCAGACCTTCCAATGAGATAGTTGCGCCACGATCTACTGGAGCCGCATCTGGACCCATTGGTGGACCGACCATCGTATCATCTAAACCTCCCTCTGCTGTTCGACCCAAACCGTCTGCTCCCATAGTTCTGTTTCCGAACTTAGCCGCACGAAGTCCTAGTGGAGGCTATGTTCAAGACGATATTGTGTACTCTGAAGAAGAAAGTGATGGAGACGAGTCATCAGTCGAAGTCAAGCAATCCATACCCAGGCATGTTGCAGGTCCCACTCAATGGAAGGCTTCGGACTCTGAAGTCTCAACGCCATCAACTCCCAAGGCAGAAGGTGACGACGGATATCGCCCACCGGTACCTCGATCCGCACCGGTTCAGCACGGAAACCCTGACCCGATTGATGGCCTCAAATCGCCCGAGTCAAGGCCAACCACCAACACCGAGACACCGGCTATGGCCCATACCGCTCCAGTTCCCGTCGAAAGCCTTCCAGCAACATCTACCAAACTCCCCCTCCACTCCGTCGCACCAGCAACGCCCATAAGTACAGAAACACAAGGAAATGTCTCAGCAGTAGAGCGCGTAAACGCCCGTGTCGATGCCGAAGACCCGGATCTTATTGGCACGGCCAACTCCGTGGAGAGTGGAGTCCCCCACCATACGCAAGATCAAACCCAAACCCAAACCCAAAATCAAACGAGCCAAGCGATCAGTGATCCACAGGACACGATGATTCACAGCACGAAATCCACCTCCCGCCCACGAGGCGGAGAACGTGAACGTCGGGTCCCCGCTTCCGAGCGCTGGGATTGGGCTCCCATTGAGGATAACGACAACAGCACCGCCGCTACGAATCCCGGTACCAGTGCTACGACAACACTGTCGAAGAGGAAGAACAGCGCGGCCAGTGGGAATGCGCTGACCAAGGCGCAGCAGGAGTTACAGGGGATTGAAGGGTCTGTGGGTGGTGATGGAGATGGAGAGGACGGTGTTGCGGGTGGTGAGGACGGGAGTGGGAATGGAATTGGAAATGGTAATGGTAATGGAATTGGGGGTGCCACAACCAAGAGTCCGGCTACGGCGAGATATAGTGCCCGGAAGAAGACGCGGAGGAGAGCTGATGCTTAGATACCCGCGAAGACGCACAGAAGGGGTGCAGTGTTGTTTTACATGTGCGGCTGTGGTCTTCATGTAGCTTATTATGCTTTTTCAGCCTTTTCTTAGGGTGCGCTTGCTTTCGATGGCGCAAGGCCCCCCTTTTTTAGACTTTACTACTCGATACGTGCGATGTAGGTTGCAGCGGATTTGCTTATGAAGCTACAAAGTAGGGAATGAGATCAAAGCTTCTTTTCTTCTGAGAAATCTAACTTATGGCGATGCATGGATGGGTTGGCTGTGCTTGAGATCTGACCTGATCATGCGTCTTGTCGTGTACCTATTCTGAATACTAACTGTTTCTCTTTCCTAATCCCCCGGCAGGGTGGGCATCTCAGCGGTCCCTGTCTAGGTAACTCAATCATGAGTCTTCCTGATGTGCAGGTCACGGGTTTCCATATTATTGTTGTTTATCTCCATATCAACCTCGTTGACGTTATTGTCTGTGGTTGACGTGGATCTAGTGGAGTTGGCCACTTAAGGTGATTTCTTGTCTTCCGGTAGAATGATAGAGGCGTTTTCGCCTCCGGTATTCCTGCTCTCTTGTATGAGCTTGGGCTAGAACTCAATTTGCGGGTTGAATCGACCGTGGTGGCTGGTGGCTAGTGAATCTTATACCACTCCCATGATGTGAGGCTTCGAAAAGAGAAAAAGATAGACGTTAAGTAGTTCACCTTTTTACTGTTTGCTAGAGTACAGCGATAGTCCTTGGGAAACATGCTGAATGGGGGGGAGGTCAGCCACATCTATTGACATGTTATATTATTCGTCTATCCTAGAAAGAAGGCCACTGTCTCTCGCAGTATAGCCGTCTTTCATCACTGAGTTTCCTGATGCCATCAGTCTGTAATAGATCGAAAGATCGTCGATACCCATGATGCGAATGTTTGACGCGACATCGTTTCGCAATTTTGGAATGCTGCAGACCCAGTGAGCAACCGTGCGCTGCACCGAGCAGTAGATCATTTTTGATCCCTTCGCATCCATAGATAGAATTTGTAGTGTTGAATATCTTGCTGCCCTTCTCCGGGCCCCGCTCTTGTGCCACATCTTCGCGCCATATGCTTCGCCCGTAGAACCATCACCACGCTGGGTAGCATATCGGATGGTGGGACCGGCGGGTCTCGTCTGCTCCCAGCCAATCCTCTTATGGTTGTCTTGCCGTCTTTCTTGAATCTTTTGCCGTACTGTGCTCACTGACTCATCCCTGAGGTTCCCTCCACCGTGCAAACCTCAACTCGTCAGTCGAATGTCGTGTTCTCCACCAGACATAAACACCACGTATGCATAGCATCAATCCTAACCAGAGCAGTATGAAGGTTGAGAAGTTCGCCCCGCCACTGTTGCTTCCGAGGTCGATCCCATCACAGCACCTTGTAGGCACTCTAGTGTCATGTAGTGCTCCTACTCGTTATCAACCGGGTTCGTTGCTGCCGTAGTCATGCTGCTGGAGGAATCAGAGACCCAATCGTATCCATTCCTCAGATTCTTGATGTATTCCAACCCATCGGCTGTTTCCAGTGTGAGTTCGTCCTGAGGGCCCAACGTCCTCCTGTATCCTTCAAATGCCCTCAGATACATCTTCTCGGCTTCAACTTGCTTTCCTTGCTTCAGGTAAAGCAAGCCAAGATCACGGACTATCTTCAATGTGTAAATGTGCTCTGGGCCCCGTACCCTTTCAGACCCCTCAAGTGCTCTTTGGAACATCTCCACTGCTTTTGCTATCTTTTCTTGACGATCGTAGAGATAACCCAGCTCGTGAACTATAGTCAGCGTCTTATCGTGCCCCAGACCGCATAACTTCTCGAATCCTGTCAATGCCTGCAAAAACTTTGACTCTGCCTCTGCCAGCTTCCCCTGAAGCATGTAGCACTGGCCTAGGCGATAGACTGAAAATAGTGTTTGTAAGTCTTCAGAACCGTACATGTGCTCAGATCCTGCTACCGTCTGCAAAAATGTCTTCTCTGCTTCAGCTATCTTTCCCTGTTTAAGGCAGAGGAAACCTAGGCTGCGCAGCGTCGCTATTGTCCTTATATCCTCACGACCATGTAGCTTCTCGTGCCCTGCTAATGCAATCACCAGCAACTCCTCCGCCTCTATCAATCTTCCTTGATAGGTGTACATGTCACCCAAGTAGTGAAGTGTTTTCAACCTCAATATATTCTCCTGACTCCCCATTGACTCATTCTGCTCTGTCACTTGTAATACTCGTAAATACATCAGCTCTGCCTTCTTCAATTCATCTAATTTATCGTACAAGAGAGCTATATTATGTAACTCATGTATGTCTACCATGTTGCTGTCCATCATACTTTCCAAGCGTCCACTCTGAAGCCGGATGGCATGCTGTAGAAGTCGTCGATTTTGAATATATATACTCTTTTGCCGTATGTCTCTGATGTTCTGGATAACACAATGCATCGCCGCCCGATATAAATCAGAATTCAGGTCGCCGTTCAGGAAGCCTAAAGCCCAATCGTGGACACACGCATGTATACTGTAGCTTCCAGGTCGGACGTCGATTAATGAATAATCATGCAGCTTCGCCATCGCTCGGTTAAATCTTATCTCGTTCCCGACCACATCCGAGAGCCAAGGTAGCTCACAGTCTGCACCTGGTCGGAGAAGCTCATACCAGATATCCTGATTGTCGAAGTAGGCCAGCCATTGCATCAGCTTCACAGCTCCCGGATGATGAGATTCGATCTGGTTTAGTGATATGGCCCATGTGGTCCAGAGCCGCCGATCATCGTATTCCAACAGTCCTTCGGAGTTCTGCTCAAGTTCCTCTAGACGTTCTTCATATAGCTGTAGGTAATTGCCAAATGTGCCGGTAGTCTGACTTAGATACGAGCCGGCTGTCGCCAGAGCAAGCGGTAGTCCATCCAATCTCATAGCCAAGTCTTTTGCGCCTTGATCTGAAGGCAGGTAATTAGATGTGTTAGCAATGGCTGCTAGAGGAACCATCTGGATTCAAGACCACTTACCGCTCTCGGTTCTTCGGCCTGAACGATTCGCCAAGATCATTAGGCTCTCGCCAGGCTCTTCGAGCTTCCGCAGGTTTAATTGGGTAGCAAAGCTCAAGCGAGTGACTCGTGTAGTGATCAGGATAGAACCGTGCTGTCTGAGTGGAAAGAATTGACGCAGGTCATAGCCCGTGGTGCTTCGCATTCCTGGCACATCAGGATCGTCATAATTATCAAATATCACAAGCCATCTGCTATTCTCTGACTTCGACAACCACGCCAGGAACCATTTCACAGCCTCTTCTTCGTTGCTAAGATTGCTTGCACGTAGGGACGAAGGACCATCCGCGACACGCATTGCTAAACCAACAATGCCTGCTTTCACGGTACTTTCGTCCTTGGCATGAAGCCAGAAGATGGAGGAATACATATCATGGTGCTGCTTGGCATAGTGGATGCAGAGTTGTGTTTTTCCCACTCCACCCAAGCCTGATACCGCCACGACGTTCCGAGTTCTCGTGGGTGAAAGCAACTCCTGCATCCGCGCCAACTCTCTTTCACGTCCTATAAAGAGATTATCGGCCATCTGGGGCGCACCATCCAGGCTCAGCCCGAGGGCGTAATTGGGCCCGGAGTCGGCAGGCCTGCCTTGTTGAGGGCCTTCATTATTGCTGTCGCCATTAAAGAGGTGTACAGAGGATTATGGGATAACTGACTAATAATAATTGATACCTCTCTGCGCAGTTTGGTTTCCTCCTATATACAAGGCATGACCTTGATTGTGAAAGGCCAACGATTCTGGCTCGGACGAGGCTGACATCGAGCAACAACCATAAAAGGTTATGTTGTCAACGGTCTTGTTACGAGCATGTAGATCCGCGGCTGTAAAGTCTTCTGCTTATGCTCTCAACACGCTGTGGGTATCTGTTGTTCAAAGGCGAGGTTGTGTTGGTCTGGTAGATACCATCTAAGGCGTACAGATAGATATAGGTGCCTGATCCACTTCCTTGCATTCCAAAACTATTGCAAAAGCTTAATTTACAAAGCCAGTGCTTGACATATTGACACTTGATGTTCTGAGGCTGATACGGCCAAGATCAGTAGACTTGGAACCAAATACTCATTTAGGCCAGAAGAGTTGTCTTGTTATCTTGGAGAACTTGATTCAAGTCCTTGAACAGCAGAGCTCTTCAAATCTATTGCCACGCTTTTGCAGCACTTTTGAAAGGCAGGATTGCCATGCAATCTAACGCTGGGGCGGCATCAGCCGATCGGCGCATTCTACCCACACAAGTAGTCCTCCCTCTTCCACGCATTAGATCTCAAGTCTTGATAGAGCAGCACCATATCGCGTTAAGCTGTCTATCCAACCATACCGCTTTAATAGCAGGTCGAAAACGCACCCCTATGTGAAACTCACGAACTTGGGTCAACTTGTATTCCAGCCAGACAGAAGCGAGTTGCAATCCCTGAGTGCCGCGGTTCTTTCCGTCTATTTCCTTCATATTTGCTCCATTTCATTCTTCTTCCTTGACTTTTGCATCATTTCGCCATTGAAAAGTTCATCTCTTAATTGAGTTCATCTAGATTTTCAGACATTAATCACGTTCTCGGACTTGACAACCCGTGGCTAACAGTGTCCTACGGAAAAATGTCTGAGGAAAGCCAATTCAACTGAAAAAACAACAGGACTTGTGCTCAGCGTTTAACGAGAGAAGGTTGATTCGGAGACAAGATCCATGGCGCTGGCTCACTGATTATTGAGCTTGGTCATGCCGAATCGACTTTGACTATAGGGAACAGGATTCTCTCATCATGCATCACTTCGACCAAAAGCAGCTTCATTGGTGTTTGATGCTTCTTCCATACTCCTCCAGCTAAGAAGGTCATTCTGCATCCATTCTTCAACCAATGTTATTCACAGCAGGATTCTACCCAGCTTTGGGAACAATTAGTGTCAATCCCTTCAGCATTCAGACCAAAATGGTCTCAGATTACCCCGCTGTCCTTCTGACTCGAGAATTCGGCACTATGCAAGATCGGGTCCAAATGTGATCCGATTGTGCGATCTGATCGTGGTTCTATCCTTTATACCCATCAGAAAATGAGCAAGGGGAGGAGCACATAAAGGACTATGCGAGAGAATTGCCGAGAAAAAGGGAAGCTTAGGTAAAGGTTTAACCATAGTATCATTGTTGGAACTTGGGCGTCGGCAGACAATGCTAGGTAGTGTCGTGATTAAGTACCGTGATGGGGTTTTTGTACTGGTGGACTCGAGTCTAAGGTTGAAGGAGAGTAAGAAGTGGGTAATCACAGGGTTTTCAAGGATCCAAGTCCATCACAGCTATATCAGAATTCTGGTTGAGAAGTATCCATCCAGCTTTATGCGAGCCACTGACGAGAATATCTCTCAAATAGCCCTATACCTCTCCATGCACTTAGTCAGGGCTTATCGAATGATCAACTGCTTCACTCAGTAGAAGATTGAAGTATTATGCTCGCACACATCAAAATGCTTTCCACAAACACTCACATCAACCTACTTACCTTTATTCTTCAACCACGCCTTACTCTGCATTGATTTGATTCACGGAACAACATGGCGACTAACCCCAGTGTGATCCGCCACCGCACACGGTTAGCTTCTCAAAAAGCCACTGAGACCGTTTGTACGACATCGAGCTCCGTGGAGATCAATCAACCAGCTGTAAAGAAGCCCATTGGCGGACCTCAGTCATCTCTCAGTAGCACTTCATTAACCAGGGAGCGTGAGCAGAACGAAAGAACCGCTGCTGCAAAGGTGAGATAACTATCAAGCTACCATTGAGATTTGTCATAGAACTCATTCGAGGAAAGAAAGCCCTATTCGAGGAGATCGTAGATGACTTCCTCTTCGCTCGAGAGTTGAGCAGACTGAAACCCACAGAAAACCTCAGTCGTACAGAAATCGAGGAAACCTGCAGCGAGATCTTCCATAACAAGATTTATTTCGGAGAAGCTGGCCGCCTACTAAAGGAGCTTGAAGCCAAAGCAAAGACGCAAGTTGAAATGTGGACTGAACGGCATGAGGAATTGAAGAAGGCGAGCGCAGCACAAGCAGAGCTTGAGAAGGCGTTAGATGTCTTCAAACGTCTGCATTGGAGCTTGAAGAGCGCCAACATCAACGGTAGAGTCTTGAGCTCTACCGTCCATAAGCGGAAGAGGGATGAGGCTTTGGAACATATGGAAAAAGCTAGCCGAACTATGAAGAGGATGAAGTGATTTAGAGGTTGTTTGCGGCATAACTCAGATACTGGCACTTGGACAGATGGTGAATCTGGTTAATCGAGCAATGCTGAAGACGGAGACCTGCCTGAGTAGTTCAGAGATGGAAATGAATTGGTGTTCATCTGGCACTCATTCGCTTCAATGAATTTCACTGCGCTGTTGTCCTCGAAGGATCTCATTAACCGGGAAGCTATATCTGAGCTCTTCTTCAGCTCGCACTTCTTCTTCGTTCAACAAACTTTATCGATCTCCCTCTCTCCGTTCACACTTCATACATCAGTTGTTGACTTCTAGTTAAAACACATCCCGAGCATGCCCAAGCCACCTGCTTCTGCTGCAAAGCTACCTTCGACTCAGTTCACTTCCTCTGATGCCGCCTTGTTGGCCTGGACACACTCCGAATTCCAGTGCGTTGCCAATTCGGATATGGTCAAGTCTCAGGAGAAAAAGGTAAGCACTGCTCCTGGAGTAGTGATACCTCAATTAAATCTTACCAGCTCCAAAAGTACGACGAAGTCCTGAGAGAGGTTTACTGCTTCTTCACCATCGGCGAATCAGACTCCAATCCAGAGATGTCCAGGCAAGAGTTTGCAAGTAGAATGCGGTGGTCCATCGACGAGATCATCAGACAACAGGGTGATAGGGTGGCGTTGCAGCGGCTCAGGGAGTTTGGGAAAAAAGCCGAAGAAGCATGGCTCGAACGCTGCAACGGGATACAGAATCTTGGAAAGGCAGAGAAATATCTCCAGACTGCAGCAAAGAGACTAGGCAACATCCGTAGGGAGCTTGCTGCCGGCCATGCCCAAACTCATATTTCGAAAGCAGTGGAACCACAGCTTGAAAACAAGAAACGAAAGCTCAATGAGGTCGAGGAACAGGTTGAGAAAGCCGCCGAGTTGTGCAAGCGAATGAAACGGGAAGAGTAGCCATCGAGAAGATGTTGCTTCTGATATCTGTCTCAGTAACACACTGGCAATATCTTGAGTTCGTGGGAGGGCCTGCATTGAAGACGGTGAGCAGAGGTTAGCGAGTTAAGTTGCATAGTGTGACCTGGAAAGGAATTTAACAAAGGCAGGACGCTGGCTTTAGGCTTGGATCAACGAAATTGTTATTTCCCTAGCTAAGACGAGCACCAGATTGCGATTCATGCGTGCCCATGGGTATCAAAAAAAGATTTCCACCAGATGCAAGGTCTGAGCTAGCAATATGAAGCTTCAGGATTAGCCAAATGTCCAGATCATGCGACTTTTGTAACTGTAGCACATATACTCTCTGCAAATCGGGTTCAGTGCTTTCCACCAAGCACAGCCAACTTAGCTTCTGTAGGGGCAACCTCAGCAAATGTCTCGTCTGAGAACTTCAAATCTTCCTCAAGAGACGTCGTGTCCTGGACTTTCATAAATATCACGGGTACCGCTACAATCAAGCTACCAGCCAACAAGCCCCATGCGGCGCCAAAATTGGTCATGTAGGCAACTCTTCTGTTGTCAATAGCCGGTGATATGGCGGCTCCAGCAGATTGGATGCCCTTGTAGAAGCCCGTGAAGTTTGCCAGTTTGCGGCCATTGTTCGTTAGAGATCCAACCAACCTGATAGAGTCAGTGCGTCCAAGAGCTCGAGTCGCAATTACACGTACCAGTAGACGTAAGTCTGCCACATCGCATCGTAAACTCCATAGAACATGTACAGGAACATCGGACCGACGTAGCCGGAATCATTGAAGTCCATGGCCCTATAAGTCTCGGCTGAGACCTGTTCCCGCGTATATCTTCTCTGGAAGGCATACCCACCGCCCCATACGGCCATTGTGAGGACCAGCATGACTGCCCAGCCAGATTTAGCTCTTGCTGTGCGGCGAACATTGACATCTAAAGCATAGCCAAAGATGTATGCTCCAATTATTTGTGAAAGCCAGTAGAGAGTGTTGTTCAGAGCACGAGTTCGAATGTTATAGTATGCTGCGTTGACATTCTGAAATTGGTAGGTGTAAAACCAGTTACTAGCGAGGAACATTGGAAAAAGGCCAACGATATACCAGTCAGTCTTCAGAACCTCGAAGAGGCCGAGAATCTCGGATTTCCAAGTAGGATTTTTCATAACCACGACATGAGACCCGTCTGCTCGCCGTACAAATTTCGAGTCAACTAGCGAGAATGCAAGGACGAAGCCAAGAGCCATCAGGATCATGAAAGCGATGTATGTTCCATCGTTAACCGCCCCAGCTTCGGAGTGCAAGTTAAGACCGAGTGGGATCTATAATTGTCAGGACCTCACCTTTACTTCAAAAGGCTGCGCTCACCAGACTGCCAATGACCGCTCCAAGGTTGAAGATCATCCAGAACCATGATATATACTTTCCTTTGCTCTTTTCGGGCGGGTAGCTCATCATAACAGCACCTTGTGCAGTCCATAGCATGCCGGCACAGACACCCAGGACTGCCCCAGCAAAGATCAAGAAACCCGCATTCTTATTGTGATTATATGAGAGGATCGATGCAACATATAGGAAATAGCCAAAACCACCAAGCCCCAGTGTCAACTTGAGGCCAATGCGATTAGCGATGCTGCCAGCCAAAAAGCCAACGACCGAAAATGTCGAATACACAGCAATATTAGCATTGTTGATGTCGTAAGGATCGACTTGTCCAGCAGCTCCCAGGCCGTTGACGGCGTTAAACATGCCAGGGCACAAGAAGCAGACAAAAGCAACCAGGCCGAGTTGGAACGGTGGTGAGGCATAGTAGGGGATCTTGATTGGGCCAAGCTTCGTTGGTTTGTACATCCAGGCCTTGCCTGTGAGTGCAGGATCGGTCTCTAAAATCGCTGGGTCGTTCCTCGGAGGAGTCTCGGTGCCCGCCGTGTCTGCGGCGGCGTGCTTCTCATCGTTCGTTTCCGCCATGGCTGCTAGGATGACAGGAGGAAGGAAGATATGGAATGTCGCTTGAGTATGATATCGAAGCTTGTGCGATCGTCAGGTGTCGCGTGAGCGAGGGTTGGCAACGAGGTATCAGATCGGCAAGTCAGCATGAAGGAAGATGGAGCTCTCGGTTACTGACGGCCAGGGTATTATGAAAGCCATGCCGAAGCATCACTCTCTCTGTTTGAAGAAATTCACGCATACGGGCTCGTGGTGACAGGGTTCAATAACTTAATAATGTTTAGGTGCACTGTTGGTTTACCTAACTGAGACAGACAAGGGCTCGACCCGAGCTTTGCCACTAAAGGCCCCACATCCTTCAAGGCCATTATCAAGCACTTCTTAACGAGTCTGTGATTACTACGGGGGAGGCCTGAAGTATTGTTAGTCTGATGCTAGGAGCGGCTAGCCTTTGTTACAAAGACACAATGCTAGTATGATTCGTTGCTGTAAAGCTTGTTTTGCCTGTATCCATCCTGATAAGCCACATCATAACAGCTAACTTCTTTAGGTCATAGCTAGTCTGTACAGACTGAAGTACTAGTAGTTTTCACGTGAAGAGACTAGCGCTAGAACAATTAGCGTACCTAACCCAGAAGTGCAAGACCATGCCCGCACAGGCCCTAAAATCTTTAAATGAGTCTTGCTTTAAGTCAAAGAATATAGACATCTTATCTTTCTTTCTTCATCTACGGTCTATATCTCATAACTTAGAGAATTGTAAGACGTGAGCTTTGTGATAAGTTTGCACAAAGAATTATCAAATTTCACAAAGAATTGATGGTGATGTAGACAATCCAAAACTACTCGTTCTGATTGTGTTACATTTCAAAGTTATGTAAAGGCTTTTAAGGAGAGGTGGCTCAGGTTGCTTGTTGCTTCATTAGCAGCTACCTCGATAGAACAGCACATGTGATGTGAGGTCGAGCACTACTCCTCCACCACCCCTCGAGATGGCAAAAGAAGGACTTATTCAGCGTGGTCATAGAGATTATATGAAATTGCCCTTCCGTTTCATGCCCAATGGAACACCTGCGTAGGGCCAAGGAGTCTGGCATAAGGCCTGTCTCGAGATGTGAGATACACTCTTCCTTGTTCTGGGTTAGAGGTGCAGATATGTCAAACTCTTGGTGAATGACTGCTGAAGAGTATCTCCCCGTTGCTCGGATTGATTACCCGATCAAGTAAGCTAAACATGTGACTTCATAAGCGAATTGACAAGATGTGCCGAGACCCGCAGTCTTGTATGGAGACAGTGGCTTGTCTGCCTTTGAACAGAAGATGTATCTGTGAGGTAGAAGTAGCTGTTGGAATTCTAACTCACTTTTGCTCAAAGGAAGGAAGTGGATGCCAAGTGTAGATGGATACTTATAGAGGCATGCATAAGCGACATGGAAAGTTCAGACGAAAGACATCAAGGTCCTGCCTAACGCCAAGAACCACTTCGCGAGACACCCCACTTGGCGAGACAGTTCCGCAG
>QQTW01002233.1_pt1 | contig 13991 bp, 14 predicted proteins | sample 1904831 | NCBI WGS metagenome assembly QQTW01 (sample SAMN09435610, study PRJNA476489) | Subsurface metagenome, whole genome shotgun sequencing project. | reverse complement strand
TATCGCCGACATAGATATCGGGTAAATTCGACTTTAATTGCTCTGCTTCAATAGAGCGGATGATTTCTTGAGCGTTCATGGTCAAATTAAAAAACTCACAAATATTAATTGTAAGTCTATAAAGGCAATTGAGTATAAAAAACCAACACAAAAAGATGCGAAGCCCGTTACTGGGCTTGTGGCTCTATCGCACTTTTCCTTCTATCTACAAGCTTACTTCGTCAACTAGATGGCTTTATCAAAATAGCTGGTATATTAAGATTATTAACAAAGTATTGCGAAAAGTTGCAGTCTTTAGGTTGCGGAAGGATTAGGAATTGTGACACTACAACTGGCTCAAAGCAAAGAAGCATCAGTATTAATTGCCGAATTTTTCCAAGCATCCGCAGGAAATTGGCGCTCAGAGAGGCGTTATTACACTTTGCCTGATGGCGAAACAAAAGAGATGGTAAGTCTAATTACTATCGAGTTTTTAGCTCAGGGATGCGAAAAATTGCAAAAGTTAGCACAGTTGCACCAATTGAGCGACTTAGATTTGACTTGTGGAGCGAAAGTTAGCTGGAATAGTACCGATTCTGTATCGGGGAAAAAGCAATCTAAAGGTTCTACACTATTTGGAGTGTTGGGAACAATATTGTACCGCGATCGCGGTTTTGCGATACCTAAACCTGTAAAAGCTGACTATTATTTTATTAACGACCAAACTATGTGTTTGCGAACTGAATATAACGGTTCGGTATTTGAGGAAGAATTAAAGCTTGTAGGTAGCAATTATCGAACGAGACAAACAATTATTTCTCGCGCTGGCGAACAACAAATGATCGGTCAGTATTTAGAAAAACGTATCGAATAAAAATGTAGAGACGTTGCATTGCAGCGTCTCTATATTAGTTAGAAGCACCAAAAATTTGTTAGTAATGGCTGCCAGATTTGCGATGATGGACAGCAGTAAGAGCATCAGACTGCAACAATTTACCAGAAGTTGCGATCGCGTAAACTATCCAATGATCCCCGGCTTCCATGCGATTGCTAACGGAGCATTCAATATAAGCTAAAGCATCGCTGAGTACAGGAGAACCATTAGCCGCTTTTTCAGTTGCAATCCCTGTAAATCTGTCTTCCCCTGGCGTAAAAGGTTTAAGAAAATGCTTCATTAAACCTAACTGTTTGCCTTCTGGGAGGATATTAATTACAAAATTTCTCCCTGGATACATCAATGATTCTACGGCTCGTTCTTTGGCTACCGCTACTGTTAAGCCTGGAGGGTTAAAAGTCGCTTGAGAAACCCAGGAAGCCAACATTGCACTAGCTACATCGTCTTGGTGAGATGTAACGACACACAAAGAACCGACTAAATGACCTACCGCTTGTTCGACATTAGTAGCTGGAACCCTGGGAGAACGGACTTTTTTAGCTTTTTTCAAGGATTGAGCAAAGTCTGTACCCGCTTCTTCACAGAGTTTTAACGTGACATCAGTAGGTTTAAATTTGACGCGCAGAGTTTCAAATCCAAAACGATAACCAGCGTCGCGCAGTTTGTTTTCTAGCAAGTCAATCGCTTCGCCACTCCAGCCAAAAGAACCAAATACTCCTGCAAGTTGGCTGTTAGTAGCGGTAGATAGGATAATCCCTAACGCCGTTTGAATAGGAGTCGGTGCATGACCGCCAAGGGTAGGGGAACCAATGATAAACCCGGCAGATTTTTCAATTGCAGCTTGAATTTCGGCGGGTTCTGCTACTTCACAGTTGATTGATTCTACACCTACGCCAGCTTTTGTAATTCCGCGCGCGATCGCACTAGCTAAAGTTGCCGTGTTGCCATAGGCAGAAGCATAAAGTAAAGCTACTTTGATATCTTGAGTATTCTGTTGTTGGCTCCAAGTCCGGTAAGCTTGGGTTAATTCTAGTAAAGCGTAACGTACCAATGGCCCATGACCTGTAGCGTAGAGCCTCACAGGAAAAGACGATAACTTATCTAAGCCTGTTTCTACTTGACGAGCATTAGGAGCCATGAGACAGTCGTAATAATAACGCCTGTCTTCGTTAAAGATTTCCCACCCTTCATCAAAAACTTGATCGCCGCAGATATGAGCGCCAAATAATTTATCGGTGTAAAGTATTTCTGTTTGCTGGTCGTAAGTACAAAGCTCGTCAGGATAGCGGGGGTTTGGTGTGGGGATAAATTGTAAATTATGACCTTTGCCTAAATCTAAAGTTTCTTCTCCCTTGATAACGAGAATCTTTAATTCCGTATCTGGTAATGCAGTGCGGAGGTTGATTGCACCAGGGTTTGAAGTTACAAAAGTTATTTGTGGTGCTACTTTTAGTAAGGCTTTGAGAGTAAAAGCGCGGTTGGGGTTGACATGACCTAAAATCACGTAATCTAATAGCTCTACATCAAAACGTTGGTGTAAAGCTGCTAAATATATATCTGTAAAGGTTTCGCCAGGGGGATCGAATAGCGCCAGCTTATCGCCGCGAATGAGGTAAGAATTGGCGGTTGTACCTCTGGCTAAAGCATATTCAATTTCAAACCGCAACTGAGTCCAACTACGCGATCGCAATACAGTTGTATCTGCCGCGATGGGCAATACTTGAACATCCCGTTTTTTAGAGTCTGGCATAGATTTAGGTAGCTAATAGTAATTTATTAATGTCTTTAGCAATAAGTTAAGACTCTACGTGTTGAGGAGGAGCAAGATCAACTGTTTGTGACTTAATTTTCTGCAAGCGACGCTCCGGGTCGATGCCACTAAAGGTGGGCGGTATCCAAACTCGAACTATCAGCAGTACACCCATAACTAGCAAAAAAGCACAGGTTGATAAAATCTGGTTCCAAGGTGTTTCTAATACACCCCTCACAATTACTTCTCGCAATGCAGAAACAATCGATACTTCTACAGCTACCCCAATTGACACTCGTTGTTCTTGCAAGTAGATAATTAATAGGCGAAACAACTCGACCAAAATTAATAGAAACAAGATGTCTGAAGTTACAGCTTTAAAGTTTAAAGGTGGCAACAACGAAATAAACATTGCTCGTAGCTGGATAACCATCACACTAAATAGACCCATGCAGAGGGAGACTACAATGAAGTCTTGGATAGTTTCAAGCGCGCGGACAATCCTACTTTTATTGAACCAACTGTACCAGTTGCTTGACGGGTTGTTGTATGAGTCTTGCATTTATTGAGCTACTCCACCTTGACTTGATGAACTCCAGTTTACTTTATTTAAACTTATAGCTCAACGAGTTAACTATTTGAAATACTAATACTTACCTTTGCAAAACTGTCTGTGAATTTGATGAATTACTAAGCAAAAGTAGGGGTAGCGTAGTACCCCTACTGATCTTGAAAACAGGCAAATCGCAATTAGTAATAGTTGCCGACTTTACGATGATGCACAGCAGTTAGAGCTTCAGGTTTTGATACTCTCCCCGCGTCAACGGTACTGTAAACTATCCAATGATCGCTTGTTTCCATTCGGGTAGTGACAACGCATTCTAGGTAAGCCAACGCATCAGTCAAAATTGGCGAACCATTCTGCGCCGTTTGGGTTTTGATGCCTGCAAAACGATCCGCACCAGGGGAAAACCGCTTCAGAAAGTGTTTCATTAAGTGCAAATGGTTTCCTTCTTCCAGTACATTGAGGACAAAGCGATCGCCTACAAGCATTAATGATTCAATAGCCCTGTCTTTGGCAACGGCAATCGTTAACCCCAAGGGTGTAAAACTCGCTTGAGATACCCACGATGCAAGCATGGCGCTAGTTAAATCACCTTTTTGGGCTGTAATGATATAAAGACCGCTACTGATGCGCCCTAGGGCTTTTTCGAGGTTGCTGTCTATGGCTTTAAGTTCTTTGATACTGCGATCGCGCGTTAGCCATTGTCCTAAATCTGTCCCGGCTTCCTCACAAAGTTTATAGGTGTTTTCTGTGGGCGAGTCTTTAATCTTGATTGCTGGGAAAGCTGCGCTTAAACCTAAGTCTCTAAACTTACTCAGCAACGGATCGATGGGTTCGTCATCTCCTCCCCCAGACTCGTATAAGCCAATTGCTTGCTTGCCGTTTGCTGCCGCTAACACTGTACTCAGGGCGGTTTTGACGCTAGACTTAGCAGAAGTTGGTGGCATAGATATTACTATTCCGGCGCTACGACTAACAAGTTCTTGAATCTCCTGTAAATCGCTTGATCGCATATCTACCATTTCGACGGCGACTCCGGTTTTTGTAATTCCACTAGCGATAGATTGAGAAAGGCGATCGCTATAGCCATAATCGGATACATAGAAAAGCGCTACAGTTGTTTCGGCTTTGGCTTTGGTTTGACTCCAATTGCGGTAACGTGCGGTTAATTCTTCAACATTATGCTGTAATAGTGGGCCGTGTCCGGTGGCGATAGTTGAAACTTTGCCTAATTCGTCCATCCGCTTCATTGCTGACAATACCGAACGAGCATTAGGAGCCATCAAGCAGTCATAATAAAAACGAAAATCTGCTTCTATTGCCCCTAAGTCTTCATCAAAAGTATATTCGTCGCAATAATGCAACCCAAAAGCATCGCAAGTGTAAAGAATTTGGGTTTGGCGATCATAAGTAAACATGGTATCTGGCCAATGCAAGTTTGGCGCACTGACAAATTCTAGTTCGTGTCCGTTGCCTAAGTCTAAAACTTCGCCATTTTTGACAATTTGCTTTTTAAATGGTTGGTGTACCATATCTTCTAAAAACTGCAAGGCAACTTTTGATCCGACTACCGTTGCATCAGGATTTAGTTGCAAAATGTCTTTAACTAATCCACTGTGATCTGGTTCGGTGTGGCTGATAACTATGTAATCAATTTCTGTAGGATTAATTAGTTTCGTCAGCGTATCTAAATATAACTTGCGGAACTTTTCGTGACTTGTATCTACTAAAGCTGTTTTTTCACCGCGAATTATAAAAGAGTTATATGTAGTGCCGTTTTGCAAGCCAAATTCAATGTCAAAGCGATCGCGATCCCAATCTAAGGAGCGAATCGCTGTCGTATTCGGTGCAATTTCAGCAGTTTGCGTAGTTAATCGCTTTTGGTCTTTATCAGTGAGCGCTACCATCGGTCGTCTCCTTAGCAACTACTTTCATTCTCTCACGAGTGCCAAGTAAAGTTTTATTGAAAAATTTATAGTTAGGTTAAAAAATATCAATCTCTAAAAGTGCTTGAAGTATCGGTAAGTGCGAAGTGCGATCGCACTTCGCAAAAGACTGCCACCTAGTTGAGGAAGTTAACGCAGCGTATAGTGAGTCTAGAAAAGCTCCTAGCTTGCTTTGTAGCGTAATTAGACAATACTAAACTAAATCCCCGATCCATCAAAAAACTCTTGAATTGCTTTATCTCTAATTTGACAACTAGAGACGATAGCGGCGGAAACATCCTTTGCTTCTAAAATTGCCTCATGAGAAGACAATTGTTGATTGTGTAGTTTTTCTACCTGTTGTTCTAATCCTTCAATGCGATCTAACAAAACCCGAATTACCTCAGCTTCTGAATCTGGCAAACTGCCGTGTTCTAAAGGATCTACTCGTACTCCCGCACGATAAATAATTCTCCCCGGTACGCCTACTACCGTGCAGTTAGAAGGTACATTTCGCAAGACTACAGAACCCGCACCAATTCTGACATTACTGCCAATTTCTATATTGCCTAATACTTTAGAGCCAGCACCAACTACAACGTTATCGCCTAAAGTTGGGTGGCGTTTGCCGCTTTCTTTGCCTGTACCACCGAGGGTGACACCTTGATAAATTAGTGCGTAGTCCCCCACAATAGCAGTTTCACCAATCACAACCCCCATGCCATGATCGATAAAAAAGCCTTTGCCGATAACTGCACCAGGGTGTATTTCAATTCCCGTTACAAACCGAGCAATAAAAGAAATTAAGCGAGGAAAAAACGGAATGCCCTGACGATAAAATCTGTGGGCGATACGGTGCAACACTATTGCTTGCAAGCCAGGATAGAAAAATAAGACTTCTAACCAATTGCGGGCCGCAGGATCGCGCTCAAATATAATCCGAAAATCGGCAAGCAGTGTAGATAGCACGCTGTTATACCCACCTTGGGTAAATACTCCATCTCTTATTTTAGCGTTAAGTGTTGCTACTCTTGCACCGAAAGAGTGTATTTATACTTTGCCCCGGCATTGATCGCACCTACCCAAATTTGATAAGTACCTGCTTGCCATTGGGAACTTTCTATACTAGCGTCCTTGTTATTTCCACTATCATCACCGCAACTAATACTATCATTTGGTCCTTTGATTACTAAAGTAGTATCATTTCCTTCGCTATTGACTCCAATTTTCAAGCGCTCAAAGCCTTTATCTAGTACCAATAAGTGATCGGGATTAGTATCGCCAAAGCCAATACAAGGGTTATTGTTACGATCGCGGTTAGCTATAGTAGATAAGGAATAAGAGCCACCTGTAAAGCCTGTAGCAGTTCCTTGAGAGGGTTTAAACCCAGGAGCCAAAGACAGAGTACCAAAGTTAGCTGGTTGCGCGGCTACGGGTAGCACACTAATAGCTGTAAGCAGCGCTAACAAATAACTGTTTTTAAATCTAATTAAGGGGTAAATAAACTTCATCATAGCCCTAGGAATATTTTGCATAAAGTATCTATCTATACCTACTCTAGCTAATAAAACTAGCAATTCCTTTTTTATGTGCCACAGTTTACTTTGGCATACAATAGTTTTTCGCAGAAGATTAAATTTATCTTTAACCTCAAGCAAAAAGCTATAAATAGGTTTAGTCTACCCAGTTTTTAATTTAGCAATGCCTCCTTTTTTACTAATTGTTATTTTGTTAATAACGGGAACTTTTTTTACTCAAGTATTTGTCTTAACTCCGCTCGATTTTCTCCATAGCTTTAATTTACCGGGAGGTATATTTTTAGCTTTGTTAGCGCTGGTGCTAATCTGGTGTTTTGGCGAGTGACTTATTTGGCATTGAATTTGAAGAAAACACCGCCAGTAAGTAATTGGTCTTTATTGTCGTAACTGCTAATAGTTAGCGATCGCAAATTATTAAAAAATGGCTTTCCCGCTACTTCCAGCAGGCTGATAATCGGCAATTCACGCTTAATCATTGCTTGATTTTCTTGCCAATCTATATATACATAGCCTTCATTTGGTTGAGGAAGGGCGCTCGTACTGGCAATAAATTGAGAATTAGCCGCTAAAGATCCGTTTTTGTTGACTTTTAAAACTTGTTCCATTGCAGCGATTGATGTGGTAAAAACTTCGTAGTTATCTACCGTAGTATGTACCCCTTGCACTTTGGCTTTGAGGGTAATTGATGACTCGGTAGGATTTGCTACGGGCGTTAATTGTGTCCATGCAGAGACTTTTTGATTTTCTAAGGGTAGAGAAGTAATACTTAGTTCTTTAGTAGAAGCGATCGCATTTAATTTTTCAATTCCTTCTACAGTGCTAGGAGTTTTTTCTACTACAAAAATCCAATCATTATTTGGTAGTTTTCCTAAAGCGTACTCTCCCTCTACCCAACTGAAAATATCGTTTTGTAAATTTAATCCCCAATTCTTTTGAAGTTCTGCTAATGAACTCTCCACTAATTTAGTTATTGATAAACTTGGAGAAACTTGCGCCCAAAATTGCTGCAAATTGCTATTAGGTAATGCTTTTAAATCTACTCCAGAAATTGCCAAATTCACTGCCGTAGGAAGATACTGTAAAGCCTTGGCTGGTTGCGCCAATGTGGGCGTTGACGGCAAAACTTCTTGATCTAATCCTGCAACTATAGTAGTTTCTGCAAGTAATCCTTGAGGATTTAATTCCAAAGCTACAATTTGACTTTCGTAAGTTGGCAAATCTAATTTTTTCTGCCCAGATAAACTAGGATGATTTAAAAACACTAAACCCACTTTACGAGCAGATAGTTGTGTAAGAGCTTGCTGATATTGGCTAGAAGTGGTCAAATTGAGATCGGGGGCTTGAACATTGTTAACGGCTTCTTTTAGAACTTGGGGATGATTGGCAAATAATACAAAATCATTGCCTACAACCGCCCCAGCAAAGCCGCTTTCTTTATTGTCCGATTGAAGACGAGGACTGTTGCTTAATAGCCTAATTCCGTTGGATTCTTCGATAACTAAATTAGCCCCGGCGATCGCCTTTTTTGTAAACAACAACTCTACAAAATCCCGGCTTTTTTGTGCGTCTTTAGTGGCGATGGCTAATAAATACCCCGGTTGTTGTCCATTACTAGGATCGCGATCGCGATCAGTGCTAGTTACAGCTACAGTAATTTCTTCCCCTACCCAAGGCTTAATATCTTGCTCGTAGTCAAGGTTAGTATTAGCTAGTACGCTATTTTTAATTTGGTTTAATTGGTCTTTCGTTTTGCGTCTTTCTTTAGGACTTGCGACTACTTGCGCCAAATCTTCGAGGCGATCAGGATTTACTAGCAGTGATACCATAATTGGCGCTTGCTTGGATACAAATATCGCAGCGCTGGGATTTTTTATGCTCCCAATTAGCGCCCCGTTTCCCAAACTTTTACAACCGCTAATCCCCGTTAAAAATACAATTACAACAGCTAATAGAGAAAAAAATGACTTTTGATTCATAGCGGAAAACCAATTGCAAAAATTAATATTGACAAAATATCAAGATCATGTATTCCCTTAAAAACTGGTGGGAATGCTAAAAATAAGTTTAGTAGCAAGTTAGAGCAAGATGTCAGCCCAATTTCAACCGCCGATTGTTTCCGTTAGTGTAGAAGAACTTGCCCAACATCTCAATAGTGGTGCAATAGAAGGATTGCAGTTGATAGACGTGAGAGAATTAGAAGAAATTGCGATCGCATCCCTTCCTAATTTTACGATTTTGCCTTTGAGTCAATTTAACCAATGGGCGGAGCAAATAACTACCCGTTTCGACCTTCACAAAGAAACCTTGGTATTATGTCATCACGGTATTCGTTCTGCTCAAATGTGTCAGTGGTTAGCTAGTCAAGGATTTACCAATGTTAAAAATATTACTGGTGGAATCGATGCTTATGCTAGTCAGTGCGATCGGGGCATTGCCTTATACTAAATCGTCGTGCCAGAAATACTAGCGACCAATTGCATCCAATCTATACAGCTTATTTGTTATCCTGTATAAATAGATTCAAATATTCAGCGAATTTTTAGACAGAATCTTTGCAAGCTCCTATAAAATTGTGCGTCAGGTTCGCTTCAGCTATGCAAGTCCAGCTTACCAACAGACAACAACATATACTTTGGGCAACAATCCGCCATTATATTGCTACAGCCGAACCTGTGGGTTCAAAAGCCTTAGTAGATGGTTATAAGCTGCGCGTCAGCCCCGCCACCATTCGTAATGCAATGGGGGTACTGGAAAAAGCTGGATTGCTCTATCAACCCCACACATCGGCGGGTAGAGTACCGTCAGATTCGGGCTATCGAATTTATGTAGATGAATTGATTACGCCTGCGGAAACGTCAACGCACAAGTTTGAGCAATTATTACAAGACTTGCGAAAAGAAGATTGGAGTTTAGAAGCTTTGTTACAAGGCGCATCACAAATTCTTGCCACCGTTAGCGGCTGTATTACATTAATTACCATGCCGCAAACCAGTACCGCTAGTTTGCGTCATCTCCAGCTAGTACAAGTAGATCCGGGGCGAGTCATGGTGATTGTGGTTACTGATGGCTACGAGACACAATCGGCGTTGATGGAGTTACCGGGCATAGAAGAAGGACAAATTGATCCAGAAGTAGTAGAAAGAGAGTTGCAAATTCTTTCTAATTTTTTAAATAGTCAATTGCGGGGGCAAAGTTTAGCTCAATTAGCGATCTTAGATTGGAGTCAATTAAACCTAGAATTTCAACGTTACGGGGATTTTTTGACCAATTTTTTAGCAGATTTGCATCGTCGCGCCAAGCCACCCGCCGCCACCCAAATCATGATTCGCGGCGTATCTGAAGTATTGCGTCAGCCAGAATTTTCTCAATTGCAACAAGTCAAGACAATCATCCATCTGTTGGAAGAAGAACAAGAACAACTTTGGCAGTTAATATTTACACCAGAGGTTGAAGGATTGGGCAGGCAGCGAGTGACAGTAAGAATTGGCGCAGAGAACCCTTTAGAGCCAATTCGTGGTTGTACGTTGATTTCGTCTACTTATCTGCGCGGTACTGTACCTGTAGGTAGTGTAGGGGTATTGGGGCCGACGCGGATGGATTATGAAACAGCGATCGCTGTTGTCGAAGCGGCGGCTGATTATTTATCTGAAGCTTTAAGTTGATAGCTGAAATTAGCTAATTTACAAAACCGCTTAAATTGAGAAGGTTATCTAAATAAATAAGATACTTATGAGTAAAAAAATTGCTTTTATAGTTTTGTGGCTAAGTTTTGTTACCTATGCTTTTTTCCTTGCTCCTCCAGAACAACCCGGCACTTTTGAATTAATTAAAAATCTTTCTACAGGTGTTTGGGATGGTGTGAATCCCTTAGTTATTGCTTTATTTAATATCATGGGGGTTTTGCCGATGATTTATAGTTGCTTGCTATTTATTGATGGTAGAGGGCAAAAGATATCTGCCGCTCCTTTTGCTTTAATTTCTTTTGGAGTTGGGGCTTTTGCAATTTTACCTTATTTATTTTTACGGCAGCCAAACCCAGAATTTCCGGGTAATAAAAATTGGTTCATTAAGTTACTAGATTCTCGAATTACAGGAGTTTTACTACTTCTTAGCACTGTAGGCTTAGTTGGATATGGATTAATAAACGGTGATTGGGCAAATTTTGTCGGACAATGGCAAACCAATCGTTTTATTAACGTGATGAGTTTAGATTTTTGCTTGCTTTGCTTATTACCGTCGGTACTAATAAGCGATGATATGGCTCGTCGCAATATGGATAATTCTGCACTATTTTGGATTACAGCGTTGCTACCACTATTTGGAAGTTTGATTTATTTATCTGTGCGATCGCCAATACCTGAAAAGAGCGAACAATTATCTAAGGCGCAAGCTGTATCTACATAATTAGTGAGACGTAGTTACCGTAAATTATCCGTTTTAATTGCATTAACCTACTTACTCTATATAAATTATGCTCAGAAAATCTGTATTGTGGTCTGTATGGGTGGGATTTATTGCCTATGTTTTACTTCTAGCACCACCTTTGCATTTACCCAAAACAATCGCACTACTAATAAACATATTGACTTTTCAATGGGGAGAAGTTAATGCAATTGTTTTGTCAATATTTGCTTTAGTGGGAGTTTGGCTACTAATCTATAGTTGCCTGCTATTTATTGATGGGAGAATGCAAAAAATTCCTTTTTGGGTTTTTGCTTTAGCTTCCGTAGGAGCGGGTGTAATTGGATTAATACCTTATTTGGCATTGCGAGAATCAAATCAAGAATTTACTGGAAAAAAAGATAAATTCTTAAACTTACTAGATTCTCGTTCTACAGGCATTATTGTGACTGTATTTACAATTTTTGTGCTAGTTTACGGCGTATTTGCGGGAAATTGGACAGATTACATTCAACAATTTCTTGGAGATCGCTTTATCAATGGTATGAGTTTAGCATTTTGTCTATTTTGCCTGCTATTTTCGACAGTTTTGGGCGATGATATGGCAAGGCGCGGTTGGTTAAGAGATTCTCAACTATTTTGGATAATAGCGCTAGTGCCGTTATTTGGGCCGTTACTGTATTTGTGTATCCGTCCGCCATTAATCGAATCTACAAGCTAGGGTGGAAGTACACGCCTATTTTTTAGCTGGGAATGATTAGTCGAAAAAAAAATATTGTTAGATTATTTAGACAAATATTTGCAGTGTTTCAGTATAGCGGACGAGCGCTGGAATTGGTATGGAACACTAGCCGCACTCTAACAATAATTTTGGCAACTTTGACAGTTATTGCTGGTTTGCTTCCTGCCGCGATCGCCTATGTTGGTAAATTAATAGTTGATAGCGTTATATTAGCCTCTGATTCAGGACTAATAGGCGATCGCAATGCAGCTTTTATTTACTTAGGAATAGAAGCTATTATAGTTGCCATTCTCGCCGGAAGCCAAAGAGGACTAAGTATTTCTCAATCTTTACTGAGGGTGCTATTAGGGCAAAAAGTCAATGTTTTAATCCTCGAAAAAGCGCTAACTTTGGATCTTGCTCACTTTGAAGACTCAGAATTTTATGACAAAATGAGTCGGGCGCGGCGAGAAGCTTCTAGTCGTCCTTTAAGCTTAGTTAGCGGTACTTTTAAATTAGTCCAAGACACGATATCTTTAGCTACCTACGGCGGGTTGCTATTGAAATTCTCTGGTTGGGTTGTAATTGTTCTGATTTTGGCTGCTGTACCTGCTTTTATTGCCGAAACTAAGTTTGCTAGTGTGGCTTTTCGTTTATTTCGCTGGCGCGCACCAGAAACGCGAGAGCAAACCTATTTAGAAACTTTAATTGCCAGAGAAGATTTTGCTAAAGAAGTGCAGTTGTATGGGCTTGGTGCAATGCTGTTGCAGCGCTACCGAGATATTTTTAATCGATTGTACTCCGAAGACCGAAACTTGACCCTGAAGCGGGGAATATGGGGTTATTTGTTGGGGTTAGTTAGTACATCAGCTTTTTACATTGCCTACCTATGGATTGTAGTTGAAGCGATCGCAGGGCGCATCTCTTTAGGAGACATGACAATGTATTTAGTAGTATTTCGTCAAGGACAAACTACTTTTGCAAGTTTCCTTAGTGCCATCGGCGGAATGTACGAAGATAACTTATACCTTTCTAACTTGTACGAGTTTTTAGAACAAGATATTCCTCAACCATTGGGTAAATGTACTTATGGTTTACTTCCTGGGGATGGCTTGCGGTTTGAAAATGTTTCCTTTACTTACGCGGGTAGCCTGCAACCTGCTTTAAAAAACGTTTCCTTACACCTAAAACCAGGAGACAAATTAGCAATTGTTGGCGCTAATGGTTCGGGCAAAACGACGCTAATTAAGCTGTTAACACGGTTATATAGCCCCAGTAGCGGGCGAATTGTTTTAGATGGGGTAGATTTGCAAGAATGGGATATGAACGCCCTGCATAAGCGGATTGGGGTAATATTTCAAAATTTTGTGCGCTACCAATTTACTGTCGGCGAAAATGTAGGAGTGGGAGATGTAGAACACCTAGAAGACGCGGCTAAATGGAAAACCGCCGCCGAAAAAGGGATGGCGTTAGCTTTTGTCGAAAAAATGCCCGATAAGTTTCAAACTCAGTTAGGGCGCTGGTTTAAAGATGGACAAGAATTGTCGGGGGGTGAGTGGCAAAAAATCGCTTTATCTCGTGCTTTTATGCGGACTAAAGCCGATATTTTGGTACTAGACGAACCCACCGCCGCGATGGATGCAGAGGCGGAAGTACAGATATTTGACCGCTTTCGCAGCTTGGCAAAACATCAAATGGCAATCTTAATTTCTCACCGTTTTTCTACCGTCAGAATGGCAGATGCGATCGCAGTTTTAGCAGACGGCGAATTAATTGAACAAGGAACCCACGAGGAGTTGTTAGCCGCCAATGGTCGCTATGCCAGGCTTTTTACCCTCCAAGCGGCAGGTTATCACTAAAACACAGGTTTTGTTGAATGAAGTTAAGATCTGGCTCAAATTTCTGACTATTTTGAGTTGCAATCGCTTCTTTTTGACCTTATCTCTACGAAAAAGAGCGATCGCCAAGAGTTCAACACCTTCCTGTCAGTGAAAACTTCAAATAAAAACAGGAATTTTATTCTTGACAAGGTAATGCAATTGCATTACCTTGAAAATAGAGTTTAACGACAAACTTGGAGGTCGCTATGGCTGCTAAAACAGTAGCCCCATGCTCAGAATCTACTCTCACTGATCGCGCTCAGACTACAATTCCTGCTCCCATTCGCAAAGTCCTTGGCTTGAGTAAGCGCGATAAAATTTTGAAATATTACCCCAA
>QQTW01002232.1_pt1 | contig 13992 bp, 14 predicted proteins | sample 1904831 | NCBI WGS metagenome assembly QQTW01 (sample SAMN09435610, study PRJNA476489) | Subsurface metagenome, whole genome shotgun sequencing project. | reverse complement strand
ACTTTGAGCGTAGTTCATGGAAGATGCGATCCAAGGTGTCGCGCGACGTGAACGCCATGTTGACATGAAAAGCTGATGTGAGATTAAGGGAAGTAGGGTTTAAAGATGATATTCCAGACAGTCCACAACCTCCCCCTCAGCGACCCTCAACAGAGATGAACTCGGTGAGTGCTCGGTGTGCATCAGAGTGAAGGTACGGGAGCTAGGTGTACACCGGCGAGGTTGATCGTCACTTGACGTTTGGTGCAGTCCGCATAGTACTTAGGTACGAGTTATGCACGGACATAAAATTTATCCATGAACGGTTATCGTCACACCGAGAGTTGCACTCATACCGGTAGACAAATCCTGGAGTGTTTCAATGTTCTGGAACCATCCAGCTCTTCATGTCCGCGCCTGAAAATCTGAACAGCCCAGGAAGGTAGAGATACTTCAAGAGACAGAATTCCGCAGCTGCATGAAGACCGAATACTCTAAACTATTCTGCATATAGACGCCCAAGGCCGTCTGTTCATTAACCTCATTTCGGTCCAATCCGGCGCCTATAAATTACCGTTCACTTTCCTCTCCTTTCTTGTTCTTCGCCGTCAGGCGTATTCCGACGCTCACCTCTCATATACTGTCACAAGTCATACTGTGTACGTCTCGACACAGGGGACGGAGACGCCCAGCAGAATCTGCGCGAAGCATATAGAAGAGTGCTACAAAGATGGAAGGATAACGTCCAGAAAGATGAGACACTGGACCCAAGTGGGGCCATTTTCCCAGAATCGCTGTCCAGCTGAGTCAATACTACGCCGTCAAGCCTCATCCACCGTCCCGCCAGCCTTACCGCCACGTATCAAGCAGGCATCTACGAGGCACTGAGCCAGCGATTGGATCATGTACAAGCATTCATTGCGTCTGCACAGTTGACATGCTGGGAATCACGGCAACAGCAATAGTCCGCAAACGGGAGGATCTCACGGTCTGGATAGACAAGAGATCTGATACGAGTAACGCTCTATGACCAGCTCCTCTTGGTTTCAGGGGGGGGCCCTATAGGGCAATTGAAGACAATTTAGCGAGATCGAGCCAGAAATTCTTGTCAGTAACGTGAGCATAACGATCGTACTAAGCAGATGGTCACCGGCAAGTTTAATGACCGGCCTGAGTTCTTTCCGGATGATTCGGAACTCTGCGCTGTTGGGACGTCCTAACGGAAGGGTGTGATGAGAATAATAATGGACTTTAATACGTCGGCAGGTCAAGAAGCGGCAGCTCTGCACGGGAGCACCCCACGATATCAATTGCAACTACTGCGGCGGCACAGTACCACACGTTTAACGCGAACACGCACTATATCACCTACCGATATTGCTACGTCAGCGCTGCATCCATCTGGGCGCCTCGCTCCAGTTCGGCCTTTATGGATTCACTCGCACCGGGGTTCGCACCCGCTGGTCCCCTGCCTCTGGAAGGCGTCAGTGGGAACCGTCTGATGTCCAGGAATTGAAGGTGGAGTTTTATCGGGCCTGCCCTTCAAGGCGTGAACTGAAAACTGCATATGCTGTTCCTCAAAGCACAGGAAAGTCTGTTGTCTTAGCTTAACTTAACAAGGTGTTTCAACTCTCCTGTAGGCGGACGTCGATCTCATTCTGAAGCTGAGCCATCTTGTGCATTCCAACACTGTGTTCGACTTACATCTCAGGCTCTTCTCCACCGCACTGCACGGTGTCAAGTCTTCAAGTTGGAAATTATCAGAAGGCTCATGGCTGCGTCTGAGAATCATGTCCAGTACATACGTTGTAGTAAGCGCGAAGTTCTGTTGCGCACCTTCACAGGACGACAGGATGCCCACGACACGTTTGATAAATTAGTGATGGGCGGCATTATGATGGTATGTACTGTACAATAGCTTGCATCAGATGCTTGTCCGCGATAACGGTCAGTCCTCGTCGGAATCCGCAAACATGTCTTCTGCTTTAGGACGCCTTCTTCTGGGTTTGGAACCGTCTGTCTCAGGCTCGACATCTTTTCGTTCCTTCATTTCGAAATCTTCCGAAGGAATTTCGACTTGGGTATTTCTAAGGACATTGTCGTCCTCGTTCATGGGTTCGCCATCCATATCCTCGTCCATTGGCTCGCCATCCACGTCCTCCATAGGTTCACCGTCCACGTCGTCCTCATCCATTGGTTCACCGTCAAAAACAACTGTTGGAGCTCCGTTGCTGTTGGAAACTATGCGCTCTGCTTCAGTATTCCTATGATCATCCTGCTGTATATTATCTGCATCCACGCTCTTCCATTTGGACTTTGTAGATGATTCAACTCCGACTTTCAGCTTCGCCGCCGCCTCTGCGGCCGCACTTTGCTGCTCGGCCAGTGTAGGTGGTGGGTTCGTGAAAACCGCCAGAAAGTGCTCCTGTGCAGTCTGTGGGAAGACACACCAGCTTTCCCACAGCGACAGAACAACGTTGACACTACGTTTCCATTTCTCGGCTCGAAGGCGACCCCATTGTAGGTCTTTCTCAAGCCTGCCAAGACCCTCAAATACTTTTCGGTTCTTTAACGCGGACTCGAAGAGCTGGCGATATCGCCAAGCGTGGCGGACACCACTGGTGGAGGAGGAAGACAGGATGTCCGAGACAATGTATAGAGCAATGAGCTTGGAAGACGACGGATCTTCTCTTTCATGCCTCTTTTCTGTGTCTTCGCCCTGTGTTTGAGGCTCTTTGACTTCATCTACTTTGACCCGGTCGACATTTGCACTGGTCAAAGCAAAAGGCCTCTCGATGTTGGATACAATCATGTCGACGATTTCATCAGCTCCCTCTCCGGCATGATTGATTGCAAAAGCCATGACCCGCGCAACGTCACCTTTCCGCAGCTTGGCAGTCGTAGTGGGCAGTCTGGCGAGGAGATGTGTGAGCTTGGCCTTTTGCAGCGGATTCAGGTACAGCATTTCCTTTTCTTGAACAACCCCTTCGGGGGGTGCGCCACCGTGGTTGTGCCGGCGTTCTCGGCCCTCGTCTCCAGATTCATCTTCTTCGGATGAGTCGTACTCTGGATCCGAGACAAACTCGTCAAAGTGCGTGATGAACTCGAAGGGTAATGACTTCTCTGGTGGAAGCCACGAGGCGCCACTATCGAATAGCCGACTGGTCGGATCACTATATCGAGGCCTCTGATTACCAGCCTGCAGTCCTGTAACTATTTGCCAGAGTCGCCATCTGTACCAGATACCCCCTGCGCTTCGGGGATCCCACAACCAGGCCCATCTTTCATGTCTCTGTACCTCGTGTCTGCTCATGAGGAGTGCTTCGAATTCAGGACCATGTGTGATGAGCGCTTCGATGGTTTTGTGTATTAGTTTGAGCTGTTTGATGTCGGAAGGTGGTGCGATATTAACTTGGACTGGAGCCTGACCCCTGCCAAACTGACCGGCACCGCTTGGCAGGTACGAGGAAGGCGGAGCAAAGCCTCTACCATGAAGATCTGGAGGAGGAGCACGCGATAGCAAAGGTCCAGGACCAATTGGGACAGGGCGCGCTCCAAAAGGTAGAGACGCCGCTCCTGACCCAGCTGCAAGGTTTCCCAAAGCCATTGAGCCCAAAGCGGCAGATGAAAGGTGCCGCGACAATGATAAGTAATGTCCCCAGCCAAGATATCTGTGCTGTAGAGAAATGATCACATTCTCAATGTCACTTGCTGGGGTGTCTTTCGCAAGCGTTACTATGGCTGACATTGATTTGCGTTCGGTGGAGCCTGGGCCGGAGGGAGGTAAGACGCGGACTGCATCCACCACTAATGTTCCGGGGAACAAACTCTTGATCACAGCGGAGGAGGTTCCAGGCGGGAGAGACGACAGGTGAAGGGTTGGTTTTGGCGGAACCCGCTCTGCCGTTCTCGAGTTGCTGGCCTTCGCATCCTCCTCGTCGGATTCCTGGAAAGCTGCGGCAGCGTCCAGTGGTTCGGCCGCAGAGTTCTCAAACGCAAAGAGCCCATGCTCTCGGTCTTTCTGAGGCGGAAATGAGCCGTCGAGATTCCGTTTGCGTGACAGCGACGGAGGCGGTCCAAGGCTTCCAGGGCCACTGCTTCCTCGAGGCCCTGACGGCGCGAAATGTCTTTTTGAAACTCCGCCGAATCCACCCCCTCTAGACCCAGCCGGCGGGCCTACAACAGGAGCTGTACTCGTTGCCGGACCCGTTCCAGTCTCACTGCCCCCTTCAAATGATTTGACAAAGTCATCGTAGACCGCCGCTGTTTCGGCTTCCTCGCGTTGCCTCTTCGCCTCGGCTTCCGCTTTCTGTCGCTCGAAGAGTGATTTCTTGGTGGGCGCTATGAGTTTGTTCGATATTTGCGGGAATTCCTTGATTTTGTTTGGCTCCGCCATGGTATTGCTCTGCGAGGTGTTGTGCTGCGAGATAAATGGTGGTCTCTAATGGGTCGTTCTTGAATGAGGTTCATGCCTGTCCAAAACTTCTTATCGATAAGCCCAGCTTCACTCTAACCTTTGCGCCGGACGATGATGTCTCAACTTGCAAGAAATTGTGACTGTTAATAATGCACTTGAGTGACTGAAAGCTGATCTTCTAGCTTGTTGTCGGAGCTGATCTTTCAGATGCTGATGGTACCCAAGTCGGGACGCTGGCTGGAAATTACCTTTTAGTAACCTTGATTTCAGTCAATAGGACAGGCTTCATGGCTATGTCCACTGCGGAGGAACTGCAAGCCCTCCTCAGATTTCTGTCCAAGGATGCCAAACTACCGCTGGCAATAGCGATGAGCAAGGTAAAAGCATTGCAGTCTGCCGGCCTAAACAGGTGCGTCGATCACGAGCCTCGGACGTGCCCTGTTTAATGAGATGGTAGCATCGAAACCATATCAAAGGCCAACATTAAAGCCGTACAAGACATATTTGGGGATGAGAAGGTTTCGAAACAGGTGCTAAACGCGTCGAAGAGAGCATCGAAGAAGAGATCGGCTGGCGAAGATGTGTCTCACGCCTCTCCTAACAAGAAATTGAAGAACCAGGCCTCTACTGGAAGTGGTCCAGATCCAGCTCTCTATGAACAGTCACTGAAGCTACCTGACTGCAACTTGAGCGACGAAGAGTTGGCAAAGATTACCATAATTACCAACAGGGCGCCTCTGGTGTTAGCTTTTGCGGTCACACTCCTCAAATATACCATGCCAGAGCAACCGCTATCCAGTCGATTGAGTTTAGCACAAGCCGTTGTGAGTGCCAACTCGCGGAGCAAGGCAGTAAGCCTAGGTATAGAGTCGGGTAAGAGTGCAGAAGAGGAAGGTTGGGGCCAAGGTCAGCCTGTCGTTCGTGTTCTGGGACGGGAAATCAAGGTGATGAAGAGGTCGGGCTATGAGTCACAATCTGAGGAGGGCAAAGAGGAATCGGAAGGCCAGCTCCAGACTCGCGAACCAGTTGAGGGTGTCCAGCAGAGCGCCAATGAACAGCCAGCTCTTTGGGGCATTGATCTAGAAGCATTGAAGAAGTCATACAAGCCACCGGCTATCGGCGCAGCGGTGGGAGAAGGGCTTCCCATCTACACGGCCCAATCAGCTCGAAACTATCTGCTGAAATCCTTCCAAAGCACGACAGTCTCCACATCTAATCCAGGCACTGCGGCAAAGAAATCTACTGGTGAAACAAAAGCAGAGAAGGAACTCAACCTGGGCTACCTGCTCCACGCTCTGGACCTCCTTTACCAATCATGGGTGCCGACACTTGGCCCTCAGGAGCTGGACCGAAGAGCATGGGGCTGGTACATCGCAGTCCGTCCAAAAGTTGAAGACGGCGTTGCTGGTTGGGGCGGCAAAGGCAATGTGGCCATGTCGCACATCTTGGATTTGATAAGAAAGAGCGACTAGACAGCATGGGAAGCCCGGAATAATGTTTCTCTTTCAGGATTGAACTCATGGCTCACGAAGTCCTCCAGAAGCGCAAGTCTCGGAGATCGTGCATCACAGGCACAAACTGTCGAGTATAAGGCGAATCAGTGACACCCGTTCGGACGGTGATCATGCGCTCGTGGTATTTTCCTTCACGGTCGAGCAGTACTGGGTACCAACCGGCGGCTATTGCACCCAATACATCCTTCTCAAGCTCATCGCCTACATAGAGCGGCGTGAAGTCGTCAAAACCGGTTGAGACATCGACTCCAGCCTCGGTTGATAGAGCTTCGCGGAACATGGCTTTCGCAGCGTCGAAGATCCGGGTATCAGGCTTCTCGCAACCCACGTCATAGCTCAACACCACGAAGCTCACGTCCGTTACGGCGCCGTCTTGAGGGGAAAGTCTGACTTTTTCGATGCTTCGCCGGCCTACACTCAGGCCTAAGGATTCCAGGATTCCAGGTATTCTGTCGTCAGAATTGGTGATTACGCCAACCGTCGTTGAGCTCCACGGCCAGTCGGATCCGGATCGGCCGTGCTTTTTGACCTGCTGCAGCATGTCGAAAAAGGGCTTTACATCCGGATAAATTGAGTAACCTTCGCTCGAAGAAAACCGGTGGATCAGGTCCGGTACTAGCCGTTCGGGCAATTGATGGGTTACATCCACGAAAGGGGTGAACGTCCGGCTTATCACCTGAGACACGAATCTTCTTATCAATGTTTGAGCATTTGAGTTTAAACGGCCGAACGACAAGTTCCACAGCTCAATGCTGTTTGACGGAACTGCTAAATGCGGAAGAAGTTCGGTTCGCATACCTCCTTCCACCATCTGCTTGCCCCTATATTCTCAGTCTTTCCATAGTTGGGCCATTGCGCCGCTGTTTCTTTAAATGCTGAATGTTGGATCACACAACTTATCAGTGGATGTGTACGAAAGCTCTATGATGTACGACACACCCTTTCTAAATGCTGAATGCACATCTTCATCGCTGAATCCAGCAAGTCCATGCTTCCTGGCCACCTCGGCGTACTGGGCAGCTATAGGAGCGCGAGGGCTGAACAGAGTGCCGAAGGCGTCCAAGCCCAGGAGAAGGTGTTTCTTACTCGACATTCCGCGTAAACTGGGGCCATGTATGGGTGGGAAAGGCCGGGATGCAGAGCTATACTTCTATGCAAGAGGAGGTTTTGGTATATTGGACACGATGACGGATGACTGCTTCAACAAAGTATGAAGGAATTCGGAGCGTCCATTTCTAGGTATATCATGAAGCTATTATCCTGGCTCACGCGTATTCTGTAACCTTGGAAAGACAGTAACACGATCCACGGATGTCTGTAATAGGTACCAGGGTACTTTGATAGCTCGCGTGGACCTCTCATTTGCCACCTTTCGGTTGGTCGCCGGGCGAAAGCGGTAGTAGTGCAGGTGGCTGAAATCACAAATGCGACTTATTCGGGGTTTCAAGCTCTTTAGTCACGCCGGCCGCCAGGTCACTCTCCTCCTCATCATCCCAGTCGACGTGATGGAAATATCAACCCTCGTCCATTCCCTCCTGCTCGACTGACCAGACTGCACTCACCACCTGCCACGGCATCACGCGCAGCCAGCCAACTCTGGGCGAAGCTGTGGTCGCCTCTGCTCCACTTTGCCAGCAGCAAGAGGCTTCTACTGGCAGACACCTGCAACAGCTGGCCTTGATGTTGTGTTAGGGCTCTGCAGATATTGCTTCATCGAGATCGCTCGCCAGCACAAGTCTGCCAGAGAAGTTTGGTTGTCGTTGCTAGTGCCAGTCCGAGCGTTGACGTTATCAGCTCTAGTATAAACATCCCGTACGGACTATTTCACTTTCACTGCACAACTCTCGTCGGACACCGTACGCCGCCGCCATGCCTTGCTTTCACGGGCTCGCCGTGAGCATCCACACTCCCGAAGGGCCTCTGCCCGAATATTCCATCCAGAAGCAGTCAAAGTTCCACCGCATCACCTCGTATATCCCGGTACCTCCAGCCAGGGTGCCTACAGGCTCCACCACCAACAAACCCGAACAGTCCACCTTCGCCATCTCCATCACCCTACTCACTCCGGCCTTACCTGTGCCTTACTCGACTCCGAAGCCGACTGCGGCAGACCCTTACCCAAGAGCCAAGATCGTGAGCGGGCTTCCTGGATCGGGAGATCGAGCAAAGTATGGCTCCGTGATCGGGCCGTATATCCCGCTCACCTCTTCACCAAATGAGACCATCGCAGCATACATATACTTTGACGGCAGAGCGAAAGAAGAGGTGGCCACCCTGCTCAGGCGAGGTGAAGAGACATGGGTGAACTCGCGATGGGTGAGCGTTCCGGAATCGGAGGGAGGAGGTCTTGCCGAGCGGGAGTTTCTCTTCAGGGAGGTAGGCCTCGAGCGATGGCTCAACGGACTTGACCTGGAGGGCAAAGACGCTGCTGCTCGGATTGAGCGGAGAAAGAAGAGGCTGGAACATAAGCGTCGGAAGAAGCAGGCGGCCGGCGGAAGCGATGACGAAGACATTGACGACCTCGGCCTCAAACTCCGACCCGTCGAGAGGAACGGAGTTCTTCGATATGGCGACGACAAGACCGTCCCGGTGGAAAGTCTCTCTGGCGACGAAGGCCTCTTCACGACAGACTTGGACTCTGAAGATGAGCCGCCGATGCCCGAAGCTGCTGGGCAGATCAAGGTCGCACTGTTCAGAGTGCTCGCGTCCGGGGAGATCAAGCGCGGAGAGTACTCTCCTCAATTTGACGCCCACGATGACGACGAGGCATCGGCGCAGAATGGACACGCTTCTGGTGAAGCAGACGGCGAAATCGACCACACCACCAGCTTCGCCAAGCCAAAGACTTTGGATCCGAAATCCATCAGCACCCAGACCGTCACCGGTATCGACCCTCCGGACAAACCCTATGCTGTTTTTACCTTTCTGTATAGGGGAGAACGTGAGTAAATCCCATCGACTCATTCTTCAGGTTGAGACTAATCCACTGCTCGGTCAGGCCAGCTTCAGAAGATGGGCATCTTGCCATCTCCGCCTCGGGTCAAGACAGTACCCCAGAAGAAGAAAGGGCCGCAGATTGATTTCGCAAGCCTTACCCCGCTGACTTCCACCGGCACGAAGAACTTTGCCGGCTATCGGGAGCCTGTTCGATCACCTACCTCCGCGCAGAAGAAGTCTGGCAAACACGCCGCTGATGACAACGCCATGGACAGCGACGCGGATGACGAGGAATACTATGCTCCGGTCGCCGAAGACGCCAATGATGCCGATATCACGCAGGAGCCTGCAGGCATGCTATCCGCCGAGGATGCTCTGAGGCAAGGAGAACTGGCCGAGGGAGTACGAAAGATCAAGGTTCGTTCCCTCCATGACTGTCCCTACCTCGTAGTGCATTATGAGCGCCACAAGCCGTCCTCATGGATTTGATGCTGACATACACTCCAGCTCAAGCGTCAACATTCCGCCGAACCGCTCGCACCCAACTCCGCACCACGCAAGTCATCCATCGCGAACAGCCCCGGGTCAAACACACCCGATCCAGCATCCTCTGTGGCCACGCCACCGGCCCCAACTTCCCAGCCCTTTTCGGCATCCTTCGCTCCATCGGCTATGCCAGCATCCACCCCGGCTCTACCAGACGTGGCTCCCGAGGCGCTCGTCGGCAGCCCTTTCAAGAAGCACCGCGCCAGTCTGCCTGGTTTCGACGACGGCGTGCGCAGAAGTCTGGGAGCGGCGTTCGTTACTGGCAACGACAGCGCCAAGCCGGAGGGCTTGCGGGAATCACCGGAAGCAGGAAACTCCGCAGCCTTAGGCTTGGGAGTCAATGGCGGTATTGCTGGTGACAAGGTTATGGACGAAGAGGAATTGTGACTGTTGAACGTTCAGAACCTCATGATGGGCTGAGCGCTGATTGCTGTGAGGTCGTGCATCCTGCTCGGTTGGGTGCGGAGTGGGTCTTGAATAGCCTTTTTGGCTATTTCCAGTCGAGCAGCAGTTGACTGCAGAGAACATGTCTTGGGCTACAGATTGTCAGGGATGCTCTGCTTCTTGACACGGGCACCGACGGATCACATGGACAGCTGTGCCACGTCCACTGGTGCGGCGCAATGTCATCCTCTGGGAAGACATGCAGGCGCGCATAATTGTCGGGATGCATCTCCGAGCCTTCTGTCTCGGACATCTGTTCCATATTAGAAACTTGTCTCCTTGTTCTCGGTCATGCCGCTCCCGGTTGCCTGGGCCGTCTCTCCGGTGCGGCAAGTCGCTCTGCGTTCTTTCGGTTTCGTCCGGCGTAAGGTCACTTGGCTTGCCTTTTCCACCGTTGTGGATAAAGGCTCAGTCAAGCAATGCTTTTGCTCACCCCCGGTTCGATGGTGAGACAAGGTTCTCGTCGAGGTTAAAGCAGCCAGCAGTCCAGCAAGACAGGCAATACAAAGGCAAGGGACTGCTGAAGGCATAATTTGTTGATTCTGTTAGTGGGGATTCGCCCTACAAGCATACGTAGGTAGCCAGCGTTCCAAGGACGAGATGTACATCTGCGAGTTCTCAGATCCAAGCTTCCTGGAGGCCTGTAAGCAGCGATCGAGTGCACCGCTGATCTGACCATCTGTTTGAATGGGATAATGGAGTTGTTGGTCGATGTCAGATAGTTTTTGATGCCTAGAAGCTCGCAAGAGACGTAAGATATCACTTTCTACCATTTCTTGGCGTGCACGTAGATTCTCGAGACATCTTGACGTGAGGATTCCGATGGATGATCACGACTTCGAGATGGGAGTCACGTTGATTTTCTCACGAATGAGCATACGTGATCTTCTCTTACTAAATCTGCACGCCCTTGCCAAGAACTCAGAACATGCGACACCACATCATCACACTCAACACCCCCACCAGCGCGAGCTTCAGATCGCGGGCGCGCTCGCTGCACAGCTCGTAGATGGTGGCCAGGTTGAAGGTCAGCGCGTAGAAGGCCGGGCCGGTGTCGACGAGTTGCTCGAGGATGAGACGGGCCTGGGTTGAGTGGGGTGAGCAGTTGGCTTCTCTTCAGTGTTGATGAGGTCAGCGATTGAAAAGGGAAGCTCACCTCTTTGACACGGCCGGTGTAGAGCAGCGCTACTGCCAAGTTCTGGGCGATCATGGCATCGTCATCAGTCGCGTGGGCGTTCTCCGCTTCGTCTGATTGAGCCGACGCCTCCTCTTCCATCTCAGCACCCTCGTCCCCACGAAGCGCCGTCCAAGCAGCGACCGCGCCCTCAAAGTCGCCATCCGCCATCAAAACCAGCGCGTCGAGCAGCCTCATCCGCCGCGACCCGTCCTCCACGCCCTCGGCCCCCAAACACCTCCTCGCAGCACCAACATCCCCGACGCTCAACCAAAGCAACGCCTCACGCCACCGCCCAACCTCCGTCCGCGCGTCTCCCAACGTCGCCAGATGCCGCGCCGCGCCCTCGAGATCGCCCGTCTCGACGAGCGCGCTGGCAACCCGCACGCCCAGGTCGCGCAGCCGCGCCGTCCAGAGCTCGAGCTGGGCTCGCGCCCGCGCGACGCCGTCCCGCGCGTCCCGGGCCAGCTCGTAGTAGGCCATGATGCCGCGGCGCCAGTCGGCATGGCCCAGAGCCTGCAGGCGGACGGCGAGCACGCGCAGCTCCCAGGGGACGAGCGGCGCGCCGGAGAGCGGGTGGCGGTAGAAGGCGGAGCTGAGGTCGGAGAGGAGCTTGGCTTCCTGCGCGGCCAGGCCGTGGCGGTCGAGCAGCGTGAGCGAGGCGAGGCGGGCGTGCAGGAGGGAGAAGATGCGGTGGTGGTCGGTGCGGGAGACGGTGGTTGTTAGGGTGAGTGCGGCGGTGATGGCGGCGGCGCGGTAGTGGCCTTGGGAGAGGAGTGTCGGGAGAGGGGTTCCTGGGACGGGCTGGAAGGTTGGGGTCAGGAAGGCGGGCGGGACGTCGGCGGAGGGCAGCGGGTGGAAGTTCTCCGGGCGGAGCAGGTGGCCGAAGTCGATGGCGGGGGTGTCGATGCTGTGTCTGGAGGATGAGTCTGGAGACAGGGGAGACGTGACGGAGGCGTCGGCGGCATCCTGGCGCGGCGGTTGCCGTTGGGTTGGGGTTGGAGTGGAGGTCGAAGAGGGTGGTGACAGCGGATCGCCAGCAAGTGGACTGAGAATGGTAGTTAGTACTCGGAAAGAGCAGATATCCCATATCATATGATGATGACTCCGATATTGCTTACTCGTCAAGCGGACCCTTGGTGGAGCGGGGTGTTGCAACTGAGGGCGGAGCGGAGCGGAATCAGCAGGTGCCCGATCGCAATGGCGGAAATGAAAGCAAGAACTCACTTCGTCTCCGGTCGTCGGCGGAGCCCACGCGGGCGTGTCGGGGAGGCCCTCTGCCGTCCGGTCGTGACGACTCCATATAGAGGTCAGGGTTCCTCGATCAGATTCTGTTACTCCTACGTCCGTTATGCACCCAAAAGCGAATGATGAGACGAAGCTTCTGTCAAGAGAAGCGGCCGTTTGATAGAGACAACCTGTGGAAGTCCAAATTCCAGGTTTCAGATTTGGTTCTGTCACGTGCTGAGGCCGAGATCGGGCAGTAATCTTGGCAGTGAAGGCGGTGAATAAGCGGGCGCTTCTGATTGGCGAACTCTAACTACAACCCCCCACTTGTCGATTTTCAGGCGCAAACTGTTTTCCGACTTCGGGACTACGGCGTCACCACACAAAATACCAGTCAATTAGTCTCTGACTCAAGCAGCGGCTCAGAGAAAACATCACCACCATCACCATTTACCATTGCCGCCACTCTGCTCCACGCTCAGCCAGTCAAGGGCGAACGTCACGGTCTGGTGTCCTGAAGCGTCGTCAATTGCTCGACTGCTCGATGCTCTGGCGTCTTCTAGACAACTGAGTTGATAGAGCAACCGCTCTGCCGCCGCTCGGTTTCTAATTGAGTCATCCCTCCACTCAACAACGATGCGTCAAGCGGCGACGCGGCAAGGGCAGGGTGCTCTGCGGTGCATCGACTCCCTTCGCCGTCCTCGCTGTCACCAGCCTTTCTCCTCGTCATCACCAGCAGCAGCAGTCGCTCCTCGTCGAACGCCTTCGACCTCGTCCGCTACCTCTCCTCCTTCCTCCTCCACCAATGTCACAGAAACAGCCAAGAGAGGCCAGAGTACCGCAGCCGCTGCTGTCGCTCGCGACAGACCGGTTCCCAGTCCGGCCTTCAACAGGGACAGCACGGCGTGGGATGATGTTCAGCCACTGCGACCCTACCGGCCGCAGGAGATGGACCACACTTTTGTCGGCATGAAAGGTGGCGAGATTTTTCATGAGATGATGCTGAGGCAGGGCGTCAAGCATATCTGTACGTGATATCAAAACTTTGGGTCTCGAGAGAAATGTAGACAGGAACAGTGTGCTGACATTGACTCAGTCGGATATCCTGGCGGTGCCATCCTCCCCGTGTTCGACGCCATCTACAATTCCAAACACTTCGACTTCATCCTGCCGCGGCACGAGCAAGGAGCCGGACACATGGCCGAAGGCTACGCCCGTGCGTCTGGTAAACCGGGCGTCGTGCTCGTCACCTCCGGACCCGGCGCGACCAACGTCGTCACGCCGATGCAGGACGCGCTCATGGACGGCACTCCCATGGTCGTCTTTTGCGGGCAGGTACCGACTACAGCCATCGGATCGGATGCCTTCCAGGAGGCAGATATCGTAGGAATCTCGAGACCTTGCACAAAGTGGAACGTCATGGTCAAGAACATTGCCGAGCTGCCGCGACGCATCAACGAAGCCTTTGAGATTGCAACCACCGGAAGACCGGGACCTGTTCTCGTCGACTTACCCAAGGACGTCACTGGCGGTACTCTGACCCGACCGATTCCTGTCTCGAGTGCCCTTCCCACGTATCCCAGCGCAGCAACCGTCGCCGCGAGGGAACTGAGCATGAACCAGCTGCACGGCGCCATCAAGCGCACCGCAGACCTCATCAACATCGCCAAGAAGCCTGTGATCTACGCCGGACAAGGCATCGTCTGCCAGCCCGACGGACCCAGACTCCTCAAGGAGCTGGCAGACAAGGCCTG
>QQTW01002231.1_pt1 | contig 13994 bp, 19 predicted proteins | sample 1904831 | NCBI WGS metagenome assembly QQTW01 (sample SAMN09435610, study PRJNA476489) | Subsurface metagenome, whole genome shotgun sequencing project. | reverse complement strand
GACGCGGCTTAACGTGGTTGCAAGTGATAGAAATCCACAAATCAGAGCTCCATCAAATAAGCACTTTCAAATTGTCAGTTACAATGAGATCTTTCTAGAGGGTATCATCGTCCAGTGCGCGCCCTACCAAGGTCCTCGAACTCTCACTCGTCATACACACTTCGAGAAGCAAGAAGACGCGAGGTGGCCAAGAAAATCAAGCTCAACCGGACAGGCCCCATGCGAGTCTCGACCGCGGTAGCCTCGACGACGGGGTTGCGGACGCGCACCCGAGGCCCAGAAGCCTCGTGAGCGGCGCCCCGAAAGCAGCAGGGACCGGCGGTGATCGACGCAAGTCCCGACGCCTATCGCCGCGTCGATTGGCCCCGCAGCCCGCTTGGCTCTGGGACCCTCCCACTGGGAGCCTCGGCGTGGCAGCGCGCAAGTGCCGGGGCCGCCATTATGCTCGCTCGCTGGACTGGGCTTTTTGGGGAGCCCTGGTGGCGTTGGATGGGTGGGCATGCTGACCTTGGGACCAGACTGACCCAAACGGGCCGGCGTGCGTATTTTAGTAGGCTGCCCAGGGCTGGATCGGTGGGTGCGATTTCTCTCAGACTTTTCGTTGAGCAAACTGGGTTTTGATTTCTTGCCACGATGCTTGCTGTTCATTGCTCATAAATACCTCTCCGCGCCCTTTGCTCACTCTTGCGACTCTTGTCGAACGATCGTGAAGGTTTCGCTGTCTCACATAGATTCGTCTCTCCGCACTGAAGCGCCTCTTGTCTGTCTGTCTCAGTCTATCATTTACACACTCGTTCAAAGCAAGCTCGCCACCTGCTGCTTCGCTTTCGGTGCCTCATACCAAACCTTTAACTTAATACCGTCTTGCTCCCGCCCCATCCTCTCATTCTCTCTCCTCCATCTTTCGTCTTACAAGCCGACCTCGCCATGACGGCTTCCAAATTCACAGAGCACCTCGACAGTTACCCCGCTTACTCACATCGCAACGTCAGCCTGGACGACATCCTCGCCGAGACCCGGATGCGCTCCTTCTCAAGCAGCAGCCGCACCAGCTCCGAGAAGCCGCTCTCCAGCCCGGTCGGCAGCGAGACCATCAAGGAGAAGCTGCGCCGGCTCACCATCGGCTCCAAGACGCGCAAGTGAAAGTCGCAACGACATACCACTCGTTATGGCTTTCCTATAGCTTCCCCCACGCCCTGCGTTCGCTGGACGGAAGACATGTCCAGGAATCGCCGGGGGGAGCTGCGATCTGGAACATCACACACGGAGATCCAGAGACATCGCACATGATCCCTGAGGGAGATCAGCCGGAGCATCGTCCGATGCCTCAGTCGCTTCTTCGCGCCTTGATCGTCGCCAACCTTCAAGGTCGCGTGTGCTTGACGACCTCTCAGAGAGAGACATCGCACACTAGACGATTGGAGCTCAGCATCAAGGCCGTCGTGGCGCCAGATGCGCGTCTAGACTCCATGTCTCATCGGCAGCGACTCTTCGACAAAGCGATCTGAATGGGCAGAGAAGTCGGTGTGAGCAGCGACGAGAGATTGGGTGCGCTTTGAAATGGGTGTCGTGTGCACCGAGCGTGTGACCTCCAAGGGTGTGGCGTTGGTGTCGCGAGTCGGATGTTGATTGCGGGGTGGAGCATGCCGTTGCGGCTCAAGTTCGACGATGCATTCCAAGGCATTACTCTAATAACTCTGATCAGTACATAATTTTAATGACAACCCATGAGTAATTCAATGTATAAAAATGCGCCAGCGGCATCGGTGTTTTTTTCACTTCCACCATCCGTACGATTGAAACTGATGTTTGAGGCATTCCATGCCTGACGAAAGCCATGAAATCAGAGATGGCTCTTTAAAGCATAGGAACATTTTCACAGACCATAATAGAGCTTCAAAAGAGCCAGAAAAACACATCTTGGTTAGGACTGAGTTCTGCATAGAACAATGAATTAAGAAAAATCGAAGATAAGCATCTTCGTGGTGCCACAATAATTTCTGCATGATCAACAAGTTCCTTTGTCCAGTATCAAGAACTTCATAGAGGGAAAAAAAAGGTTATGATGAGGGTGGGATTCTACACATGTTAGTCCAAGCTCGATGTCTCAACATCATTTGATCGCATACCGAACCCACGCTCTTTCGAATTGCGGTTTGACATTCAGTCTCTCATATAAATCGGAACTCATATGTGATTCTTTTACCTAAACGCAACGCCTTAACCGCTCGGCCACCTCACCGGTGTGATCGAATAAGCTGCGAAAAGTAACATATAAAGTGTGATGCACAGGAGCTGATCTCGGTCCGGGTAAGGCTTCGTCGTAGAGAGGTCGAGATTATGCGGTCGGACCAGCGAAGGAATCTGTTGGATGGTTGCATCTATATTTAGAATAAGCGAGTGTCTGTGCTTTCAATGGGCCCGAGCTTCCACGTGCCAGGCGTGCCAGGGTCCTGGGTTTGTTGTGTGCACACGGTTCTGCGTTGGCCGCTTCATCATCAAGCCGGAGAAAGTCAATCCATGGATGGCTTGCAGCTGGGCCGATTTGGATCAGGCATACTTTCTTCGAAGGAGTCGACGTTCGGCTGGGGCTTGGATGGCAGTTTTGGACCCCAAGTTTGACACCAGCCGTGGAATCTCTTCAGAGTGCTCATGCATCCATGCCCATGGATGGTAGCCGTGAACATCAGTCAGTGGTGGCTACGATAGAGCCGGCGCTGTAGAAGTGTGAGGACCAGTTGCTCCGGACGAAGAAGCGTGCTTCATCTAGAGCTGAACGAAATGAACAAATCAGTCGAGCAAGCGCTCACGAGCCTGATACCCACCTACACCGGCTCTTTGCCGCAAGAGCTGGTTCAGCTTGCTCTGTCGCTGCTCGCCCAGTCGAGAAGCAAAGCCAGCAGCTTGAAGGCCGAAGAGGAGATTGCTCGAGGCTACGCGTGCGCGCATCTGGCTTGCGAGAGGTGAGATCAGACCGGACCAGAGACGACAATGGCAGTCATCGCGTTAACCTCCAACAGACTGAAGCAGAATCTCAACCTGCCACCCATCGAGCCGAGGCCGCCATGTCCTCCTCGAGTCTACAAGAAAGTGTACAACTACCTGGACACCGCGTTGCCTGCCAAAACGCGGAAGAGAGCCGCTTCTGGTCCAGCTGAGACTCCAACAGCCCCTTCTACTCCTCGTACGCCGTCCAAGGGCACGCCATCGCGCGGGAAAGCGCTCAAGCAAACCCCAGTAAGCTCGGCCAAACCTCGCAGCAGGGCATTGCAGCTCCAGAGCAGCGTTGACGATGGCGCGCCGGATTGGGTCATGCCTGCGGTGCGGGTTCTGTGCAGGGCCTTTAAAGCACCCGCAGCGGCGCCGCATATCTATGCTGGAGTCTGCTCTGCGCTGAAAAGTCCGATGCCAACACCTTCGTCCAATATCAATGATGACAGTCCCGCAGCTAACACTCGCAAGGCGAGTCGTAGATCTGCAGCATCAGCGCAAGTCACTTTGCGAGAGTCCATTGAGGAGGCTCAGATTGCCGGCCTAATCATAGCTATTGCGTTCTATACGTTTACCAAACTCTCGGGGAAAGAGACGTCCGCGCCGATGTTTGAGCGACAGAAGAAGCTGGCGATCCAGACACTAATGGCCACAGATACTGGCAGCGACCATACCGAGGATGATCTGCTGCGAGACTTGGAAACGTTTCTACGTCAAGCTCAAACAGGATGGCTCGAACAGGACTGGTATATCAATATACCAGAGGCTGCTGGTCTCTCCGTGGAAAGAGCATCGGAAGGCGAAATGGAGGATGCAGACATGGATGACGAGTCCGACGATGGGACCAGTGCCATTCCAAAAGGACTGAACTCGCGCACAAAAGCTGGCGCAAAGAACGGCACGACGGGCTCAAACATATACGCTGTCCAGGGCGGCCTAGGCACTATGATGCAGGACAGGGTAGACTATCTGAGCGAGGCGCGGCTCGCCGATTACGCTCAGTGGAAGGCTAAAATCATGGCCAGAGTCGAACTGATCGAGACACAGCAGAAGAATCACACGGCTTAAAGCTGTGCTAAATCGAGGACCAAGCCCAAGCTTTGCTGGAGCAGCGGCCGCATGGGAAACAGCGACCAAGCTGCTTGGAAGCACACATCCTACTGAGCCAGACGACTTCATCTGAATCTATTCTCAATACCATATGCTACGGGTTCTATGGTGAGGAATCTGCTCCTCGCCCGCAGCTTCCAGTTCTTTCATGGTATCATAGAGGAAAAAGTCTATCAGAATCGCATTTACCTTGGACTCGGGGTGTCGACGGCTGATCTCCTGGCGGATTAATTCAACGCACCATATACTGCAGCCTTGGCTGTATATCAGTCTCATCGGCCAAAGCTATATACTTCTGTCGCACCGGCTCACCTCGAAGCTGGATCTCCCAGCTGTGTCCGGACTCGATCTCCGTCTGCTTGCGAATCCGGTTGTCCAGCGGCGGACTATAAGTTAAACAGCCGAGCGTGTGCAGTCTCTGTGGGATGCGATAATCTGGCCATGGACATCACACTCAGCACTATCTGTCAAACGCGCGGACAAATCAACCACATACCGGAAAACATGGTTATACTATCAATATCTTCGAATTCCCCAAAGCTCTCCCCCTCAAACGCAGCCCAAAGGTCAGCGACGAAGATCTGAGCGCGCTTCAGAAAGCGGACATTCCGTCCCTCGAAGCGTGTCTCGTCTCGAAAGCACGGGAACTCGTCTGCCAGCGTGTTCACCAATGCAGCTGCAGAGTGATTAGCTCTGGAGACCAGTTCCGTCACACTGCTGTCGAAATTCTGAAGGGTTAGCAAAGCACCAAAACTCTGTCTGGCCAGGCCAATCCGGTGTAGGCTACCTTTTGCAATATCTCTCCTGCTTCACGCAGACAATGCATGCGCTCATTGAATAGCGGAATCTCCTCAGACGTCGTCGACCGGAAGACGGACCGTAGAATCTCTTCGCTGCACTTTTCCTCGTCACGCCAGAACTCAGGATCAGTGATGGGTATATCTTCGCGTGACATGAGCAGCCCGCCTCAGACAACCATCACACATAAAAACCACAAGTATAAAAATTCACGCCTACCTTCTTCCACCGCCCTTCCCACCGCCGCCACCAAACTCCAATACCCCGTCCACCTCTTCCCACGCCACTCGACCTGAAACCGCTCCTCCTCCGTCCTCTCCGACCAGAAGCAAAAATTCAGCAGATCCACCGTGAAGATAAATCTCACAGTCCCCTCATCTTTCGTCTTGGGATGCAGCTCGTGCGCGGCCCAGGCGGCGGTGCTGTAGGCGCGCTGCTGCATCTGCGTCCAGATGAGCTCGGCGGCGGCTTTGGTGCCGCGCGTGTCGAGCGCGACGTCGATGCTGTTGTCGTAGACGAAGGACGCGCTGGAGAGGACTTTGGTGTCGGGTGGGGCGTCGGCCGAGGGCGGGTCCAGGCCGAGGGATTGGCGCAGGAGGGCGAGGAGAGAGGGGTCGGCTTCGTCTTCGGACATTGCGTGGTGGGTGCGTTTAGATGGTGTGGTTAATTGGAAATCCGAGTACACTCTTGAAGCTATGGAAAGGAGCTTCAAGTGACCTAGAGCTCTAAGCGAGTGGCTGCATCAAGCGCTAGTATGGGCATTGCTGGTGGGATATTCGGGAGTCGGTGTATCAGGTTTAATGGGACAGTGGGTTTACTGTTTCGTGGTTCTCAAGTTTTGACTGTGGGAGATTCACAGATGCCGATTATAGCTACGAAAAACAAGGTGAGGCAAGAAAGGAAGTGTCCTTTCAGTACGGATTTACTAAAATCTAGTCTATCTAATCTAGCGCCGCCATCATCTGCAGCAGCCGATGAACAGAGGTTCGTCGGTCTTGGGTATCAGTGCTGATGTCAAGGATCCACCCAATCGTCATTCGTTGGTCAAGTCGAGACCCGCACAGAACCGCTCTTATGAAATCAAAATGCCATACTGAAAAAGCGTCACTTCCCGACGACCCAATACGTGCCTATCCGCGCTGTTGAAGCGCCTGCGATGTCAGACGGACTCGGCCTAAGAGCTGCGTCGTCCATACGGTTCGAATGGGAACAAGGCTGCGACGAGAGCCATGACGATATACAGGGCCGCGCAGATATATATGGGCACGGAGGTGGTGGTCTGGCGGGGCGTTTGTTAGCTGTGTGCTCCTTTAAAACTTTCGATAAAGGCATTGTGAGGAGGCGGGAAAAGAGGCTGGGACTGGACCAATCGCGCAGAGAATTCATTGACGGAACCCATTCATAGTAAAAAGAAGTATCCGCAGTTACTCACATCAGCAGTTTGCGCGATGACCGCGCTCATGATTCCCATAACCCGGTTGAGACCGATAGCAATGCCGTTACCAGTCCCACGGTGCGCACTTGGTAGAACCTGAAAATCCGTCAGAAAGTGATGATGCAACGTTGTCAAGCGCGGTGGACGGAGAGCTTACCTCAGGGGTATACGCGTAGAGCGTGCCGTAGTAGATGTTCTGTCGACAAATTAGCATCCGATCTTGATGTGACCAGACCACAATGCATTGGAGCATAGTAAAGTCCGAGACTACAAGGTCAGAAAACCTACCAGGCAGAACGAGATTGCACAGTTGAAGCCCAGATTCTGCGACGCGCTCCTCACTTGGGTGTATGCGAAGAAAAAGACCATCGTCACCAAGGCACCAATCACCATCGTGTACTTCCGTCCCAGCCTGGTCGTGCACATGAAACCGGCCAGGATGGGACCGAAGATGCCGCAGGTGTTTGTGATGGCATAGTTGCGCCAAGTGATGTATTCGGACCCGTCTCCGAAATCTGCTCCACGTGACCTGAGGTATGTCGGCAGGAAAACGTTGTAGAGCGGATAAGCCAGCCCGATCAGCAGCCAGGAGAACCAGATGAGACTTGTCGATAGACCGATCCGTCTCGTGGCAAAGAGACCCGTGAGATGGGTTCCGACCTCGCCAAACGAGAAGCGTTTCTTGGCGTGCGCGGAGACAGAAGCTCGTCGACCGTCTTGGGCGTGCGCACCGAGGCTGTTACACGCCTGCAGTCGTTCCACGGTGAGTGCGCACGGCCGGGAGTACTTCTTGGCGATATCCTGCAGGATGTCGGTGGCTTCTTGGTCCCTGCCCTCTCCGATGAGGTACTTGGGCGTTTCCTTGAGCCGGATGATCGTGAGTCGCAGGATGCTCATGACAAAGACAAGGGAGCCGGAGGAGAACCAGACGTAGCGCCAGCCCTTGTTGTTGTCGTAGGTACACGTCGCCGCGTCCGCGCAACTGTATCTGGGCAGGAAAGCCCATGCAAAAAGACCTGCGACTAGCTGGCCGATGCCTGCAAAATGTCAGCTCATCAGCAGACGAGTTTGCACAGTCATCGGCGAGAACGCTTACCCCACCACAAGGCCATCAACGTCAATAGCCACTGTTGCTTGCTTGGCAGGTACTCCAAGAACACGGCCGTATCCAGGACCAGGTTTCCACCACCACCAAAGGCAGCCAGGGAAACGAAGAGTCCCAAGACGACCCAGTTGGGTGCCGACCCGGCAACGATGGCGAAGATTGAGCAGATCATCAGGGAGACGTTGAAGGCGAATCTACGCCCGATGATGTCGGCAGACAAGCCCCAGAACAAGGCACCGATAAGCATTCCCACGTAGGATGCGATGGTGAGGCCGGTTCCATAGCTTGGCTGGAACTCGAGAGCGGCCTGGGTGGCTATTATACTCTGAATGAGGAGTATAAGGGAGTCGACTGCATATCTGCGGACGAGCAAGCCGGTTAATGAAGCCATCCTAGAGCTCGCTGGAGAGGAGCTGTCATACCCGAACCCGTTCAGGACGAAGAGCTTCGCGTGATAGGGTGTGAATCCAATCTCATCAATGGTCTGCGGGACGCGACGGGTCAGCGAAACATGTCCAATTGGCTTGATATGACGCCAAATGCCAGCCTACATCGTTGATGAGGCTCATTTTTGCATTGAGAACCGGATCCACGTGCTCAAGCGACAGAAGGTCTCCCTTCGACACCGAAGAGGTCTCCGAGTCCCGCTCGAGATCTACGTGCTTGTCCATGACCTTTTCGCTCGGCAATTCAGCCACGCCGTTATTTGTGGAGGTCATGTTGGCGGCAAGAGAAAACAAGAGATTCTTGAGTGACAAAGCGTGGCCAGACCTCAGACGGGCATCTGGGGTAAAGATATATACGCGGCGAGGAGAAAGGGCCCCAAGCTTGTGGAAAGGATATTGCAAAGTTGAGATGAGCAAAGCGGGGGCCAGGCGGGGGTCTTTTTCATATGAGAGCCAACGGGCCCTTGGGCCGGTTCCACACTTTCCATGCTGAGGTATGATCTAGAGGGCAGAGAAGGGACGAACCGACATCCGCATGGAAGGGATGGCGCCATTGAGCTTCCATGAGTTGGTCTCGTGCTGCGATTGCGCCTGCACCGCTGTTTCTGGAGATCGAAGGAGCCAGTCAGCGATGCTTGAGGCAGTTCTTTGCAGCACCTAGTGGAATTGTCCTACGCAAATCGTACGGTACATACATGCAGCTGGGATGCGCACGTTCTAGTGTGTGAGGCATGTACATGTCCTGTATCTGCATACCTTTCCGGCGGTGACGGCGCTCCGTACTCCCGCACTGTGTAGATGTAGATGAAGTGGGGAAGAGTGATGGCCACAGAACGGACCGGATGGAGGAGCAGCAGAAACGCCGAGGGAGTCGCGGTCCCCGGGTTGATGATAATTTACAGGCCGAATCAGGCAACGATCGTAAGCGAGGCCGGCAACAACGCTGCTGCATGTTGGTGGGCAGGGATCTGCGTGTTTGCCCAGACGCGCAGATGCCCAGGCGTGCGACATCTGGAAGCACCACTCGCCCGCTCAGGCCTAGCGCCCTTTTTCACCTGCAAAACGTGCCAAACCACCACTGCCGACCTTGGCAGGTACACATGTTTCTCATCTCCAAATGTTCAGAGCGTCGCTTCTGCGACAAGTGACTGTGAAGCAACGAGCAGGCACCGTCGTCCCTCTTTCCTATGTTACATGTGCCCTCATGCACTGCGGGCTAGACCATCATGGGACGCGACAGATATCCCAAGCAGTCCCTTGGCTCGCTCCACAGCCTCATCAAGACGGTACCGAACCCCGACCTTGCGCGCATCCTGTCGCGGCGTTGCGCTGACCAGCTGTCTAGTCGCACGTTTTGATGGTCGGGGCTGGTGGCATCGGATGTGAACTGCTCAAGAATATCGTCTTGACCGGGTTCGGAGAGGTCCATGTCGTCGACCTGGACACCATCGATCTCAGCAACCTCAATCGGCAGTTTCTCTTTCGCCATGAGCATATCAAAAAGTCCAAGGCGCTGGTGAGCTCGACCGGCTTGGACATATCAGGGATCTTGCTGAGTGCTCGCTACAGGTGGCCAAAGAGTCGGCACAAAAGTTCAACAGGAACGTGAAGATCGAAGCGCATCATGCAAACATCAAGGATCCACAGTTCACAATCGACTGGTTCAGCAGCTTCGCAGTGGTCTTCAATGCTCTGGACAACCTGGACGCTCGCCGCCATGTCAACAGGATGTGCCTGGCGGCCGACGTTCCGCTGATAGAGAGTGGCACAACGGGCTACAACGGCCAGGTACAGGTGATCAAGAAGGTGAGGGGAGCAACATGTTGACAGTCGTTGTGCGCATCTAAGTATCCGCCAGAGCCGGACCGAATGCTACGACTGCAACGTCAAGGAAACCCCAAAGAGCTTTCCGGTGTGCACGATTCGCAGCACTCCCAGCCAGCCGATACACTGCATCGTCTGGGCAAAGAGCTACCTCTTCACTGAAATCTTCGGCACCAGCGAAGACGATTCGCCAGAGCTGGATCATTCGGAAAAATCAAACGACAAGGGCGAGATGGACAACCTTTGGAAAGAGACACAGGCATTGAAAGCTGTCCGCGACTCCATGGGCTCTACCGATTTTCCCAGAAAAGTCTTCACAAAAGTTTTTACGCAGGACATTGAGCGATTACGGAGCATGGAAGACATGTGGAAGACTCGCAAACCACCGAAGCCTCTGGACTTTGATGAGGTCTCTCGTCAGGCCATGGAAGTCGGCCCTGAAAAGTCTCGGCAGGATCAGGTGGTATGGACATTGGCGGAAAACTTTGCCGTCTTCAAAGACAGCCTGCGCAGACTCAGTGACCGCCTGAACGAGCTCAAAGCGAACGCCGAGCCTGGAAGTCCTCCGATATTGACGTTCGACAAGGATGACGTGGACACCCTAGATTTCGTAGCCGCCACTGCTAACCTGCGGTCAATCATATTTGGGATAGATACACGATCGAAGTTTGACATAAAGCGTAAGCACTCGATGGACTTGACTGAGCTATACGCTGACTGGTTCCAGAAATGGCAGGCAATATCATCCCTGCTATAGCGACAACCAACGCCATGACGGCCGGTCTTTGCGTGCTTCAAGCCTTCAAGGTCTTAAAGGACGACCTCCGAAGAGCGAAGATGGTCTTTCTCGCAAATTCAACCGAGAGAGTCATCTCCTCAGAACCGCTGCGACCGCCTCGACCTGACTGCCCGGTCTGCGGGGTTGCTCAATCAAGGCTACTGGTCGACACGTCTCGCGCAACACTGAATGACTTGGTGGACGGCCTGTTAAGCCTTCAATTGGGTTATGGACAGGAGATCAGCATCATCTCCAGCGATGACAACATACTCTACGAGCCAGAGCTCACAGACAACCTTCCCAAAAAGTTCGTCGACTTGGGTATCAAAGGAGACAGCTTCCTCACTGTCATAGACGAAGAGGACGAGGATCCGCGAGTGAACCTTGTCCTCTCTATATCCGACCAGTGGGTACCGCCTTCTTGTCTCTAGGAAACTAGTCTAACATTTGCAGATCTCTTCCAGACGATTCCAAGCCTCTCGTAATACCACAAACGATTCAGCTTGGCAAGAAGTCAGAAGCTGCGGGTGCTCAACTTGCGAATGGTAGTTCCACCACCGTTTCAAACGGCATCAACGGCAAGAGAAAACGAGAACCGGACGACGACGAGCTTCCGGACGAGCAAGCCAAGAAACGAGGCAAAGTAGCCCTGACAGCTGCGCAACCGTCTGACCAGGAAGTTGTCGTCCTAGACGACGCCGAAACGGGCGCGATTCTCATTGAAGATGATTGAGGCCCTTGCCTCAAACCCTACTCTAGAATTGGATGTACAGTTATCTCTTTTTTTACGGTTGCCATGCCAAAACGTTGCCAGCGTTGGTTTAGATGACGGCAGAACGCAAGTTGGGATAGGTTGTGTCGTTTGGCAGCCGTCTGTGGCCACAAAAATCGGCGTCGGACGGGATATAGACAGGGTCTAGGCAAGTCTTGGTCTGATGCCCCGGCCACACACTACTCAAGCACCCGTGAGATTAGCGCTAAGGCCTCCATCGAGGGTGATGGTGCAGTTATTGGCGTAGTGGTTCAGCACAAGGAACTCGGCCGCGAGAGCTACTTCGTGAGTATTGCCGAAGCGTCGCAACGGAATTGCTCTAAGCGCCTTTTCTCGAGCCCTTGGTGACATGCCTTGGTGTACATTAGCGCTTTCAATTTCCTGACAGCTTCGCATGAGGGCAGACACGGTTGGTGATCAGAGCAGGTTCGCGAATCAGGCAAGGAGGACATTACCATTGATCATGTCCGTCTCGACGTAGCCGGGACTGATGCAGTTGACGCGGAGTCCCAGAGGGCCCAGCTCGGCCGCCAGGGATCGTGTTAGACCTACGCTTCATAAGCTCAACTGTTCAGGCCAACCCACGGGTCTCGACGGTGCTTTACTCAACACTGCTGCCTTGGAAGCCGCGTAGACGGAAGCCCCTTTGCCTCCATGTGTGGCTAAGAGTGAAGAGATGTTGATGATGCAGCCAAGAGAGCTACCTTCGTCGGCCCTCTCTCTTCTACGTTCAAGCATTCCCCTGGGCACGTATTGGCAAGCCCACAGCGTGCCCATGAGATTCGTCTGGATGGTATACCTAACAGATTGGTGATTCATGTGCGTCAGCGGCCCCGTCTGCACCACACCAGCAGCGTTAACTAGCACATCGAAGCCTTCGTCGTGCTAGCACGGTGGTCATGAACATGCACACCAATATAAGATCGGATATTACTAACTGCATATCGTTTGCTCACTCCCTCCCAAAAACTCTTCAAGCCTACATCCCCGACGACATAGCCGTGCGTTGACTTCTCAGACCACCTGTTCGAAGCCGAGGGGTCTGTATCTCCTGCCGTTGAGTCCGTATCATTGGCCTGATCAAGCTCTGCCACCACTCTCACCAATTGTTCTTCCTTCCGTCCGATGATGTGGCACGATGCTCCTGAGCGCGCGAAGTGGAGCGCGATCGCTTTGCCTATGCCGCGGGAGCCGCCTGTGATGAGACACCGGGCGCCCTGGAAGTTTTCGGTCTTGAGTCCTAGTGATCGCTTGGAGGGTTGAGAAGGGTGTCGGTATGACCGGAGTGGAGATGGAAGCAACTGTGCTCTGAGGGAAGCGGTCGACTGCAAGGACAAGCGTGCCATTAACAATTTGATAATCTTCTAGGAACGACTTGTTGACTGGAAGGGTGCCGGCGGTCTGCATCGGCGGATCTACTAGGCCTGTAACGGCATAGATTTAAAGCCAGGCCCAGACGTCGAGAGGCCCAGAAGGCAATCGGAAAGCTGCACCAACAACGTAAAGCGAAGTAGCAGTAGCTCGGTTTGATCTGGACTGACGTAGAAAGACCGAGGAAAGTTGGATAAAAGCTCAACCAGACGGAATTGATCGAGTCGGCTCTTTTGGCTCAACAGAGAGGGGTCAGTATCAAGTTTGTCTTCATACAGTACTATCAGTCCCGTCTCGAAGCTATTCCCAAATTTTCTCTGCCGCTCAGCAATGAATTGTCAAAGATATTGATAAAAACTTCACCTTATGGGAGTGGAGCCTCTCAAGGCTTCAGCATATTCGTTGATATCATTGAGTGATCCATAGTTGCAGACATGCTCTCCTTCTATATGAAGCCTACCAGCTTTTGGAAGCGTCGGCATTGTGTTTAATATTTGCTACAATTGCTGGGGGAATATTTGCTTCCCACCATTGTCCTAGACTCATTTTTCTAGGCCGTATCAAATGAGCCATTGCTTCATGGGTCCGAGACATAAGGGATGAACTGAGTACTATGAGTCCTAATTTATACAGATACATAGCGCAGCTACTGTATATATACCCTGAATATCTTTGAACCAGATCTCACTTGATTCAAATGAAGTTAAGGGTATAGAAATAGGCTGTACCCCTAGAAGCTGCCTCTGGCGCTTCGCCGTTCTACTCAAACCAGATCTTTCCAACCTCGTCCGATCTCATTTTCTCTTATCTCTCAGCATACATATCAAATACTTTTCCATATCGGGCACACGATCTGCCGGATACTTCGAACCCTATCCAAGCCCGTCTCGACGTTCCCAAGGCCGTCGTAACCATTTTTGCTTATGCTCTCCTCGGTTTGGCAGCGTCCCCCAACCCGGCATGCCCGACGGCTGCGCCTGCCGAGTAGCTGAAGTAGGTCGGCCTATTGCGTCTGCTCGTCCCACTCAGCCGTCCAGGCCATGATCTTGTCAGGAATTTGGGTCCTGACGTACCTCTCGTGGATCTTAAACTTCCTGGCGTAGCCATCATCGACCAAGTCCTTGTAGTTCCTCAAGGCTGCTTCCAAGACAGCTACCTTGACATCGACAAGATACTGCTCGACGCAATCGTCAGGCATCGTGTCTTTGCGATCCTCGAGTTGTTGGAGTGTGTGTATTTACCTTGCAGTCAGGCCAGTAATCTGGATCGATGTAAACATCTGCGCCATCGTCACCGCCGCTTCCACTGCATTTCGTCAGCATACCGAAGGAGACTCGGACCTGGAAAAACAGTGATGTTAACTT
>QQTW01002230.1_pt1 | contig 13994 bp, 18 predicted proteins | sample 1904831 | NCBI WGS metagenome assembly QQTW01 (sample SAMN09435610, study PRJNA476489) | Subsurface metagenome, whole genome shotgun sequencing project. | reverse complement strand
AGTAGAAGAAGGAAGATTGAGTTCTACCGCAATTCCAGACCACACGTCTACCTTTTCCCTCTTGCTTCCACTCCACCCCGAGCATGGAGCTGAAATTATCCTTCATTGCCCGAATATGGCAGACCGCATGCAGCTACCCTTCACCACAAAAAGTCGCCCTAGGGGCTCTCTTTGTGTCCAGCAGGGCAGGCGAAGGGTGGAGTGGAAGCAAGAGGGAAAAGGTAGACGTGTGGTCTGGAATTGCGGTAGAACTCAATCTTCCTTCTTCTACTGAACGATGCAGATGCTAAGGTACGTTGCAAAGCTCTAGGGTTGCTCCTGCCTGCAGTGGGAGCGAAGCATGGTTATGACCGTGATTTTGCAGATGTAGAAATTTAGGATCACGAGGAGGTGAGGCGCTTTGGTGAGAAGTTATGGATAATGCAGTCACTGCAGTTGAGGTGCTCCCTATCCTATTCTTGAACGTGTTTCTCTTCCTCCCTAGCTATGTTTCATCAACCACCATTCATTAGAAGAAGAAGACGCCTCCGCAGTAAACGGTACTCCATTTCGCGATCCAGTATATTCGAGGAGGAACCTCTGTCCTGGTGCGTTAGGATTGCCTCGTGTTTCTCTCCCTCCCCTTCCCTTGCCTTTGCTTCACTTCACCTTCGCTTCAACACCACCGTCACAAATTCACTTGCCGCTTTTGTAGCCCATGGAGCCTGACCCTGGCAGCACATGGGTTGAACGAGACTCGAACGGGCAGTTTGTGTTTGTGAGAAAGCGAACCAAACTTCCATCCGTACGATCTGTGCTTGCAGATGCGTTTGGCACGAGCAATAACCCCTTTGGCCGTTCACGCACACACTCACGTTCACGTTCATTTTCCAGGTCCACGTCCAGAAATTATCTTAGAGCACGGCCACGGGTGAGAAACCCAAATCTTCTTGCCTTACCTGCTCCACCTCCTACTACCACCACGATGAATACCGGCTCAGAGAATGCCAAAGGCATCATCCATGACACTGGCCAATACTCCCAACCGCCTTTGCTGAATGACCCGAACCAACAGTTGCCGTACCCTCAGTATCCTTCCTACGCGCCACCATACCCTGCTTACTACCTTGCACCAAACCCAACTCCTGCTTTTCAGGAACCATATCCACCCTTACCTCCGGGTGCTCGAGTTCTCAGTCCTCCTCGAGCAGCCACTGCGGATGACTTGAAATACAAATGCAGCATCTGTGGTAGATTTCGCTCACCTCGCTTTCACTACAAACATCCTATCCCACCTGGCCAGCTTCCTGCTCAGACTGTTTGCCGAAAATGCCGACAGACCGGCACTGACAGTGAAGACACTTCTGACGATAAGGTACTGCATAGACGCAGCAGAAGTGTTGTTTCGATCTCACATCCGATGCGAGCTCGAGTTGTATCAGATGGTGATGGCCGACTCCTTCGAAGAAGATCTGGCCGAGTTAGTTTCGTCCCGCGTTCTCGATCTCGTCGCCGTGGCCGTCTTCGACAACGGTCCGTCTCTTCGAGCTCACTCGACACAGATGAGGTGGAAGTTTTGGAGGATGAGCGCCAGAGAAGAGCTCGGTCTCGATCCGTTGGTAGAATCGTGGAACGAGTTCGTTACGTTGAAGAGAGTCCACCACTACGAGTATCGCCAACTCGAGAAGTAATCTATATCGAGGACAATCGAGACTCGAGACGACGTCGAGCTTCGAGGCATGAGGAAGAATACTACACGGACTATGAGTCGGAAGACGACTACATTCCGAGAAGGTGAGCCGTCTGTTTGATATAATCAGCTGTAACACTAAGATTCTTTTTTTGATCTAGACGGATCATTGCACGTGCACCATCCACGAATCGTATTTCTCGTCGGCAATATTCCGAGCCCGTCGTTCGAGAACACGTACGCGTCAGAACGCGAGACTTTTTCGATGGCCCAAATTCCGTTTACGAAGAATCAACGGTTGTAGAAAGACCAGCTCGGCCTCCATTGACCCTATCCCCTGACGTACACGTATTACGCGTTCCCGCGGACGAAGCCCAGAGGATCAGAGAGCGTCTGGCCAGCAGCGACGAGTATGAGCTTGTGGCAGACCGTCCAATCTCACGAGCTCATGGTCGAGACAACGACTGGCACGGCGACGAGTCTAGACGCTCCCGACATGGCCGTCGGCATCGTCGTCGTAGCCAGAGCAGAATAAGTTTCGCTGATGATATTGAAAATGGTAGGAATGGAGGCGCATCAAGGATTCCTGAGACTGTCCCACAACATCGCAACTCAGGCTCCTCAGAGTATATCGGGGCTCCACGTAGTCTGCCACATGTTCGGGCCCCCACACCACCAGCAGCAGATCGCAGACGGTCAGGAAGACACTCACTTGCATCTCGTGCGGAACATCATGATGTCGAGATGAGACACACGAGTGAACATGACGCCGTTGATCGCCGAGGTCGTCGACTTGCGGCTGGCAGACGAGCGATGTCTAGGTCGAAGTCTCGGAGCGGGTCGAGATGGAACGCGCCGTTCGGTGGGCGGCCCCCCGTGACTGACGACGAGACAATTGAAATGCAAGAACGAATCCAGGCTCCGCCCCCGAATGAAGACTATGATTGGTATGATAGTCACGGTCAGAGGGTGAGGGTCAGAGAAATCTGACCTGGGGCTGAAAAGGTGATACAAAAACCAAGATGGGCTTAGACTAAGGCCGGGACATAGCGACACCAATCAGAGGCTGAGCATCAAGTTGTTTTCTCTTTTATCAGTACAGAGATGATTTCCACCCGTCCTACTATTAAATCACGCAAGAGCTTTCATCTACACAAGCACACAAATAAGGGGCCAATACAGCACGTGCTCGCAGGAATTTGGCTGGAGAGCTTGAAATTAGCCGCTGGAAGCGAGAGATCGGGGATCGAGGTTGCTGGCAGAGCAGAGCCGCAGGAGTTGGTTGGGCAGCATGCCCATTGCCCAGAGTCTTGGAGTGTTAGAGTCTTGATGCAGGCGGCCGTGACCCACTGGCCATTATTGACAACTACTGACCACTGACCACTGACCACTTCCAGACAGCGCGTAGTGATGGAAGCTGAGGCTTGCAGCAGATAGTACTACGCTAAATTGGCGCCCTTACGCCCTGCTTCATAAGGCAACGGGACTAACTAAAGTCTAATGCACACTTCGCCCCGTTTGTGCCTGTCTGCAAGTCTGCAAGTCTGCCCGTCTGCCCGTCCACCTGTCTGCCTATTCTGCCTGTTCCAAGAGACTCCAGTTATCAGCCAGACAATCATGGGGCCAGTTCGGCGACCGCATACAACGCACATTCTCGTGTGACTGGTCCTCCGTGTTGATGAGCCACTGGGCAGCAGCCGATCAGCAGTCTCTGTCTTGGCTTTCTGAACACCTGAGCTTGGGATGTGAGCTCGGAGTCGGAGAGACCACCATGCCAGATGCTCATATTCAGGAGCGAAGGGCTTAATACCAAAAGCCAAGTGTCTCAACCGTCAAACGAGATCAGCGGCAACGAGCCCTGTTGTGATGGCTCTCGAGCTTGACCTGGAGCTTCTAGAAGCTCGTTCGCTTGTTTCTCGGTGATGCAGCAGCATCTCAGCTGACAGTCGGATGGCTGAGAAATCCCTGTCACTTCTTCAAGCCATCATCTGGCCAAGCTTGATCCTGCCTGCTTGTAATTGCTCGCCTGTGGAGGCTTGGTCCCCCCTTTGCTTTCCATGCGGCTCTTTTCGAGGTCAATTTTGCCTGGTGTGCCTGAACGCTCTTTTCCACCATGCCCGCTTGAGATCCGTCAGCCCCCTGTGGACGATGATGTTGAAGTATCTGCATGCAAGGCAGATTTGCGCACAGAAGACCATTCGCTTTGTCCCCCATACCGGCCCACTACCTTCCAACTCCGCCAACAATCTTACAGGGACCCATCATTATCAGTCCATCATTCTTTGGCTGTGGCTTTGTTTACTAGTCTTTCTGCATTGCTAGTCCCGTTGCCCGACGGTGGATGCTTCTGCCATTCCACTCCACACCATGCGGCTCTATAGCATGTGGAAGGGTTCAGTCCCCTCTTTTGGGGGGCTTGGATCAAAGGTAATCAGGAAAGACTTTTTACTTGATGTTTTATATTCAAGTCTGCCCTGCTGTAGTCCATGCTTCTTCTCTTGCATTGCCCCCTTCCTTCTGAATTTGATCGCTGTGAAAAAATCCTGACTGAACCATTTGGCCCCTCGAGCATAAAGCTCGCAATTTGCCGCTCACACATGTCCATCAGGCCAGTCTGGAGGTCCCACATTGAAACAAAATTTCGGCCCCTCAAACGTCCTTTGGGGCAATTGACTCGTCCGGGAGGCCATCCCATTTCCCTCAGACTGATCCTGCGAAATTAATTCAATTCTTCTCTTTGATCACTCTTGCCCCGTCACTTTCACCGCCTTTGCCCCTACTACAACACCAGGCATGGAGATACTTCAGGTGTACACTGACGTGCCAGCTATCGAACTTGGCACTGAAGATTGTTCGGTTGAAAATTTTCACCCCTATAGCCCTTCGGCTGAATTGGCCCAGTATTGGAGGTCAATCGACCCAGGCCTTGATCCTCGGAGGTCGTTCGACACATACCAGACCGACAGATCTGCTCATAGAGTTAACATGGAGAAGCATCTTTCGAACTTGGCCAATTCAGTCTACGGTTGTGGTGCATCTCCTCTGGTCGATGCTTCGAAAGAAGACTATTTACAATTTGGACCGGGCGCGGTCTGGGGACCGGGCAGCGACGCGCACCGAGCAATGCGTTACATGTCACCCAGTGGGTCCTGGGGCGGCAGTCTATCTTCAACAAACTCGACCTCCAGCGATTACGCCTTCAGCCCTGACGTTAGCAGACACGACATGTCTCTCTACCGCGATGATCTCGACTCGCAAGCACCTTTTGCCTCAGCTTATCCTGTACCCTACACGCAGACACGCTACAGCTACAACTGCCTAGACTCGTATCCCGGACATGCCGTAGCCTCATCTGCTGCAAGTGATCAGGCAGTCGCATGCTCTATGAAGGAGCTTCAATACACACCAGACCTAGAGCATGACGATATTCAGGGCGACAGCGATTGCATCAAGATTGAGATGAGGCCAGACAACACGGCACCAACCCCGGAGAGCTGGTCTCCTGCGACCGAAACACCCACTCGATCAGACTACGATGATGCCATGAAGGATGTTGACAGCGATGTCGATCCGGAATATTCACCTCTGAACTCGAGATCAACCAGAAGATTGTCATCCTCGAACAAGCACCCTGGCCGATCACCCACTCTTTCGCGAAGGTCTTTTGTGCAACCAGCGACCGAAAATAACCGATTACACAAATCCTCCCTACGACCAACCATTTCAACCAAAAGCAAGGCCAAGAACGCCTTGAGAAAGAGATGCAACGGCAAGGACGGGGACAGACGGCCCTTTATCTGCTCCTTTTCTCATTACGGGTGCGAAAGCCGCTTCTCCTCCAAGAATGAATGGAAGCGCCACGTCTCCTCCCAACATCTTCAACTTGGGTTTTATCGGTGCGATACTGACCTCTGCTACCCGAGTAACCAATTACCCAGCGGTGGAACCAGAACGTACAACGACTTCAATCGCAAAGATCTCTTCACCCAGCACCATCGAAGAATGCACGTGCCCTGGACGCCAGCGAACAAACCACCTTCGAAGCAAGCCCACGATAAGTTTGAAGAGGGATTGGAGGAAGTCAGGATGAGGTGTTGGCACGAGAGAAGGAAGGCTCCGCGAAAGAGTCAATGTATCTTCTGCCCGGTGCGGTTTGAGGGAGAGACTGCATGGGAGGAGAGGATGGAACATATTGGGAAACACTTCGAAACCGCAGAGAGGGAAAAGAGGGATCTGGGAGCGGGAGAGGAGGATGCGGAGTTGAGGTCATGGGCTGTGCATCAGGGGATCGTCGTTGATTGTGGAGACGGGGGCTGTTGGCTGGACGGCCTGCAAAATATTCGAAGACCTGGGAAAGCAGTGATATCGGGAATGGCGAGGCGAGGCAAGGCGGTGAATGGTGGTGATCTTGCTGATGAAGAAGACGCAGCCGGTGATGATGAGTAAAAAGCAGTAACTACATATGGAAGAAACGGTAACATTTCGGGGTTGTTGATGATTAAAGCAGCACATTGTATGATGGAAAAAGGTTGACGGGAGTCTGTATTAATAGAACGAGCCATACTTGCTTGCACAGTTTAATGTTTAGCTGATGCGTCGTGGCTGTATGCAACCTCTTCTGGGTTATTAATTTTTATACTTACTGTGTCGATGATTTCCTCTCACACACCAACCTTGTAACCAACACTCCCTTATTCAACGTTCAAGATTGACACTCCTTTACATCATCTCCACAATGTCCATCACCGAACAAGAGCTAGATCTTCTTCGAACCAAGGCCATTGATGCCAAAGAATTCGCATACTGTACGTAAGAAGAAATGTATTCCATCCCTACTACCCAGACCACCACTTAGTTCTACCTACCTACCTACCTACTTGACTTTCTGTTTTTGTCCCACAAAATATCGTCATCCTGCCGCTTTTCATCTTCTTTACGTTCAATTGCTTGGTGTATTCGCGCTGTTCTCGTCCTTCGCAAGTGGTTCCCTCTGGCTTGAGATTTCGATCGAAAGATCCAGATTTCTGTTGCCTTTGCACTCTTCTTATCCTCTGGAATAGCGGAATCTTGGTCGCCGGTGCTGCTGCTGCTGATTATCTGAGACACTCGCCTGGCCCGACGCGTGACCCTGCTGTCTTTCGGTTTTCGATCTTTTTCTATCCACTGCTTCCAATATGCAATTTTCGTCGATCAATTTTCTCGTCACTTTTCAGCCCCTTTTGGCAGCAATTACTTATTCCCTCCCAACAATTTCTTCTCCCAACCTTTTAGGCATGTCGGCTACTAACTTCCAACCCCCACTCTCATCTCTGACATGTTTCTACTTGGCGAATAGGTCCGTACAGCAATTTCCGCGTCGGCGCCTGCTTCCTCGCCGCAGACGGGACGTTCTACACCGGTGCGAATATCGAAAATGCATGCTATCCAGCTGGGACGTGTGCGGAGAGATGCGCCCTTGCTGCTGCTGTGGTATGGGAAATGCTTTCTTGATATGCGTCGTGATCTCCTTTTGGTGCAGATTGGGTTTGTGTCTTTCAGTATCTACGAATAGAGCATTTAACCTGCGCCCTACTCATCTCGAGATGCTGCAAGGGAATTAGAGTGGAAGATGTGTGCCTGGGGGGAGAGAAGGCGACCGTCTAACGCTGCACTTGCTAAGCTATTTCATTTTTCCTTCACGATATACCAGTCAAATCTGGTTCTGTATTCTTCACCCTCGATTAACGAATGGGTTGAGCCTCTTGTCTGCACTACATCCTAATATACACCCCACCTCACCTCATCATCGCACAAGAGCATCCACTAACATCCTGAGCTGACAGGCATCATACAAACGTCCTCAGATGCCCAAGTTCAAAGCTCTCGCCGTAGCGACGGATATCTCTCCGCCCGCAAGCCCGTGTGGGATGTGCCGGTACGCTCTGGGCCCCAATCTGTCCTCTCTCTCCTCCCCTGCTCGTCCATCAGTTACAACGTACGGTGTCGCAATTTGACAGCCGTTGCCCTCCTCTTCCACTTCCTCTACTAGATGTCTAGCTTCCCCCGAAGAATGGCAACCAGACCCGCAGCGCCTCACCATTCCTCCTCCTCCTATTTCTCGAGGCCAGCCCACCACCGCTGTTCCATGTGCTGATTATGATCCATCTTCCTTGCAGGCAATTCATCAACGAGTTCTGCGCCCCCTCCCTCCCAATCTACATGTACGACAAGGACAATCAGTACGTGATGAAGACTCTAGCCGAGCTACTGCCCATGAGTTTTGGTCCGCAGGACCTCCTTCCTCCTTCGCGAGATGGCACGATGGAGACGAGTACGGGGACGGGGACGCAGACGGGGACGCAGACGGAGGAGGGATATGAAGGAAAGGTAGGTAGGTAGGGAGGGAGGTAAAGCGCCATACAGGAGGAGAAGGTGTGGGTGGGCATGTGGAGGTGGATGTAGACATGGCTTTAGGGCTCGAGACTGGGGCTGGTTCAAACCTGTGATCGCGATCCAAGATACGGAGACGCGCCGGACTCCGGACTGCAAAGAGACAAATGATGAGGGAATTAAAGCTCGCCTTCGCGGGGCCACCAAGGGTAGTATTGGAGAGAGATTACTATCTTAATCCATTATCCATCGGTCCTTCGGAAGCGGGATGGCCCATTCTGAGATGGAATAATGGAATGACAAGTTCGTGCAAGATGACACATCGCATCCATCCAAAGTCCCCGAGCCCCAGATGATACTAGTACTTGGCGATAGTTACATAGTTACATGGTTACGTGAGACAAAAGTCTCAACTCGGATAGGAGATCCAGAGACTTGAAGGGCCAGCAGCAGGAGGAGCAGCAGCAGCAGGTGTTGATTGAGCCTCTCTGGAGCTCGACTGCTTCTCTGCTTTTTTCATTGCCATTACACTTACAGTTACACTCGCGATGGCAGTTAGAGTTACAGTCACAGTCACAGTTACGCTTACAGCTTGCAACCCCCTCCATTTTTTTTACCCCTTCTCCGATCTATGACCCCCCTAAACGTCCTCAGACCTGTGTCTTTTGCTGTCACATTTCCATTTTCCATTTCCATTTCCATCCACCTTGAATTGAGGTTGAGGTTGGAACTTGGACTCCAGCTTTGAATAATAGAGAATAAGATAGCCATGATATGACTACCTACCTACCTACCTACCTGTCTATGCAAGATGAAGAGCGCGTTATCCTCCCCCTTTTTTCCGCGTTTGCGCGTTTGCGATTGCGTTTGCGCGTTTGCGCGTCTTGCGCGTTTTCAGGGCAGAGAGGAAGAAAATGGGTTAAGGGATAAAACAACCATGAGCTGGAGAAACTCATCGATCGATTCCTTTCTGCGCCTTTCTGATGGCGGAAAAGAAGAGAGGGGGAGGAAGAGAGGCATGGAGGGGAAGAAGAGGAAGGGAAGAGAAGGAGAGGGAAGAGAGGGAAAAAAGACCGGCATCCCGCCAGGCCGGTCGTCGTCGTCGTCGTCGTGACTGGATAGGCCTACCAACCACCATCCAGCTACACTAGTGAGCCTTCCGGCTTCCCTCGGGCGGGCGGGTGGTTCAGAGTGATATGGGACGGAACTGTCTCGGTTGCTTATCTAGGCTGGCGATCAGTAGTAGTACTACCAGGTCCAGGCCAGGGAGAAGAAAAGATGGTTTTCTCTTTCTGCCTCTGCCCTCTGCCCTTGGGTATTGTAATTGTATTGTAGTGCTTCTTCGCCTAATTGGTTGTCTACCTTTTGGTTGAAGCAAGACACATAGTTTCTGCTATCTCATCCTCATGTCTGTCTATTTTGGTGTGCGCGGCGTCTTGTTGCCTGGATTGCTTGCTCTGTGCACTATTATTTAAGCCCGAGGGGCGTTTGCTTATGAGCTCGTGAGCAAACTATTGGTGGATCCGTAAAGCAAAATATCTTCTTCTTCGTGGTCCGTAGCATTTCTATATGCCACCGAATTTGCTTGGCCTTAAGCCTCCCGGTGCATGTGATCCGTTGCCCTTGTGGGTGAGAATCCATCTTCATTCCATCCGCACCGTAGTCTTTTCTTGCAACTCGAAGGACATCTTTGATGCCGTCCTAATGTGTGCTCTCTCAATCATCATCGTGGTCACCTTAATCATCACCCGAATGCCCTCCTCAATTCTTCGTAAATGCTAAAAATGATGGCCGAACTCGGCGCCGCCCTAAACACCGTGATGCCACAACCCCTGTAAAACCCCCTCAATCCCTGCTGTCTCCACAACTCCTGTCCGGTCTTAAGAAATGTAGTTTGCCGTGACCCTGCAACTGCGGCGTCTTCAGTCTGCATTCGACTCTTGATGGTGTCGGCTGGGTAGAAGAAGAAATTGTAGGATATGCCTGCCCCGGCGCCTGCTAGGAGTTGTTGGGCAAATGATGTCGTTGATGAGGCAGGATTAGATATGTCAGATATGGCCTTGTGCTTCTGATTCGCATGTAGCTTTGCGACGTTGTACCGCTCGAATAGTATTTTGACGCCTTCATAACTTCCGAACCATGCAGCACTTCCGCCCGTTTCGCGGATCAATGTTCCAAGTTGACCATGCCAGAAGCCTAGCACCCCTTGAGTCCTAAAGACCTGCTTGATAAGCTGAAACGGACCCAAAAGCGTCGGAGTCATGTAACGAAGCTCTGACCCAATATGTGCCGGGGTGAACGGAACTTGCATCTTGCATTTTATAAGCTCGATCGGGGTCAATAGAAGGGATGTGAAGGCTCCTGAAGCCGCTCCAGCAAACAGAAGCGCCGAGAAAGGGAGGTGCGCTTTGGCATCACCGTTCTGACGATCAAGAGCGCGAATTGAAGGAAGAGTTGCAACTAGAATGTCCTGTACTATGCGATAGGAAAAGAAAAGAGAAGACGTCTCGACAGCTGCCCCAAACAACGGAGCGCTAATACCGCGATACAGATTCCTCAACGGTCCCTCAGTTGAATGCCAAGCTGCTGCAAAGGCATCCAGAGGCCCATGAATTCGTTCGGGGCCGAGAGGAGAGGTTGTTTGTGACTGCAAGCGCACTTTGACAGTGTCAAAGGGATATTCAATAAACTTGCCGAGTATTCCAGCAGTCGAGCCGAACACAACATCCTTCACCGCTTCTAGGGTTTGGCTGTGCGTGTGCAGAGCCGCGAGAGGTGCGTGTGAGAGTGTACTCGGATTCGAGGTTTCATGGCTCGAAATAACCGCATGTTGAGCATTGACAGAAGTCGCTGTCGCCATGCAGCAAGTGAAGTTGGTGGGAGAGGACTGGACTCAGTCGGTCGGATGTAGGAAGGGAGAAGATGGATGTTATCGCAAAAGCATTGTTGATAAAATGAGAGATCGCCTTGGGAAAAGAATTGTGTGCTCAGGGAGGATATTTGCGCACGCTCTGGGTTTGGAAGATAGGAACCGACTGAACGAAGTGACTCGTCTCGTGTGTGAGAAGAAGCAATGTGAAATATTAGATGCCTGAGCAGTGACGATGAGCCCCCCACAATTTGCGCGCTGCAGCGGTATTATGTATCATTAAATTATGATTTTTACTCCCGAAAATTCTCCGCTGACACAGTAATCGTAGTGGATGCCAAGATCATTAAACTAAGCCCCGCGCCCTGTAAAACCCTAATACACACTACGGAGAGGCATAAGTACAGCTGGGCTGGGCTATCGTAGCATCAGGTTGTTACGGTACGACATCCGCCACGCATAACACTGACTGATCAAGACATTTAATGAGAATATAGAGAATTGTTCCTAAGACTATTCGCACAACGTGCGCTGATCAAACGGATCTTTTTATATATGTTCCATTCATCAATCCTCTACATGCTTAGTACTGGCGCGGAGATAATTGTATCAGTGCCGTCCCAGTCGTGTATTTAGTCTGAACTAGTATATTACCGAATTTACAATACATACTGCCCAGAACAGTCAGCCTGTACGAAAGAAGTTAGAAGTAATGATGTGGTCTCTGGGGGTTGAATGGAGGCACACAGAGCAAGCTTTACAGCGACGAATCATCACCAGGCTGCCCCTTGATGGTAGCTTCTCAAGCTTGTGCCGTTTCAGGTGAAAGATCTCGCCCAGGGATTCAGGACTAACCACGAGCACTCTCCTCCAAAGCAGAACAAGAGTCACATTACCCCGGTAGGCCAGCAAAGCTGTCTTTTCAGACCATCACCAAACCTCCCATTCAGCAGCTGATGCCCAACTTCTACGAATACTAGTAGCTAACTTACCTGATAGTCACTTTAACCGAGCGCGCCACGGGGGTCCCAGCATCGCCCATAACCCCTCCCCTCCCTCAATCTTAAGCAGTTCCAAATATAGAACACTGCATATCACATACATGTATATGTGCATAGAGCTACCGTCGTGTAAACCTTCCGCCAACGAGGCACACACTGCACGGTTACCGCCGATAAGCCCCCTTTCGCTTTGCAACATGCAAGGTCCAGGCTCCCTTATGCTTTATATCTGCCAGCCTCGTGCTAGGCACAAGAGCTCCCTCCTCCGCCAGCACTCCATGGCCCCCCGGGCTTGCAACGAGGGCAACAACAACAACAACAAGAACAATAAAAAACCCAGCATTGTCGAGCGTGCGCCATGTCCTCCACTTCGGCCGCGCCGACGATCACGACCACGTCTGCCACCGCCATCATAACCGACTTCGGCATCACCACCGCGTCGGGCTACAGCGATCTCCTCGCATGCGGCACCTACGGTCTCACCTCGGCTCTGATATCGAAGAACTACTACGACTGCCCAAAGTCGGAGTACGACGCCGGCCGCTTCGCTGCGTACATCGGATGTCTCTGCGGCAGCGCGCGCTTCTCGGTGTTGAGCGCCATCAGCTACGGAGTCAGTTCCGCCACCTACGCCTCCCGCAGCTGCAACGACTATCAGGTGTTTTCCGCCAACTCGGTCTACAACGGCTATTGCGCTGGACGGGGCTTCGTGATCACGACCATCACGAGCGGAACACGGCTCAGTACCAGTAAGTCATGAGATTGCCTCTCTCTCTGGGCCAGAAAGGACAGGGGATTGCCACCAGAAGGCCGCTGCTAATCGCTGTGACAGCCGTCACGTCCTTGGGCGGCCCTACAAATGTCGCCTCGGCCAGCGCAACTCCGACAGCCGCAGCGTCGAGTGGAGGAATTCATTCCTCTGCGAAGGTCATCATTCAGATCGTTGCTGGAGTGGCTGGTTCCATCATCCTGATCATTGTGCTCTGGCGCATTATCCGTCTATGGATGAGACGTCGTCCTGCTCCTCCGCCTCCCAACAACATTTACCCATCAGCACCTGCAGCGAAAAAACCATATGAGACAACATCATCGATTCCACTCAGCCCGTACGCTCATCCGGTCGATATTGAGGACGACAGAACTAGTCGATGGGTGTACAACAGGAATGACGGCGGAGCAATCGAAGACCGGCAGACTGTGACGAGCGAAGCCTTTTCTGATCCAACCCACGCGGGGGACTACTCAATGGACAGACTTAGGAGACCAACGCCAACGCTTGGTAGATTCTAATGTATATCCCTGCTCAACAATCAGGAATATGGCTCTGCTCAATAGTCTAAGCATTCAGTTCCCGACAGCCCCAAATTGCTGTGCTATTACTGACTGCCCACCATGCCGACGGCGAGATCAAACCACGGAAGACCAGGATGCGCAAGTGATCTAACGAGGTCAAGCGACACCATCTTGTAGCAACCGTGGCTGTTCCCCTGGAAGACCCCACCACTTGTTCTTGTTTGACATCCACACGGACCAGATCTCCTCTGTCGGCTCCTCGAAGCGGTCGGCATCGTACCAGGCGCTAGCTAGGCAGCGGACGCTGTCAGGTCTGAGGTCGCCCCTCCGAAGGCCGTAAATGCTGTTGGCGAAGTTCCAGACCCGTCCACATCCACCTTCCTGGCAGGAACATTCAATCCACTTGGCAAACCGCGACAACTGCATCATGATCTTGGTGGAGCAAGGCTTCTTGGAAAAGTCTTGGGCTGGGGGTGACGGGCCGATGTGCAGGATGTACAACATGGCGAGTATGTAGCTTTTCGACACCCGATGCTTGGAGCTTGCGCCGAGTCTATTCCAGATGGTCGTGACTTGTGCAGGAGAGGGTCTTTGGCCGTTGAAAATGCGCTGGAAGTCTGGCACTTTCGTTGCTGTCAGTGGACGGATGTGTGGGGTCAACCTGGGATCGGACCATGTTGAGGCCTCTAGACTTACAATACACAAAGCCATCCGAGCTTTTCCTCAGACTCCCATAGATACTCTCGTAGATTTCGTAGGAGGCAATGGTCAGATGGTCCCAATAATGCCGTAC
>QQTW01002229.1_pt1 | contig 13998 bp, 16 predicted proteins | sample 1904831 | NCBI WGS metagenome assembly QQTW01 (sample SAMN09435610, study PRJNA476489) | Subsurface metagenome, whole genome shotgun sequencing project. | reverse complement strand
TTCGATTAAAGTATGCCAACATACTGTACGAAGACACTGAGAACTACACCGAGGCGGAAGAGGCGTTGGCCAAGGGTGTATGCCATGAGCTTCCTCATGCAACAGATCTTCTGTGTTGACGACTCTGCAGATTACCGTTTGCGAGAGGGTGCGTCTGTGGTGATCTATTCCGAAACTACCACAGAACTAAATGCATCAGAACAAATACATTGATCTCAAACACGCCATGCAATACCTCCTCTGTCGGATTTTCTTCATACAGAACCGCGAGGCGGGATTGAAACTACTTGATAGAACCATTGGAGAAATCGGAGCGTACGTATTAAGCCTTCCGGAGAATGGAAAGCAAACGTTGATATCTCCCGCTGCACAGCTACCACCATATCACCTGGCTCTATGCATGCCGGTTCTTGCGGGTGTCAATGGACCTGGAGATGGCCTCCAGCAGCGGTTTCAACAGGGTCCTCCAAAGCCTCAACGGCATCTTCAAATTGGCAAAAGAACGTCATGACGAGTCGATCCTGCTCATCACATCGACGATGCAAGCCCATATTCGATTGCTCTCGGGCGGGCAAGATGCCATGGAGCAGGTCCAACGACATCTGGCTACTGCCCAAAGCTTGCAGCTGAGCGTCGCTGCCTCACGATTGCCGCAACTAATTGCGTTCATCCGGGTGCTGGACCTGGTGTGCAGCATCCTGAGTAATGATGTGCGGCAAGCCAAGCTGAAGATGCGCGAAATGCTGCTATCACTGGAACAAATGCTCACCTCCCTCGAATGGTCAGATGACGGGATCATACACCTTCCGCTTAACCCCGGCCCAGCTCCTCCAGTAACATTTCCCTGTACTGGGGCAGTCAGTTCTGGAGTCCACGTGCCAAACATCCTAACTTTATCCTGGTTCTCTAAATATGATATGAGGATGCTGGTCTACTTCTTGTCTGGCGTGGCTGCCAGTCCCGCCAATCCTGCTGAAATGGATCAAGCGGAACAGTTCTTCATGCAAGCACTGCAGCTCGAGCAAGCAAGCATCGCAGGTACTTCTATATGAGACAATATGCTTGAGTCACACACTAAACCCAGTGGGCATAGAAAATACCAACCAGCCCCGACCATTGTCTTCAATCGACACGCAGCACCAATGGCGACGGACACTTGGCGCTTATACCCGGATTCATTTGGCCCTGTTGCTCTGCAGCCGCACCCAATGGAGGCGGGCGGGGGCTCTTATTGAAGAACTGGCTACCAACAACGGACATGGTCTTATTCCGACTCTCAAAACCGAACCACTAAACTCTCTAGTCTGGTACGTTGAGGGAGTCATCTATCAAGGTCTAGGCGAGTCTTTAAATGCACTCCGCCACTTCACCTCCCCCAACTTCTACCCCCAAGCCGATTATTGCCAAGCACCCAGCAACTCCACGCAGCGGATCCAACGCGACCTGACCATCCTCGCCACTTTGAACCGCATCCTGCTCGAGCGGAGTCTGTATGGGGACGAGCATCGTATCGCAGCGCTGATTGCGAGCATCGAGCCTCTCTGCGCCGCCAGTTCCAACAAACATATCCGCTCCGCGCTGAGCTTCGTGCGAGTTTGTTCCCAGAGTCAACTGAATGTGATCGAGACGAAGAAACACCTCGAGGAAGCCCTGACGATCGCGCGAGATCTGTCGAACACGCAGCTAGTCAACTTGTCGATGAATTTCTTGAACTGGAAATTCCTGCGTGGTATGGTCGGCACACAGGCTGAAAAGGGCGCTCGCGCCGCTGTCACGACCGCGACCAACAGCGGGAATCAGCTATGGTTGAGCGTCAGTAAGGGCACGTTGGCGGATTCGTTGGAGTTGCAGGGGAAATTGCCTGAATCGAGAGCTGTTCGGGAGGAGGCAGAGCAGTTGGCGCGGACTTCTACACCGGGGTTCTTCTAATTCTTCTCGGAACCCTACCGCACTCTGCATTTTGCGTGTATTCCGTCCATGTGTTTCCTCCCGGCCAGGAAGCATTCGACCTGACGAACCGATCTTTCGTCTGGGAGAGAAAATCACTTTCAGCAACACATGTCCCCTTTGAGAAATAACACTCCTCTATCCGAGTGTGACGACTGCTCGGGGTTTTAAATAGCAGTGTCAATCGCTTTGCCCATCGACAGGAGCTTTGACGATCGTTCCATCAACCTCTCCATGAAATCCTACTTCGGACCCAATGTACGGTATAAAGCTCTCATGAATGCAGTTCTGCCACCAGAACAACTATTTCCGAATGTCGTCCTCTTCTCTAACTTCAATATCAAGTTCGGGAATCTTCCCAATTTACGAAATTCAGTGCTTTCTCAACGGATTGAAACATACAATGCGTGTCTAAACATCCAAGAAAACCGATAACAGTCACAGATATGATATTGTTACAACACCCCCTTCGTCGAAGGCACCTCCCCCTCCCTGCCCTCCATTCTTCTCGTCGCGATTCTCAGTGCACACGCCAAAGCCTTAAACGCGCTCTCAGCACGATGATGATCATTTTCCCCTCGGAGGGTATCAACATGTAACGTTATGCCCGCTTTTTGGGCAAAGCTGTGTAAACCATGCGGGAGCATTTCCGTGCTAAGATCCCCAATACGTTCACGACGTAGACCGAGCTCGATGATGGCGTAGGGTCGATTCGAGAGATCGACGACTGCTCTTGACAATGCTTCGTCGAGGGGACAATAGGCGTGGCCAAACCTCGCGAGACCCGTGGGATTGTCACCCAGGGCCGAACGAAAGGCGGAGCCCAGAGCGAGGAAGGTGTCTTCGGTTGTGTGGTGGTCGTCGACTATTTCATTCATATTGCTCAATGAGGTGGCCCGGTGCTGGGGTCATGTATACCAGCGATAGATATATACACAAAGAATGGTGGGTTCATTGGCAGCCCATCGGCGGTATGGATCCCATAGATGACGAAGAGAAAAACGAAAGGAGAAAGTCAGGGATGAATAACCCACTGTATAAATCTCCTTTGGATTCAAGTCTCAAACTCCATCCCGCGTGCTTCGCAAGAGCGTGTAACATGTGATCGAGAAAGCCGATGCCGGTGTTGACCAAGATAGTTTGAGAAGCTGATGTTTGTTTGGCATGATCGAGATTGGTGGTTTCATTGTCGTTGTTAACATTGGCGTCATCGCCTAGTCGGCCGCCGTCAAGGTCCAGCTCGACGTTAATCTTCGTCTCGTTGGTGTCTCGCGCGATGGTTGCGCGGCGACGCGGTGGGGACTGGGGAGGGTTAACGGTGACGAATTGAGAGCTTGAATGGATTTCAGGAGGATGCTTACTGATTGAGTCGGCATCTTGGCTTGTTCGTGGGTCCGGGTCATGGCAAGCGGAGTTTTATTGATGGATACATGGTGGAAGGAAGCTCTTATGGAGTTTGGATTTGGATAGCTAGAGATGGTGGGGGTTTGAGAAAGTGCAAGCTTCTTGGATGAGTCAGCTGTGCTAGCATGTGCTACAGTAAAGCTGGAACAAGCACTTAGAGCTCCAATTTAAATGTCTATGCTAGTCAGAATAGGCAATGACGTTGTTCAATTTGATATGATACAAATTGATTATCGCTTGCACTAGAAAGTTTTCTGGTGGTTACATCTAGCAGTGCCGAACTGCGGTAAGGCCTTTATCTTCTCCACTGCTCCGTTGGTCATCCCTATGCAACACCCAAATAGTAGATGCGTATCATCGTCAATATTCCCCCAGAGTTGGCCAGCGCGGAGTAGCCAGCTATCGATCTAGCCGCACAACAGTTGACAGAAGAAAGAAAAGAAAGCAAACCCAATGCCATCTCGCCCTTTCAGCCGTTGTTTCGAGCAACCCATACCAAAAAAAAATTAGAAAGTCGTAAGTCCAGGGGAAAGATAAAGATCAGGTCATCGGACTTCGGGAGCCGCAGCAGCAGCGATATCCTGATCGATTGCCACCGCTTGCGTAGCCGGATCCGGATGTCGAGGCCGTCCTTCAAACAAACGAATCCACCAGGCTGGTGGATCTAGTGGACGAGAACCATTGTACAAGGATGGATAGACATCAGAAAAGAAATACCATACTATACGCCCCTCATCAGTATCATATTCTGAAGTCATATTTCGAGGTGTGAAAAGAACTCAAGGAAGTCAAATTGGAAACTTACTGTGCCCAACGACCACTCCCATAATCTCATCTTTTGGGATAGTCCCGTGTAACAGCAACGAGAACCCCATCAGAACCCAAGGAAGGTACGGAGCGGTAAAAACGAGCAATCCCAAGAAACTAAGACGTGTATCTGGATCGCGTCGACTCCAGATATAGACTAAGCTCGAGGAAAGTGGCGATCCAAGGAAAGGCATTGACACCAGCGGCGAAAGAAGGAGGAGCGAAGTCGTAGCGTAGAGGAGTAACCAGGTGAAATACGCTGCCGAACGACCTGAGGATTCTTCCAGGAGGCGAGAATAGCGCTGAAGAAAGAAGACGTGAAAGAGGAGGTCAAGTGACAGGGGACCGAAGTAGATGAATGTGGTCAGGAGGCGCCAGTACTGTATTTGATTCATATGATGAGTGACTGGCCCGATATAAGGATGGAGGGGCGACCGTAACGAACCTGACTCTTGCCAAATACAGCGCGGTAACTGTAGAATAGCTGAAACGGCGTCACTATGTGACATTGTACCAGGATGCTGGTCGCGACGGCGGCTGTCGTCCACCAACGCGTGCAGATGGGCATCTCGTAGAACCAGGTTTCGAGCGGGAAATGGCCGCCATCACCGGCAAAGACGTCCGCCATGGTGAGTTGATGACGTCGGGTCGGACTCGGGTGCAAATAACGAGAGCTCTTGAAGGAAATGACCACACTTCAGAGACAGGTATCATACAGCGGTGATGGATCGAGGGACGTCACAAATGAGATGGTGGTGGAGGAGGAGGGTCCCGTTCATGCCACATCGTCCGTTGCGCCTCAGCTTGGGTTTGATGTCAGAACACGTTCCGTTAGCCGACATAAGCGATCGGCAAAAAAATAAATCTTATTCGAGCCCAATCGGGAACAATTCTAGACCGCGACTTCCATTGTTCCGGCCCGATGCAGATTCCTCCAATTGATCCGATGGCATTTCATCACCATTTGCACACATAATTCTCGATTAAAGCAGCGCAGTCAGTCCAGATGGACCGCCAGTCTCCGTTCCATCCCAGCTCATAGCTCTATCCGAGCTGGAGTCGAAATCGTGATGCGTCCATTCGGCAACGTCACCGAAGCCGAGCGTCAGGAAGCTTCACGTCAAGCCGCAAGAGGGGGTATTGTTGGTGCAGCAAGAGTAAGTGTGTCATGTCTGATTGCATCCTAATGCAATTCAACTTGAGATCATCATCAAGTATCAAATCTGTCTCAATTCTTATCTAATGATGTCCATTTAGTGGGGCATTTATGCAGCCATGTTGGGAGTTGCAGGCTATTACTATTCACCCATATATCGCAACTTGACAATTCAATTCAAAGTGTTCTCCTCCCTTATTTTATTTTTTATTAATCTAAACGACAGATACATAGTTGGTAATTTTTCAGCTTACTTGTCCACAGTTTTCTGCAAATGTCCAGCATGACCTTTGGAGGCTGGATTACTGCCGACAGCCGTCTTCGAGAATATGAAAGGCGCATGAGGCATCAAAAAAGGCTTGAACGGCAGTCCAGCTTGATGAGGTGGGAGGACGAGCTGGAGGCGCCTCCTCAACGTGGCAAGAAATAACTACAAAAGAATCAAAGGCCAGGAATCCGAAAAGGCCTTGTAGCACGGTCTGAAAGGCTTCTTTCACGGCATCACAATGGGGACGAATTATAGTTGCCAAGGACCACCGACTCAGGAAGGCATCGAAAACTCCCTAATCAAATCAATAACAAATTGTTACTCCTTGTTCGAAAGTTTTACGTCCGACTCGAATCCGTCAACTCGGTATATATTTCGACTTCCCATTTTGGTCATTTCAGCTCTCGCCCGCTCGATCATGTGTTCCACTCGGTGCCCAAGAAGCGGGCCTGTTATAGCAAGTCCTACGACGACTGGTCTGACGGTGCTGCGCTTCTGAAGGCATGCTTGATCCCCACTCTATAACTCGCAAGAGGAGGAACACTCTTCGATGAACAACCAACTTCTCGATACGAGACTGGGACCAAATAACGTGTTGGGCGATGACAACAGTGCCCCACCAACAACCCGAACATTTCAACACTTGGCGACTTTGGCCTATCAGAAGCAGGAGCTCTCAACGTGCACAATACGATGCATTCGGACTCATCTACTCGACGGCGTCATATGGGATATCCTTCAGCAGCTTCTTCAACAGGCAGCCCAACCAGGAAAATCAACGATTCAGCTGTCCCGGTGATAGCTTCAATGCAAGTCGACATCCTACCGTCTCTGGGGATCAGCTTCCTCTTCTATCCATTGGGACCAGACACCGACACCGGTTCCCAAGACATGTGCATTGGACGATCATCCGCCGCTCGCCCATCAAGGCAATCGGGGATCGCATCTGATACAGGCACCGATGCGTCTCATTCAGGTACATACGAGCATCAAGACAACCCTTTCGCAGCTCGGATCTCGGATGTGATACACGATCTCGCGCATATCAGATCGGAATCCATTGAGGGCCGGTGGATCAACCCACGTGCGTTTACCTTGGCCCTTGGGACGACGACGAAGCGGATGGCCAGTGCGCGCTTGCGTGTTTCGTTTTTTCGCTGGACCATCAGTTTCGATGATGATCTGATATCAGATCGCTTTCTTCACCTCGTATCTACCCGTCCAATTGCAGCATCTTTCTTCTCCCTTCATATTTACCACTACTCCTCCTAACCTCGGGACCTCGTACTCCCCGTGGACGTTAATGCTGAATCCTCAAAACAACATCGGCCTGTTTTGACCGACTGAGAGAACTCCCTCTTCTCGGCACGCTCCGAGGGGAGCTTTGTTTTCAACTGTCTCTCGATTTCGGTCGGTTGCAGGTGCCCTGGTCCCTGCGTTTGGCTCATCCATCGATCCGCGTGGGGATGTGGGGGGCCGCCTTCCAGAAATGCCGATCCCATGTTCCACACATGTCACCCATATTGGCTGGTGTTGTCGATGGCCGTTCAACATCTTTCAATGCAGAACGGCTTTGGTACCGCTTCACGAGCGTCGTCCAGCACTGACCACGCCATATCCGGAGGCCCTATACCCGCTATCGACTGGGGCTTGTGGCCGCATGGGAACTTCGCCTGTCTTGACGAACGAATCAAGGGATGTCCTGGCGTCACGCCTGCATCGTGCCCACTCCTCTGGGCATTGGTCGACTGGGTCGTTTCGTTTCTGTCCTAATGTTCCAACGGGTCTCGGGCAGAGAATGGCCGGTTGGGGCAGTTGGATGCTCGTCAGCTTCCGCTGAGTCGGAGCTGATGTGACACGCCCACCCGTCCGGTCGTATCCTCGATGGGGCCATGAACGAATCCAGGAAGCCTGCAAACACACACACATCTGGGTGTGGCGGTCACCACAGGGGATTAACCCTGCCCGGACCGCGTGGGACCAGCCTCGTTAAGGATTCGGGAGCCAGTTTGACAGGGCAGATACAAAAGGGGCGGAGGGGCCGCTCCGACAATCCACGGCATTCCATTCTCACGAATGGCGTCAGCATCCTCTCCTTGCCTTTCCTTTGACTTTCTTGTGCCCTGAGCACTCATTCTATGGGAGGCCTGGTCGCCTTTCCGCGTGCTCCTGGCCTTACCGTCCTGCTCTTCCTCCTCGGACTACACCTGGCTCGGGCTGTGCTCGTCCCCTTTACGCTCAGTCACGTCAAAGCCGGTCTTGAAGCTCGCAGTCTTCATACGCATGCCAACCGGCTGCAGCCTCGTCATGAAGTTGAGCTTCACTACGCCGATGGTGTGTGCTCGCGGAGTGGGCCTCTGCTGAAATTCTCGCAATTCTAATATCTTCTCAGACGAAGTCATCGAACAGAGCTATCTGGCAACAGTGGTGGCGAGGCACGAGACATGTCCATACGTGTTGGTCGAGAGCTTCGAGGAGATGCTGGCCGACATCCGTTGCGCCGCCTCCAACAAGGCAACGTCATCCATACGCATGACGATGAAGTTTAGAGAGCAGGGTTTTCTCGAACAGGCCCAGGAGGCGTGGCAAGGGCACAATTGCTTGGTGTTCATCACGCATCACCTTTCGTGCAATGACGATTTCAAAGAACGGGCAAGCTACAGGTGAAGACGATCGTTATATCACTCTTTTCGGATGGGTACTGAAGTATCCGTACTAGGTGCTCATCGTGGGATTTCAACTCGGGTGATACCATTGCAGTTGCGACCTGTGAGCCGGCACCCTTCGGGCCCGACTCGGACGCCAGTACCTCACTTGGCTTGAAAGGTGGCTTAATTCAGCCGGAAATGTCTCAACGGCTCAGGGCGAGGACATGGCCGGGGCGGAAACGGATCACCAAGCGAGCACTGTCGACATATACGTTCTCGCTAGACGACTCGTGGGCGAAGAGCGAGTATCTGATTGGTCTCAAGTATATATTTCCCAGGTATCACATGTCGAGAAGGCGCCCGCTGACTGTGAACAGTCAAATCTTCCGGCTTTCCTGCATTGATTGCCATATGCGAGGCGCATTTGCTGTTGGATACAATGTCGATCTACGCACGCCTGATTGGGGCAGGATACTGGGGAATGGTCCGGGGGGCACGTTGAGCGCGGATGGCGTCAAAGATGTGGTGCAGAGGATGGATGTTCGACTCGAAAGCACACAGCCGCTTGACACGGCCCTAGACTTCCAACTGGATGTCAACACAGCCGTCAAATTTAGCTGGCCTGGACTCACCGCCACCGCCACCACGACCGAGCAGCCGACTTTGGGGAATAAAATTCTAAGAAAAAAGCCGGCGGTACAGCTACTAAAGGTGTGTACGAAGCGCTGTCCTCAGGAACGCAAGACCATAGACATGAATTAAAGGCTGACGGGACCGTAGATCGGAAATGTGAGGGTGTTGGGAAATTATCGTTATGGAGTATCGGTAGCGCTCGAGCTCTACGCCCAGTGGCGCGCGTGAGTGTCCCCTTCGCTTTCGTGCTGTCCATCGCGCCATGGGGCGTTTGACTGACAGAAGGGGTAATAGAAATTTTCCCGTTACAGCGACAATGCCGGCAAATCAAGCGTTATTCTTCGATGCTCTCAATCCTCGGTCCTCAACCAACACCTTGTGAGTTCCCTTTGGAGTCAATGGCACGGCTACATGCCGAGGGAGCGATCGATTCTGATTCAATGACTTTGGCAGTACTCCCAATGTCAAATTTCAGCCAGCGCGCGTGAGCGTCCATCAGCCTGAAGTATGTGTCTCGATTGGGGTGGGCCCTCAAGTCGATCTTACTCTGGAAGTCACGGCCCCTAAAATGGGCAAGAAGGGCACCAAGTTTGAGGTCAGCACACAGATCGGCTTGGAGGTGCCGAAAGTGGAAACGTGTTTCTCCAATGCTAGAAGTGAGTGACCACTCCAACTCACAAGCATTCATTCATTCATGCAGTCTGCTGACTTCGAGATAGACGTCGATTGGCAATGTAGAGTTGGCAATATCGCGCAAGCCGTCAAGGAAAGAACCACCTTGGGACTAGGTCTCAAGTTCGAAGTATGGTTCAAGGCGGCCAAGGAAGGGTTTGTCGTCTTACAAAGCCCAATTCACAAGTTCGACCTCGACAGTCTTCTCGATGGGCTATTGCATCGGACGTGGGTCGTCAGCCACCACTGCTTCGACATCAGGAAAATTGCTCGTGCTCTGGGACTTGGGTCACCCGGGTCGCAAGAAAACCCCCCTGTCCCGTCGCCCCAACCTGGACCAAAGCCCAGCCAACCAGCCGATGGTCCGATAAAGATCCCGCCATTCGATCCGAAGCTGCTTGACCCGTCGGATGTGTATGGACCCTCTATTCCCAAAGAAGGATCACCTAAGCCTCCTACACCAGGCAAAAATCAACCACAACCGCCAAAAGAACTGACGCCGCCTGTTCGACCAGCCAATCCTCAACCGCCCCCAGGAAAACAGTCACCTCCCGATCGAGGCACCGTCCAGCCCCCTACGGGAGGTACTACCCCTCCTATCCCCCCTCGGCCGCCTAAGCCAGCTCCGCCAGCCCCGCTACCCCACGAAGTTCCTTTAGACGATGAACCCTACCACGTCCAGCCCGACAAGCAGAGCATGTCCATACCGGGTCAGAATGGCGCCCAGCCCATCAAACAAGACACCCAAGCAATAAGCCCGAACGGTGCTCAGCCACCTGTTCTTCCGCCACCCCTTGTTCCGCCAGCAGTTGCTCAACCACCTGTCATTCAGCCGCCCCTTGTCGCAAGTCCACCGACAAGCAAGCAGGATGCTTCTAGGTCTTCCGACAAGAATTCTCAGCCATCTTTCCCCTCCAGAAACTTCCTAGGAGGCTCTCCAGCCAGAGATGATGGAATCTTTATTCGGCCGAACTTGGGTACGCCCTGTACGGCTGAAGATCGATTGAAGTTCAACCCGGATCTCTGCACCGTGGGCCCAGGACTTAATCTACCGATCGTCGAAACTTGATTTTTATGACATACTGTAATTCTTAATACTATATACCCAATACATTTCCTATACTTAAGCACCCTGGTTGGCATCCTGGGTGGCAGCGGAAAGGACTCCGATAGCGGTGCGGCAATGACACGTATCACCAGATCTCATCACTCTATCGGACAAGATGACTCTATTCCAGGGTCGGATCTTTGGAGGGAGTGATCGGAGTCAGGTCTAGCTCTAAACGCCGGCGTCCAGGTCCCGGCCTATTCGGGGTCCTCGCATTCCGGAAATGATTGGCACGGACCAGTTCATTATCTCCCAGATTGCGCTGCAGCACTTCGGACCGACCCGAGATCGTGAAGAGGACCTTGAGAAGCATATTCGGATTCTTGGCGACTCGGTGGAGATGGACGTCCCGGAAAGTTTGCAAGAGGTTCTTGACGTGATCCGTCGTGCTCGGGTCGTCGAGAAGATGGAGTCCATAGATCACACAGAACGTCGTCAATGGGGCGTACAGCAAGAGTTGACCCAAGAGAGCAATAGCGTCGGGAATACTGTTGGCTGAACCATCCAGTTTCTCCAGCCTGGCATGAATGGTCGGAACTTGAGAGTCTCTCTGGGGATCCTCTCCGACGAGTTTGCTTAGTTGCCAGATGAGAGCATACAGCATCGCGACCATGGTCTTCGTCTCGCGTGTGTGGGAAGAATCATCCGGCGGGTCCGATAGCTTGCAAAAGTACGACAGACATGGTATGCGGACCCGTTGCACCAGAGACAGAAAAGTGACCGCCATTGTTGATGCGGCAGTCGTCTCGACGAACTCGGCTGGGCCGATGATCCCAAGAAACTGGGGTGATGGCGATGTCGTCCATTGCTGGACTTTGACGATGATAGCTCTCTCGAGGAAGATGCTGGATGTCGGAAGGTCCGGTGAGATGCGATCTTCCAAGAAGAACTTGCCGAGGACTTCAAAATTCCACGAAGTCTCCATGACGGTGGATCCTGATATGTTCTCGCTCGACTCTGAGGTCATGACGTGTGACGACTGCACCGTCAGATTGACGACAAAGATAGCCGGCTGTGGCTGTGACTGTTGATCCCGGAGATTCTTCTCGGCTTGCTCCAACAGCAGTCCCTTCACTGATTGACCCAGCAAATGGATTTGCTGATTTTGGCGCTGAATTTCTGCACCTTGATGCTGGATGGCCTCTTCGATTCGTTGACCTTGACGATGGAATCCTGCTTGGACCTCACCCTGACTCTTGACTACCATTTCGATCTTGGGTAAATACTCCAGCACCATCTGACTTCTCAAACCTTCTCCGTACTGAGCTTCCCGCCAGATTGAATTGGATTTCTTCTCAATCTCGCCAACTTTGTTGTCAAATTTGTCTTTAAACTTCTCATTGAAACTTAGGCCAAATCGAGAGCGCTTCAGATACCACTGGATCGCATCATGTAGAAACTCGAAGATCAGGGTGTACAGATCTAAGAAGGCATTCAACATATATATGGTGGGATAGAGCTCTCGTTCTTTTGCGCAAGCACAGGCTACCTCATTGATCCTTTCCAAGGATTGGACAAGGTCTTTATCAATCTTTTCATGGTTCACCGAAGCCTGAGGAAGTAAAAATTGTCAACGGAATGACCATATCAACTAACCCGATCAGTTTGGGTTCATACCACGACCAGGGTTTTCATGCCACCCAAGAACACCGACGTATAGTTCCCACTCGGTATCATTTCCAGCATTGTCTTATGTTGATCGATCCCTTTGCAGAGACGATGCATATAACTCTTGGACTTTTCGTAGAAGCCAACATCTTTATTAGATGATCTTCGAGCTTCGATGGCTTTCACCGTCTCGACGTAGTCGTCTATAGTATACTCTTGGGCATTAAGGCGGGGCACCCGGTCCTTTGAGCGCAAAGTTTGTTCGAACGCTTCCACAGCTTTCTTTAGCTTCTCGCTTTGCGCAGTGAAGGCCTCCCTGCGGTGGTTCCTAAGGCAACGGTAAGCAAATAATTATTAGGCTAGACCGAACTTCAGAATATCTTCATACGAGATCGCAGACCGCTGTTGGCGATCCAGTCTCTCAAACTCTAGCTTCTGTTGCTCTGCAATATCACTCTCCCTCCTTTCCCCCACCAGGCTCTGCGCTACAGTTCCGATGGGCTCTCCTCGCTCACTTTGAGCCTCAAGTTCATCGGTATACCGCCGTACCAGCGATCGAGCGTGTTCGGAATGGCATCGTTCCGCTGCCTCCTCCATGGCTTTTCACCAAGAGCACCTCGAGCAACGCCAACGTGAGTCGTCCACTCACTCAATCAGTCCACTCTTCAACTAATTAGCAAATAGTCGCATGTCCTAGGCTGAAGAAACATACAATGGCCAATGCAGTTCCCAAACTCAGCGGTTCATTGTTTCAATGAACAGAAATTCTTACCCTGAACGCCCTACTATCGATCATGGAGCCAGTAGCGAGGTAGATGGGTCCTCTCTTTGAAGCCCTGAGGATCATTGCGGTAGCTCTAATACAAGGCTACGCTTTTCTACCCCGTTTGTCCTGCCAAAGACGCATGCTTTGCCTCGTTGAAGCAGGCTGACAACGCAACCTCGTGGAAGCGCTTGATCTGCATTTCAGGCGTAAGATATGGCCCCCCAAAGGGCTCCATTGGGAATCATCCCGCCCCTCCTTGTTGGTATTCGGATGAGATTGGATTCCGTTTCGACGTTGCATATGCATGACCAATACATATGAGCGGTCAAGATCCAAATTGCGGCTCACGGACTCACCGGTCATCTCCTTAATTGGCGGCCGAATTATTTTTTATCAGGGCGCTCTTGCTACTTCTGCTGGTCCCCCCAGTCGGGTGCCCGCGTGTTGACAGTTGATCAAGCTCCTATTAAATGGACCACCCTTGCGAACACCGTTTTCGACGATCGATGCCTCTCGGTTGGCTATACACCTTGTGAGTATCTCTTATCTTCATATACTCATCGCTATCGTTGCTCGCTCGCTCAGGACTGACTTAGCTAATCGCCCTCAGAAATTCTTCGGATCAGGTTGTCCTACATAAGTTCCCTACGCACCAGAAATCAGCATGTCCCCCGACGCTGGAATTAGCTCAATCGACTCTGCAAATATGCCGACTGAAAACAATGCAAAGGGCCCTCGCCAGCACGTTAAATCTCATCTAAAACCACAGCCAATAATTTCGAATTTGGGGTCATTGGTTGAGCAAATTGGCGGCGAGCCCAGACCAGTGTTAGAAACCTATCGTGAACAGACTACAAGAGCAAGCGATGCCGCCAGTTCTACGGATGACTCCACTTCTGATTTAGTGACACACACACGCACACGCGCACAGAAACACACGCACGCAAACAAACACACACACACACACACACACACACACAT
>QQTW01002228.1_pt1 | contig 13998 bp, 17 predicted proteins | sample 1904831 | NCBI WGS metagenome assembly QQTW01 (sample SAMN09435610, study PRJNA476489) | Subsurface metagenome, whole genome shotgun sequencing project. | reverse complement strand
CGTGAACAAATGCTACCCGAAATTAAAGCGCTTGTGTTGGCTTACCTACAGCAACACCTCAATGTTGAGTAGTGTGGAAAGAACTATCACCAGCGTAGTCCTCTTCTCACATTTTGAGCGCGGGACTATGCCTACGCTTTTGCTTGAGGATTGACGCTGGTCGAGTTAACTGTGAACCACTTCACTTAACGCTTCAGCAATGACTTCATCACTCACACCCCGGCGCTTCAAACTCGCAATTAACGCTGTCACCGTTTCGCTCTCGAATCGCTCCAAATCTGTGCGCAATCCCTGACCGATATAAGCGCGAATCAACGGCTGATACCCTGAAAAGCCCAACAACGGGGCAATTCGCTTCAGATCTTCTACCACATCTTCAGGAATGCGAATCGTTACGCTGGTCATAGGACGATTTCGAGCTAATCGCTTTTTTAATACTTCAATCTTCATACTCTTCTCGCTCCTGACGAGTTGGTTTACGAGCTGAAATAATCCGAATCATAGTCTCCTCAAGCTCGACGTGGACCACATATAGCAGATTCCATCGAGTATCCATCCCAATCACGGCCTCTCGCGCTTCATCAAAATTGCGGTTCGCATCGACAACAACGAGAAACGGGTCGAAGAATGCTTCGGCAGCTTGCTGAAAAGTAATACCATCATGCTTGCCGGGATTGCTCCGCGCCTTCTCATCGTTCCAAGCAAAAGTAATGCCATTCAGTACGTAATAAACGTCCATGCTTTATAGTGTAGGCAAGATGTATTGACACTGTAAATACGTCTACTGAAAAAACTGGTAGTTTTATAGATTTGTTGCTGATAGCTTTGGTGTAGGTTAAAACTTTGGTGATGTACTAGATCGGTTGGTTACCTATAATGAGTAACAATATGCAACGCGAATTTGCCAACCGTGATGAGCTGGTTAAATACCTTAGTGAACAATTTCCAGATGCTACAAGACGCGATAACCATATCAGCGAGATAGTTGGCGGACGTCAAGCAGCCGAGAAGGCACTGCAAAAAGTAGATCCAGTACACTATGCGAAATCACGCAACTTCTTCAGTGGTGCCGTGACCCGTCTATCGCCATACATCCGCTATGGCGTTCTGAGTTTGGCTGAGATTCGAGACTACATTATGGAGCGGGTGCAGAATCAAGACGAAGCTACCAAGCTGCTCAACGAACTGGGTTGGCGTGATTATTGGCAACGGCTGTACGCCAAACTAGGGGATGATATATGGAAAGACCAAGAACCATACAAAACAGGTTATTCTGCTTCAGATTACGCACAGAAGTTACCGGATGACATCACGTCTGGGACAACGGGGCGAGTTTGTATTGACAGTTTCAGTCGCGACTTGCAGAAAATAGGATATCTACATAATCACGGGCGGATGTGGATAGCAGCATACATGGTCCACTGGCGGCGAATTCGTTGGCAGGTGGGAGCAAGCTGGTTTCTGAAGCATCTATTGGATGGCGATCCAGCTAGCAATAATATGTCATGGCAATGGGTTGCTAGTACGTTTAGCCACAAACCGTATTTTTTCAACCGTGAGAATTTAGAGCGTTACACAGAAGGAGTTTATTGCCGCCAATGTCCCCTCTATGGACATTGCGACTTTGAAGGTAGCTATGAAGAGCTGGAGCAGCGACTATTTCCCAAAGCTGATTCAAACGATCGCGATCGCAACCAGAAACCGCGTATTAAGAACCAGCGGAGGTAGAGGTTGATGAATCAAATTGTTTGGGTGCATGGGGATTGTCTAAGTCCTTACAGCCCTGCACTGCAAAATTATCCTGACGCTCCGGCGATCTGGGTTTGGGACGACACCCTGCTGGAGGAGTGGGAGTTGAGTCTTAAACGTATCACTTTTATTTATGAGTGTTTGCTAGAGTTGCCCGTCGTTATCCGGCGTGGAGAGGTGGCTAAGGAGATTTTAACCTTTGCCAAAGAGCATAATGCCGACCTAGTCGTAACGGTAGAAAGTCCTAGTCCCCGATTTGATGTTATTCGCCAGGAGATTGAACACTCGTTGCCAGTAGAAGTGCTACCGTTAGAGCCATTTTTTGAGTACGACGGCTATATTGACCTCAAGCGCTTCTCTCGCTACTGGAAAGTCGCTGCACGACATTTATTCGAGTGATCTAGAGGGGGTACGTTCAAAGCGAGACAGCTTGAACAGGCTGGTATCGTATTGAGTGCTACCATCAAGCGCTAACTCAGACAACATTTTGCCTATTAGCGTCGTGAACTTGAAACCATGCCCTGAAAAGCCTGCTCCAAAAACGATGTGAGGAAAGTCAGGGTGATGGTCAATCACAAAATGCTTGTCTGGCGTGACAGTATAGAGGCAGCGGCGAGTCGATACAAGCGGACCTGCTACACCAGGAATGTACTGTCTGGAAAAGCCACGAATCCGTTCAGTCCACTCCATACTAGGGGTGTAGTCTACCTGACTGGGATGGTCTACAGTGTTCCAACCGTAAAACGTTGTGACTTTCACACCAATGGCTGGATCATCGTGGGGAATGCCATAAGGCATTTCGCCGTAATCCCCATTCATATGGGCAAAGAAGGTGGGGAATCTTCCCGGCATATAATCAGCAGGTTGATCGGGCTGATAAAACCCCAGTTGACATGGCATGACTTTCAGAGGCAAATGAATTGCCTGTTGAGCCAGCAGCGATGAAGCCCAACTGCCTACTGTGATAACCAGGCAACCGGCACTAAAGCTCTCAGTCGCCGTCTGTACCTCAACACCCCTGGAACTGGGCACAATGCGAATCACCGGGGTTTGTTCGAGCAGCGTTGCACCCCGTTCCTGTGCTAGTCGTGTGTGAGTTAGAACACAGCGGGAGGCTTTGAGCAGTCCAGTCGCTTCCTGATAAAGGGCTTCCATGCCATCTTCTAAGGAAAATTGGGGAAAGCGATCGCGCACATCCTCAGCGGTTAAATGCTCGTAGGGCAATCCCGTTTTGTCCATGCTGTCCTTCAAGGCTTGAAATGTAAACTGATCTGGATTGCCGAAATCGAGTCCTCCAGTCTGCAAGTAAAGTTTTTCCCTGGCTTCTTCCTCTAGGGCAAACCAAAGGGGATAGGCAGCTCGCATCAGTTCAATGTAAATGGGGTTGTCGTAGGCATAGCGAATTACTCGCGAGAAGCCGTAAGAACTGCCTTTGAGATGATTCAGTTCAAACTGCTCCAATAACAGTACACGTTGTCCAGCTTTGGAAAGATAGTAGGCAGCAGCACTTCCCATTCCGCCAGCGCCCAACACAATTGCATCAAAATGTTTCATGACAAGAGACTAAATAAAGTAGATTCTAACTTTAGATGCTCTTCACATAGCATCTCAAATTTTAAGCTTTGCAAAAGTCTTTGTATAGCAAGCTTTTACTCAATATTTAACTTAGATCAGCAAGTTTCCATATGTTGCTTTTCCGTGAAAACACGCAAAAGTATAGCTAGTTTAGTAAAACAAATAGTAATCTTGATAAGTGTACGAGAACAATTAAGCTAAGGGTTATAAATATGAATTTGGAAGAGTTTGAAGCTCAGCACCGAAATAGCATTGAGGCAACACTTAACCAACTGCAAACAGTAGTTTTATTAGTGGCACAACTAGAAGCTAGGGTAATTGATATCGGTCAAAATTTGCAAAATCTTAGTTTAACTGTGGAAGAATTCATAATTCAACAAAGATCTGAATAAAAAGGCAATTAAGATAAAATCTAGGGCTTAAAATCGCCTATCTCATCTTGAATAGCTTGTTTCAAATCAGAGAGATTCACTGGTTTAACGAAATAACGACGGACCCCTAAATCGAAAGCGCGTTGCTGGTCTGCGGTAAAAGCAAGTGTAGAAACAGCAATCACAGGAATCTGCTGCCAGTCGGTTCTTTGCTGGATTTGTGCGAGTAGGGTGTAGCTATTGATATCTGGTAACTTCAAATCTAACAAAATTAGGTGTGGTTGAAACTCAGCCAACGCCTGAAAGAAGCTAGAACCACCAGACACACTGAGAACCTGGTATTGATAGGAAACCAGATATTCTTCCAATAACTGCCGATTCAGGTCATTACTATCAACGAGTAAAATCTTATGAGTGGCACCTGATTTGACTGCACCTTGACCTGTCATTGGATTTTCTTGAGCAATGCTCACAAGTTTCTCAGATCTGAGAGCCGATAAAAGTGATGTTTGGAACTAAACTCTTATTATTTCAGCTAGATTACACACAATTCCAGAAATTTATTGATATTAATGCAGCTAGCTTTACTATAAATTTCACGAAAACTTATCCAAATGGAATTGTGGATGATTTGATTAAGTTCCAGCGTTGTTGGCAGTGCTCTTGCTCACATATCTAAGTTATAGATGTCACAAAGCAAGATTCACTCCCACGCTGAGAATTCCTTGATCAGCATCCAGCTCAGCTAGTAATCCCACTGGAAGGGCGGCGTTAGGACCATCGTGACCGAAGGGCAGGTCGGATACGATAGGAATACCCAGATCACCCAGGCGATCGCGCAGTACTTCCTCAACAGTCAAGCTAGGAATATTGGGCGGCGGTTCGCATCGGCTAAAGCGTCCTAATGCGATGCCTCTGACTTTTGACAACGCACCACTTAAGCGCCACTGTGTCAACTCTCGGTCAATCCGGTAGGGAGCCTCTGTCACATCTTCCAGGGCGAGAATAACGGCATCTAGATCGGGTTGAACGGAGGTGCCGAGTAGATGGGTGGCAACGGTGAGATTGCCTGGCAGCAAAATACCTGTGGCGATGCCGCTGCCCCATCCTATGCCTTTAAGGGGGGTTAAAGAACGACCTTCTACCCAGTCAAACAATCGCTGAATTGACCAATCTGGTTCAGATGCCAAAGTAGTCAGCACAGGAGCATGAACACCTGAAATGCCTACTTTGCTAAGGCTCCAGAGTAAAGCAGTAATATCAGAAAACCCAATCAACCATTTTGACTCATTCGCAGACCAAACCCAATCCTCCAAGATTCTGGTGCTGCCATAACCGCCTCTAGCGCAGAGAATACCGCGACATTCTGGATCTTGCCAAGCACTGAATAGTTGATGACGGCGATCGCTATCTTCACCAGCTAAGTACCCCCATCTGTTCTCTATTTGTGGGCTAACTTCGACTCGATAGCCGTGCGCTCGCCAAATTTCTACACCCAACTCGAACGCTTTCACTTCTCGTAAGGCACCACTAGGAGAAACTACCCGCAGCAAATCACCTGGTTTTAATGGGGGTGGGAGATGACAGCAGTTCATAAGTGAAATTGCAGGATGTGTCGAAACCACTGTTCAAAGCGATCGCCCAACGCTAAGAGCGAGTATTCAGCTTCAGCTTGTTGGCGGCAGGTGTGGCGGTCAATTTCATTCAGACGTGCGATCGCATCTACCAACCCAGCTATACTATCTGGCTCGACCAAAAAGCCCGTCTTACCGTCCTGAACAATTTCCGCCGGACCACCGCGACGATAAGAAATTACCGGCACCCCACAGGCAAGTGCTTCAATCGCCACATTTCCGAACGCCTCTACCCAGCGGGGCGTCATCAACAGTGCCCGACACTGGCGTAGTTCCTGCTGCAATTGAGCCGTTGGTAGAAATCCCAGGTATTCAATAGGTGCATCCGGGTAGTCTTGGCAAATCTGCTGCCAGTAGCTCCTATCTTGCATTTTGCCCATGATTTTGAGAGGAATTTTGGCAATTTTCGCTGCTGCCACGGCATCCTCCAAACCCTTTTCTGGAGCAATCCGACCTAACCACGCTAGGCAGGGGGCAGGGTCCGGACAAAATTGATAAAGGGATAGATCGATCCCGCTACTCAAACAAGGACACTGCTGATTAATAGCAAACGTTGCGGCTTGTGAGGGAGTATAGAAGCCAATCGTACCGGGAAACTGAGCTACCACTTGTTCAATAACCTGATCCATTGCCTCATACAGTGAACCCATGCTCACGAAATGGGCGATGGGACGGGTGAAAAAAGGTGTCAGATAAAACGGCAACCAATCGTAGGCAAAATTGACAATCAGGTCGTAATCAGCTTGCACCTGGCGAGCGTAGTCCCACATATTCACCAGCACAGAATTCCCCGGCATAATAATGGGGGCGGAGCGTTCTTGGCTTTGAGCAATAATTTGAAAGTCACCAGGAATTTGCACCAGCGGCATTGACTCAAATATCGATCCGTGCGGAGCAACGATTTGTAAAGTATGTTTCCTCCGCAGCATTTCTTGAGCAATATTATACAGGCTCAATTCGACTCCACCTCCAAGTCCAGTACCTAATGGTCCAACTGGCGTAGAGACAAATAGTAATTTCAGATTGTGAGGGGAAGTGGTCAAGTTAGGGTGTGGGGGAGCCAGGCTCCGTCGTTAGTTCTTCGTCAGGAGAAATGCTCTCACTAACTTTAGCCAGTGTTTCGCGCTGGTTGATCAAGTATATGCTGACCAAAGTGAGGCAGACTCCTACCCACTGAAGTGGACTCAGAACTTCATGGAGTAACAAATTGCCAAACAGCAGGGCAAATACTGGCGTGAGGAAAGTGAGCGAACTAAAACTGGTAAGATTGCCACTGGAGGCGAAGTAGAAAAACAGGCCGTAGGCGATCGCACTCCCGAATACTGTTGAATACCCCAACACTAGCCAATCAGTTGGGTTGAGTTCTATCCACTGCTGAGATTCCATACCAGCTGAAAGGGCAAATAACGGCAATCCACCTATAATCATGTGCCATCCCGTCGCTGTCACCGGGTCAACATGACGGCAAACAAACCTGATGGTAATTGTTCCGACTGCCATAGAAAGAGCTGCCAACAGCATCAGCCACTCACCACTTGCAAATATGGCATTGGGCAGCCATTCGGCGGTATTTCCCTGTGCCGTCCGCAGAAATGGCGTGAGCCATTCGGCGGTATTTCCCTGTGCTGTCCGCAGAAATGGCGTGAGCCATTCGGCGGTATTTCCCTGTGCCATCTGTAGAACTGGCAAGCCAATTAAACTAATGCCTAGCACGCCAACAGACAATCCTAGCCAGCCCCACAAACCAATTCGTTCTCCAAACAACCAACACGACAGCAGAGCAACAGCCAGGGGTTGAGAGTCAATCATTACCGACCCTACACCAGCACTAGTTCTAGCTAACCCTTCCGCTAGAAAGCCTTGAAACAGCGCTCCATCTACCAGGGCAAATAAGGCAATCCATAGCCATGCCGCCCACCCCTTAGGCTGAGGTCTGCCCATCACAGCTGCCGCCACCAATACCAACATACCAGCTGGCACCAGACGCACCCCAGCCATAAACAGCGGTGTGGTATGTGGCATCACCCCTTTCATTGCCACCATTGCTGTGCCCCATAAGAAGAACGGCGCAATCAATAGTAGGCGGGCAAAGGGGAGTTTTGATTCGGTTAGTTTCAAATACATGGGTTGGCTAACAGCTCAGTTTAAAACCAGGTAGAGGCTGAGCTAATTTTACTATAAGTGTGTACTTTTGTAAAGCATCTTAACCTTCTGTCTTCTTCTATCAAACTAGAAAGACGCAAATAGGGCAAACTAGACTTAGGATTGTGCTGTTGCAAGCCTACTCACTTCTTATACCAGAAGAAAAGTATGAACTTGACAGCAGATGATCCCCTGCTTCCGCTTAGTATGAATTTATCCACGTTTTTAAGTTTTGACTGTCCATGGTTTGGCCTTTTAAACCTCCTTTTCGCAAACAAATTGCTCGGATTGAAATTACTGGCGCGATCGCCAGTGCGACTCGAAAACGGGTGTTAGACGCCTTGAAGACTGTTGAGGAAAAACGCTTTCCCGCCTTGCTATTACGGATTGATAGCCCTGGTGGCACAGTTGGGGATTCCCAAGAAATTTACAGTGCTTTGAAACGACTACGGGAAAAAGTTAAAATTGTTGCTAGCTTTGGCAATATTTCTGCTTCCGGAGGTGTCTACATTGGTGTGGGAGCTGAACACATAGTAGCCAACCCAGGTACGATTACTGGTAGTATTGGTGTAATTTTGCGTGGCAATAACTTAGAAGGCTTGCTGGAAAAGATCGGCGTCTCATTCAAGGTGATTAAGTCGGGTCCCTATAAAGACATTTTGGCCTTTGACCGCGAACTAACAGAGCCAGAACAGCACATCTTGCAAGAGTTAATTGACACGAGTTATCAGCAGTTTGTGCAAACAGTTGCAGAAGGCCGCAAATTGGCAGTAGAGGCGGTCAGAAGTTTCGCTGATGGTCGCATTTTTACTGGCCAGCAAGCCTTAGAGTTGGGTGTTGTAGATCGACTGGGAACAGAGGAAGATGCTCGTCGCTGGGCAGCAGAATTGGTGGGTCTTGACCCGGAAAAAACGCGGTGCTACACCCTAGAAGAACGTAAACCCTTGTTGACTCGCTTGCTGCCGGGGAGTCGTCAACTGTCATCTGCCCTATCATCTAGTGTAGATTGGGTCGAATTTGAGCTATCTACGAGTGGTTTACCACTGTGGTTATATAAGCCCTAATTCAGTTATTAATTGTTGGTTTCTAAATGTCAATTTATGGTGACAACTAAAAACTATGAGATTAATGGAGGATTTTGGCGTGGAGTGGCGAGTTCAAGCGATTCGCGGAGCAACTACCGTTTCCGAAAATACAGTTGAGGCGATTCAAGAAGCCTTGACAGAGCTGTTGGATGAACTGGAAGTAAAAAATCGACTGGAACCAACTCAGATTATTAGCACCACTTTCTCAGTTACACGCGATTTGGATGTCATTTTCCCGGCGGCGATCGCTCGCAGGCGTTCTTACTGGGAGCAGGTGCCAATGTTGGATGTGCAGCACATGCACGTAAAGGGTAGTTTAGAACGATGCATCCGGGTTTTAATCCACGTCAACCTTCCAACTACCCAAATTTACATTTGGCATTCGTATATGCGTGGTGCTAAATCCTTGCGTTCTGATTGGAGTTCACCCCAGCGCGTTGTGCATCCGGGGTCTTTGCGATCCCATTATTGATTTTGGCTTTTGCTATGAAACCGAATGCCTAAGAAGATATCGTAAACAAAACTCCAGAATTCTTTTCCTTGCAGAAGTCCTAACGATTGAACACAGCCCTTCTCATCCAAAAGTGGTTTGGTGGCATAGTAAGCGGGCTGGTAATTGTACCAGGGAATAGAAGGCCACAAATGATGAATTAGGTGATAATTCTGCCCCATGATCAGCAGATTGAGAATGGGGTTGGGATAGACTCTGGCGTTTTTCCAGCGATCGCGCTCTTTATGAGGGCGATGGGGTAGATAATCAAAAAACAACCCCAGTGCCAACCCGACTACAGCAGAAGGTATGAACCAAAAATTGAGAACATAGCCCAGAAAATGGTACTGAATTGAGATGTAGAAAATCGTAGCGACAAATAACCGGCTCAAAAACCATTCCAAGAGTTCAGACTTTCGCCATAACTGCCGCTTAAAGAAAAATATTTCATGATATAGAAAGCGAACTGGAATCAGCCATAGTGGTCCGCCAGTGGATACATAATGGTCTGGATCATTTTCTGGATCATTTACGTGAGCATGATGCTGTAAATGAACCCGCGTAAAGACTGGGAAGGCAAAGACGAGCATCAGCGCACTAATATGCCCTAAAACTGCATTGACTACCCGGTTTCGATGGGCTGACTGGTGACAGGCATCGTGAATCACCGTCCCAGATATATGCAAAGCAATCACGTTAATAGTAAAACAGCACCAGTGCGGCCATTCCCAAAGCCAGTAACCAAAGTTTGATATGACAAACATGGTGAACGCTGCTAAAAACATCAGCAGAGTTGGATTGAAATCGCCGGGGGGACTCAAGTACTCCCTAGGCACTGTCACTGGCTTTTGTGCCTCCGACATGAGCATATTTAACTCCTCTATCAATTCAGTTGTTGGGTAGTGTACGATACATCCATATAAATATTAAAGTTTTGTGTAGCAGAAGTCATCTCACCCAGGACCCAGGATTAGCCTCCATGCAACTCCAAGATTCCTTACGCCGGACAAAAATTGTCGCTACGATTGGCCCAGCCACTAGCAGTCCAGAAGTGCTAAAGGCTTTGATTGAAGCGGGTGCAACAACACTGCGGCTTAACTTTTCCCACGGTACTCATGCCGATCATCAGCGCAGTATTCGTTTAATTAGACAGACTGCCTTTGAACTGAATCAGCCTGTGGGAATCCTCCAAGACCTCCAAGGACCAAAAATCCGCTTAGGGCGGTTTGAAACGGGCCCTGTGGTCGTAAAAAAAGGCGATCCCTTCACTTTAACCAGTCGCTCGGTTGCAGGCAGCCAGTTTCTGAGCTGTGTCACCTACGATCTTCTAGCAGAGGAAGTTCCCGCTGGAGCAACAATTCTCCTCGATGATGGTCGAGTAGAAATGCAAGTCGAGCAGGTTGACCGCGCCGCCCAAGAGTTACATTGTCGAATTGTAGTAGAGGGAACGCTTTCTAACAACAAAGGTGTTAACTTTCCTGGAGTTTACCTATCGATTAAGGCAATGACCGACAAAGATCGTGAAGATCTGGTGTTTGGTCTAGATCAAGGCGTAGATTGGGTAGCGCTATCGTTCGTCCGTAACCCGCAGGATGTGCTGGAAATTAAAGACCTAATTGCCAGTGCTGGCAAGCAGGTACCAGTCATTGCCAAGATTGAAAAGCACGAAGCAATAGACCAAATGGAGTCGATTTTGGCTTTGTGTGATGGCGTTATGGTTGCTAGGGGTGATTTGGGTGTTGAACTCCCAGCTGAGGATGTACCCATCCTGCAAAAACGGCTGATTGCCACATCAAACCGGTTGGGCATTCCCGTTATCACTGCTACCCAGATGCTAGATAGTATGGTTCAAAGCCCCCGACCAACTCGTGCTGAGGTTTCGGACGTGGCGAATGCGATTTTAGATGGGACTGATGCGGTGATGCTCTCGAATGAAACCGCTGTGGGTAAGTACCCGGTTGAAGCCGTGGCGATGATGGCTCGCATTGCCACTCGAACTGAACAGGAGGGGCTGGCATCTGACCATGCCAATGTCAAGAATTCCCGCCGTTCTATTCCGAATGCGATTAGTCAAGCCGTTGGTCAGATTGCCGAGCAACTAGGGGCATCTGCAATTTTGACACTGACGAAAACTGGTTCCACAGCTCGCAACGTTTCTAAGTTTCGACCACATATCCCAATTTTAGCGGTGACTCCCCATGTTGATGTGGCGCGGCAGATGCAGTTGGTGTGGGGAGTGAAACCGCTGTTGATGCTAGACCTACCTTCGACTGGTCAGACGTTCCAAGCCGCTCTCAATATGGCTCAGGAAAAGGAGCTGCTGTCAGAGGGCGATTTGGTGGTGATGAGCGCTGGGACGCTGCAGGGGATTGCAGGATCAACAGACTTGATCAAGGTTGAGGTGGTAACAGCCGTGTTAGGTCAAGGAGTTGGATTAGGTCAGGGGTTAGTGAGTGGTCGGGCACGAGTAGCCTACAACGGCATGGATATCAATAAGTTTCATCCTGGAGAAATTTTGGTAGCATCGCATACTACCGCAGATTTTGTGGAGGTGATCCGCAAGGCATCTGGGATCGTTACAGAAGAGGAGAGTCTAACAAGTCATGCTGCTGTAATTGGTCTGCGACTAGGAGTGCCAGTGATTGTAGGTATGAAGAAGGCGACAGAAATTATCCGCGATGGGACGATTTTGACGCTGGATATGCAGCGGGGTTTGGTTTACTCTGGCGCGATGGGGGGCGGTTGACGTACTCCTCCTGATTGAATCAGGGGGATTCTCAAAGGATATTATGAGGCGGACTGAAGTCGCGCCTCTCTACCCTTCTTTCTGCTTCTTCGATTCTTAACTAGACTGTTGCCAGTCCCCGCTAGACCATCTCCACAGACAATTTGTTCGCCCACGATGCGTCCCACCGCAAGCACACCACGATTTCTAATCACTTGCGCCGACGCGACATCTCTATGCGTGGTATATCCACACGTCATACAAGAATGAATCCTGTCATCGAGTTCTTTCTTTCCAGTATGGGTATCACAGCTAGGGCAAACTTGAGATGTATAATCTTTGTCTACTTTGGCAAAGTACACCCCACGTTTCCAGCACACCCATTGCAGGATAGTCAGAAACTGACCAAATCCAGCGTCTAGAGTGTGTTTGCCCAACATGCCCGACGCCCACGCCCGAAAGTCAATATCCTCGGCAAATATCATTCCTGCGCCTGTACAGAGTCTGTGCGCTAACTTGAAGTGAAAATCTTTTCTGGTGTCATTACTTCTTTGATGTAATCGAGCAATCTTCTGACCAAGCTTACGTCGATTGTTAGAGCCTTTAATTTTGTGTTTCAATCGGCGTTGCAGTAATTTTAACTTGCGTTGCCTTTCCACAAAAAATCTAGGACGAAGGACTAATTCTCCGTCAGAAGTTGCTAAGAACTTATCTAACCCTAAGTCAATCCCGACGGGGAGCCCATGCGGCATAACATCCGGCACACTCACATCACACTCTAAAGAAAGCATGACAAAGTAGCCTGATGCTTTGCGGACTATTCGGGCTTGTTTTGCTACAAACCCCTCTGGGATATTCCTTGACTTGATGAACTCTACCATACCCAGTTGAGGCAACTTAATTGAGATGCCTTGCACACAGTTCTCCAACACCTGTGGAAACACAAAAGAACGCATTCTGACCCGATTTTTGAACCGAGGGAACCCCATTCCCTTGCGTCGCATGTCAATGAATGATGTTTCTAAACGCCTCAATACCTGTTGTAGGACTTGAGCGTTTACTGTCTTAAGCTCAGGGTGTTGGCTCTTAGCAAGGGTAAGAGATTTACACTGCTTGGCATAATTAGGGTATGGCGTGTCAGCAGGGATGATGTATTCAGAAACTATGGAACAGGCATCAATTCGACATACGCGAGAATTAATCCAGTCTTTGCGTTCCTGGAGCGCAAAGTTCCAAACTCTACGACAAACATCCAGAATTCGCTCAATCTCTTGGGCTTGTTCTAACGTCGGCTTTAGTTTGTACTCGTAAGCCAAATTGAACATACTGTCTCCTCGTTCCTACAAAATAATATAGCGTTTTGTAAGTTAAAGAGCAACTAGTAGCCAACACGCGAGGCTGAAGCCTCTTGGGTCACGTTTCACCCCCCGCTTAAAAGACGAGGGTTCTCACGCTCCCATCTCATTCCAGTAGAAAATGATGGAAGGGGAAAGGGAAGCCCATACTTAAAAGCAGCAATTTCGCTTCCTCCGACGTCTTAAAACAGGTAGGGAAAGGTAAAAGGGGAAAGGAAAATTTCATCTCTTTCACCCTTACCCTTTTTTCCTCGGCGTATCCCTTTAACAGTCTGCTACCGATAAGCAATTTCAAGATGAGAGGGCTTCTCCGTCATTATTGCTGTAATGTTGGGTTAGCTAATGAACTGACCATAACACTGAGGCATTTTGATATTGAATGTAACAGTTGATGAAATTCAGAGCGCTCCCTTGAAATATCTACGCCAAGTGAAAGCTGGTATAACGGTTATTATTACCCAAGCCGATAAACCGATTGCTGAACTTAGACCTATCTCGACAAGCAGCAAGCAGCTACGACCATTCGGCTTATGTGCTGGTGAGTTTACAGTTCCCGATGATTTTGATGCCCCGTTACCAGAAGAGATTTTGAGCGCGTTTGAGGGCAAATGAAAATTTTGCTAGACATGCATATCTTCCTCTGGTTCATCAGTGGTGACAGTTGGTTATCAGCAGATATTCGGGATGCAGTTCGTAACTCAGATAACGCGGTGTACTTAAAAACACCAAGACTTTTACTCTTCTTCCCATTCCTTCCAGACTCCCATGACATACACATCGCTCAAGCCACTGACTTTTGAGGAATTTATTGAACAATACAGCGCTCGACCTCGCTACGAACTTGCGGATGGAGAATTGATTGATATGGAGCC
>QQTW01002227.1_pt1 | contig 14001 bp, 14 predicted proteins | sample 1904831 | NCBI WGS metagenome assembly QQTW01 (sample SAMN09435610, study PRJNA476489) | Subsurface metagenome, whole genome shotgun sequencing project. | reverse complement strand
AACAATTGATTGGACTTACAAAGAAAAAATAGCAGAACTTAAAGTTAATTCGTTACGAGGCGAATTAAAAGTAGAATTACCAAATAGCGATCGCATGGCGGTAATGTCTCAGTTACTCGACACTCTACATAAAGGCGATACTAGGGTAATTGATAATCTCTCAGAAATTAATATTGTTGGTCATCGGGTAGTACATGGTGGGGAAGCTTACCGTACAGCAACGATGATTACAAAAGATGTAACTGATGCGATTTCTTCGTTAGCAAGTTTTGCTCCCGCGCACAACCCAGTTAATTTAGAAGGCATTACCACCATTGAGCAAATATTACCAGATGTGCCGCAAGTTGCGGTATTCGACACAGCTTTTCACAGTCAATTACCAGCAAAAGCGGCGGTTTATCCAATTCCTTATTCTTTTTTCGAGCAAGGTATTCGCCGTTATGGTTTTCACGGGATCAATCACGAATATTGCGCCCACCGTACCGCGCAATTGTTGAATAAAGATATAGAATCTTTGCGTTTAATTAGTTGTCATTTAGGTAATGGTTGCTCGATTACAGCAATTCGTGACGGAATTAGCATTGATACAACAATGGGTTTTACGCCCTTAGATGGGTTGATGATGGGTAGCCGTTCGGGTAGCGTCGATCCAGGCATTTTAATTCATCTGCTACGCCAGGGTTATGACGCGGATAAGCTTAATGAAATGTTGAATAAAGCTTCGGGTTTAAAAGGTATTTCGGGCTTATCCAACGATATGCGTCAAATTGTTGCAGCTAAAGATAATTCTCGCGCTCAATTAGCTTTTGATATGTATGTAAGGTCGCTTTGTCAGCATATTGGCGCTATGTTGGTTACTCTAGGCGGCGTTGATGCGATGATTTTTACAGGTGGTGTAGGCGAACATCAGCCGCCAATACGAGCTAAAGTTTGCGCAGCGCTGGGATTTATAGGCGTAAAAATTGACTTTGATAAAAACGCTGATTCGCCTGTAGATGTTGATATTGCAACGGATGATTCTAGCGTGCGGGTTTTAGTTATAGAGGCTCAAGAAGATTGGGCGATCGCAAGTCAATGTTGGAAAATAGCTAATAATGCCTAACTAATCCCTGATGAACGAACTACAAACGAAATTACCTATTAATACTTGGATTGACTGCACTTGGAACGCTTTTATCCAGCTTACGCAAGCGCCAGAGTATGACAAGGCTAAATGTTACTACCACAACGGACAGTTAAGGATTGAAATGCCACCTGTTGGATCTGACCATTCCCGCGATAACGGCATAATTGTAATTTTAGTCAACCAGTATGCGATCGCCAAAAGCATACCATTGAATTTACTAATTAACTGTAGTTACCAAAAACCAGGGGAAAAAGAAATTCAGCCAGATATATCTTACTACGTGGGAGAAAGAGCTAAGTTAGCTCCGGTAGGAAGTTCGGTAGCAAATCTCGATAATGTTGCACTTCCCGATTTAGTAATTGAAATTGCAAATACTTCCTTGGCTGACGATTTGGGACAAAAACGCCTAATTTATGAGGATTTAGGTATTTCTGAATATTGGGTAGTAGATGTCAAAAAAGCGCGGATTACTGCTTTTAAAATCGTTCCTAATGGTGGTAGCCAAAGAATTAGTCAGTCTGTTGTATTGCCAGGACTTGACTTCGCCTTGCTTGAAGAAGGATTACAGCGCTCTCGTCAAACCGATCATACCTCTGTTGCTGCTTGGTTTTTGAACTGTATTTGAGCAAAATTGCTAGGCTATATTACTAATGTTGCCAAAATAAACTCATGCTCTGTACTCAAGAGTTGTTGAAGCTAGAGTTGTTTCAAGTATTGCCCATTGAGCGGTTAGAGTGGATATGCGATCGCGCTGAAGCTATTGAAGTGAAAAAGGGAGATGTATTAGTCCGCGAAGGCGAAGCATCTTTAGGCTTTTTTATTTTGACCGAGGGACGCATTAATATAACTCGCCAAAGTGACGGCGTTGATATGCCTATCGGACAGCACGAAGCACCGACATTTTTTGGTGAAGTCCAGATTCTTACAGGCGAAGCAGTCCCGGTGACGTTGCGAAGTTTGACTGATTGTCAGTTACATCGACTTACTGATGATGATTTTTTGAACTTATTGCACAACTGTCGTACCTTTGAGCGAATTATCTTTCAATATGTAACTAAGCGATCGCGTGGTTTAGAGTCTTTTATCCGCAGTCGGGAAAAAATGGCAGCTTTGGGGACTTTGGCGGCGGGACTTGCTCACGAACTCAATAACCCCGCCGCCGCCCTTGTCCGCGCTCTTAAAGACGTGACTCCGGCGTTAATTGAATTGCAACGCATGAATTTAGTTACTGGACGAGCGCAACTTACAGAAGCAGAGGTGCAACAATGGACTGGGGTACGCGATCGCGGTTATGAGGCAATTGTTAATAGGTCGATCGATCCTGTAATAATGAGCGATCGCGAAGATGAGCTTTTAAATTGGCTAGAAGATTATGGAATTGAAGACGCTTGGAACTTAGCAACACCTTTAGCGGAGGCGGGAATTGAGATTAAGACTTTAGAACAATTAACCGCTCCTTGGCGCAACGATCCCACCGAACTTAAAGACATGGGGGTACGCTGGCTAGGGCTATCGTTTGAAGTCATGTCAACGATTAAAGGCGGCTTACGCAGCGCCGAACGTATTTCCGAACTCGTGCAATCGATGAAATCTTACTCTTATCTCGACCAAGGAGCGCAACAACTTGTAGATGTGCATCAAGGAATTGAAGATACGGTTAGGCTTTTTTCTTGCAAGTTAAAACAAGGCGTTACGGTAAAACGGTCGTATGATGACACAATTCCTAAAATATTGGCGTATGGCAGCGAACTCAATCAAGTTTGGACAAATTTAATTGATAACGCCATTGATGCGATGAATAACAAAGGCATTCTCGAACTTACAACTAAAAATAAAGGCGATCGCCTAGTTGTAAATATTACCGATTCTGGCGCAGGTATTCCGGCTGACGTGCGATCGCGCATTTTTGAACCATTTTTCACCACAAAACCCGTAGGTAAAGGTACAGGATTGGGCTTAGAAACAGTGCGGCGAATTGTTGAAAATAGACATAAAGGCTCAATATCTATAGATTCTAACCCTGGTAAAACAAGCTTTAGCGTGTGTTTGCCTTTGCATTGACTAAATAGAGGTTGACATTATTGCCTAAAATTTATTAGGCTTTAGTTAACGTTAACGTCAATGTTATTGATTAAGTAAAGTGACCGACAAAATGCGGATCGGAGAACTAGCAGAAATTGCTGGAGTCACTCCAAGAACAATTCGCTACTACGAAAATTTGGGGCTATTGCGTCCTAACGAGCGGGAAGGTAAGGGTTTTCGGTATTACACCCAAACTGAGCTTGCCAAACTGCAAAAAATCGATTGTTTGAAATCACTAGGTTTAACTTTAGAAGAAATTACCGCAGTTATTGACTTGTACTTTGAAGATTCGACAGGTATAAAAGGTAAACAGAAGGTATTAGAAATTCTCCAATTTCATCTCCAAGAAACCGATGAAAAGATTGCGTCTCTAGGACAATTTCGCTCAGACTTGGAGGCAAATATTACAAAAATCCAACAGCAACTTCAAGAACTTAGCAGCGAGTAATTTTTTTTAGGAAAAACTGACGTTAGCGTTAAGGTTAATAAAAGGTAAAAAACTGATGAAGGCATTTGAGATTCAAAAAAGCTTTGGTTTAGATTCTCTAAAGCTAACAGAACGCCCCAATCCAAGTCCGGGATACGGACAGATACTAATTAAATTGCGGGCAGTTTCCTTAAATTACCGGGATTTGATGGTAGTAAAAGGCTTATACAATCCCAACCTACCGTTGCCGTTAATTCCCTGTTCTGATGGAGTAGGGGAAGTTGTGGCACTGGGGGAAGGAGTAACGCGAGTAAAAGTAGGCGATCGCGTAGCGGGGATATTTTTTCAAAAGTGGCTAAGTGGAAGACTTACCGAGGAAAAAACGCGCTCGGCGTTAGGGGGAGCAATTGATGGCTTACTTGCAGATTACGCCGTGCTGCACGAAGACGGGGTTGTTCATGTTCCCGAACATCTTACAGACATTGAAGCTGCTACCCTACCTTGTGCGGCGGTGACAGCATGGAATGCTTTAGCAGGAAACGTCAAAGCAGGCGATACAGTGCTTGTGCAGGGTACAGGGGGCGTATCGATATTTGCATTACAGTTTGCCCAAATATTAGGAGCAAAAGTTATTGCAACATCAAGCAGCGACCAAAAGCGAGAAAGATTGCAAAGCTTAGGCGCAGCCGAAACAATTAACTACAAACAAACACCCGACTGGGGCAAAAAAGTTTACGAACTAACCGGAGGCGTTGACCATGTAGTAGAAGTAGGCGGCGCAGGGACATTAAACGAATCCCTAAAAGCGGTGATTCATGGCGGACAAATTAGTTTAATTGGCGTTTTGACAGGCGGGAAAGGTGAAATTAACACCGCCGCCATTTTAATGAAAAACGTGCGCTTGCAGGGCATTTATGTAGGGTCTAGAGAGATGTTTGAAGACATGAATAGAGCTATTACCCACCATAAAATTCGTCCAGTATGCGATCGCGCAATTCCCTTTGAAGCTGCTAGATCCGCCTTGGAGTACATGGAAAGCGGCGCGCACTTCGGCAAAATTTGTATTCAACTTTAGATAGGAGTAAATCGATGCAACAACGCAAACTTGGCAACCAAGGATTAACCGTATCTGAACTAGGACTAGGATGTATGGGGATGTCAGAGTTTTACGGTAAGGGAGACGAAAGCGAATCTATCGCAACTATTCACCGCGCCTTAGAGCTTGGAGTAAACTTTTTAGACACCGCAGATATGTACGGGCGAGGAGCAAACGAGGAACTGGTAGGGAAAGCGATCGCCAATCATCGGGAGCAAGTAATACTCGCAACAAAATTCGGCATTCAACGCGGCGAAGACAACAGTTTTCGGGGAATTAGCGGCTCTCCTGAGTACGTCCGCACAGCTTGCGAAGCATCCTTAAAGCGTTTGAACATCGATTACATAGATTTGTACTACCAACACCGAGTAGATCCCACCGTACCAATTGAAGACACCGTAGGGGCAATGGCAGAACTCGTAAAGCAAGGAAAAGTTCGATATATCGGGCTATCCGAAGCCAGCGCCGCCACAATTCGCCGGGCTGCAAGCGTGCATCCAATTAGTGCATTGCAGTCCGAGTATTCGCTGTGGAGTAGAGATATAGAAGACGAAATTATCCCAACAATCCAGGAATTAGGAATTGGGTTAGTAGCGTATAGCCCGTTAGGGAGAGGATTTTTATCAGGAACAGTAACAAGCCTAGAAGATTTAGCCCCAGATGACTATCGCCGAAACTCCCCGCGATTCCAGGGAGAAAACTTCAACAAAAACCTAGAATTAGTAGAGCGCGTCAAAGAAATCGCCACCGAAAAAAGCGTAACCCCAGGACAACTAGCCTTAGCGTGGTTGCTGGCAAAAAGTAACAATATAGTTCCCATTCCCGGAACAAAACGCCGTACATATTTAGAAGAAAATGTAGCCGCCACAGACATCAAACTAACCCCCGCCGAACTACAACGACTAGAAGAAGTAGCGCCAAAAAACAGTTTTATGGGCGATCGCTATTCAGACATGAGCGCAGTAAACGGTTAAAGCACCAAAACCCTAAAAACGAAAGGCTTTGCCCAATTGGTAATTGGTAATGGGTAATGGGTAATGGGTAAGAAAATCATCACACTTTCAGCAATGCCACAAAACACACAGAGAACTCCCACACCCACCAAAAAAAGAAGCTATTGCCAAAATTTCCCGAACATCAAGACAGACCTCAAACAGTTAAACCCTAAAAACAAAACTACAGAAAACCCCCGTACCCACCAAAAAGAGAAGCTACTGCCAAAATTTCCCGAACATCAAGACAAGACCTTTTGGAGGGGGTTTGGGGGACGCAACCGTCCCCCAATGGGGGGTTTGGGGGGCAGACCCCCCAAATCCTGGTTTTTCTTAAATACAAGCCCAATAAAACAAAGAAACCCAAACACAACAATGACCCACCTATTCGATCCTTACAAACTCAAAGACATAGTCCTCCGCAACCGTATTGGCGTATCCCCAATGTGCCAATACAGTTCCATTGACGGAGTAGCCACCGACTGGCACTTAGTAAACCTAGGTTCGCGCGCCGTAGGCGGAGCAGGACTTGTAATCGCCGAAGCCACCGCCGTAGAACCAAGAGGCAGAATATCCCCACAAGATGCGGGAATATGGGCAGATAAACACATAGAACCCCTGCATCGCATCAACAAATTCATCAAAGACCAAGGAGCAGTACCAGCAATTCAAATCGCCCACGCCGGGAGAAAAGCCAGCACCGCCCGCCCTTGGGAAGGCAGCCAATCCCTCAAAGACGACGAAGAAGGATGGGAAACCATCGCCCCCAGCGCGATCGCCTTTGGCGACGAAGTTTGGCGAACACCCAAAGAAATGACCCTTGAAGACATTAAAGAAGTGCAAAACGCCTTCCGTACTGCCACCATAAGAAGTTTAGAAGCAGGTTACGAGTGGTTAGAACTGCATTTCGCGCACGGCTACCTAGGACACAGCTTTTACTCCCCCTTATCAAACAAACGCACCGACGAATACGGCGGTAGCTTTGAAAATAGAATCCGCTTCATTATCGAAACCACCCGCACCGCCAGGGAAGTTTGGCCCGAACGCTTACCTTTTACCGCCAGATTATCCTGTTCCGATTGGGTAGAAGGTGGCTGGACAATAGAAGACTCGGTAGAACTATCTAAAAAGCTAAAATCTGAAGGCGTAGACTTAATTGATTGCAGTTCCGGCTTTAACTCTCCTGACTACAAAAACTATCCCTTCGCTCCCGATTGGCAAGTCCCCTTTGCCGAAAAAATCCGCACCGAAGCCCAAATAGCCACCGCCGCCGTAGGTTCGATTACTGAAGCCACCCAAGCCGAGCAAATTATTCAAAGCGATCGCGCAGACATTGTACTATTGGCAACCCAAATGCTCCGCGATCCTTATTGGTCTTATCATGCAGCTTTAGAACTGCAACCAAAAGAAACTGCTAAAGCTCTGTTACCCGTTCAATATGGAGGACGGGTATAAAACAAAATTTTTGGCAATACAAGCTTTATTGCCAAAAATCTCCTCTTTTAAGAATTCTATCTAAGGAAATATCTTGGGATAACGGATGTTGAAATGCTAGTTTTCTGTAAAGATCGTAGTGTGTGGTGCAAACTAAAAAATTGTGAATTTTTATATTAATAAAAGTTTTCCTCCTCACATCCACGAACTAAACTAATATGCACTCAAACTCCCTAAAAGTCTTCGATCATCTGCCCATAACCTTAGATCCAATACCAAAAGATAATATAGATCCTCAACCGATTACTGAGCTTTTACCCACTACCCCGCAGCCAGCCAACAACAACAACGTTGAAACTACGCCCTACCCAGGACAACGTTGTCCTTTATTGCCCAGCCAAAAAATAGATGCTCTCAGGCAAACCTTTGAAAGACACCAGCACCAGCGACAGTTAGTAATTTTGCAAGATTTTCCCGACCCCGATGCCCTATCCTGCGCCTGGGCATACCAACTAATGGCAGAGCAATACGATATCCAGTGCGATATTGTTTATGCGGGTACTTTGAGCCATCAAGAAAATATTGCCTTAGTTAAACTTACAGGCTTACCCGCCCAACGCTGGACGCTACAAAACGCCAAAAGCAAAGACTTATCTGTTTATAGCGGTTGCGCGCTAATCGATAACCAGGGGACAACTAGCCAACTAATGCCCTTAGTCCAAGAAGCGCAAATTCCCTTAGTAGTATTAGTAGATCACCATAGTTTGCAAGGCGAACTTAAAGTCGAGTTTAGCGATTTGCGCCCTACAGTGAGAGCTACAGCAACAATATTTACTCAATATTTGCAAGCAGGCTTGCTGAATTTAGACAGTAGCATCAACAATCACGTTAAATGCGCTACAGCTTTAATGCACGGTTTGCGATCGGATACAAATCGCTTGATGCAAGCCCAAGAAGAAGACTTTTTAGCCGCAGGTTATTTAAGCCGATTTTATGACTCTCAGTTACTCAACGCCGTACTCCAGGCAAATCGCTCTAAACGAGTGATGGATGTAATCGAGCGCAGTCTAAAAAATCGCATCGTGCAAAATAACTTTTCGATTGCTGGCGTTGGTTACTTGCGCTACGAAGATCGCGATGCCATCCCCCAAGCGGCAGACTTTTTAGTTACGGAAGAAAACGTCCACACGGCGGTAGTTTTTGGCATCGTTCACGATGAAGACGAAGAATTAGAAGTTGTTATTGGTTCGCTGCGAACTACTAAGTTAACTCTCGACCCGGATGAATTTATCAAGGAAGCTTTTGGACAAGATAGTCAAGGGCGCTTTTTTGGTGGCGGACGTAGCGGAGCGGGGGGCTTTGAAATTCCGATGGGCTTTTTGTCCGGCTTTAACGAAAATTCTGCCTATGCGCGCATGAAATGGGAAGTATTTGACGCTCAAATCAAACAAAAATTGTTGAGGTTGGTTAGTCCTAGAGATAATCCCATTGAAACTGAGTAAATGGAACTATACTTAATCCGTCACGGTATAGCCCAGGAAAGAGATTTCGCCCTGAAAGATGAAGACCGTACCTTAACTAAAATTGGACGAGATAAAACCAAAGCCGTAGCTAAACGCCTGTATAACCTGGGCTTGCGCTTCGATGCAATTTTAACAAGTCCCCTGGTGCGGAGTCTTCAAACGGCGGAAATTCTCCTAACTAAGCAATTAACTACCCAATTGCACCCATCTCCTCATCTTGCCCCAAATGGAGATATTTACTCTTGGCTAAATTACCTAGAACAACAATATCTCCCTAATAGCAAGTTAGCCCTTGTCGGTCATCAGCCAGACTTGGGACAATGGGCATCAATGCTTGTCTGGGGTGCAGCAAAGGATGGGATAATTTTAAAAAAAGCTGGAATTATTGGTTTAACCTTACCCCCCACCGGATCGCCTATCGGTCAAAGCCAAATGTTTTGGCTTGCGCCACCAAAATTTTTACTTGAATAAGTAAGATTTCTACTAAGAAAATTTAAGAAATCGAGCTAGAACAAATAAGGGTTTAGGCTGGATTATTAACCCTAAGTTTTAGTTCAACTTAAATTAACCATCCTACTAATGCGTTCTTATTCTTTAATTGCTCCAGCAAAAATTAATTTATATCTAGAAATCCTAGGCGATCGCCCTGATGGCTACCACGAACTTGCTATGGTGCTGCAAAGCATCGATTTAGCCGATCGCCTTGAGGTGCGATCGCTCAGTACCGATACTATCTCTGTTCGCTGCGCTCATCCCCAAGTACCGAGCGATCGCGCTAACCTCGCTTATCAAGCGGCGGCGTTAATGGCGGCAGAATTTCCCGATGCTTTTGCTCAGTTTGGTGGGGTAGAAATATCAATTGATAAGCGCATTCCCATCGCTGCGGGTTTAGCTGGCGGCTCTAGCAATGCTGCCGCCGTTTTGGTAGGGTTAGATTTACTTTGGCAACTAGGACTAACTCAATCCCAATTAGAAGAATTAGCAAGTCAATTAGGCTCGGATGTACCTTTTTGTATTGCTGGCGGTACGGCGATCGCCACAGGACGCGGTGAAATGCTCTCGCCTTTACCCAGCGTAGATAATTTATTTGCAGTCTTAGGCAAATATCGCCATCTAGATGTTTCGACGGCTTGGGCTTACCAAACTTACCGCGCCAACTTTGGCAATTCTTACGTTACTAATAAGCAAGACCTCAAATCTCGTGCGGCGGCGGTTCACTCAAGCTCAATGGTACAAGCAATTATTCTTGAAGATCCACTTCAAATCGGTCAACGACTGCACAACGACCTGGAGCGCGTAGTTATCCCCGCTTATCCGCAAATATTGCAGTTGAAACAGACCTTTCAAAATGCTGGTTGTTTGGGCGCGATGATGTCCGGTTCAGGCTCTACAGTGTTTGCGCTTTGCGATAGCCAACAGCAAGCCCAAAACGTGTGGCAGCAAGGACGAAACTGCGCCCAACCTAACGATCTAGACTTGTTTATTGCTCGTCTAACTTCTACAGGCATTCAAGTCACTTCTAGCAATAGAAACTAACCCTCGTCCCCTATTAACAATTTTCACCATGAATAACCCCACTCCTACCGAACTAAAACCTGTAGCAGCAACAAAAACCCTACCCAACCCCTTCCGCTCGTTTTTAGGGGCTTTAATTGCTTCGGGAATAGCGATCGCCCTATACCGCGTGACTAACTCTATTTCGCAAAATTTTGCCCAGCAGACCCTTCATTCTGACAATACTTTAGTTGTCAAAATTACTATTGCTGTTCGTACCTTGGTGGTCGGACTAAGTACCCTCGCAACATTTATGTTTGCGATCGTTGCTGTCGCTTTAGTCGCTTTGGCGATTCAAGCAATTGTGCAGCAATTACAACGCCCCTCTAGCTAACTATTGAGGAGAAAAATTTTGTTTGCTTTGTAATTCTTATTTTTAACTCTACTTTTTCCCGACTTTTTCCCCAGGTTTTCCCCAGATATTTTAGCTTTTTCCCCAAGCTTTAACGGTAGCTCTAGCTAAATTCCCTGCCCTGGGGATTATTTTTTTCTGCGCCAAAGTGCAAACTTCACGCAGTTCCTATAAACTTAAGTAACGAAAAATAGGCTGTAAGCCCGATTATCTCGTAGCTATTTTTTTCAACTAAAAACAATTGCAATATTTCGTAGCATTGACAACCCCACCCCCTCCTAGCGCACAATAAAGCACTAACCTCTAAATATTTAAACTTTTCCTAGCGCGGACAGTCTAAGTTTTTTGCCATAGAGGAAGATTTTGCTATTTATTTACGCCCAGGGCGAGGTAATTCATGAGCAACACCCTTAGTATCTTGACTGAAATTCCTGAAGAACTACACCAATCGCTCAAAAGCTACTTAGAAAATCATCCTGATTGGGATCAAGACAGAGTTTTTGCGGCGGCGCTATCGCTGTTTTTATTGCAAAATAGCAGTGGCGATCGCATCGCTGCTAGGGTATACTTAGAAACCTTATTTCATCGCTGCTCTTAGATAGCTAAGAAAGATGAGGAAAAAATTAACTGCTCTAGCTTTTTTGCTCATTTATCGATCATTGCAGGCGATCGGGAGCTTCAAACTTATACCCAACACCGCGCACAGTCTGAATCAAAATTGGCTGAGTGGCATCAATTTCAATTTTTTTGCGAATTTGACCGATATGAACGTCTACAACCCTTTGATCGCCTACATAATCGTAATCCCAAACTTCTTGGAGCAATTCTGCTCGTCGCCACACTCTACCTGGGTGGCTGGCAAGAAAACGCAATAAGTCAAATTCTAAAGCAGTTAGGGGAATAAGTTGATTATTTAGCGTTACTTCCCTTCGTTCGGGATCTATTACTAACTTTTCAAAGCTCAAACGCTGCTTTTCTGGCGCTGTAACCGTCCGTTGACGCTTTAAAATCGCTCCTACTCGAACTTCTAACTCCCCCAAGCCAAAAGGTTTGGTTAAGTAATCATCCGCTCCTTGGGAGAACCCGCGAATTTTATCTGCTTCGTCACCGCGACTTGTCAGCATCAAAACAAAAACCTTAGTGCGTTTTTGCATTTCTTCGCAAAGGTTGTAACCGATCGTGTCTGGCAAATTTACATCTAAAATTACCAAGTCAGGGTTGAATTGCTCGAAGATTGCTAAAGCGGTTTTACCATCTTCAGCAGACTCCACTTGGTATTTTTGTTTGCTCAAAAAGCGTTGAATCAAATTGCGAATTGCAGGATCGTCATCAACTATCAGAATCTTGGCAAGAGCCATAGCCATTACTTTGTACAACTAAATAGAAAGGATCGACACGACAATAAAGCGGGAAGCGTAGAGGTGCAACGTATTGCGAAGGCATCTTTTGAGCGGAAGTGTTCTTCCCAAAAATACCGCCCCCTAAACCGCTTTTTGCCTTAGGCAAATGAAAATAGAGCTAGTGGGTTTATCAACTTTTTTTGAAGTTGTTGAACTCTTATTAATTATTAACCTATAATTTAGCAAAGCCAAGTTGACGCTACCTCGGTCGATCGCTAATATTTGCCGCTTGCAGCAGTTGCTAGATCAAAAATTATATACCAAATCCTGACTACTTTTTTCTAGGACTAAAAAATCCAAGCCTAACTACACGGGACTGTTAGCTTATGCTAAAGTCCAATATAGAAGGCAGGCTGCAAGTTGTTAGACTGATAAGTTACAAACACCTATCAACAAAATTGGCGTTTGTTGCCGCGACTTCAACTAACACTTTTAGTCTAAATTTGTTTCAATTTACTGAATGCTCCGATCGATGCTGAGGCGATAAAGTTACATGAGCGAGCCTAATCCCTACGAAAAACTTGGGGTAAAACAAGACGCTACCTTTGACCAAATTCAAGAAGCTCGCAATCGCCTTGTAGAGCAGCACAATGGCGACTTGCAGCATCTAGAGATGGTAGAAGAAGCTTACGATGCAATCCTAATGGAGCGCTTGCGGATGCGCCAAGAAGGAAAAATCAAAGTGCCAGAAGGCATCAAATTTGCCGAGCGTCTCGCCCAATCACCGCCAAAACAAAACCTAGCTCCCACCCAACAGTCTCCATCGTGGCTAGAGAAGCTGCGCGATCGCCCCAGCCCCAAAGATATTTTATTGCCTGGGGGCTTATTCTTAAGTTTGGGCAGTTTGAGCGTTATTTATCCTACCGTCGGCGCTCAATTGTTACAGATCCTCTTAATGGTAGGAGTGTGCTTGAGTATCTACTTTATTCGGCGCAAAGAACAAAACTTTAGCCGTGCCATATTGCTAACCGCCGCCGGGTTAATAGTTGGATTAATAGTTGGTGGATTATTGGCGAGTTTATTAAGTTCGCCGATAGAAAGCATCAATCTCCAAGCCAAGCAATTTTCTACGGTAGTAACGTTTTTGGTGCTGTGGCTAGTTAGTAGCTTTTTACGCTAGTAATTAGGCGACTTGAGATAGAGATTTGTCAATTAAAATGTCTACAGCTTCGCTTAAAGTTTCTACAATTAAGTCGGGGTTGTAGAGTTGAAGTTGTTCGCGATCGCGAATACCGCACAAAACTGCCATTACTTTGACATTGTGGTTCTTAGCTGCTATAATGTCTGCCTCCGTATCGCCGACCATCCAAGTATCTTCGGCGGGGGGAAGTTCGACTAAAGCGCGTTCCATCAGCAAAGGCTTATCGTCAATGTCGCGAGTTTTGACTTGATCGTTTTTGAGGCAGTAACAGCGATTTAACGGAAAAAATCTGCCCAAATCGTAGCGGTTAAAAGCATAATCTAATTCTTTAACTCGGCGCATGGTCATGACAGCTAGATCGATCCCCGCTTCTTGGACTTTTTCTAAAGCGGCTACTGCACCCGGCGCAAGGGTATCGTAGCTAAAATAATCTGGGGTATGTACCGTTTGACGACGCAATCGCGAAAAGTTTTTTGCGCTTGCTTCGTCTAGCCCGGAAAGGATGCCAATTTGGGTTTCAAGAACGCGCGATCGCTTTAATTGCCAAAATTGCTCTTTACTTAGCTGCTTTACTGACTGTCCGGGATGCTTGCTAGTTTCTAGGCAATACTTATAAACCTGGTAATAGCGCTCGGAAACATCAATAATTGGCCCGTCAAAGTCCGTAATTAGCCTTAACATTTGGACATAAAATATAAACTTTATTAATACATTATCTCAAGTAGAAGAAAATTTCGCCCTCATAAATTTTAAATTTCTGATCGATCTAATTAGAAATCTTGCAAACTACCGCGTTTAAGTTGTTCGCGTTCGATAGCTTCAAATAAGGCGCGAAAATTGCCTTCGCCAAACCCGCGCGCTTGTTGGCGGCGTT
>QQTW01002226.1_pt1 | contig 14002 bp, 14 predicted proteins | sample 1904831 | NCBI WGS metagenome assembly QQTW01 (sample SAMN09435610, study PRJNA476489) | Subsurface metagenome, whole genome shotgun sequencing project. | reverse complement strand
CCGCGCAAGACGGCCGCAAGCGCTTACTGAAATTTACCGATGCGGTTCGTTATTTAACTAAAAATTTACAAGCCAAAAATACCACTCATTTAGCAGGAGTAACCGGACAATCTAGCGATCCTACAGAACTTGCCGCTAGGTTTAGTCCTGGTAGTAATAGTAATAGTAAAATATCGCCAGACTAAGAATTGCGAGTTTTGATTGCCACCGATGTTTTGAGTGAAGGTCACAACTGACAAGATTGTGCAGTTATTATTAATTACGATTTACCTTGGGCAATTATTCGCTTGATTCAACAGGCGGGACAAATACACAGAATTGGGCAAAAAGCCGAACAAATCTTGTGTTATTCTTTCTTACTCTCCGAAGGTATAGAACGAATTATTAATTTGCGGAAACGACTACACCAAAGGTTACAAGAAAATGCCGAAGTAGTGGGGACAGATGAAGCTTTCTTTGAGGATGATTTTACTCAGGTAATTCTTGACCTTTACAATGAAAAATCTGGGGTTTTAGATGGCGATGAAGATACAGAAGTAGACCTAACTTCGGAGGCGTTTCAAATTTGGAAAAAAGCAACAGAAAACGATCCAGCTTTGAAAAAAACAATTGAAGATATGCCTAATGTGGTCTATTCTACTCGCGCCCATACGCTCACGCCTGTACAGCCAGAAGGGGTGTTGCTGTACATAAAAACTATTGAGGGTAATGTGATTCGTTAATTTGGGTTGATTGCAACGATAATAGCGTCACTCAGTCGCAGTTGGCAATTTTACGGGCGGCGGCTTTTCCGCCATTGACAATTAATATCTAATCGTTTTCTCCCGCCAAAATCTTCTATTAAGTCAAGTGGTTATCAAAAACTATTAGAGTGGTTACTTAATGCTTACGTTATAAGCAACTGAAAGAATAATGTTCAACTTGCCAAAATTTAAGAACCCTTTATTACTACATCGCGCTTTCGTTCATCGCTCTTATATGAACGAACATCCTGAAGAACCAGAAAATAACGAACGTCTAGAATTTTTAGGTGATGCTTTATTAGGTTTTCTAATTGGTTCATTGCTTTACGAGCATTATCCACAAATGAACGAAGGTAAACTTACTAAATTACGCTCTGCATTAGTAGATGAGCAACAGTTAGCTAAGTTTGCTAAAAAATTGAACTTAGGCGGAAGAATGTTACTGGGTAAAGGCACAAAGTTAGGTGGAGGATCTAGCAATCTCAATTTACTTAGCAGCACTTTTGAAGCGGTTATTGGCGCTTATTATCTTGATTCGGGATTTGAAGCGGTGCATGACTTTTTAAGACCAATTTTTCTTGAAGCTGCCAAACATATCATTGATTTTCAGTCAAATAAAAATCATAAAAGTATGCTTCAAGAATGGTTGTTATCTAAATCTACTGAATTACCTGAGTATGAGATAGTAAACGAGTCAGGAGCAGATCATAATAAAGAGTTTACTGCCAAAGTATGTGTAAAAGGTAAAGAATACGGCAGAGGAAAAGGTCATAGTAAGCAAGAAGCAGAAAAACGGGCGGCGGAAAATGCGTTGAAGAAGTCAGGGTTATTGTAACGTTTAAAATAAGAAACGCGAAGCTCTGTGAGCGCGCTGGCGCGATCGCATTCCTTGAATTTTAGCTTAAAGCCAAGTAATTATTAAAAGTAACATAACAAAAAATACAGTGAATAAAAGTGTATTTTTAATTTCTCCAAGTTCTTTAGAAAGGGTGCTATTTTTCATATCTAATCCAGATTTTATAAAAAAAGTTTAAAGGCTATAACTTAACTATATTCTTTATCTGTTATTTTAAAATGAGGGAAAATACTGAATAACTTACAGAAGCTAATGTGTAGCGTGTGCTGGAGAAAAAACTAACTAAAAAATCACCAAAGCTTAATATAAAATTAACGTAAAAAATCTATCTCAAACTAAAGGAAGATTAATCTTCTTTTAACCTATTGGCATTATAAATATGTAAGGTTAAAATAACAGAGCTAATATGGTTAAGTCTTGGATGGCGATCGCCTTAGTAACTTTTTTAGTTGCCATAGGCGGCGTATTATTTAAACCCCGCGATCTCAAATGGGCTATTCAATTGCGCCGCCCAAAATGGTTGACATTTGAGCCATTGATCCCAGTAATTTGGACGGTTGTTTTTATTTGCGGTGCTTGGTCAGCTAATATAGTTTGGCAAAAAGAGCCAGGTAGTACCAAAACTTGGCTGTTAATGAGTTTGTATCTACTTTTAGAAATTGTTACTGTATCCTATACTTCTGTAACTCTGAGGCTTCGCAGCCTGGTAATAGGGACGATTTTAGGCGGGTCAGGAGCAGTTTTAAGTGTAATACTTGCGATCGCCATTTTCCCAATATCTCGTTTAGCCGCCGGATTACTGCTTCCTTATATTATTTGGAGTCCTGTCGGTACTTATACGACTGAAGAAATGATTCAACTCAATCCTGGCGCAGAATAATAACGTGCAAATTAATTCTTAGTTTTTGGTTTGTAACAAAAAAACTAAAAAGTTTGCAGAATATAATAAATTAGTTAGCCAGAGCCTAGCTCAAATACTTATATAGTCGCCAAATTATGAATAGTATCTTCCTTTCTCGCCTTCATAGTAAAAGTCGCCCAGTTATTGTATTTGATGGAGCGATGGGTACATCTTTGCAAACGCAAAACTTGACTGCGGCAGATTTTGGCGGTGCAGAGTACGAAGGATGTAATGAGTATTTGGTACATACTAAACCTGAATCTGTGAAAACAGTGCATCGTGACTTTTTGATCGCTGGCGCAGATGTTATTGAAACAGATACGTTTGGCGGCACGTCAATTGTACTTGCTGAGTACGACCTAGGCGACCAGGCTTATAGTCTTAATAAAGCCGCCGCAGAACTCGCTAAAAGCGTTACCGCCGAATTTTCAACACCCGAAAAACCTAGATTTGTAGCAGGTTCGATTGGGCCTGGTACCAAGTTACCAACTTTGGGACATATTGATTATGACTCTTTAGAATCTGCCTTTGCAGAGCAAGCAGAAGGGCTATATGACGGCGGGGTTGATTTATTTATCGTCGAGACTTGTCAAGATGTCTTGCAAATAAAAGCGGCGCTAAATGGAATTGAACAGGTTTTTCAGCGCAAGGGTGATCGCAAACCTTTAATGGTTTCGGTGACAATGGAAGTTCAAGGAACAATGCTTGTAGGTACAGAAATCGGCGCTGTATTGTCAATTTTGGAGCCTTACCCTATTGATATATTAGGGCTAAATTGCGCCACTGGGCCCGATCGCATGGCAGAACATATTAAGTATCTATCTCAGCATTCCCCTTTTGTGGTTTCTTGTATTCCTAACGCTGGTTTGCCAGAAAATATTGGCGGTCACGCTCACTATAAATTAACGCCAATGGAATTGAAAATGGCGTTGATGCACTTTATTGAAGACTTGGGAGTGCAAGTAATTGGCGGTTGTTGTGGGACAAGACCCGATCATATTCAAAAATTAGCCGAAATAGGTACAACTTTACAACCCAAAGAGCGACAAATTCAATACGAACCTGCGGCGGCTTCTATCTATAGCGCCCAGCCTTACGAGCAAGATAACTCATTTTTAATTGTCGGCGAACGGCTTAATGCTAGTGGTTCCAAAAAATGCCGCGATTTATTAAATGCGGAAGATTGGGACGGACTTGTCGCTTTAGGAAAAGCCCAAGTTAAAGAAGGGGCGCATATATTAGATGTCAACGTCGATTATGTGGGACGTGATGGGGTGCGCGATATGCACGAATTGGCTTCGCGTCTAGTAACCAGCGCGACTTTGCCTTTAATGCTGGATTCCACCGAATGGGAGAAAATGGAGGCAGGTTTAAAGGTTGCTGGCGGTAAGTGTTTGCTTAATTCTACTAACTACGAAGATGGCGAACCCCGGTTTTTGAAAGTGCTAGAGTTGGCAAAAAAATATGGCGCAGGAATAGTAATCGGGACAATTGATGAAGATGGAATGGCGCGAACAGCAGATAAAAAGTTTGCGATCGCTCATCGTGCTTATCATCAAGCGGTAGAATATGGCATTGCTCCTTACGAAATATTCTTTGATGCTTTAGCTTTACCGATTTCTACCGGGATTGAGGAAGATAGAGCTAATGGCAGCGCCACTATTGAATCTATTAAGCAAATTCGTCAAGAATTGCCCGGATGTCACGTTATTTTGGGTGTTTCTAACGTTTCTTTTGGTCTAAACCCCGCCGCGCGAGTAGTGTTAAATTCGATGTTTCTACACTATGCAACCGCCGCAGGAATGGATGCAGCAATTGTTAGCGCCAGTAAGATTTTACCCTTGGCGCGGATTGAAGATAAGCATCAAGAAGTTTGCCGTCAGTTGATTTTTGATGAGCGCAAATTTGATGGGGATATCTGCGTATACGATCCTTTGACTCAATTAACGACATTATTTGAAGGGGCGACTACAAAACGCGATCGCACCGAAGATGAAAACCTCCCCGTCGAAGAACGATTGAAGCGCCATATCATCGACGGTGAAAGGATTGGTTTAGAAGAACAGTTAAAAAAAGCATTAGAAACTCATCCACCTTTAGAAATTATCAACGTTTTCTTGCTAGATGGCATGAAAGTTGTGGGCGAATTATTTGGTTCGGGACAGATGCAATTGCCCTTTGTATTGCAGTCTGCGGAAACTATGAAGGCGGCGGTAGCATTTTTAGAGCCGTTTATGGAAAAAAAAGCAGGCGATCGCAGTGCCAAAGGTACTGTCGTAATTGCAACTGTTAAAGGCGATGTCCACGATATCGGTAAGAATCTTGTCGATATTATTTTGTCTAATAACGGCTACAAGGTAATTAATCTAGGCATCAAACAACCTGTAGATACGATTATTGATGCTTGCTTGCAACACGAAGCCGATTGTATTGCGATGAGCGGTTTATTAGTTAAATCCACTGCTTTCATGAAAGAAAACTTACAGGTATTTAATGATCGCGGTATTACTACTCCGGTAATTTTAGGCGGTGCGGCGCTTACACCCAAGTTTGTTCATGAAGACTGTCAAAATGCTTACAACGGTCAGGTAATTTATGGCAAAGATGCTTTTTCTGACCTGCATTTTATGGACAAATTAATGCCAGCCAAGTCGCAAGATCAATGGAGTGATCGCACAGGCTTTTTAAATGGCGTGGCGATGGAAGTAGAAGAAAATGTTCATAAGCAAGCTGTAGAAGTCGCTGAAACTGTCGTTGAACCCGAAAACCTACCTGTAGATACGCGCCGCTCTGAGGCGGTAGAAATAGACATAAAACGTCCTACGCCGCCATTTTGGGGAACTAAGCTATTACAGGGTGTTGATATCGATTTAGAGGAGGTTTTTGGGTATTTAGACTTACAAGCCTTAATTGCCGGACAATGGCAGTTCCGCAAGCCTAGAGAGCAGTCTAAAGAAGAATACGATACATTTTTGGAGGACAAGGTTTATCCAGTTTTGGCGCAATGGAAGCAGCGAGTAATAGAGGAAAATTTGTTGCATCCTCAAATAATATATGGTTATTTTTCTTGTCAATCCGAGGGAAATTCATTGTATATTTACGACCCAGAGACGACAGAAAAAATTGCCAGCTTTGAGTTTCCGCGCCAAAAGTCACTAAGACGATTATGTATTGCTGACTTTTTTGCTCCGGTAGAGTCGGGGATTATAGATGTATTTCCAATGCAGGCGGTGACAGTAGGAGAAGTAGCAACCGAGTTTGCTAAATCTTTATTTGAGGAGCATAAGTACACAGATTACCTTTATTTTCATGGGTTAGCGGTATCGGTAGCCGAAGCATTGGCTGAATGGGTACACATTCGGATTCGGCGCGAGTTAGGTCTAGGCGCGGAACCGACTAATATTCGAGATATCTTAGCTCAACGCTACCAAGGTTCTCGTTACAGTTTTGGCTATCCAGCTTGTCCAAATATGCAAGATCAATATAAGTTATTAGATTTGCTCAAAAGTGATCGCATTAATCTATATATGGATGAGAGCGAACAACTATATCCTGAGCAGTCTACAACGGCGATTATTGCCTATCACCCAACAGCTAAGTATTTTAGCGCTTAAGTAGTCTACGGGGCAGTGCGATCGCTTCTTATGCGTTGTTAATTAGATATATAAGTTTTTGTTGTGTAGAGACGTTGCAATGCAACGTCTCTAACATTTGTTTTTAGAGCGCGCGCTCATCATTCTCATGCCAAATTAACAATGCCGTTTTTTAGTCTGTACCAAAGTTTTCATCAGGTTCGACCCCAAGAGCGCGTAATTGTGCTAATAATCTGTCGGCGCGTTGCCTTTCTCGTTCGGCGCGTTGCCTTTCTACTGCGACTTGTTCAGCCTGTTGCCTTTGACCTTCTTCTGAGGGCAAAATCCAGTTACCTGAGTCATCATACCAGCGCAACCATTGCTCTGTAATCTTTTGATAACTTCCTTGCCAAACTCCCAAACCTAGTTGAATTTCATCTATTTTAGTTCGTAAAGCCTATCTACATCTACCACCGCGAACCAATCCGGGCGTTTGTACCAAGCTGACTGACGCACGTTGTACTACAAGTTTAAGTCGCTACCTGTAAAAATCTTATCTTCAGGGTAGTTAGGCGGACAAAATGTATCCCTTAATAGCTGGGGTTGATAGTCATGAAATTCGTCCGGCAAACCTGGCTCCTCTGGATTTTCGCTCTTGAGATCGTGCATTGTCGGCAAATATTTTTTAGGATAAAGATGTCGAGGATCATCAATTTCTTCTAGCAAACTAACTTGCTCTGTATCCTCGCTCTTGCGATCGTGCATTGTTGGCAAAAACTTTTTGGGATCGAGTGGCGGATCGGTTTGATACATTTGCCTAAAAGAAAATAGTAAAACTTTAGCCTACTAATATTGTGACTTGAAGTTTTTGCCCTTGCAAAACAAAACAGCACCTTTTGCAAAGTGCTGTCTAAATTCTTGAATTACTTTTAGCAGTTACAGCAATTAGTAGTCTCTTTTCGGAGTACGAGCGCCTGCGGCAGAGCCAATCATGGCAGCAGCCAAACCTAATAAAGAACCAAACACAAAAGACCATAGCCCTCTTGAAGCTCCTTCCGCGATCGCATTTACATCATTTGCACTCACATTTGGCGCTGGAGGTACATTGACTCCACCTTGTTGTTGTACTTGGTCGGCAATTGCCCCCGCCGCATTACTCGCGGCATTAGTCGCAAGACCAAAAGCACCGCTAACTCCACTTGCTAGTAACCAAGAGCTAAGAGCTAGAGTTGTTGCCCACAAAATTGTGCCATTGAGTAAAGCAGTTTTTCGATTCATGGGACCGCAAGCTTGGGCTGTAAACCATCCACCTACAAATAAAGAAATTAGTAATGCAATAATCGCACTGATACCAGCAGTAGCTCCGGTATTATCAGCATTCGATCTAGGTGCGCCGGAATCAGAAATAAAGCTTGAAGCTATTGCGCCAATTAATGCTGTTAAGACTAACTGAGTTGCTAAGGCTATGACTAATCCTGAAAGGATTGGCCCCCATCGGACGCGATCATGATAATCTACTGCTCTATTTGCAACAATTCCTTGCTCAGGAATTACATCATCAATTGGTCTATTTACGTAAGACATAACTTAACTCCCCTTTGTAATTATTTGTAAGGATTACTTAATTTTTTGACTCCAGAGCTTTATTTAATTACAAGATCCATAAATTCACCATCCATCACTAGAAATACTTTAATTGTCTACCTTTAGACATAAATAAGTTTTGTCGATAATTATTTAACTTTTTATTTACCCAAAAATATCTAATTTTGGTAGTTTGATAATTTTAAACAATTGTTCTATTAGCAAGGATTTATCTTCTTTATGAGATTACTATTAAAAACCTTTTAAACTGATTGGGATCGCCTATAGGTTAGCAAAAAGCTAACTGCTAAATGAGATTAAGTTTCTAAGTAATAAGTTTTTGAGTAACAATAACTACTTAATTATTTGATTGTTGTTTAACTAAATTAAGCCCATCTAACCTATACAGTTTGCAAAGCTACCAATTTCTGATTTAATATAAAAACCCTTGTAATAACTGTAAAAATTTGTAAAGACATAAAGAATTATAGGTTGTAGAATCGTGCAAAAGTTAAGATTATTGGGAATTAGTTTAGTGCTACTAGGAAGTATTGCCGCCCTATCACCAACGGTAGCGACGGCTGAGATACTAGCAAAACAAGAAAATAACAGCAAGCTAGCAACTAACCAACAGTTAAACAAATTGCTAGAGCAAGGTCGTAAACTGGTAGATGCGGGCAACTGGTCGGGAGCGATCGCACTATATCAAAAAGCCGCAAAACTAGAGAAAAATAATCCTCGTATCTATTCTGGTATTGGGTACTTGCAAGGGTTGAAGGGAGATTTTTCTGCCGCCGCCGTAGCCTATCGTCAAGCAGTGGCACTAGAGCCAGAAAATCCAGAGTTTCAATATGCTTTAGCTTATAGCTTAGGGAAACTAGGAGAAAACGACGGAGCAGCCCAAGCTTATCGTCGCACTATAGAGCTAGACGAAAATAACCCTAACGCTCACTTGGGACTTGGAGTGATTATGTTACGCCAAGGAAACTATAATGGCGCGATCGCAGCTTACGAACAAGCTTTAGTCTTCGATCCTGACAATGCCAGTGCTTACGGCTTTTTAGGAGAGATATTGTTAAGACAGGGGCGATCTTTAGAAGCAATTTCTGTATTGCAAAAGTCCGCAAAAATAGACCCTAATAACAGTAGTGTACTATTATCTTTAGCTGATGCTTGGGGGAAACAGGGCAATGATACAGCCCAGTTACTAACGTTGCAGCAAGTAGCTGTTTTAGAACCAGGCAATGCTAAAGTTCATTTAGTAATCGGCAACCTACTATTAGAAGTACAGGACTTAGATAATGCTTTGCTGGCTTACGAAAGAGCTTTAACCGTACAGCCAAACTTAGTTACAGCCCAAGAAGCGATTGGAAATATTTTACTAGCCAGGGGAGAAATAAAGCCAGCAATTAGAGCTTACAAGCGGCTAATTGTTCTAGCTCCGCAAAACGGTAATGCTTACTATAGTTTGGGTGTAGCTTTGCAACAACAGCAGCAAGTAGCAGATGCGATCGCAGCTTTTAGCCGCGCTCGTGAACTTTACAAGCAAAGAGGACAGGTAGAAGGCTTACAAAAAGCTGAAGCAGCGTTAAAACAGTTTCAACCTTAGCTAGTATTGATGACAATGTAATTTAAGCTGTTTCCTCTAAATATTTATGAGCAAAAGTGACAGCCATCGCACCTTCTCCAACGGCAGAAGCCACGCGCTTTACAGAACCGTGCCGGACATCGCCAGCCGCAAAAGAACCGGGAACACTTGTTTCTAAGAAAAAAGGATCGCGCTCTAGCTTCCAGCACTCAGGCAGACGACCATCATTAAGTAAATCTGAGCCAGTAATTAAATAACCAGTGCGATCGCGGATAATGTTAGTATCTTTTGCCCATTCAGTATTTGGCGCGCCACCAATACAAACAAATAATCGCCCCGTGTCGATTTGCTGCACTCCTCCCTCGTTATAGTTGGTCACTTCAATTTGACGCAAAGAGGTATCGCCACTTAGCTTAGTAACTTGCGATTGAAACATCACTTCAATATTGCTAGTATTTGTGATTCGGTTAATTAAATAATGCGATAAGGTTGCGGCTAAATTATTACCACGAACTAAAATTGTTACCTTCCGTGCATAGCGGGAGAAATACATCGCGGCTTGCCCTGCGGAGTTACCACCACCAACAACAAAAACGTGTTCGTCTTGACACATTGGGGCTTCGCTTGCACCCGCACCGTAGAACAAGCCCACTTTAAAAAATTGGTCTTCGTTAGGCAGATTCAGTCGCCGATATTCTACACCAGTGGCACAAATATTTGCTCGTGCAATCATCTTGCTACCATCCGCCATATCTGTATAGATGCGATTGTTTTTAAATTCCGATTTCGTTCCTTCGCGTAATAGCAAAAGCTCTATCCCAAACTTAACAGCCTGCTGTCGCGCGCGTTCGGCTAAATCAGCACCGCTAATTCCTTCAGGAAAACCCATATAGTTTTCAATTAAAGAACTTGTACCAGCTTGTCCCCCCACAGCATGGCGTTCTACTAAGACTGTACGCAAACCTTCAGAAGCCGCATAAACCGCCGCGCTTAACCCTGCTGGCCCTGCACCATAAATTGATACGTCGTACTCTTTTAATTTTGGTTGTGTTACCCATCCCAAATGTTGAGCAATTTCGTGGATAGTAGGAGCAAATAACTTTGTTCCATTAGGCAATTCAACCACTGGTAATCGGACATTACTTAGAGACGGCAATCCCAGTTCTCTATTACAATCAGCATCACAAGTAATTAAAATCCAATCAAATTCAACAACAGTACGGTTAAGAAAATCACGGATTTCATAGGCTTGTGCTGAGTCTGGTTGACCGTAAAGCCGTACCTTCTTCTGCCCTACTTGTGCAGCATCTAAATTTTTTACTTGGGTCATATTATAATTCCTTGATATTCTCTGGATATAAAGAGTAGAGGCTGCTGTTAGTAAATAGCCTCTGCGATCTCAATTGTTTCTGCTCATTGACTTCATTTTAGTCCCAGCAAAATTATTCATTTCTTTTTCCTCGTAATAAAGTTTGCTCTGATAACTTGCGTTGTGAAGTTGAAGCATTGACCGACCATAGCCTATCAGCTATGTTTGGGAAAGCGCGTGAAGCCACCCTACCACCAAACGCCTAGAAATAAAACGCTACAGTGACAGCTTATTCGGGCGTTTGCTGCTGCTGATAAAGCTCAAATTGTGCTAGGAGGTCTTCTGGCGTTAGCTTGAAGGTAGACAGTAGCCAATCAATGAGAACTAACATTCGCTGATGCTTATCTCCTGGTTCTCGATGAGATGGTGAACGAGGGTCAGAAAACCAGTGCTGGATAGTAGATTTGGACACACCGCAAAGTAATCCTAAAAGTTCGTATCTCACAGGTCCCCATACGATCTGGAAGTCTTGAGGGTGCATTCTTCCCCACAACCAGTTCGCGAAAGCCTCAACTTCTTCTTGACTCAAGTAACACCTCTAATGCTTCAATTATTGAATTCGGTTAGTAGCTCAATATCTTGCTCAAAAGCCCAGTCTTGCTTACAAAAGGCATAGCTAGCGCTAGTTGTCGCAAGTTCGATCAGGTAATGGTATCCCAAAGCTTTACAGCTAGTTTCGTTGAACCACGCACAACCAACGATAGTTCCGCGATCTTGGGCTTCAACGTAAGCCCAGACTACTTCTTGGTTAATAGAAAATTTGGGAGGATATGGTGGACTATATAATTCCTGCATTTAGGTTTAAATCTTGGTAGGCTGTGTTGTGTATAAATTTATTAACACCGCAAGTGGCGAAGGTAATAGCTGGCTAGTTTTTTCGTCCTCACTCCCTAGCCATTTTGATAATTAGCCTTTTGGGTCGTTCCGCTTTAAACTGAAAAGAAGTTTAACTTTCCTAAAACCTCCTTACCAATCAACACCAAAACTTATGCCTGATATCGTAGACACTGCAATTAACGCGGGTACTTTCGCTACTTTAGTAACAGCTATCACTACGGCTGGTCTTGATACAGCACTCAAGGGAGAGGGGCCATTTACCGTCTTTGCACCAACTGATGAAGCTTTTTCCAAGTTACCATCGGGAACTGTTGAGTCGCTGTTGGAAGATGTTATTCAACTGAGAAAAATATTAGAGTACCATGTCGTATCTGGTAAAGTCATGGCAGCCGATGTAGTCAAACTAGATTCAGCAACTACAACCGAAGGTTCAACGGTGAAAATTGATGCTTCTAATGGTGTTAAGGTAAATGACGCTACAGTTGTTACACCTGATGTCGAGGCAGATAACGGTGTGATTCATATTATTGATACAGTGCTAATGCCTCAATAGCTACTGGAAACAAGTTTGGATGATGGCTTCAGACTTGTTCGGTCAATTGTTTGTCAATAATTCCTGGCAGCAGATAAAACGCGGGAATGAGTGCGTAAAGTATGATACTTAGGTTTAAGCTCACAAAAGCCAAGCTTGCGGCAACAAGATAAGAAATTGGATAGCTAAGAGTCCAAATAGTTGCTTTTTGAACAACTTTTGGGTGAATGATTTTTTCAGTTTTGATGTAGCGACGCAGAACATAAAACCAGAGCGCGTTGTAAGCAAATCCAGTAATTGCTAAGGATAGCCCATAAAAAACTACAACGGGTAGAGACGAGCCATATTCACCAATAAGTGCCGTAGGATAGGGGATAAAAGCAACGCACATCAATAGTAGTAGATTGATTACTAAAATAGTGCGATCTACTCGTTTGATAAAATGAAAAAGTGCGTGATGATTAATCCAAACTACGCCAATTACAATAAAACTGGTAGCATAACTTAGAACGTGGGGTAGAACTTGGAGAAGTTTAGTAACAGCTTCCGAGGAGGTTGCTTGCGAGAGGTCAGGTGCTTTAATTTCAATTACAAGTAGAGTCACCGCGATCGCAAATACACCGTCACTAAATGCTTCAAAACGGTTCAAACTCATCAACGGAGCTTGTCTTGGATTCTCCGAAGGGGGCATTGTAGTCTCCTGAAGTAATAGTTTAAATCAGTTTACCTTAAGCTTTATATTGCAGAGTATCCAAATCTTCACCAAATCGACTTGTGCCATAACTAAACTGAGAGCGATTTCCCATTTGCTGACCGGATGCCATAAGTTGTCTACCATAAGCTAATTGACTTGGCTCCCAGGCTGGCAGCGCTTTGATAACGTCATGGTTGTGTTTAACTAACGCATCAGCCAGAGAAATTGCATTTGCTGCGGCTTTTGCGGTACTTGCGGCTGTATGAGGACGAGGAATAAAAGCAGCATCGCCAACTAACGCCACTCGCCCAAAGGTCATTTGTGGCACTCCCAAATCTAGAATCGCTTGGACAAACGGCTCAGGGGTTGCGGCAACAAGTTTTTTAAATGGGGGAGCAAGTACCTTATTTGCATATAACCGCATCTCTTTTTCAACGGCGGGTGCGATCGCTCCTGGTGGAATAGAATAATCTCGACGTTTGCTATTTTTGTCGGTCAAAATCCGAGGTAATTCTGTTGTTTGGTCGTAATTGACATACCAAACCCAATTAAAACGGCGTTGTCCAGGTACTAAAGATTCGCGTTCGCCAGGAATGACATATTGCAGAATATGCGAGTTAGGAAATTGATAAAATACAAATCGCTCTGCAAAAAGCGCCGCCGCCTCGGATTCCAGTTCGTTTTCGTTGACAAGTCCCCGATAGGCGACGTATCCAGCGTAACGATAATCAGCATCGGGTAAAAATTGTTGGCGTACAGTAGAGTTTGGGCCATCTGCACCAATTAATAATTCTGCCGTATCATGAGTTCCATCAGCAAAGGTTGCTGTAACGCGATCGCCATTATGCTCAATGTCGAGTAACTGTTTTCCGTAATGGTAATGCTCCGATGGAAAATGCCGACCCATAGAGCCATAAAGCAGATTCCAAGAAGTTAACATTTGACGCATTGCCATCGGCTCATCAATACTGCCATCAGAGTTTAGATAATAGCGTTCCCGCGCTTCTACACCCAGCGCTTGAGTAGAGATACCCGCACGTTGGAAAGCTTCTACCACATCGCTTTGCAATACAACACCACCACCGCGACTATCCAGATTGCGCTCGGAGCGTTCGTAAATATCGACCTCCCAACCAATAGAACGCAGCATAATTCCAGCGAACAAACCGCCCAGCGATCCACCAATCACAATTGCCCGATTACCTGTTGATTTTATAGTCATTGAACCTCCTGTTAGGCAACTTCTAATGGGTGTGGTCAGAACCAGTTGGTAAGCGGGTAGCGTTCAAGCCAAATAGAAATATGACAGTGTTTGCAGTGTTAAAG
>QQTW01002225.1_pt1 | contig 14003 bp, 13 predicted proteins | sample 1904831 | NCBI WGS metagenome assembly QQTW01 (sample SAMN09435610, study PRJNA476489) | Subsurface metagenome, whole genome shotgun sequencing project. | reverse complement strand
GTTGCCAATTTAGTCGGCTTACTAAGCTTTGTATATTTAACTGCTTCATCCTTACTACTATCCAATATTTACGTAATAAAGATCGTCCGCAATTTTGTTATGCTCTTGCAAAACTTCGTTAACGCTTTGATGAACGTTTCGTTCCTCAGCAAGTTTGATATTGGATAGTAGTAAGGATGAAGCAGTTAAATATACAAAGCTTAGTAAGCCGACTAAATTGGCAACAATTAATAACCAGCTATTTTCTTGTAATTTTTCTAGCGATTTTTTTTTATTTATAGCGTTCAAAAATGTTAATAAAAAATTGAGACTAAGCACTTTCATAATTGATATTGTTATTTTTATTAAGTTAATTAAGTGTGTTTTTATAATTTTTAAAATTTAATTAAAGTTGCCGCTTATTAGAAATAATACTTTAAGTGAAGAACATAAATCTAATATAGGTCATAGACTAAAACCCTCTAATGTAGAAAACACTGAACTTAATGTAAAATTATCAACAAAGTTTATGAAGCTAACTTTGTCAAATCCAAATATAAAATTATCAACAAATTTTATGAAGCTAACTTTATCAAATCAACTTAGATAGTTGGCTCAATAATTAAAAAAATCGGTGTAGACACAGCAAAAAGTTCCCCATGTCGTCAAGAAAAAAAATAAACATTTTTGGCTTGCAACTTGCGGTAAATTAAATTCCAAATGTTAGGCAGTAGATAAAAGTTTGCCAGGATAGTCAAAACCTATTAAAAAGCTTCTGCAGAGCTTGGTTTAAGGAAAAGTAGCGATCGCAAATTTAAGAGCAACTATAGCTGTGGCAACGTCAGCCACCTAAAATAAATTGATAGAATAACATCTTGTCAAGTTTGTCCAGTATGGAAATGGGTTGTATAGAAGCTACAGCCAAAAAATCTAGATTCTAAAAAGAGGAATAAGAACGTTATGGGAATGACCTTAACTGAGAAAATTCTGGCTAAAGCCTCAAGTCAAGCAGTGGTAGAGCCAGGGCAAAATATTTGGGTAAATGTTGACCTATTAATGACTCATGATGTTTGTGGCCCCGGTACTATTGGAGTATTTAAGCGCGAATTTGGGGCAGAGGCTAAGGTGTGGGACAGCGAGAAAATAGTTTTAATTCCCGACCATTATATTTTTACTACAGACGTTCGTGCTAATCGCAACGTTGATATATTACGAGACTTTGCCCGCGAACAAGACATCAAATACTTTTACGATATTACCGATCGCGCTGACTTTAAAGCCAACCCAGACTATAAAGGTGTTTGTCATATAGCCTTAGCTCAAGAAGGTCATACCCGTCCTGGGGAAGTCTTATTTGGTACAGATTCTCATACTTGTAATGCTGGCGCTTTTGGTCAATTTGCAACCGGAATTGGCAATACCGATGCCGGGTTTATTATGGGTACGGGCAAACTCCTAATCAAAGTACCATCTACCATGCAATTTGTACTAAATGGAACCTTGCCCGATTATTTACTCGCAAAAGACCTAATTTTACAGATTATTGGCGATATTGGCGTAGCTGGGGCAACCTACAGAACAATGGAATTTGCTGGGGAAACTGTGCAGAATCTAACTATGGAAGAACGCATGACCCTTTGTAATATGGCAATTGAGGCTGGGGGGAAAAATGGGACGATCGCAGCCGATGAAACTACTTATGATTATTTGCGATCGCGTACAAATAAACCTTTTGAGTCATTTTATAGCGATCGCGATGCTAAATTCTATAGCAGCCACTCCTACGATGTCTCCCAATTAGAGCCTGTAGTTGCCAAACCCCACTCGCCTGATAACCGAGCTTTGGCGCGGGAATGCTCTGATGTCAAAATCGACCGAGTTTATATTGGTTCGTGTACAGGTGGCAAAACTACCGACTTTATCAATGCAGCACGGATTCTTAAAGGCCAAAAAGTCAAAGTACCAACTTACTTAGTTCCCGCTACTCAGAAAGTGTATGAAGACTTATTTACTCAAAAGCACGAAGGACAAACCCTATCAGAGATTTTTATCGAAGCGGGTTGTATTGAACCTGCGGCTCCCTCCTGTGCGGCTTGTCTTGGCGGACCCAAAGATACCTTTGGACGCATGAACAGCGCCGAGGTTTGTGTATCTACCACTAATCGCAACTTTCCCGGTCGTATGGGTGAAAAAACTGCCCAAATTTATCTAGCTTCACCTTACACCGCCGCCGCCTCAGCCCTTACAGGCTATGTAACCGATCCGCGAGAATTTTTAAGCTAAATCTACCCTTAGAGGGAAGACAAAGAATTTTTTGAGAATTTGTCTTCCCTCCGATAGTTGGATAGCGATCGCAAATCGACCTAGTTTAAAACCCAAGGAAATGTCTAGAGACGCAACTATGAATTTACAAAACTTAAATTACACCATCAGTAATCTTAGCCCACGTCAAAAAATAGCTGCTTTGGTCACAGTTGTAGGAGCGAGTGCAGTAATTAGTACAATTGCGCTCTCTCAACGCCAACCTAGTCGTACTACTGTTAATCGTTCTATTCCGAATCCCTCTAGTACCCCAACTACCACTACTTTACCCAGCACTCTAGGTACTCTTGATACCACTCAAGCACCGGGTATTGTCACTTCCCCCGGTATTAATACCAGTAGATTCAACATTGGGACAGGCTCTATTGCTGAAAACAACTTAAAGTCAGGTAATAGCAGTGTTGCACCAGATACTAATTTAATAGGTAGGGGTAGAGAGGGAAACTCAAATTTGAATAATCTTAATCCAGTTAATCCTGCTATTTCTAACCTCAGCCCTACAACGCCCGAACGAGTATTTGTTCCTAATACTCCAAGTCAAAGTATGACTTCTAATAGCCCAATACCTAGCGCTAGTTCTCCGATTCAAGATTTTAGCCTTAAAGAGGCTCCTAGTGTTAATTCCGCAATTTCTCAAGATAGTCTTGTTCCTACAAATCCTGCTGTTAATTCTGCAATTTCTCAAGATAGTCTTGCTCCTATAACTCCTGCTGATAGTCCGCTTCCTAGTAGCACCGAAAGCACTCCAACCTTTGACAGCAGAACGGGAACTTATACAACTACTCCCAGAGCAACTAGCAATTCTAGTAGTTCTGTAAATGGCTCTGAGGCAAATTTTGGTAATCCTAGTGGATCTGTAAATAGCCCTGGATCAAGTTTTGCTAATCCTAGGGGTGCTACATCAACTGGTAGAAATAGTTCAGATTTTTACTCAAACCCCAATTTTAGTCGCTCTAATGGGGGTTCTAGCAATGCCAATCCTAGCAACCCAATTTATGGTAGCTCGAACGGAACCAGTAACAGCAATCCTATTTACAGTAGTCCAAATGCCAATACAAACTCTATTTATGGTAGTCCTAATGGGGGCAGTACCTCCAACACTGTACCGAATTAATTTGATGCAAGTTCATGATTGTTGTTGTCATGGGAGTTTCGGGTTCGGGCAAATCTACCATCGGTAAATTGCTGGCAGCATCGTTAAAGTGGGAATTTAGCGATGCTGATGATTTTCACTCGTTAGCTAATATCGAAAAAATGACTCAAGGTATCCCCTTAAATGATGCAGATAGAATGCCTTGGCTAGAAAAATTGCAAAGCGCGATCGCTCAATGGCTATTAGCAGATAAAAATGTAGTATTAGCTTGTTCTGCTCTCAAATCGTCTTACAGACAAATGTTGTGGCAAAATGCAGAACAAATGCGCTTAGTTTACATTAAAAGCTCTTTTGAGTTAATACAAAAACGGCTACAACAGCGGCAAAATCATTTTATGTCACTACACTTGCTGAAAAGTCAGTTCGACACCTTAGAGGAGCCAAAAAACGCCCTTACCGTAGATGCAAACCAGCCTGCATCAGTGATTGTGCAGCAAATTAGAGCGAGTTTAGGTGACGCAAGTACCTAAACTTGCTTGTTTATCTAGTTGGGCTAAAGTAGCGCGGATAATGGCTAAATTGTAAGGTATTGGTGGCTGATGCGGAATATAGTCGCGCGCGTTTGGCTCACCATGACGCAGCACCGCATTGACAACTACGCAAGGCTCAAGATCGAGGTTTATCGCCCCATGCAACACTCCCGGCGGGATAGTTGCAACTACAGGAGTGCGATCGCTCAAAACTATATACTCGTAACACCGATTAATCAAAGTTACTAATACAAAGCGACCTTTAACTACTAATAATTGGTCTGTTTGGTTTTTATGTACAAATAAGTCCTCAATAGTATGGGGCGGAATTTGTACCAAAATAGTTTGGTCGCTAGTTTGGGGAGTATAAAAGTCAGTCATACCCCCCTTGGTAGAAGTCAACGCCCGAATTTCAATCCCCCTAGCTAAACTCATACCCGCCTCCAATTTGATTGAGTAGATACTTCAATCTAAGACTAAGACGGTAAAAATTAAAAATATGTTGCCAAAGCAACAATAATTAACCAATGTATGATAAAGGCGAAAAAAATGTATCAAAGAGCAGATATTTGTAAACTGCCCGGTTCTCCCAAATTGCCCTGCAAAACAATATTGCGTTGATTGGTATGGAGATGGCGCAAGATTTTGTAAATTATTTCAATTTGATCCTTTTCGCCAGCTTTTTCGGCAAGTTCAACCAAAGATAGGGGTTTTTTTTCTTGTTCGATTACTTGACAGATTTTTCTTTGCAAGTCCAAAACTGCCGCCGCCGCTTTTTTCCCTGCTTCTACACCGGGTTGATGATAGGCGTTGACATTAATCAAAAAGCCGTAAAGCCCTACCGCACGTTCGTAGAGGGCAATTAAAGCGCCCACCATGCGGGGATTTAGTTGAGAAATAGTTACAGTAATTGAATCTCGTTGATTTTCGTATAGCGCCAGTCGTGTTCCTTGCAACAAGCCCGATAAATAGTCGCCAGAGGTAACGCCCGGTTCTACTTCTGGGGACGTACCAATGCGATCTTCTAATACTTCTACAAAGGTCATAAAAAAGTTGGCAACACCTTCGCGCAACTGTTGAACGTAGGCGTGTTGGTCGGTAGAACCTTTATTGCCATAAACCGCAATCCCCTGATTGACAATTTGATTATCTAAATCTTTTTGTTTACCCAAAGATTCCATCACTAACTGCTGCAAATAGCGACTAAATAGCAGCAAGCTATCTTTGTAAGGCAACACAACCATATCTTTTTCCCCCCGTCCGTTGCCAGAAAAATACCAAGCCAAAGCTAGCATTGCGGCGGGATTGGTTTTAATGTCAGGAATCCGGGTAAGAATATCCATTTCTTTCGCCCCGGCAATCATAGCGCGGATATCAATGCCTTGTAATGCTGCCGGAAGTAGGCCCACTGCTGATAATTCGGAAGTTCGCCCCCCTACCCAATCGTACATGGGGAAAGTTGCTAACCAATTTTCGGACTTTGCCAAATTATCTAAATTGCTACCTTCACTGGTAATAGCGATCGCATATTTACTAAAGTCTAAGTTGTGACCAGCGTAAAACTTTTTGACTTCAATCATGCCGTTGCGAGGTTCGGGGGTTCCTCCAGACTTGGAAATAACTAGCACCAAGGTACTAGCTAGGCGATTTCTCAGCCGTGTGAGAATGCGATCTATACCTGCGGGATCGGTATTATCGATAAAATGAATTGCTAAAGGTGGGAAATCGGGGGCTAAAGCTTCGGCGACAAATTGTGGGCCAAGGGCAGATCCGCCAATCCCAATCGAGATAATATCGGTAAAATGAGCAGCTTGAGGCGGGTGAATAGTGCCATTTAAGATATTTTTACTAAAAGCCTCAATTTTATCTACGGTTTGAATCGCATTAAGCTTAATTTCCGGGTCAGGGGCTAAATCTGGATTTCGTAGCCAGTAGTGTCCAACCATGCGGTTTTCGTCAGGGTTAGCGATTCCACCTTTTTCCAAATCTGCCATAGCTGCAAAGGCTTTGTCAAACTTCGGTTGCAACGTTTCTACAAAAGCATCATCAAACCTCATCCGACTGACATCTAGGTAAAATCCCAGCCCCTCATCGTAATAAAGCCAGTTTTGATAGCGTTGCCAAAGTGCCGCAGCATCCATAAAAGTTCTCAACTTCTGATGTTCTTACACCACATAATATATTGAAGCGGAGGAAGATGTGTTAACAAGCGTTAGCTAGAAAAACACCAATAGTTTAAAACCGTTGCAGAAGCTACTAACCAATCCTCTCACTACGGTACAATCTAATCGCCTTGGGTGGCATGACAACAGCTTTGTTGTTGGCAAGGCGCGGTTATACTTTTCAAGCTTGGTGCAATGGTAGGGTATTTAGTTTTTTTGACCATATCGACAGCGATTTTTGCTTTATTTAGCCTAGGTCTAAATTTGCAGTGGGGTTTTACAGGACTAATTAATTTTGGTCACGTCGCGTTTATGACTGTGGGGGCGTACACTACAGTTTTGCTAAGTTTGTATGGCGTACCACTAATTATCTCAGCTTTAATTGGCAGCTTACTAGCCGCATTCTTGGGGCTATTAATTGGGCTATCAACGCTACGATTGCGAGAAGATTATTTAGGGATTGTGACTATTGGCGTATCAGAGTTAGTTAGAATATTTGTCAACAATCAACAATTACCTACACCTAATGGTTTAGTTGATGGAGTGCAAGGGCTGCAAAGCTATCCGCTACCATTAACAAATCTTGTTCCCAATCCCTTGTTTAAGTTGGCAACTGTGGGGCTATTAACAGGAGTTGCGCTTTTAGGTTTATGGCGAATGTGGGCTTGGGTTAAAGCACCGCAAACAAAAAAAAATTCTCGCTATTCCTTTGCTGTGCGCGTCATCTTAGGAATTATAGCTGTAGCGTTTATTATCACAATTTACCTTACTGGGCTAACGGCGCTTTCTGATTACAGTAGGTATGAAAAATCTGGGCTAATGGTGACAGTGTTAGTTGTATTAACAATGGTATTTTGGCTATTAGAACTATTGGTACGAAGTCCTTGGGGTCGAGTGCTTAAGTCTATCCGCGAAGACGAGCAAGTTCCCAGGGCTCTAGGTAAAAATGTCTTTTGGTATAAGTTGCAGGCTTTCATGTTAGGAGGTGCGATCGCCGGAATTGCGGGAGCGTTCTTTGCATGGCAACTAACCACTATTTATCCTAACAGTTTTGAGCCGATAACTACCTTCTATGGTTGGATTATAGTAATTTTGGGCGGTGCTAGTAATAATGCGGGTACGTTACTCGGTGCGATCGTTTTCTTTGCTTATGAAGAACTAACCAGAAATGTTTTACCCCAAATTATTCCCCTAGATGAAGCTCGTTTAGCGGCTTTCCGCATTATGGTAATTGGGTTTTTATTAATGGTAATGATGATTTGGCGACCTCAAGGTCTTTTAGGTAAAAAGGAGGAACTAACCCTTGGCAAATAACGATTTCAACAATGAAATACCTCTACTAACAGCTACAGGCATTGCTAAAAGCTTCGGCGGCATTAAAGCCGTAAACAACGCAGACATTGAAGTAAATAAAGGTAGCATTACGGGATTAATTGGCCCTAATGGCGCGGGGAAAACTACTTTTTTCAATTTACTTTCTAATTTTATTCGTCCCGATCGCGGTACGGTAATTTTTGATGGCGAACAAATCCAGCAATTGCAACCCTATCAAATTGCTCAACAAGGTATGGTGCGGACGTTTCAAGTTGCCCGTACTCTTTCCCGATTGTCGGTAATAGAAAATATGCTACTAGCAGCCCAAAAGCAGACAGGGGAAAACTTTTGGCAAGTTTGGCTACAACGTAAGCTTGTAGCTACCGAAGAAAGACAATTGAGAGATCAGGCGATCGCCTTGTTAGAATCTGTCGGACTTGCACACATGGCAAACGAATACGCGGGAGCGCTATCCGGGGGACAGCGCAAGCTCTTAGAGATGGCACGGGCATTAATGACAAATCCTAAGCTAATCCTACTAGACGAACCCGCAGCCGGGGTAAATCCGACGCTAATTAATCAAATCTGCGATCGCATTAGGCTATGGAACTGCGAAGGCATGACTTTTTTGATTATCGAACACAACATGGATGTAATTATGTCGTTATGTGATCGCGTTTGGGTACTAGCAGAAGGTCAAAATCTAGCAGTGGGAACCCCCGCAGAGATTCAAACCAATTCCCAAGTATTAGAAGCGTATTTAGGTCAATAACATCATTCTATAACCCCACAATGTTTTTACCCCGCCGTATTCTGTAGAGACGTAGCGCTGCTCCGTCTCTACACCGCCCATAATTTTTTAGGTAAAATCGATTACCATAGATTTTAGGTAATATTTTTGATGTCCATTTCGTCCCAGATTTTAAATGGGTAGGAGGAGATGAATGATTGGCATAATTTCTTTAACCACGTTGACGATAATTTAGCAAACAGCACTTACCGCATCTTCGAGGAGCAATCCAAAACCGAGATTTTTCAATGGTTTAGTCGAGAAGATGTCGAAAAAGAGCAAAAAGAAGACTTTATTCAGGCTTTAGTAGAATTTAAAGACGATTGCGGCGATTTTTACCATTATCGCGCCTACTTACTAGCCGCCGAAGCGCTTAACTATTTTAAAGATTGTTCTAGAGGAGATGCGATCGCATTACAAATCCTCAAATGGAGCTATGCCTATTTTCGCCAAGATAAGCAAGATGGGCAAATAGTGCCTCAGCCCTTAGTTGAAGCTGCTAGATTAACGGTGGAAATCACAGACAGACAAAGAGTAATTTCTGCATTTGTACATTTAGTTCATACTACGCAAAGCCAATACATTCTCCGCATCGCTGCCGAAAAAATAGGAAAACTAGATCCAGGCAATAAAAGTGCGATCGCAGCTTTAGTTTTGCTACTTGAAGTTGCACCAAATGATTTCAACCTCTGGAATATAGCTCATAGTTTGATAAAAATAGATCCAGACAATCCAGCAGTAATATCTACTTTAGTTAAGCTAATTGCAGCTAATACAGATGGATGGTCTAATTTATATCGTCGTCACTGGCACACAATTGAATATGCTATTGAAACTTTAGCAAAAGTTGGTATAAGCAACAAAATAGCAATTAATGCTCTAGTTCAGTTGATACAGACAACAACGGACACAAACGATATTATATATGCTGTCAAAAACTTAGGAGTAATTGCTACAGGAAACGAAATAGCAATTAATGCCCTCATTGGGCTAATGCAAACAACAGAAAATAAATATATATGTTTGTATGCTGTTATCAGTTTAGGAGAAATTGCCCTAGGGAATGAAACTGCGATCACTGCTTTCACAGAGTTTTTGCAGATAAATCAAGGTGATCGCATTTGTTTCAATGCAGCCAAGGCTTTGTGGCAAATTAATGAGGGAAGCGTAAATACGATTGCTACTTTAGTCCAAATAATTGCAAATACTGCTGATAGGTTTACTCTAAGCCAAGCTGCTGATTATTTACTGGAAATTGCGCCAAAAAATGTGGATGCGATTTCTGCTCTAACTGAACGAATGAAAACCGCAGATAAGTACGTTTGTTGTGAAGCTGCTGCTAGTTTGTTGAAATTCAATCCTTGTAACGAACTTGCAATCGCTTTCCTATTACAAATACTTCAAAATGAAGATTATCTTAGTTACCGTTTGCAAGCAGCAGATAGTTTACTGCGTATAAACTCTAATAATCAAATTGCCTTAGATACTCTGTTCGATCTAGTGCAATATTTAGGTCAATCTTCATCTGATCCAGAATATTTAAAATATATTGCTTGGGATGCAACTCGAAGTTTACAGAAAGTCGATCCTAGCAATCAACTGGCGATCGCTGCATTGGTAAATCTGCTCAACACTACTGAAAATCATTTTTACTTGAACATAGCTGTTACAGATTTGGGAGACTTTGCTGCGGGGAACAAAGATGCGATCGCAGTTTTAACTAAACTAATCTGTTCCGCTGAAGATAATTACCTCTTACTTAAAGTGGCTCATAGTTTAGGCAGAATTGATCCAGGTAATCAAAAAGCTCTCTTTACCTTGATTAACTTTATTCAAAAATTTAATGAACGGGATGAAACAGAGCTTTATAGTGCAGACGATGGGCGATCGCAGCGTGATTCTCCCTTATTGGATGCAGCCGATAAGTTACAGGAAATTTTGCTTATTAACCAAATGTCGCAAGTAGTTGTAGCTTTAAAAGATTACCTGAGTAAATCTAATTGGGATGGTTCTTATCGTTACGAGGCTTGTTATCGGGTAATTTGGCATTGCGCCCAAAATATGAAATATCCAGATTTCTATGAGGCTTGGCATAAATTGCCGTAGTTAAAAACCTATGCAGGCGGGTTTTGTCCTTCTAAACCTGCTTGCTTTGGCAATGCAATTACTTTACTGACTTCTCTTCTGCTTTGGCAATTTCCGAAAGTGTTGGATAAATGCGACATAGTAATGATAAAATAAGAAGTTCACTAAATGAATTTAGCAAAATTAACCCCTAAACATGGTCAAACTGCGATTAAAGCGCTTTGGAAAAAAACGCGAAGCAAGTTACCGGATAGTAGCAATGAATAGCCGCGATCGCCGTGATGGTCGTCCTCTAGAAGAATTAGGCTTTTATAATCCCCGCACCGATGAAGTAAAACTAGACGTGCCGGGAATTATCCGCAGACTCTCTCAAGGCGCTCAACCATCGGAAACCGTGCGTAGTATCTTACGCAAAGCTAATGTCTTTGAACAAATCAGTGCTACAACCGCGAAACCCTAATTCAACAAAAATGCCCGATTATCCTGGCTTAGTGCGCTTTCTCATTGAGCCATTTTTAGAATCAGCCAATTCTCTAAGTATTGATTGCGAAACCTCCGAAAATGCCGCTAGAGTCTGGATTCGCATTGCTTTTGAAGGAGAAGACAAAGGGCGGGTCTTTGGTCGTGGCGGTCGCAATATTCAAGTAATTAAGACCGTAGTAGCGGCGGCGGCAACTTGTGCTGGACATTCTGCCTATTTAGATGTCTATGGTAGCCAATCTAACTCTTTCGAGGAAGACCAAGGACGCGATTCTACAAGAACTAGAGAACCAGGGCGGGGAGAAGATTCCCAACGGTTCGGCGAACCACAGACTGTGCGCGAAAACCTCCCCAAACCCTCAATTAAGCTTCGTCCTCGCTTAAATTTGGATAGTGATAGTTAATAAACGGTTGGCTCAAAAAAGTCAAAATTTCTGAGCTAACCGTTGAACATTTTAAGCCTAGTAGCAAGTACAATCTTTTCGTATAGTAAAAATATTTATGGCAGAAGCATCGACGATTCAACTGCCGAGCGTTGAAAGTGCGATCGCCTTATCAGGAGAACGCGAAGAAAATCTCAAAATAATCGCCCGACAAACTGGAGCGTTGCTGGTACTGCATGGGCAAGAATTGTATATTTCGGGAACCGAGCAGCAAGTTGAATTGAGTCAAAAATTGGTGCGGAGTCTGGAATACTTATGGGTTAAAGGTAAAAGTATTTCCCAAGCAGATATAACTACAGCTAGGCAAGCTTTAGATACCGAACGCCAAGAAGAATTACAAGATTTGCAGCGCGATATTGTGGCAAAAACCCGCAAGGGGGAAGAAATCCGCGCTAAAACTTTTCGTCAAAGGCAATATATCCGCGCTCTCAATCATAACGATTTAATTTTTTGCGCTGGGCCTGCGGGTACGGGTAAAACTTTTTTAGCGGTAGTTGTTGCCGTTAAAGCACTTTTAGCCAACCAGTATGAACGGATAATTTTAACTCGTCCGGCGGTAGAGGCGGGAGAAAAACTCGGTTTTTTGCCTGGAGATTTGCAACAAAAAGTTAATCCCTATCTACGTCCGCTTTACGATGCGATTAATGAATTTATCGATCCTGAAAAAGTGCCAAGTTTGATGGAACGCGGCGTAATTGAGGTTGCACCCTTAGCCTATATGCGCGGGCGGACTTTAAATAACGCTTTTGTGATTGTAGATGAAGCCCAAAATACGACACCTTCGCAGATGAAAATGGTGTTAACTCGTTTGGGTTATCGTTCAAGAATGGTGATCACTGGAGACATGACGCAGACGGATTTACCTTTAAATCAACAGTCAGGATTAGCAGTGTCTTTAAAAATCTTGCAAAATGTTGAAGGGATTGCTTTTTGCGAGTTTTCTCAAAAAGATGTTGTCCGCCATCCTTTAGTCCAAAAAATTGTCGCCGCTTACGAACAATACGAAAAATAGCGATCTTTAATTGGTTTGCTTGACTGAATGTGGATAGGTTTACCCACCTATTTCACCCTAAAAGTTTTGTTTTTTCTTTTGGCACTTTTTCAGCTTGTTTTGGGGCTTGCATATTTGTAAATAGGTGAATTGCCAGATTAAAGTTTGTAATACTTTAATCTTGCTCATTCATTATTAGGTCAGGGTCATAGTAGCAACTTTGCGATCACATATATCACCGTAAAAATAAGCAGCAACCATTGCACCGCTTCCCACAGAATATTTGGAGCATCGCGCGGCTCATTGCTACCTCTTGTTAAACGTTTTTGTAAATCGACGCAAGCTAATCTTATGCCTCTAGCAACAACTACATCAGATTGAGCAATAAACTCATAACCACGAGCGCGATAAAAAGACTCCCCAGTAAGAGATGCCTTGACAAACAACCATTTGAAGTGCCGAGATGCTGCTTCTATCTCAATTGCATTTAATAATTGCGTACCAATTTCTTGCCGAATCCACAGAGGATCGACAAATATAGCACTGACAAAGCTCCCCAATAGTACCGCAAAACCGACAATCCTTTCTCCGTACTCGGCAACGAAAACTATATCCCCCCAAGTGTTCATTTTATAGGGCTGTTTATGCTCGAGCAATGCTTGGATTTGTTCTTGAGTGTAGTCAGCAGCGCAGATTACTTGAATTGATTGTTTGTATATTTGAGCGATTAAAGCGCGATCGCGCGGATCAGCAACCCGAACTAAAATGTTTGATTGAGAACTCATTACCCTTTTTCCTGTGGATGCTGCTACTACTAGCCTTGTTATTGCCGAATCTAAAGTAACACTTGAGTTTAGTGATTCCGCCATCAATAGGCAAAACCTACAAACACTTTATGTTGTTAGATTCAACTTCCGATTTTTCCGACTTTAAACTGCTCCGTTGTTACAAAGATTGCAGAAGTATATTTATTGTTGATACTGCTTGAAAGACTGCTAAAGCAAGAACTGGCTCAAATGCACCAAGAATATGTCAGAGTATGGTTTATTGGAGACTTGTCTTTGCGTGAGTCTTTGCAAAATCAGATCGGGCGATTATAGAAGTGTATTTTAGCGATGTTTTATTTTCCGATTTTGACTGCGTTGCCTTTCACCAGGCGTTGCTACACTACCAAAAGTGCGATCGCCGTTTTGGTAAAATTGCGGCTTCTGATTAAGTTAGCGATTCTTTCTCTACTACGGGGAACTCAAGTAGTTATTAGGCTACTTCAGATTACTACTTAGACAGTAACTGGAGGTTCTTAGGTGAGGTTGAGCGCTCCCTAACTGCCCTTGCGTATCTTCACGATTTGATTCCCCTTGTGTCGTCTTCCGTGCCAAGCCTAGAAATGCGCTGACGACTGGAGAGGTATCATGCTGCCGCCAAGTTAGATAAAGTCCGGTTTTGGGAATCTGTTCTTGTAAGGGTCTGTAAATGACTCCGCTTCGGTGGAAGTTTTGCATAGAGGCGGGAACGATCGCAATGCCCAGTCCTGCTGCAACCAAGCCGACAATCGTCTGCATCTGAACTGCCTCTTGAGCTACTTTCGGACGAAATCCAGCTTGTTGACAACTGTGAATAATCTGCTCGTAAAAGACAGGTCCCATTTTGGCAGGAAATAGAATAAATAATTCATCTGCCAATGTAGAAAGCGACACTTGAGTCTGAGCAGACAACGGATGGGTTTCTGGCAACGCCAAGACTAATGATTCTGGCAAAAGGCACTCCACACTCAAACCTGGTTCGCTGATGGCAGAACGAACAATGCCGATATC
>QQTW01002224.1_pt1 | contig 14005 bp, 10 predicted proteins | sample 1904831 | NCBI WGS metagenome assembly QQTW01 (sample SAMN09435610, study PRJNA476489) | Subsurface metagenome, whole genome shotgun sequencing project. | reverse complement strand
GTAAGAAATTGAATCGAAGAGTGGCATGGGGATAGGTACTGGTGTGAGACGCGATCATTTGGATATAATGATAGGGCACGGTCCTGAATCAGCCCACAAAAGACCCATGGACCAGGTTGGACGACGCGTCAGTGCAACGGAAAAGGGGAAGTCTTGACGACTGCCTGATACAGTCAAACCGTGCGGCATATGAAGAATTTATGACGTTTTCCCTTATCAACGAAATCTCAAGAGGTGTTACCGTTACACTTTAGCTAAGTGCTACTGTTACAGACCGGTCATGGATAGGAGACGCGATTAGTGCCGAGTATCGTCTTGATGCATCAAAAGGTTGTATAGACGGAAAAAAAAATTCTGTGTAGATGTAAGCACCATACAATATAGAAGTGATACAAGTCCAGGACCGCACCCAATGCCCAAGTATGTCCAACACCATGAAAGCCAAACGCTCCCGGGACTCCTCAAAGCGCCGTTGGGAACCATCATACCGTCTAACCGTTAGATGCCGCTGAAGAGGAGTCCTCCCATGTTGCTCAGTTGTTGGCATTGGTTACTCCTCTACGGCAAGGGACTCCCACAATCATCGCGTTTCTGCACCCGGAATAACCTACTCGTGTGTCGTAAAGCGACTCTTGCCTGATATTCGGGTTCTGACACAAGTAGAACAGCTTCTGTCTATCAAGGGCAATTCTTTGGTCATCTGGGCAGAAGGAAAAGCCCTCTGTGTGAGCGGCTTTGCCGATGACTTCAGTCGTAGTGGTAACGTTCGCGATCTGGAAGCTGCGATCTTCCGCGACGACGAGGGAGTTCCCATTTGCATTTTGAAGCCTGCCATTTCTCAACGTCCACTGTGTGACGCGCTCAGACGCGCAGTCTTGCTGTTCCGCGACCTGTAGCAGCGCACGTCAGCTTTTTGTTTCAGTTAGACTCTTCACGTGGACAGCTGAAGATATCATCGCGGAAAGTCATAGTCGTAAATGAATGAGCAAATAAAGGACAGCAATGGAATCGACCTGGTCGAACCGGTGCAAATGGTTGACTCCGACTAGCACCGCTCTTCCTTACCTGGTTTAAATCCTTCGGAGGTATGTCATTCCTGATCGCGAACGTGCCCTCAAAGTTTTTGGTGCAGCCTCTCAAGGGCCTGAAAATTTCAAAGAGCCAGTTCAGTGGATTTGCTGGAGCAGCGGAAACGACCATGGAGGCGACGAGAATAGTAGCCCAAAGCCGAACTACGAGACTGGAATGCATTTTCTCAATGAACCGCGCCAGAGGAATATTACATGAATCAGAGATCTGATGGTACAAGTGGAGAAGATAGGTAGACGAGTTGCGATGAGTCGTGCTGGGAGAGTCGCGATCCCACAAAGGAAAAGTCCACGTTGATAAACACCTTTAGAAGCGGGTACGAAAGAAAAGTTCAACGCGTTCACCTCTCGCGACTCGGCCTCATTTGCAGTCTCTTCCCGGACCGAACCTAGTACGCAAGGTTGACGTGCGCCCGTTGAGGAAGCTCGAGCGATGGCAAAGCCTACTGCAGCGAGAAAAGAATGACGGCGCTGTCGCAAGCGCAGAGCAGACCGCCGCGTGCTCAACGCTCGACTCGCCTCACGAACTTTTCCGGTGGTGAAGCGGCTGTCATTTCGACCAACGCTCGGAGCAGACCGGCGCTAACACACTGGGGCTGAGCATCGCGAGAGGGGAGCGGAGCGGAAGCTGCTTCATTCTCGTGAATCCTTTGACAGCAACTCCTCGGACACTGCATCACGGCTGATGCGGACTGGTGCGAGCTTTTGACTCTGGAGCCTCTTGTTTCGCACTGGAGCGACAGACAGTCCTTCGAAGAGCATGGTGAAAAACGTGCAGAATGCTCATGACGGCTTGTTCTACGCCCCTTCTGAAAGCATGCTATTGCAAGACGTGTTAGTTTTCAGATGGGAGTCCTGATAGAGTGAGCTTGAGGTTTTGTTGCTAACTTGGACGACAATCGTACTCTTTTGGTCCAAAGGTCCGCAAACGTGTTATTAAACGAGCAATGTCAACGGTCAACCTCATCTGCCGCGAGCATTGATCATCGAAGAAACAAGTGAGCAATAAATTGCAACCAGCGAGCTTGACTGGCGTTTGAGTATTTGCCAGTGTCTGATACAAGATGATCTCGTGTTTTGAGTTTTGAATAGTGAGCCTGGTCGACGCACCGTACTCTCACGGCGAGAAATATGCCTATATTCGTTGCGCAAAACATCACACCCGACACCTCACGATACTCAACACACGCGAAGCTTCGCCTGCAAGAGATCCCTAATCATGTCCCAATCGATTAGCTGGGCTATCCCAGCGGAGACATTCGCGAATCAGCCATTGCAAGGGTTGTGACCCGTTACGGCTCTCTCATCAGTTCGTTTCAGGAAGTTGGTCTCATGTCTGGTATTGCGGTCATGCCAAGTTGGGCTACTGCGATCGGACCGACAATCAGAGAGCAGATTGCCACGAGCGAAAGACGCATACATCGGTACAGATCCTGACATCTCTGGATCGTATACATTTCCGGCACTTGGACGCCCTGAGTTATACTCTATATGGTGATAGCTGATCGCGGCGCGTAAGCCAAGATCTTGTGCCAAAGGATACGTGCGCACCTGCATACACAAGGTTTATATCGCTGAGGCCTGTACTCTGCTGTGTAGGTGAGACTTTGGAATGCTGCAACCGAGTCCTCGGGTTTTTGTATATTTTCCTTGTAAATATGGTCAAGCTCTCAGCGTTTATCTTCATTCTCACGTTTCTCATGACCATCGTCATTCTCCCACACTTTACTTCAGCGAAGTGGAACCATCTCAAGCCGTGGAAATCGACCGTTTGCAGCTGCGCGTACAACACAGTCGTTGCTCCCAACAAGTACGATTGCGTACTCGACTTCAATCCGCATCACTGGGGCCAGCTCCCCTGTTCCAAGTCCTTCTTCAGCTACATCATTCGGTTTTGCAACAAAAAGGGCAGCAGAGAGGCCAAACAACCCAACGGCGGGATAGTCAGTGAGACCAAGGATCTGGCGACCAGCAGGAAGAGTGCCAATGACTTCCCGCCCGATGACATCTGGCTGTATAACTTCAGCTCCGGTGCCGATGCCTGTAGCTTTCATTTCACACTGTCGTATCCGTCTTGTATCAGGCTTGCGCTGCAATGCTTTCGGAACGACATCAAAGATTTCTTCTGTGTGCGTTGGGAAGCCTGACTGTTTGTTTGTAGAGGTCCGCTGACAGAGACAATAGCTTATGAAACATTGAGCCCCCACGTTTATCTTACTGGGGTGACAGCGCATCTTCATCAACCGTCGACGGCCTTTCGAAGCCTTGAATACCGAAGCGATGAAGCAGACCCGAGACATTGCCGAACTTGGTTCCCAGCGTGACCGCAGAATGAGCGACATTTGAGCTTGTGTCCTCATAGCAAGATTGTCACACCGCTGCCGTATGATCTCTATACAATGAAATCATTCGGTGGCTCGTGGTCAGCTTGTGAGCATCCGGTTGTGCCCGGATGGGTGGCCGCTTTTCAGAAACGCGAGAAGTAGGATATCCAGTAAATGAAGCGATACGGAATGCCAAGACAAGTCTAGTGGCTGCTGACTGTATCGCTTTCGGAGCAAAAGACCACCGCGTGTGACTGGCCGGATAGTTCGAGGTTGTCTTATGGGGATCTTCACGAGAAGATGCTTGGGTGTGCTCGGGGTATCGCTTCACGATTGGTCTTCCGAGAAATACCGCTTCGACCGATTTTTCACCGCCATCGCCTTCCGATCCGGCGGCAAGTTCGTATGATGCACGACATGAGGCCGATAGACAGCGTCGACAGGTGGCATCCAGTCATCCAAGCCGAGCGGGAAGTACTCATAGAGTAAGTCGGCGCTCTCATCGGGACTGCTGACGAGGTTGAGAGAGAAAGACGGAGGCCGGACGGCTCCCCCGGAAGTTTTAGCGGCTTTCTTGACGCCGCCAGCCGGCATGCTTGCTTTCTTTGTTTCATCGTCCAAGAGAGAGAGGCTGATCGGTGCGGAGGGCGGGTGACTGACGTGATGATGGCGGAGAAGATCTGGAGACGACTGCGCGTACTGGAGTCCAAGCGCTGAGAGAGGAAAGTTCGGGTCTGGTGGTATGGCGGTCAGAGCTCCTGTCTGACCAGGGCTTACTTTCCAGTCGTAAAGATTCGGAGACATCTGATGGCCATTTGCATCGTACTGCGGTGGCATCTGCGACAATTCGAGCTGTTTCGGGTAAGATCTCTCCGACTTTCGCTCTTGGCCGTTCTGCTGCGAAGCCGTCTCGCTGCTCGCCATCCTCGCAAGTTGCGGTGGCAAATGCATGCTCCTTCTCCCGCCGGCGCTTCCGCCGCTGATGGGAAAGTCCTTTCGCGACTGGAAGTTCCTCGGACTTCGGCCCCTCACGATGATGGGGCCCGACTGGACTTCGCAGAGCGGGACTTTGTCTCCGGTCGACAGGGTCGCCATGACACGCAGCCGCACCACGAAATGCTGCTGCAGTTCTCTCCGCCGGCCGTTGTTCGCCGTCGCGATGCGGAACTGCAGCCGCTTCCACGCGATGGGAAAGCTGACGAACTCCGAGTCGAGGTCTTGGCCGTTCGTGAGGTCCAGCGCTATTGGCGGAGGCTCCTTTTCGGCCTTCTCTTCCACGGCCGTGGTCCCGGCTGCTGGAGTCTTCCATGGCACGGATATGATCTTGACGGGATTGCCCTCGACCGACTCCGTAGCCAACACTGCAAGCTCCTGGGCTAGAACTGGAATTTGCTCACCCTGCTCGGTCAAGATATACCTGAGCATCCGGGGCATCGTGATGGTGCCCGTGATCTGGAACAGATTTCGTCTGTAGCAGGTTAATTCCGTCGGTGGAGCCGTCTGGTCCCCGGCGGTTGCCCATGGAGACTCGGCGAGAAAAAACATGCCGTGAAGCTGTGCCGATATCGACATGGACGTTTGCCGAAAGGTATAATCGAGCAACGTGTAGTTGAACGAAGGCATGGAGAAACCGAGCAGCTTGTTGTCACGCGTGATCGACGGAGTTTCGAACCCGCTCAGCTCTTGCTGCGCCGGCTGGTCATATGCGCCAAAGGTATCAGCAAACGGGTCCTCGTAGCTGCTGGGAAACCTTCGCAAGGGTGAGTGGCCGAGAGAGTGCAACGAGTGCGGTCCGAACGTTGCGTCGTCGCTCCTGCTACGGAATCAGCATGGCTTGTTCTCAAGCAAATGTTCAGAAAGCTTTCTTACTCCGCATATGTTTCCGCATCGAAGTTCGAGTGGCGGTCTCCCATTTCTACGGGCAACATGGAGCCACCCAGTGGGTCACCCGCTGCAAGATTTCCCAGAGCCATGGGCGCAGCCATATATGACATCGTGAGTGTGTCGAAACCTTCCATGGCTGCTTGATTTTCTTGTTCCGGGGAAAATCGAGGCGCAGGCTCGTCTCTAATACGTCAGGGATGCCTCGGAGACTTATCTGTTCATCGGGGGCAGAGGCAATGAACTGAGATCATTTGTTTGTACTAAAAATCTCGCAAAAATGGCGGCTGAAAGGCCAAGCATGTCGCGTACGCGAGGAAGCGGACAATAAAAGAAGGACCTGAATCCGATAGAAGAGAAGAGGAGAGAAAAACATGTGGCCTGGAGAGCCTGCAGGAAAGCTGCTGAATGCCGCCATCTGAATGGCTGCCACTAATAACGAGAACGATATGTATTCCTGCATCCGCGCAGCCTGATGTTGCGATTGAGCCTTGCCAATCAACCCCACCCCCGTCTCGACTTGCCTCTGCAGCCGGGAGAAACCCACCTTTCCCCGTAGGTACCTACGACCCAGAATGAGCACGACAATGGAATGAAACGGGGATACTTGAGGCGGACGGAAAGCAAGATCGGGCAAAAGAGGAACTCGCTGCAGGACGGAGGACTGCAACAATGCCCTTTTGGTGCGACGGGCATGACCAGCGCCCGCGCCCGCGCTCCGAAACCGGTCACACGCAGCGGGTGCGGTCAGGGTCAATGAGGGTCGAGGGGGTGTCGCGCAGGCGCTAGAGGCACGCCGCCTTTTCGTGTTTGATGTGGTGATGCAGAAACAATAGTGAGCTGGAGCAGGAGCGGTGGGAGCGTCATCGTCTCGATTGCTGTTGTTTGCGGACTGCCACATCCACGGCCAGGCATCGCGGGGTTCATCGTGCTGCTGCTGTAGGAAGCACTGGATGATCGACAACGCGTCCACAGGTGGGCTGACCGATGTACCAGTCGACTGGTAGATCTGAGAGCTAAGGGACGTGTGTAGTTTCACCAGTTCTATTAATAACAAAATTAGGCGCATCTGCATATCTAGTAGGGCTTCGAGAACCCCCATGGAAGCATTACCTATATGTCCCGCTTAACCGGAGCTGACCGGTCACGACTCACGGAGCGTCGTTTCTCGACCGTTTAATTGAATTTTTCTTAATATAGCCTCACTCAGGCACCTCGGCAAGTTGCGGATATTAATCATGCAGACTAGTGATTTCAGGCGCACTTCATTCTTGCTCGACTCGCATCAAGCACGTGTCCGAGTTGAATTTTGACAAACCGGCAACCGATCCCGCGATGGAGCCGCAGCTGTGACGGCCTTCTTAACCAAAAGCAAGCCAATGCCGGCGAACGCGTCTTCTAAACATAGCGAGATGAAGAATTTATTGATTGTGCAAACCCCACATTAACCATTAGTCCCTTGCTCATCGATGAGTCGTCTAGCCGAAATGTCTAATTAAAGTCCAATTTTTCAAGATGGAGGGACCATCGTCCAAGTAGCGGCATCGCAGCTGACCTCCTCGAAGCTGTGGAGCAGATCGAAGCCCATCGCGGACAGCCCGTCGAAATTGCCATCGCCGTCCATCTAACGTCGACGTCAGCGAATGCCCAGCGGTGTGTATGAGGTGGGAATGCTCACATAATCCAAAATGCACGCCCCGCAACCTTGTTGTCTGACCTGCCGCATCCCTAGTAATATCAGACCTTGAAGTAAAGTTGAATACTCACCGACGGATGGTGATATCACTGGCGAGGATATCCCACCCGCGGGATCGGAGATGTCCCTAATTGCAGGCACAAACTCCGCCAACGTCGAATGCGAGTTGTACACTACCACCGTCCCCACAAGAGCACCATCTTCAGGACGCTTGGCGCGAATGATGCCGCATGCAGTAGGATCGGCCAGCGCGAGTTTATAAACCTCTGCCAAGCCTTGCCGATTGCTCGTCTTGATGTGATCCAGGATGGGGCCCGCATACTCCCAGCCGTACACGAGATCAAACTCTGCGCCAGCGCTCTGCAGACTCTTAGCCATGCCGTCCGGCGGCGTCCAGGTCGCCAGGTTGCGGGCGACCATGCTGCATATCGGGCGGGAAAGCGCAGTGTTCCAGCCCAGGTTCGCAAACCAGGTTCGAAGACGCTTTCTTTCCGCGCCATGGCCTGTTGGGATACCCAGGAATATGCTCGGTAACCTCGAACCGAGCTGAAATCTCTTGATGCCTTCTCTTTGCAACAAAGTCCTGATAGCTCTATTGTGGAGGGAATGCCCAATCGAAAGCTTTCTGCGGCCAGGATCGACGAAGAGGGCACCTATCACACCTGTTCCCGTAGCTGTAAAGAAGTAAGTGGAGCAAAAGCCGTAAAGCGCTTGCGTGCTGCTGTTCCGAACGACAAGATGCGCCTCTAAAACTCCGGGATCGCGTAGCAGGAAGGAATTGGATGACGAGCTGGATAGTTCTGAACGCTGTGTCGGTGGTGTTGCCTCTAAGACGGCCTTGATCAGACTGTCTAACGCGTGCGCATCCCTTTCTTCATTGAATGTCTCTACGAGCCAGTGCTGCCGGGACTGACTTAACTTCTGGCTTTGGCTGATCGTTCCCGGAAGCGTTCCGGTAGGGTTTATTTCTCCGTACAGTACCTTGACGAGAGAGTTGAGTGCCGTTTCCGTAAAGTCGTATGTGCAGATATAGGTCCCGATCGACTGATCCATTGCGAAGTCGTAAGGGGAGCTGACGGAAACCACCACAAGCGGCTTCTCTCTTTTTTCGCCACCAGCAGAAAACTGCATATTACATATCATTGATATATGCTTCGTGAATCCATTTTGATAGAGATTGCGATTTGCGTCCGCGGTCAAGACTATCACCGCACTCGCGCGACTGATGAGGTTCTCGTGGACAGGCCTCACGCCATTGGCGGTGTACGAGGTGTGCAGCACTCGACCACTCCGTTGCCTCGCCAGCGATCGGCCGAGCTCTCTGAAAACACGTTCCCCACTCATGACGGACGCACTCCGTTCCCACATCGCAGGTTCGGGTGAGCCGGTCGATACGGATTCGGACAGAGCCTTCGTAGCCGCTGAGGCGGGGAGAGGTTTCACCAGAGGCGTCAGCAAGAGCAGCTCCTCCTCGGGCTCGATTGTGTTGGACAGTGGCAGCAGTTGGTTCTTGTCGCGCACCACGGTGATCGAGGAGTTGTACGCTCTGGTAGATAGCGCCGTATGAGAAGGCTGCAGGCTGGAGAGGAAGTTGATGCCCGGAGGACTGAGCGCTTTGTCCCAAGATGTACACTTCGCCTTCATTTCCAAAACCCTTCGTAGAGATTTGTGGATGCGCGACATTGAGATCATGGAGTTTTCGATACCAAGCTTGAGACCGTTGATGGCTTCCAGCTGGACGGAGAACGACCGACAAAGCAAGACGATATCGCAACCAGCGTTGACTGCCATGACGGTGCCACCCCCGACTCCAATGTTGTGGCTTAGAGCCTCCATCTCTAGGCACTCTGATACCACGACCCCATCAAACTTCAGGTCGGACCTCAGCAAGCCGTCCACGACCTGGTCAGACAGACAGGCGTGCATGACGTTCAGCGCAGCGGAGGACATGGCGCAGCCGCCAACCATCATCGAGTCGAGGCCTTGATTGACGGCGTTCTTGAACGGGACCAATGCGCTCAGACTCAACTGCTCGAGCGACTCCGTGATGATAGGGACGTCCAGGGACGATCCAAGAAATTCAAGATTGCCGTAAGAGGGAAAATGCTTTCCCAGCGTAACGACGCCGGCTTCTTGATATCCTTTCATGGAAGCAACGCCGTACGCGGAGACCTCTTGGGGGTCGTCTCCGCTCGTTCTGACTCCCAGTGGCTGATTGCGAGCATTGGTGAGCACATCCAGACACGGTCCAAATATCCAGTTGATACCGCAAGCAGAGACTTCCTGAGCGGTTGCCTTGGCTACTTCGTATGCAAGATCTGTCGAGCCCGTTGCCGCCAGCCCCATGGCACTCGGATATTGCCGTATGTAGATTTCGTCGAAGAGACTATTGACTCCTCCATTCTCCTGATCGACTCCGATGGCAAGAGGAACCGGATGGCCAGCATCGTGTGCTATTCTTTGCAGCTCGTATACCAGTTTCGTTGTCGCTTCAGCGGCTGGATCGATGCATCTCAGCACTGCAAATAATTTGCACCAACTCGCCGGAGAGTCCTCCACTCACACTGCAGATTTTTCGCCGTGAGCAGTATTGAGCCCAGATGATGCTCCTCGATCAGCTTTCTGATTTGCGGGGTTACTGTGGTTCCATCAAACCCCATCATAAACAGTTGCCCCTATGCCATCTCATCTATCAGAGCGTAACTCCGCACGGCGCGTAAGAGGGTACCATGAGAACGCACCAGTGTCCTGGCCCGGAGCTGTCAGCTCACACCCTGACCAAACGCTCAAAGGCGCGGAAGCAGCCCCGGGAGGCATGGCACGCAGGTCACGTAGCTAGACCCACCTGTCCGTGTCAACCCAGACGGCATCGAGCTCCTCGTCAGTCACCGACATCGTCGCGGTGTCGCGCCGCTCATGCAGCCCAGCAAGGAGGCCTTGGAACCCCTCAGCAAGGTGAGACAGAAAACCGTCCGGCTGCCGGTGTAATCGACCGCCGTGGTCCGCACAAACTCATTCGAGCGGGAGGGGAAACGGGTTTGAGCGCTTTTCGATGTGACTCGGCCGGCGGACGATTGTCTGCGATGCTACGCAGCAATTCTGTCGTAAGGAGACGAAGACGGAGCCGCCGGAGCTGGGGTTACATCCCCAGGCCCGAGTACCGGGTCGCTGACATCCTTGTTCCTGTGACATCCCACTTTGGCCCAGAGTATTGCATTCTCCCAAGTAAGGGAGCAATATAGAAACCCTCATCATAATGACACCTGGCTCTCTGTTTCGCATGTTGGACGGCGGCGACACTGTCTTCCCTGGTGATTTCTTTTGTGGCGAGAACAGGTCTCCTTTGCACTTCTGTCATGACCAGCTCTTATCATTTCATATGCCTGTATCCTGCGACCATGAACTTGTCGTATACCACGGCATCTTTAGCCGCAGGTCTATAATGATGTGTTGTTTTGTTGTAGAGAACTCTGTCTTTTATTTCTTGTATCCGGTGATTGCTTTTTCGGTATCTTTTCTTTGTTGCTTCGATGTGCGTTACCAACTTTATTAATCAAAGAAATCGATCATCTCTGAAGCTACCAAGGCCGTGGCATTAATTTCGCAATGCGTTGAAATATGCTAGCCGTCGACGCATGCTGAACTAGTCGTCTTGTTTGAGGATCATGTGAAAGGAATAACAGCGCGAGTGAATCATGTTAAAAAATTAGGACTCCTGACGCATACATAATGCTCGCAAGGAACAGCAGCTTAATGCCCCAATTTCGCCATAGATTTTCAGCATCTTCAAGCACCTGTATATATCATTGTACAGATATAGTGAAAGCGAGCCATCCAAAATGCCTGGCATTATTGTTCGTAAATCGTATGTACATCTTTGGCTTATGATAACCCATACGCATCCTCCGGTCATCGTGAGCTTACAGACCTGCCCTCGTACCGATGCCCATTACACCAAAATTGAAACAGTTCATAAGCTTCGTCTCTTACATATCCACCGTAATCATCCACCCATCACTTAACACCCTATTACCTTCCTCTTCCCTTCCTCCCCAGACCACAGCGGTGGCACCGTCCACTTCAGTCCCTTCGGCCGCGGCAAAGTCCTCCCTATCTCTGAGTCCTTTCGAATCCTGTGAACCTACCGCTCGCGGCGGAACCACATCTCCGCTCGCATCCGTAAATTGGTATTCAACCTCCGCCCAAGTACCCCTTTGCGTTGCCTTTCCTATGGTTTGCCTTGTGGCGTCCTTGACGCTTGCAGCTGTCGATGGCGTAGGCGAGAGTTGGTACGCCCAAATACTCCCGTCAGACTCCTCGTTGGCGCCCCGTCCGCCAAGCAGCAAAAGATAGTCGCGGCCCTGACCGGTAGTTACCGTGACCAAAGCGGCGCCAGCTTTGGGGCCAGGAGTCTTTTGCTTGCCATCGTTATCCCCACCGGTATCTGCCGAACTGGTAGTCCACTCTCCCGTCAACGACGTAAGTTCAAGCTCTCGAAGCCCATCCCGGCTCTTTTGCTTTGGCCTCAAGACCTTGCCCACGTCTACAGACTCAATCTCGCCACCGCAGGGTCGTTCGCCATCGAAGCCGCCGTAGCGGTACAATCGATCCCCCGCGACAGCGATTGTGACGTCCGATAGGCCCGGACCGGGGGCAGCCGGGAGCGCCATCCACGTCCTTCTCGAGATATCAAATGCCCACGCATCGTTCAGCAAGTCTCTTTCCTCGCCCGGGTCGCTAGCAACGCCCCCATGAATGAAGATGGTTCCGTACGAGTCCGGTCGCGGTGGCTCAGGCACGAACTTTGCGGGATCAGGCGGTGCTTGTGGCAAAATGTCAATGTTTGGCTTAGGAGCCTCAGGGGGTGGAGGCAGGTCGATCGACGTAGCTGCATGTCGTTGTCGCGAGGGTGGAAGGTGTGAGCTCGTTGGGGGATCAAGAGATGACCAGACTCGACGGGTGGTATCAAAAGCCCACACGCGGCCCTTCGGCTCCTCGACACCTTCCGCGCATCGCCCGCCGTAGATGTACACGCTGTCTCCGATCACACATGCCGTATGCCCCTTTCGCGGTGCCGGTACGTCTCCGCCTGCAGTGGCAGGCCGAGCCGGTATCACTTGGTAATCTGGCTCAAGAACTGCGGAGGAGGGTAAGATAACGACGTGGACATCATTCGAGGCGAGTTTTCCTGGCGCGGTTTCGCCGCCAAAGACGTAGGCGCGGCCCTTTACCACGGCGAGGGAGTGCGAGGTGCGGGGAAGCTGGAGTCCGGTAAGTCGTGCCTGAGAAGCCTTGAGCGGCTGTGTCGGCTGCAGAATGCCTTTTGCGAACGCGAAGGCTCCAGATAAGAATGTCTCTGCCGTATAGAGAGCGTCGGCAAGGGCGGGTTCCATAATGATGGGCAATTCCGAGTTCAAGAAGACGATTGCGAATGGATAGTGGTGGTGGTAGGAGACCTCGAGAGCTCCGGCTGAACCGGCTGTGCCGGCGGAGTGGAGGTACGTCAGTGCTATCATCACACTAACCAATCCAGGATTAGCGTGTGTATGATAACATCTGAACCTCACAAGCTTCCAAGCTTCTCAAGTTCGACAATCGCTCACAAACTCCCGTAATCAGTCCATACTCTCTATGGACATAGGGGCATGGATATCTTGGCCGATAGCCCAGACGCATCAGGAGCTCTCAATGGTTGCAATTCGAGGATCGGATCCTTCTATCCACATCAAGTCGACGCCCCTGCCAATAAGTAAAAGAGAACACGCCATGCATGCCGAGTTTGGCACCTGCGATCAACATGAAATCTTTGGGACAATGGAATTGTTGGTCAAATGGAGGCCGCTTGCTTCACTCTTCGAACGGACTTATGCATATCTTACACGCATAGTAGGTTCTTGGCTATACCAATTGGCTGAGCAGGTTCCAGCCAGGTAAGGAATCCATGGTTGACTACCGTCGTGCCTTCAGTGAGCAGCTCAGCCACGAATTTGCCAACATTAGAAGACTTTCCAGTCATTTGATTTCTATTTCTTTATTGTTTCCTCACTCCGATCTCGAGCAAAGGGCCTGCCACCCTGCCTTCTCTCTGTGGGCAAAGCGATTGCCTGCGCGCTTGTCCGGTCCTTCACCGCACTCCCAACTCAATCCTGCGCATGGCCTCAGTATATCAATATCGGGCGCTGGCTCGGACGACAGCCATTCTACTCCTGTCTTTCGTATGTGCTGATATCCAAAACCCATCCGGGTTGGGGGCAGTTGCTGATGCTGTTATGCAGCTCACTTTGTCGCACGCTAGTGTGATCAACATTCGGAAAAGGGATCTCGTAATTCCCACCAATCTTCCCTCTGATTGGGCATATATTGGCTGCTATACGTAGGCCTGCTGTGTGTCGATTTGTATCTGCCTCGCTTGCTGATCATATATACAAAAGTGAGCATTCTTTTGGCCCCACTCTCTCAAGCGCAGCACACGACAGCGGTAAAATGACGGCTGCTGTTTGCATTAAGTTCTGCCGCGGCCTTGGCTATACATTTGCGGGCACCGAACTCTATCATGACTGCTGTAAGATACAGTCTGCACGCTGGTTTTCTTTTAGCATTATCTTGCTTCCCAGCAGCTTACGCTATCCCCTATCTTGCACTTCTTTTCTGCATATGCAGCAGACCATGCACCTCAAGTGAGAAAGTGACGCCGTCCCAAGTGTGAAGGTTTTGCAACCCTCTACTTGTTCCAGAGCCGAATCTTTCAACTTCTCTCAACTTGGCGTTCAAGTTTGTCCTAGCCAGTGCTTGCTGTTATTCCGCAATTTATTATTCATGGCCAACAAACACTTGATATAATTCAGCGTGAACGAGAGCTCAAATGCTGAGACAAATCATCAAGTGTTGAAATATGATCCACGGTTTTCGACTTTCAGGGCGGATCAACTTTGACATCGGATGCCATGCCTGCCGATGACTTGACACGAGGTTGTCTTGATGTTATTGGAAACCCTCTCTACCTAGGGCTATTGCAG
>QQTW01002223.1_pt1 | contig 14007 bp, 12 predicted proteins | sample 1904831 | NCBI WGS metagenome assembly QQTW01 (sample SAMN09435610, study PRJNA476489) | Subsurface metagenome, whole genome shotgun sequencing project. | reverse complement strand
TTCCTGTGGCTCAGGCGGATCACCAGGGTCTCGTCCGCCGAGAATGAGCTCCCAAGCTGCACACGGCAATCACAATTGCCTGCTCCAAGGCATCTTAAGCGCGCTCTTTCACCCCTCTTCAAGCCGTCTAGAACGGGGTTCCCTTTGGGGGCCGTTTATTCTTCCCCAGCGGGCAATATGACGTTGATGAGCGTGCCTCAGTTGATGGCGCTCCCGTTTACCTAAACAAGCGTGCACAGGGGGATCCCTTCTGATTTACAGTTCTTTTGCGCCTGCGCTACCGGCCTGATTTAAAGTCAGAAATCCAATTTCCACCTTTTGCACCTGCAGCTGTTTATTCTTAGCCGGGGCGTAGAACAAATTTCGATACGCATGCGCCTTCCCCGGAAGCTTCCACGGAAGCAAGCAGGGAAGATTTGATTAACAGGGGCATAACCCGTATCCCAGATACCCAGTACACTATGGACCTCCTTTGCATTGCAAGACACCCCATGCGAATGGAGACATCCGACGCATGAGTAAACAATTTGAGGCTAGGGCTGATTGCCTGCAGTAGACCTGACAGCTTCGGTAGAATAACGCCTTCATCGTCCCGTTGTTGTTCGGACGAAAAATGACAAGGGAATCTCTCACGCCATTCCGAACGGCAACTAATTGAGGTACCCGGCTAAACCTTTGAGTTAACGCCATCGCAAGGATGAGTGGATTCCAATAAATAAGGGTTCGAGTTGTGACTGTCTTAGCATTTCTTGATGCTGTTTTGTTGCGCAACTACGGTCTCAATCTAGACACCGTAGGTAAGAGGATAGGATATGAATTGACATGTCAGAGACACTGTACTAAATGATATCAAACGGTGTGAGTGTCCATTCAATGCTGCGAAATGTGATTTCTCTTGATGCCTGCAGTCATTGAATTAAATTGTGGCTCTACGTGTAAGAGCTGGTAGTCAAAACGTGCGTCAGGGGGTAACGACTGCAGACTAGTAACGACGGTTTAGCTTTGTATGGTATCGCAGGCGAAGCAGAGCATTGAAGACTGCCACTTTGATAAAAACCTGCCATACGAAGCTGGAGCATCGTTACTATGTCCCAGTCGCTACACCTCACGCACATTACAATTTGAGCCCACACTAGCTTCGAATGGAGCCCACTTTAGCCTCAAACGGAGCCCACCTTAGCCTCAGATAGAGCCAGCCGGTACAGAGTACACACTCTGAGATTATGACTAAATGAGATATCGCACGCCTAGGGTATGATGGTAGGTGCTCGATGGTAAGTGGTGTACAGGACACACGATTTCTAACCCATCCAAAAACCTCTTAACTAATCATCAGCCTGGTGTGGGCGAAGACAGGAAAACTACGGTAGCTCGCAATGTGCAAACCGGTCATTATCCAACACAACTTTATCATACCCAGAATCCCACCATCCACCCTGCTCCATAAACTCCAATTAGATCAAGCCCCATTTCCCATCCATAACACCTGATCAAGCCGCCAAACTCAAGCCATGACATTCCCTCCTTGCGCCTCCAACCCCTGGACGGCAGTAAGACTGTACGGAAAATCGACGAAGCCGTCAAGCATCCAATTCAACGGATCGAAGACCTCGTAATTCGACTCGCCGAAACTGTTGCTCGGACCTGGCGTCACGGGGCCGCCTCCTCCGATGGTCAGGGAGCCCGGGAGTGCGAGACCGACCGAGTCCATGACCGAACTGGCCGAACTTTCGGCCGCGGAGGAGTCGGGATTTGTGGGGTTTTTGAGCGCGGCTTTTTGGGATGGATTAGTGTTGTTTTGGTTGTGACTTGTTCACAATTGGGACGGAAAAGACGTACATTCTAAGTTCCCTCGACCTTTGGCTTGATAGTCTTCGCGCCAGCGCCAGACGGCGTCGAAGACGTGACTGACGCTCATCCTGCACCGGACCTTCAACTGCAGCGAGCTGTCGACTGTGCCGTCACCATTGACCCCGGCCCTCGAACCGGCTCCGCCTCCTCTCCAGAGTTGAGCGAGGACTTCGGCGAGCCTGCTTGGCAGGTCGTTCGGGGTGACGCTGATGTCCCGGATCGCCCAGATGGTGCGATTGAAGAGGCTTTTGCCGTACTCGAGATCGATGTGGTTGGCGAAGAAGCTGTTGAGGAGTTTCATCAATGTGAAGCCGGCGGCAATGATCATTTGTAGGATGTAGTTGCTGACGTAGGAGAGGACGCTGCCGGCGGAGGTTGAGATACTAAGGGCTTGTTCAAGGTAGGCGGTTGTGGCGCTCCAGAGGCCGAGCAGATCTTCCCAGTAGTGGGAAGAGTTGCTAGAGTCGAAAAAGGCGGATAGGCGGAGGTGCAGGCCGGCGGCGCGGAGGTAGATCATGTTCATGGCTAGACGGTCAGCAGATGGCTCTTGACAGTTATTATACAGGAATGAATGGTGTTTGCTCAACACATGGTTCCAAATATGGTGTAGTAAAGACGGTCCGCTCGGACTGCCGCTGAGCGGGTCGACTTCAGTCTTCAAAGAATGAGAACCTACCGGACATGTCGGTTCCAAGCTGCCGTTCGAGCTCATCAAAGTCTCTCGCGAGGAACGACGTTATCGTTGCTCTTTGGTCCTCGGCAGCTAGCCCAACGGGGTCTCGATGGTTGCGGTATAGTCTCTTCGTGACTTTATCACAGAATTGCTCGATTCGTAATCGAGCCTCAAGCTCATCTGGAAGTTTAAGACCTTTCGCGTCGGCTGAGTCGATCGGAGGAGATAATGTCCAGTCATAAAGAGTGGATGGAGGGAGACCGTACCCTGTCGCAACGCTATATATTTTCATAATTCAGCTATTGCACCAAGGTTTCGTTTTCGAGTCTGAATCATGCACACACCGTTGAGCAACAATGTTACATGCGGCCCACGTTGTAACCCTATCCTTCAACTCCTCCTCCCGCAACTCCACCCGAAACTTGGTGAAGTCTTGGGCATATGAAGGTCGGTGGAGGCCAATCTGCATTGCAATTTGCATCATAATGCCACTGAGCATGAAGGTTGGCTCTGAGGAAGTACTACTCACTGGCAAAGGCCATGTGCACAGTACGCATAACGCCTTTACTACGTGATAGCTTTGGGGTACTTCTGCCAAAGTAGACCATATCAATTTGGAGAGAGGACTGGCGAGAGAAGTGAGAAGTGTAGGATCGTTCGGGTAGCGGCGCACGGAGACAGAGATGATGGTCCAGAACAGGAGCTGAGACATGTTGAAATACTCATCAGGTGGCTTGTCTGGGTCAAGCAATGGTAGGAAGTCGTGATAATATTCGAAGAAACTGCAAGTAGCACATTTAGCTCAGGGCGCAATCTCAGAGCACTGGTGAGGGGTTGTGGAGCTCATACAGGTGGAAGAGCTCTCGGACACGATCATAAGTTAAGGAAACATCCCCGATCTTTCGATACATAGCAGCTTGACCGTTCGAGTTCCTCAGATACGCTGCCCCATCGTGTCCCGACCGTAGATCTAGTAGCGAAGCAACCGCCTCCTGGGACCCAAGATATTGATCGTGTGCGGAAGGGCTATGATACATGATCGGACTTTCTGCTTTGATTGATGTCACACTGATTGCCGGTGTGTGCTGAGCGGTAGACGAGTATGACTGCTGGTTCGCAAGCTGCCGTCTTAGCTGAATTATCTCTCTCTCCATCTCCGCGTTCTTGCTACGCTTTCCTATCCGTTTGAAGTTGGACTCAATCTTGCATTCCAGATTGAGGCGTCGGCAGCGCGAACAGATGGTAAAAGGCTCCTGGACCACATCACAACGTAACTACCGACGTGCCATTGTCAGTATCGATAATATGAACAGAATGTAGACCGCAATGGTCGTGGAAACGCATTGCAACCGCACAGCATCTGCTCTGTCAGTATTGACTCACCTTTTGTTGTCTACACTCATTACACGCCCTCTTCACGCCAGGAGCTCTCCTCCGATCTTCATTACCGTCATCACCCTCATTATCATCCACACTCCCCGGCGAACTGTCCAGCCCAGCAATGGATTGATTTCTCTTAAGGCCTCCAGCCCTCGCACTTGTTGGGCTGCTGATAGTACTCCCTGGACCCGCGCTGCCGGAACCCCGAACTCCCCCCACCACGCCGGGCGTTATTTCCATGCGCCTCGACGGCCCGAAAGACGAATTGCAGGCAAATGGTTCAACTGGCTCGAGAGACGAGGTGAAACCACGAGCTCCGTTATCGCTGATATTGCGGCCGAAGTTCGGCGATGGTGGGATGTCGATTGATTTGGCGAGCGGGGGGATTAGTGGTAGTCTACCCGTTCGAGAGAGCTCAACCTCAACTCCAATCCGCACGGGGAATATAGTGCATGATTACCTATCGTTGTCCCCTGACCAAGGATGGAGACTAAACTTGGAGTGGACGTGCAAGGATTGGACAAAAGCAAACATGTCCAATCATGTTCACAACCGGCAGCACTACATAACGATATGGTCATCGAAACAAAAACAGCTCGGCATATGAAAGGTACACTGCTTCGTCACTATTTGGTACTCTATAGTAACTAATGAGCCGTATAGTAGTTTCCTTCGACTCTAGCAATTCTCCACAGCCCTTCCTGAACCCTGCGTTGCTCAATCAGAAGATTGCATTGGAGAAGACCAGGAGGCAAGCTGAGGTCAAGGCTACGGGTGATGGTACGAGGCGTTAGACGATCTGTTTGAGCTATGTTCCTTAGGGACTGTAGGAAACAGAGTGGCTTATAGGTGCCTGTAGAGAAACTGATCGTTGGATAAGTTTCTAGAGGTCTTTTGGCCTAAGCGAAATATGACTACAGGCGTCATTCCTACAGGACGAGTAGGATACTACACCACAACATCTCCAGACATCAACGAGCGAACAGTAAAGAAGCCTATCAGACCTCAGGGCTCTTGTTGGCATCTCCGATAAGACGGCCCCACGTAAAGCTTTGTATTCGAAAGGAAGTGACAGGGTCTCACAAGCAGCTGGCGAGTGGAAGAACGATGGTTGCCCATCCCGGACATTCGTCGACCTTGTGTCATCATGGTTTACTACACTTACTCTGCTCAATCAACTCTTCCGATGGATCAATGTACGTCAGAGTAGGCTTCTGCGATTGTCAGGCACAATATCGGAGTGCCGTGTTTAAGACTCGTAGCGTGCAGACACGAGGCGGCATGAGCATGAAAATCACTGGCTTTACTCTTTGAGTATTCCAAATATCAATGAGATGGGATTCTTCCGAATTGAGTTATATCCAAGCTCTAGTTCTAACTCCACATGAAGTTGGCTGGATAGATATTGAAAAATCAATACTGCAATTACAAACTGGATGAATGTCTGCAAAGATAAAGGAATCATATCAGGAAGAACCATGAATCATCGCTCGCGTTTTCCATCCACGCTATGAGTACACAATGTGGAAAATAATTGGCTCATAAATCGTCATGTATCGGTAAATAGATAGTCATCATGTGAGTCGAAAAGCTCATATATCGTAATTTAGATGAGCCTCCTTTCAGGCGACTCGGGCGTCCGGCTGAACGATCATAGCGCCAATACTTTTTCTCAGTTTTGCCCTCTCCCTTTCCCGTCTCAGTTCCTCCCTGTCTGCTCTCCTCTTGTCTAGTCTGTCCTGCAGACCTCTCCAAGTGGTGAATTGCATGTGCAGTCCCAGGCCAGGGGCGGTGTAGATCCTCTTGCTCCTCTCCGTATGCTGATTTCGTAGACTATCATAGCTTCGGTTCCGTCGAACCACACGATCACGAGACCGTTCTCTGGACCTCCGTGTCGGCGAAAGGCCTGTGAGACGGCGAGCTAGCGCGATGGGACCGCTGGAAGCTCGTCGTTGCGGGAAGCCAAGTGAGTTGCTGATCAAAAATCCATCATTGCCAAAGTCACTTTCGCTGTCAGAAAGATCATCCCAAAACCCTCGAGGTCGCCAGAAAGGGTGAAGCTTGGTCTCTGTGTCCTCGGCAACAGCTGGTCGGTGGTTCACCGTTGTGCTCCTCTTCGAGAGTGATCGTGTGAAGGGAGACACAAATGACTCAGAGCGCCGACGGTTGCTGAGCGCACGCTTGACCATCGATAGTGGACCAGTTGCGAGAGAGTTACCATCGCTGGTCGACGGTCTGACACCGAGCTGGCGATTCGCTTCAGTGGCAGGAGTAAGAACAGCAGGAGTGGGAGGTATGACTTTGAATGCTGGTGGCTTCGGAGGTTCACGGGGGTTTTTGAGGGGGGAATCGATCAAAGGACGAGATTGGCCGGCAGACTCGCGATCAAGTATCTCGTCAGCAACAATGTCGGGTGTAACATCAATTTGTTCTGGAAAGATTCTTGGGGGTTCTTGCGGCCTCAACTCCCTTCTAGCTCGCTGTTGCACGACGAGAATGGACCTGTTGTTATGAGGGTATATGCTGATAGCTGTTGCCTCGCTGACCTCAAGAGTGCCCGGAGTAGAAGACTGAACTGAGTGCTGCGAGAACGGTGTAATAAGCGCAGATTGAGGTCGCAATGAGGACCAGTCCCCTCCACTGGTCCTATCCCCATTTGATACAAGCCTTTCTGAGGCTCGAGGGATTGGCAACACGGGTCGAGGCAAGCTCGGGCCCTGGTCGTGCTCAGCCTCGCGAGGCTTCAAACTTGCGGAGGTGAGCGACGCCGACCTTGACACGTTTCTGCTGGTGGGCGCAGACAGTGATGAACTGCGGCGCGGTATGATCGGAGCGAAGTCTCTTGCTTGGCGCCCGTCAGGTCTCGAATTGACAGAGGACGACAATGACTCCGAACGTGTCCGGATTTTCTGGATGGGAAGGTCGACTTCGTGTGTTGTAGTAGGATATGATAGCTTACGAGACGACGTGAGAGAGAGAGATCTAGATTGTCGTCGACTGCTCGCCGCAGACGATGCTAGGGATGAGTGTCGCTCGGGAATTATGACCACAGGGATGCTTTCTCGCCGATGTCTGACAACCGATGCTGCACTGGTGGACGACTCTGATGCAAAACTGTTCCTGTTCCGCCGAGTCTTGACCATGCTAGAAGGTGCACTTGCCGAGGTCTCCGACACGATGCTGTTCCTGTCTCGCTGAGGTCTGGCCACAGTAGGTAGCCCGCCGGTAGACAATTCCGAAGTAAAGCTGGCTCTATCTCCTTGCTCGGATATCTTCGCATTTCGATGTACAAGCCGATGTGACTGGGCGTTCGAACTGGTAGATGAATTGCGATTGGATTGTTGGATTGGTGAGCTCAAACTTCTTAGCGTCAGGTTCTTTCCGGTGTGGCGTAACGTTCGTCTCCTTTGCGGTGGTGTATCTACCACCATTGCCTCGATGACTGTAGATGTTGTCGACAGTGAAGAGAACCGTCGATTATCAGACGGCAGCGACTTATCCGGCAGATGAAGGTCATCGGGCATCAGTGGCCAACCAATCTCTTCTGCAAACCTTTCGGTAGATACACTAGCAGGACTCTGGCGACTGATGTGTATCCTGTCCCTCAAACTAAGACCTCTCATCAAGGACGGTATGGGCGCATCAACCTCGTTGGCTTTTCCGGTTTCTGATTGTTCTTTTGAAGAGACATATGAATGCCTCAGAGCTCGCTTCGCTATTGTTGGATTCTTGGCGTTATTAGTATTCCATTCCTGACCGGACATTGGACCCTGTGCCTCGCGTTCACTTCCCCAGGCACCATCAAAAGTGACAAATTCGCCAGCAGCAGGATCTTTTCCCGGCACTTCGTATTTGGGTGTGATCACGACCTCGTCATTCAGGTCCAGCCCCAGCCCAAGTCCGATTTCCCGTAACCTTGCCGGCCTGGTCGCATCTAACCACTTCCGTTTACTAACGAGCGCAGATGGGGAATTGGATTGCGGCCCCTCTTCGTCCGATGACCACTGCTGCTCTCTAGCAGTTTGAAAGGACTCCGCACGAGATGAAGGATTTGGCTGCACAGGCCGCGACTGCAACTTCGTTTCGGACTGGGCGCTTGGTGGGGTAATATCAGGGGTTGGTGGACTGCGTTGATTGACAGGTGTTGTCATACCGGACTTCTGGGATACCAGCGGAGTATGCCTCGATCCCCTCGGTGACGAGCTTTCCGGCTCTATGTCTCCCGCATGTGCTTCGTGAGACATTGATGGTGGCGTTAGAGGCAAGCTTGGGGACAGCCCATGACTCGTGTCTGCGGTTGATCTGCCAATACCGGCAGTTTTCAAAACTCGTTTCGGAAAGTGCTGAGACAGAGGCCGAGGTGCGGTCGTGGCGTGAGAGGACTCGGTGGAAGATGACTGGCCCTCTTGCAAATAATCGCGCCTTCTGGGAAGGACTTTGTGAGCCTTTAGCAGCGAGAGATCATGTGGGCTCTCCTGAGTCCTCGAGGTGAAAATATCAAGCCCAGGCATTACTACAACTTCGATATGGAGATCACTCATACAGAGCGAAAAGTCCGTTATGGATGTGAAAATCGTGCGGTTGACAGATAGATTCGACCGTTAATATTCCAGAGCTCATCTGCTTATCGCGACTTGGTCCTTCATCCAATGTCCTTCTCCCTCGGAACCTCGCATAGTCAAGGAGTCTATATGTTGAGTTCCCCGCTCATCTCAGGGCGTTCAGCGGTGGATCAAAGGACCGGTTGGACGTTGAGAATATTATTATGTTGTCGAAGTGTTCGCGAGATGCGAATACGTATTGTATCGGGTGGATATATCATTCGCTGTGGAATGTGAATCGTTGTAGTCTTGACGATGTACGGAAACAATCGGCCATGCAACGAGCCTCGAGTGCATCAACCTTCCGCCACCACTCCGCACAGCAGGTGGGGCAGCTGATCGACAAGGGATCTGGTGGAGCTGATGAATCGCGTCGCACACGTGAGTAGAATCAGTTGTCGAGAGTATCAAATCCACATCAGATTTGAAGAAACGATGAGTGTTGATGAAGATGAAAGTTGTCGTCAGTCAGTCGCAATCCATAGAAGGGGATCGCCGGACTTATTAGTATTAGTCCACTCGGTAGTACCACGCTAAGGCTAAACGCCAGGTTGATCAACCAAAATACTCGGCTTGTAACTTATCGTATACAGTACTGTACCACCCACCCTGCCCTTTCGACCATTCAACTCGTCCGACAATGAAATCAACGAATGGTATAAGAGATCGAAGGGCAGAGACAGGCAGGCATTGATGTACGGGCTCGGGCGAGGCCACTTCTTCGGATCGAGCGGTGCATAACCGTGGTCGAATAAGACGTCGAATACCAATGCAGGTCATAATATAGGCATAGGACTTCTAACGTATCACGACTGGGAACAAATTCTAAGTGTGTTACAGCTTGTCTCACATGCATGGAAACTCTCTCAGACCGTGGCTATGGTATGGCTAAGTTCTGCAGCTGGTCTCTAGCCGACGAACAACTCCTGTCTCCCATAGCTTCCATCATGAACAACTAACCAGCTCCTGTCCAGCCAGCTTATAGCTATGACGCAGGCCTAGGTCGCACAGAAGTATTTACTTCGCAGCATGAGTCCGATAACCACAGACTGTGCTAGGAGGCGAATAAGAGGACGAGCCCTAGTTTATAGACCGGGATGGCAAAGCCTCACTCAGAATGCTCTGTCGCGGAGCGGTTTACTAAATCGATGTTTTATACTAGAGATATGGGACATCTGCCAGCCAACAGATAAAGGTTATGACAAAGTAGGTCCTCATGACTGGAGACTGACAAGACAGATTACCTAGTATGAGGAATGGGTTACCAGGTCAGGTGACCACGGAGCTCGTGGCTAGGAATATCCGTGCTCTTGGTGCCAGTAGTCGGGAATCGATTGATGGTGATAAATGTCAAAAAGTTGTAAACCGATATGGGGATAGATTCGGGACTACAAGATGAGTAGGTACCTTAGGGAAAACCCAGCTCCTGGTGTCTATTTCTGGGGTAGGGCTATGTTATTCGACTTCCAAGCATTGGCGTTTCCAACTGCGTGGGAATTCGGAAGTAAGCTTATAGTTAAGGTAATCCACGATCTTGCACGTGATGTCCACAGTGGACCCTTAATTCAGATTCAACCCATATACGTCATTGTGCATACAAAGGAAACATACCCAGCTTGTAAGGTACCGTAGGGAACCCTACCTTACCTTATACCTTGGTATTCTCAGTCTGAATCACTGACAGTTGCGTTACCCTTAAGGTTATTACCTTACTTATTGATCATTTGTACTCTGACGATCTTTTGTACTCGGTAGACCAAGGCCTGAATTTGGTTGATCAACTCTTGCTTTCCCTTCCATTCCATCCTGATTATTAAAGGATGCATATGATCGTCATCTCGCTCTACCGAATTCAATCGTTTTGGCGCCTACCTATGACGTTCGCTTAGCACCCCCCACGACCCTCGTCATCATCGACGATCCCACAACCTTCAACCTACCTAGTAACGTGCGATTCACTTGCAACCGTCCGACCTAATAAGGCCAATTTTCCCATTTGTACTTAACCTTTCCCTCTTGGCCGTGATCATCAAAGCACCTATGCTCTGCCTGGCTCAATATTGAAACTCCCCGATATTACATCCAACTTCGTCTTTGTTGAACAATAGTCGCCTCGTCATTTTGGCAAGAGCGAACTTGGCTCTCCCACACCATGAGTACGATACAAAACCTGAAGAATTTCATCCGCCATGGCAAGCAAGCCCGCGCATCTCCACCTCACGGTGATCCTACTACGAACGTGTCCCCAGTTCATGCACAACAGCAACGCTACAACGGTCACCAAGCGCCACCGCCACCGCCAAATAACTACGCAATAAGCGACCCTGTCCTTGCTGGCCATGGTAAACAACCACAAGCACATGTACCGGGCGGAGACTACTCGGTAGCGAACATGGACAACCGAAACGTAGCTGCCCAGGCTGGCGCTGCTGCTGCGAAGGCTGTCGGTGATAATCAGAAACTCGGCGATGGAGGCACGACACAGCGGAAGAAGGAATTTGATCCATCCGAAATCGAACGACTTGTGGCGGAAGAGCGTGAAAGCAAGGGGAAGCTGCCCAAATATCCAGGTCTGGAACGCTGGACCTTGTTGGAGAAAATGGGAGATGGAGCTTTCAGTAATGTCTACCGAGCGAAAGATACCACCGGCCAAATGGGGGAGGTTGCGATCAAAGTCGTTCGAAAGTTTGAGATGAATTCCAATCAGGTTAGTATGGATCGTGCTGCCGTCTAGCATGTTTCTTAACCTCTCTGCCATTGGCTTCTCTTTCTATTCTTCGGCAGACCCAACATCGGCTTGGAACATGGCTGGTGCGGTCTGTTAAAGTGTACCGCCAACAACGTGTCGTGTTAGGGCGATAACCATCTTCACCCGGATTTCAAGAAGCAGCCAAAGGTCGTGGAGGTGCGCATAACTTTCCATATACTTATTCTATCTTAACTATGCGAGGCTGGCATAGTGGTGTTGTCTTGTTGATTCCTTCTTGTCGTTGGTGTTCCACGTATTAACCCAAGTTACGTCATAGCGAGCCAACATCCTCAAAGAGATTCAGATCATGCGAGGACTGGACCACCCGAATATCGTCAAACTTATCGACTTCTCTGAATCTCGTCAATATTACTATATTGTCCTTGAGCTATGCCCCGGCGGCGAACTCTTCCACCAAATCGTCCGATTGACTTACTTCAGCGAAGACCTTAGTCGACACGTGATTACTCAAGTTGCCAATGCTTTGTTATATCTACACGAGGACAAGGGCGTGGTGCATCGGTGAGTCATTCATAGATATCCTCTTACTGGTGTTAATGTACCCTTTCACAGTGATATAAAGCCCGAGAATCTTCTCTTCTACCCTACCCCATTCATTCCCACAAGAAATCCAAAGCCACGATCATCTGAAGATGAGGATAAGGCGGATGAAGGGGAGTTCATACCAGGAGTTGGCTCTGGCGGTATTGGACGGATTAAAATTGCGGATTTCGGATTGTCAAAAGTCGTATGGGATAGTCAAACCATGACACCTTGTGGAACAGTCGGGTATACTGCGCCCGAGATTGTCAAGGATGAGCGTTACTCAAAGAGCGTTGACATGTGGGCACTTGGCTGCGTTCTGTATACGTTGCTCTGCGGATTCCCTCCCTTCTACGACGAGAGCATTCAAGTCCTCACAGAAAAGGTCGCAAAAGGACAGTATACTTTCCTCTCACCCTGGTGGGATGACATTTCAAAGCCTGCACAAGACCTGGTTTCCCACCTTCTTACCGTGGACCCCGAAAGGCGTTATACTATCCAACAGTTCTTAGCTCACCCTTGGATCCGTCAAACGAACGAGGATACTTATGCAGCTGCGGATGCACCGCCACTAGCGACGCCCTTCGCACAGCGTCAGAAAGAGTATGGATTCACTCCGGGAGCAGGACAGCGTGAACCCATGTCTGCTCAGTTCCTCGAAACTCCAGGAGGAGGTATGCGGCGCATGGACTTCCGTTCGCCAGGAGCAGTCAACTTGAGAGAAGTGTTCGATGTCGGCTACGCAGTGCACCGTCAAGAAGAAGAGGGCAAACGACGCAAGAACTTCCCGCAAGGCTACCGCGGTGCGGCCGGTATGAATGGTCTCAATGCGCTCGACGAAGACGAGGACGACTATGAGGACGGTGATGATCCATCTCTGGCTCAGGGCGCCCAGAAACAACATCCACCCGCCAAAGTACCCAAGTCGCAAGCTATGGGTGCTGATGTCAGTGGCGTGGAACAGAAGATGAGAAACACGAACTTGGGTCATCCGAGCACGGCAGCGCAAGCGCGACAAGCGGCAGCACCGCGACAGCAGGAGCGGGGCTATGGTCAGCACAGCCCGGCCGTGGCCGCAGCGGCGAAGCAGCAAGTCAAGAAGAACCGGGGTGCTTTCGAACTGAGCTTGGACAATGCCACGTTACTTGGCCGAAGAGGCAAGGGCGCGCAGGACCCGAGCAAGTTAAGGGAGCAAGTTGTGCAATAGAACCGGCTGACCTGTCGGTCCTGATCTGGAGGATGTTCACCTTCCTGACTTCTAGACTGGCACGAGCGGTAAAGAAATGGTAGACGTTTTTGCTTTGGCGGAGTTTGACAGACAGGGATTTTCCACGTCTTTTCTTATCGGTAGCAGATTCGTGGCTTTCAAAGCATACATCATCCCTGACTTTCGTTTGATGTTTTTACGCTTGATAACATTACACGCGGCAACGGATAAACGGACTGTTGCAGCATTATGGGTAGAAAACGAATATGTTCGATCCAGGAACCATTATGGTTTGATGTTACTTCCAGATTATACATGCCTCAACCAGTCCAACTAACACCACCCTGTACTGATCCTGCCTATAAACGGTTCCATCCTAGTGGCTAATGCACACTAATGACACCTCGAGCCACGAAACGCCCGTGGGAATAGTGCATTCCGAACTCAGTCCAAATGCCCAACATGCCCCGATGTAAATGCGACCCAACATCCAACTCCAAATCTCAACTATCCGTCGCGCTATCCACCAACCTCGTAGACTTCAACTTCCTCGCCTCCGCACCCCAATACTTCCCCTTCACGCCCGGCGGTCGACCCTTACGCTTCTTTTCCTTTAACACCGGCACCGCATCTAGGCCACCCATACCTCCGCCGGTACCATCTCCTCGCACCAGCTCCTCCTTGATGCCCGAGAGTCGATGACTGCCTTTCGGAGCCGACACAGCCTTCGGCTTCCGTCCCCTCCTCTTCGCCTCGACGAGATTAAATCCAGCCGCCCCAGACCGCGGGCCCGGCGTCCCACCCTCCGTATCTAACCCGGTCTCCATTTCAGTCGTCGCCTCAGACGGAACAACACTCCCATCCTGCACGACATTCAACCTGGTATTCCACCTCGGTCTCCCCCTCTTCTTCCTCCCCTCCCCATCCTCCCCCCTCCTCTTCCTCCCCACCACAGAACCCCCCCGACTCCCACCCGTCTCCCCCGCCTCACTACCATCATCCC